>Ga0214471_10002501_pt1 | contig 14421 bp, 12 predicted proteins | sample RVTome_5_FD_207665 | JGI IMG/M metagenome (GOLD analysis project Ga0214471, IMG submission 207665) | Soil microbial communities from uranium-contaminated site in the Upper Colorado River Basin, Wyoming, United States - RVT142D155 | ecosystem: Environmental > Terrestrial > Soil > Contaminated >...
CGCCGTCGAACTGGGCGGCGGCGCGCGAGCGGGTGCGTTGCTCTTGCATCAGGGCTTCGAAGCCACCTTCGTCGATCCCGAATCCTCGCCCGGCCACAAGCCTCTTAGTCAACTCCACCGGGAAGCCATGCGTGTCGTGTAATCGAAAGGCGACATCTCCTGGTATGACTTTCTCGCCATCTTGATGCTCGTTGACGAAGCTAGCAAGCACGGCTCGGCCGCTATCCAGGGTTTGCTTAAAGTTCGATTCTTCCAGCGCAAAAAGAAGTTTGATAGACCCGCGCTGTTCGACTAGATTCCCGTGAAATTCCGCCATAGTTTGGACGACGGAATCCGCGATCGGCATAAGGAGAGGCTCTTCATGCCAGCGAACGGCCCGTGCAGTCTCATCAGTGGCGAACGTCGCAAGAGACGTTAGAGGCGAAGGCAGGGGGTTCAAGAACACGGCTTCCGGACCGAGCAGGTCCTGGTTGCGGATCAACGTGGAGCCGTACATCACGGCACTGCGTATAAGGCGGCGCAGAACATAGCCGCGGCCGTCGTTGGCGGGCGTGACGCCGTCTGCGATGAGGAAGGTCGCGGCGCGCGTGTGCTCCGCGACGACGCGCATGGCGCGCTGCTGCTCCTCGGAGGCGGCGGCATACGAGAGGCCGGTCAGCTCCTCGACCTTCGCGATCACGGCGCGAAAGAGGTCCGTGTCGAAGATGCTGGGCGGGGCGTCCCACTGCTTGGGGTTGCCCTGCCAGTCGATGCCGTCCTGGTACATGTGGACGACGGCCCAGCGCTCGAGGCCGGCGCCGGTGTCGACGTTCTGCATTGGAAGCGGACGGCGAGTCCTGCCGTCCTCTTCCTGGTACAACGCCATGAAGACGAGGTTCCAGATCTCGAGGAAGCGGCCGCAGTCATGTGTCGGCGGCGAGCAGCCGGGCTGGCGGCAGCCCTGTTCGGCGCCGAAGTCGTAGTAGATCTCAGTATTGGGGCCGCAGGGGCCAGCGCCGCCTTTGATCATGAACCAGTAGTTCTCGCTCTCGTCGAATCTGACGATGCGCTTTTCGGGGATGCCAACGCCACGCCAGAGGTCGAACGACTCGTCGTCCGTCTCATGCACCGTCGTCCAGATGCGGTCCCTGTCGAGGCCGAGGCCGTCAGGTGCGGGTTTCGTGATCAGCTCCCAGGCCCAGGGGATGACCTCGGCCTTGAAGTAGTCGCCGACGCTGAAGTTGCCCAGCATCTCGAAAAACGTGCAGTGCGAGCTGTCGCCGACCTCTTCGATATCGGAGGTGCGGAAGCACTTCTGAATCGACGTCATACGCCGCGCCGGCGGGTCGGCCAGGCCCATGAAGTAGGGCTTCATCTGGTTCATGCCGGCGTTGGTGAACAGCAGCGTGCGCTCGTCCGGCGGCGGGATCAGCGAGGACGACGGCACGGCGCGGTGCTCACGCGCGGCGAAGAACGCGGTCCAGAGCTGGCGAATCTGGTTGCTGTCCATGTGGTGTCAGTCTGGCATCTGGGAGGGAGGTGATCAATCAGGGCGCGGGGCTGCCTGGTGCCTGAAGGGTACGCCGTCCCAGTACGGGGCGGACCTCCCGCAGGTGGCACGCCGATAAGGCCTTCCTCGTCCGCCCACATTGAGGATCGAGATGGCGCTCCGTGTACATGAGCAGCTTTTTCATCATACGCCCGACGGCGTTCTCCACTGACCAGTCCTCCCAGACGTCACGCCTTAGGCCGGAGTTTTTTAGACCCGCCATGCCTCGATGTCAACTGTGTACATAGCATCTTGGTGAAGCCGCATCATGGGCCCGTCGTCGTCATCGACTTTGAATGTCACGTCCAGATGAAGGTGGTCGGATTGCCAGATACCGTTGGGCTTGGGAAGCAGACGGACGGGCGGCTGGCCGTCGATGGTCAGCTCAAGCTCATTCCCTCGCGTTTCGATTCGGAACTCAACTGCGAAGTCGCCTCGGGTCGCGTACCGGCCAGCGAGGTCAAGCGACGGACGAGTGGCCTCAGTTTCATCGCCGGGGCGCGATCGAGGCCACTCGCAGGCGTCGGCAAGAGCAGGCAGTAGAAAGCTATGGATCAGTCCAGCGCCACCGTCTGAGTTCGTCATTATTACGGCACCCTGACCGCTCTCCAGGTAAAGCGTGGCTGTGTTGTTGAAGCCTTCGTCGGCGCCGCCATGCCCGATACTGGCAGGTGCTCCTGACTCGGCGAGCTGCACTCCGAGGCCGTAAGGTCTGTTCGACGCGTGAGGCCGGAACATGTCAATGGCCAACTCGCGAGGAAGCAACGCCCCCGGCTCGCCGACCCAGCTTCCCCGGAGGGCGAGGAAGAAGCGAGCCAGATCCTCCGGCGTACTCCAAAGACCGGCGGCCGCCATCTCGGGGTAAGTGTGCCAGCGACCGGTCACAGGTACTGGCCCCCAAAGGTGTCCGCTTGCGAATGCGCCTTCAATCGATTCGGGCTGTGGCTGAACAAATGTGCTCCTGCTCATCCCCGCAGGCTCGAGTACCAATTCGGCAGCTAGCGAGGGAAAGTCCCTTCCGGTCACGTCGCATAGAAGCTGTTGTGCAACTATATAGCCTCCACCGGAGTAGCTGAATTGAAGACCGGGCAGCGTGGTTACGCGAACAGCAGGTGAATTTCCCTTGCCGTCCAGCACTTCAGGCGGATTGGGCACGATCATGCCAGCCGGATAGCCGAGAAATCCATGCACAGTCAGCCCCGCGGTATGCGAGAGCAACTGGCGCAACGTGACCCGCGGTTGCCACGTGCTGTTGGGTGGGACGTGCCAGGATCGCAGCCTGTCATTGACACTCTCATCCAGGTCGAGCATCCCAAGGGCAACTAGCCGCAGCACACAAGCGGCCGCAACAGACTTGCTGATGGAGCCAGACTGGAACTGCGTTGTTTCGGTGACTGGGGCTGAGTGACCTAGTTCGCGCACGCCTTCGTACCTGGTTTGAGATATCGCGCCGTTCTCAATGAGTGCGATACCCACGCCAGGCGTGTGAAAGGCGGCCATCGCCTCGATTAAGTCGTAAGGCCGCTCGCTGCGTGGAAGGTCGCGCAGCTGACGGCTCAGCCCGTCCAGCGCCGTCATTTGCTTGCGCAAGCTTATCACCAGCGAGCAGCTCGCGCCCGTGTTTCACCACGGCTATAGCTCTCCCTTGCTGCCGCGACGCCCTGCCGAATGTGCTGGATGCGCTGCCGATCCTGCGCCGACGTAGCTTCAGCGCAGCCTCGAAGACATGAGCCCGGACGGAAACACGTTGCAGGGCTCCGTGTGCAGGAGCCCATGTCTCGGCCCACACCGAACCGTGACTTGATATATCTGCTGCAGCGTCTACTCCCCGCCGATCGTGACGGACTGTATCTCGTCGGCGCTGGAGGCTGAGCCGCCGGAGGTGAGGTCTAGCAGCGCGAGCTGGTCGAGAACGTCGAGGCCGGCGGTAACCTTGCCGAAGATGGTGTACTTGCCGTCCAGCGCCGGGTAATCGCCGAAGGAGATGAAGAACTGGCCGCCGTTGCTGTTCTCGGCGCTGCCGCCCATGCCGACGTAGCCGCGCGCGAAGGGCAGGTCGGTCAGCTCCTTGGGGACGGAAAAGCCCGGCGTGCCGAAGCCGGTACGCGTGGGATCGCCGGCTTGGGCGTAGAACTTGCCGCCGTCCGCGTCCCGGGTCAGCTCCATGAAGGGCGTCCCGTCGTAATAGCCGTCGTTGGCGAGAAAGACGAATGCGTTGACGGCCTGCGGAGCAGCCGCCGCATCGAGCTCGATTTCAATCGCGCCCTTCGATGTCTGAATCGTAGCGGTATATGTTTTCGTCGAGTCGATGGTTAGCGGTGGCGGCGCGGTGTAGCGCTTGACGACGGGCTCGGCGTCCGAGGTGGAGGTGTCGGGTGCAGGAGTCCCGCTCAATGGCGTGCCTCCCACGACCGGGACGTCCGGGGCCTCGTTGCCCTGCATGCCTGCCGTGCTGCTGCCGCCGTTGAGTCCCAGGGCGCCGGCGAAGAGGAAGAACACCATGCTGCCGCCGGCAACGAGCGCGATCACGCCAAACAGCTTCGGGTTGGCGAGAAAGGCCAGCGGGCCTGGCAGATCGAGGGAGGAAGTGCGGATGGGGGCGACGCCGCCGCGGTTGTCCCGGCGATTACGGCGGTTGCGGGATTGGCTGCCTCTAAGTGACATGGGACCTCGTTACTATTCGGAGTCTTGATTCAGTATAGCAAGGCGGCCGGTCGAGCCTAGGGCCGAACAAAGACCTTTTCTGGGCGCCAGCGATCGGGCTGCTCGCAGCGCAGGACGGCAAGGAAGTCGCCGGCGTCGCTGTAAGCGCGGCAAAGGTCGCCTGGGGCGATATAGACGCCTGTAACGGGCCGTAGTGCGGTCTCGCGGCCGTGCAGGAGGTCTTGCGTCGCGTCCTCACCGAGAATCGCGGCGCGCCAGGTCAGCAGTACTTCGTCCGGGGCAACGAGGCGCTCGGGCCACGTCCCGTCCTCGAACTCCGCGCGTAGCGTGTCGATGTCCACGGCGTCTTCGACGCGAAAGGCGCCGACACGGCTGCGCACGAGGCCGCTAAGGCTGCCTCCGACGCCAAGCGCGGCGCCGAGGTCGTGCGCCAGGGAGCGCACGTAGAAGCCCTTGCCGCAGATGATGCGCAGGCGGAGGTTCGGTGCGGTATAACTGATTATGTCGAGTTGATATACCCTTACCGGCCTCGGCTCCGCGCGGACGTCTTCGCCGCGGCGGGCGCGTTTGTAGAGAGGGACGCCCTGGCGCTTGATGGCGCTGTAGATCGGTGGCGCCTGCATAATATCGCCGCGAAAAACCGCCAGCGCGTCGCGAACCGCGGCCTCGGTAATCTCGGACGCATCGGCGCGGCTGACTACCTCACCCTGGGCGTCGTAGGTATCGGTGACCACCCCGAGCTCGATATCCGCCACGTATTCCTTCGTCGTGTCGACGAGGTATTCGGTCAACCGCGTTGCCTGGCCGATGAGGATCGGCAGGACGCCTGTCGCGGCGGGGTCCAGCGTGCCTGCATGCCCAACCCGCTTCTCGCCGCAGCGGCCGCGGATGAAGCGGACGACGTCGAAGGACGTCCAGTCCGGCGGCTTGTTGACGTTGAGGATCGCGCTGAGCGTCACTTTACGCTTCGGTTAGATGATTTCAGGTTTGGCGTCCTCGGCATGAATGACTTGATTCAGCTGCGCCAGTACCGCTGCCCCCTCCTCGATTGTCTTGTCGAGGTGGAAGGTGAGGAACGGGATGCGGCGCATCTCGAGCCGATGGACCAGCTCCTTGTGAAGGAAGCCCGCAGCGGCGTTGAGCGCCTTGAGGGCATCGGCGGGGCTGGCCGTCTCGCTCATCACACTGACGAAGACGCGGGCGTTGTAGAGGTCGGGCGAAAGCTCGACGCGCGTGATCGAGATCAGGCCGTCGAGGCGCGGGTCACGCAGCTCGCGCATGAGTAGGTCGCTGAGCTCGTGGCGTATGAGTTCGCTGACGCGTTCGGTTCGACGGGACATCGGCCTGCTCCTTCAACGCACGAAATGCCGCAAAGGAAGGCGCGGCCTGCCGGGTGCAGACCCTAGTTGGTGCGCTCTTTGTGGTAGAACTCGAGGATGTCGCCCTCTTTGTAGTCGTCGAAGCCGTCAAGGGAGACGCCACACTCGAAGTTGTTCTGAACCTCGCGCACGTCGTCCTGGAAGCGCTTGAGGCCGCTGCAGGTGACGCTGGCGAGCTGCTCCCCGCCTCGCATGACCTTGACGAGCCCGTTGCGGAGCAATGTGCCATCCGTGACGAAGCAACCGGCAATGTTGCCGCGGCGGCTAACGCGGAAGATCTGCCGGACTTCAGCGTGGCCGTCGACGACATCGGCGTAGACAGGCTCCAACATGCCGTTGATCGCCTTCTCGACGTCCTCGATCAGGTTGTAAATGATGCCATATTGACGGATGTCGACGCCTTCGGTGTCGGCGATACGCTTGGCTCCCGGGTCCGGCTTGCTGTTGAAGCCGATGATTACGCCCTTGGATGCGACCGCGAGCATGACGTCGGACTCGGTGATCGTGCCCGAGCCGGAGTGGATGATCTTGACGCGCACTTCGGCGTTGCTGAGGCGTTCCAGTGAATGGCGAATCGGGTCGATGGAGCCCTGGACGTCAGTTTTGAGGATGATGTTGAGGTCCTGAAGCGTGCCGCTGTGAATCTCGCCGAAAAGCGTGTCCAGGTTGACGGGGTGGGCTTCCTTGGTAAGGGCAGCGTCGTGGGCGCGACGGCGCGTAATCACGTCAGCGCGCGCGAACTTCTCATCCTTGACGACGCGGAAGACGTCGCCGGCCAGCGGCACGTCATGCAGGCCGAGGACCTTGACGGGCGTTGAAGGCCCAGCCTCGGTGACGGTCTGGCCGTGGTCGTCGAACATGGCGCGAATCTTGCCCGTGGCGTCGCCGGCGATGACGACGTCGCCTGTGCGCAGCGTGCCGCGCTGAACCAGCAGCGTAGCCACCGGGCCACGGTTCGTGGTCAGCTCGGCCTCGATGATCGCGCCGCGCGCATCGTGGTCAGGGTTCGCCTTGAGGTCCTGAATCTCAGAGACGAGAACGATGGTCTCAAGCAGGTCGCTGAGGCCCTCACGGGTCCGGGCCGACAGTGGCACGGCAGGCACGTCGCCACCGAAGGCCTCGACGAGGACGTCGTACTGCGTCAGCTGCTGCAACACGCGGTTCTGGTCGGCGCCTTCGAGGTCTATCTTGTTGACGGCGATGATGATTGGCACGCCGGCCGCCCGAGCGTGATTCAGCGCCTCGATGGTCTGCGGCATGACCCCGTCGTCCGCAGCAACCACGAGGACGGCGATGTCCGTCACCTGGGCGCCGCGGGCTCGCATGGCGGTAAACGCCTCGTGGCCCGGCGTATCGAGGAAGGTGATCTTCTGACCGTTGACCTCGACCTGGTAGGCGCCGATATGCTGCGTGATACCACCCGCCTCAGAATCCGTGACATGGGCTTCACGAATAGCGTCCAGGATGCTGGTCTTGCCGTGGTCGACGTGCCCCAGGATGGTGACGACCGGCGGGCGCTTGACGAGGCTCGCCGGGTCTTCCGGCTCCTCGGCTTCCGTCTCTTCTGTGGGGCGCTCGTACGGCACGTCGGCAACGTCGACGGACTGCGTCTCCGACGCCTCGAAGCCGAAATCGCTGGCCACGATGGCCGCGGTGTCGTAGTCGATCACCTGGTTAATGCTGGCCATGACGCCGTTTTTCATCAGTTCTTTGATGATCTCAACGGCGGACACTTCCAGCAGGTCGGCCAGTTCCTTGACCGTTAGCGCCTGCGGCAGCTGGATTTCCTTACTCGTTACCAAAGTCTCGCTATTCTCGCTTCCCAGCTATCAAACCGTAACCGCGCTCAGAGTCGCGGCGTATTCATTCAACCTCAGCCGGTCATCGGCTGTGAGTTTCGTTTTCAGCGCGGGCTCCAGGCGGTTGCGCTTGAATGCTTCCTGCCAGCAAGAGAGCTGCGAGCAGAGATAGGCGCCGCGGCCCGGCTTCTTGCCGGAGGTATCGACTTCTACGCCGTCAGGCGTCCTGACTATGCGTATAAGCCCGCGCTTGTCGCCGGTTGAGCGGCAGGCGACGCAGGTGCGCTGGGGCTGCCGGCGCTCCGCCTTCGTTACGCATCCTCCTCGTTTTCGTTCATGCCGAAGAAGTCGAAGTCCTCGCCTTCCAGCGCAGCCTCAAGCTCCTCCTCGATCTCCTCGTCCAGCGACCGGCGACCTGCGCCACCGCGAGCAGCGCGGCCAGCGGCGCTGCGCCCGCGTCGCGCCGCTTCGTCGTCGCGAACAGGGCGACCTCCGCGAGCGCCGGGGCTGCTGGCTCGGCGTTTCGGCGCGGCACGTGTCTCGACTGGTTGGGCCGCGGGCAGGACCTCGTCGGCGAAGCGGACGGCGCCGGGCCCACGCCCAGGCGTGGATGGCGCGGCGGGCTGCTCCGGCGGCGCGACAGGTTCCGCGACTGCCTCGGCAATCGACGCCGCAGGCGCACCTTCAGCCTCGGTGGCAGGCATGCCGGTCTGCATGACGGCGGCAGCGGCTGCTTCCGCGGCGGCCGCTGCTGCGGCTTCTTCCTGCGCGATTTCTTCCCATATCGGCGTTTCGCGCTTGAATTCAGGCTCAGCCGAGATCTGGAGCGACGGTTCCTCGCCCTCACCTTCGGTGGCCGAGAGGCTCTTGATGTCGATACGCAAACCCGTCAGCTTGGCGGCGAGCCGGGCGTTCTGCCCCTCCTTGCCAATAGCAAGCGACAGCTGACGGTCACCAACGATGACCTCGGCCGTGGCGCCGTCCGGCAGGATTCGTACTTCGTGAACTTGAGCCGGGCTGAGCGCGTTGGCAACAAATTTCGAGGGATCGGGGTCCCACTGGACGACGTCGATGCGCTCGCCGTTGAGCTCGTTGACCACGTTCTGGATGCGGATGCCGCGCAGGCCGACACAGGCTCCAACAGGGTCAATGCCCTCCTGGCGCGAATAAACGGCGACTTTGCTGCGGAAGCCGGGCTCGCGGGCGATCGCCTTGATCTCGACGCTGCCGCGGAAGATCTCCGGCACCTCCATCTCAAAGAGGCGGCGCAGCAGGTTCTTGTGCGTGCGAGAGACGGATACCTGCGGCCCACGGTTCGCCTTCTGGACTTCGAGCAGATAGACCTTGAGGCGCTGGCCGGGACGGTAGTGCTCCATGCGCACCTGCTCGCTGGGCTGCAGGACGGCCTCTGTTTTGCCAAGATCGATGTAAACGTGACGTGCTTCGAGGCGGTGGACGACACCGGAAATGATGTCGCCTTCCTTGCCCGAGTACTCCTCAAAGACGACCTCGCGCTCGGCTTCGCGCAGGCGCTGCAGGACGACCTGCTTGGCGGTTTGCGCGGCGATACGGCCCGCGTTCTGCGGGAAGACCTCAATCTGGATGACGTCGCCAAGGTAGGTGTTGGGCGCGAATTCCTTGGCGGCTTCGAGGTCGATCTCAAGTGCGGGTTGAGAGATGTCCTCTTCGACCTCGACGACGGTCTTCTGGGCGAAGACGCGCATCGCGCCGTTCGTGCCGTCGATCTTGACGACAAGCTCGGCTTCAGCGAGGTCGTCCTTCTTGTAGGCGGACGCCAGGGCAGCCTCCACCGCTTCGAATACAACCTCCTTGGGCAGGTTCTTCTCAGCGGCAAGCTGCGTGATGGCCGTGAGGAAGTCGTTCTTGAGAGCGGGATTCTCGCTCCGGACTGCGGTGGCCAAGGTAGTCTCCTTGAAAACGGGCTAACAAAAAGGTGGGTCCGCACCCACCTCGTAAGTTGCCTTATCTGGCTTACCTATCGTACCACTGCGACGCAAGCGCGTAAACGCTGGGCGGATGCATTGTCTTCAGAGGCTGGCGAGTTGAGGCTCCAGCTGCTCCTGCCTGTACCTACCCAGAAACGCCTGCTTCAATGCCGCGCAGATTTCGCGGTCTCTAGTGCCGCCGTCCGCTTTGCTGCGAGTCCGAGCTGAGGTTTCCCGCAATAGATACAGCGCGAGAGGCGACACGACGTGAATCGAGATGCCATCGATGTCTGTTGGAGGCATCTCGAAGGTGTCCGGCGGCAGGAGCAGGCGAAAACGCCCCGAGTCAGATGGCTTTCCAGGCAGCTCCCCGGGAAGCTCCAGGCTATAGCGAGCATTAACCTGTCGTTTGCAGACCCAGACATCGACCGCGGGAGCAGGAGGTTGGCTTCTTAAGCACAACGGGTTGCCCACAGAGTCGGCGAGGTCGACCTCCAGACTCGCAACACCGAGTGACTCAAGCTGCCGTATACAGAGGTGGAGCCCTTCTCGTTCGACGAGGAGGTCCAGGTCCTTCCTTTGTCTTGTCAGGCAATGATGCAGGAGTGCGTCTTCGGCGAATCCACCCATCACAAAGAGTGGCGGCGTCAAATTCTCCATTCGTCGCAGAAGCTGCAGGTGGGCGGCATTCTCCACCGCGTACCCCAATCAGGATCTGAGTAGCACCACAAGACGGTCGGGGAACTCGGCGAAGGGGACGAGCTCTGATTCCGCCGCAGCGCGGTGTTTGACTTCGATCGCGTCCTTTTCGAGGCTGCGCGGACTGACGGTGATGCGCAGGGGCAGGCCGATCAGGTCGGCGTCGTTGAACTTTACGCCCGCCGATGCTTCGGTCCGGTCGTCGTAGAGCACCTCGAGGCCACCTTCGCTGAGTGAGGCGTAGAGGGCTTCGACCTTGGCCGCGATTTCGGGACGGTCGAGACCGAGGCCGACGAGATGTATGTCATACGGCGCAAGGCTGCGAGGCCAGACGATGCCGCGTTCATCGTGGTTGGCCTCGATGACGCCCTGCAGCAGGCGCGACGTGCCGATGCCGTAGCAGCCCATGATCGCGTGTTGCTCGTGGCCGTCGGCGTCAAGGAAGGTCGCATCCATCTTCTCGCTGTAGCGCGTGCCCAGCTTGAAGATGTGGCCCATCTCGATGCCCCGCTTGGACTCAAACGGCGTGCCGCAGCGTCCGCAGGGATCGCCGGGCCGTGCCAGGGCGATATCGGCGACGATGTTCGCCTGCCAGTCGCGCTCGATGTTGACGTTGCGGTAGTGGACATCGGGCTTGTTGGCGCCCGCGACGAGGTTCGGCGAGCCGGGGACGGAGTCGTCCGCCACAATCGTTATGTCGCGTAGCCCTACCGGCGAGGCGGAACCAGCGACAAGATCCGCGGAACGCACCTCGTCATCGGTCATCAGGCGCACATCGAGGGCGCCAAGTGCGTTGCGGAGCTTGGTATCGTTGACTTCGAGATCGCCGCGGATGGCAACGAAGACCGACTCGGTTCCTGAGGAGTGGATCGCCTGATAGAAAACAGCCTTGAGCGTGCGCGCGGCGGGGATGTCGAGGAAGCGCATGAGGTCTTCGATGGTCTTCTGGCCGGGTGTCGGAACCTCTCCGAGCGGCAGCAGGTCTTCCGCTCCGGCTTCGGCCTTGCGCAACTCCGCCTTCTCGGCGTTGGCGGCGTATCCGCAGCCGGGGCAGATCAGGACGTCGTCCTCGCCGATCTCACTGATCAGGATGAACTCCTGGCTCTCGCGCCCACCGATCGTTCCGGAGTCGGCGTGGACGACGACAACCGGCACTTCGCAGCGCAGGAATATGCGCTGGTAGGCGTCGTACATCGCGTCGTAGGCCTTGTCGAGGTCGGGATGATCGGCGTGGAAGCTGTAGAGGTCCATCATGCCGAACTCGCGCCCGCGCACCAGGCCCATGCGGGGGCGCGCCTCGTCGCGGAACTTGGTCTGAATCTGGTAAAGCAGCTGAGGTAGCTCCTTGTAGCTCTGGACGTTGCGCCGGAAGAGGTCCGTAACCACCTCCTCGTGCGTAGGACCGAGGGCGAACTTGCGCTCGCGCCGGTCCTCCAGCGACATCAGCGTCGGGCCGTAGTCGGCGGCGCGACCGCTCTCCTCCCACAGCTCGATCGGCGAGAGCACGGGCATGAGGATCTCCTGCCCGCCGGCGCGGTCCATCTCCTCCCGCACGATCTGCTCGATCTTGCGCAGTACCCGCCAGCCCAGAGGCAGGTAGCTATAGACGCCGGCCGCGATCTGCTGGACGAGCCCGGCGCGCAGCAGTAGCTGGTGCGAGAGGTGCTCAGCCTCTTGCGGCGCTTCGCGCAGCGTGTGGCCGAAAAGACGCGTCATTCGCATGGTGGGCTCATTCTACGAGGCGGCGAGTGTGTGGGCGAGGCACCTACGCCGGCAGGACGCCGCGCGCACGCAGAAACGGGATGGCGGAGGCCACGAGGTCGTCCGGTTCTTCCTGATTGATCTCGAGGACCCGGAGGGCATTGGGCGGGATCGCGGCGGCGACGTAGGCCCAGTCCAGCGTGCCGTTTCCGGGCGCGCGATGGTCGAGGATGCCGGCAACGTCGTGCAGGTGGCAGCCGATCATGCGCTGGGTCAGCGCCGGGAACCAGGCGTCGCGATCGATAAGACCAAGACGCGCCTGCACCTCGCAGTGGCCGCTGTCGTAGACGAACCCGGCCGCGGCGTTGTCGTAGGGCCGAAGCAGGCGCATCGCTTCCTCCGGGTGTGGAAACTCGTGGTAGTTGAGGCGGCTCTCGATGCCGATGGCGACGTTACGCGGCGCGGCGTACTCGACCAGCGCTTCGAGCGAGCGCTGGGCGGCCTCGAAGTACGGCGGCGCAGCGGCTTCGCGCCAGCTCCGCAGCGCCTTGCGGACGTCCTCGATGGCCTCGCCGGCCTCTCCCGCCTCGGTCAATCGTCTCACTTCGCGCTCGAGGTCGCAGCGCTTGTCGCCAACACCCCCGAGGTGGATGACGACGTACGGCAGGCCGGCATCGGCCGCGAAGTCAACGCTGCGCAACGTCTCGGCGATGGCGAGAGCCCGCTGCGCCTCATCCGTCGACGCGAGGTTCGCCTCCCCGTTCGTGCGACCGTCCAGCAGGTCGCGCCGCGGCGTCGGGGCGTGCAGACTGGAGACAGGAATGCCGGCTTCGGTCAGCAGGGTGCGAAGACCGGGCTCCTCGGTGGAGTGCGAGACTTCGATAGCGTCGTAGCCGAACGCGGCAACGGCGTCGCGGAAGCGCGCGAGGTCGGCGAAGCGCGGTTGTTGGGCCCACATCGTGGAGAAGGAGACGGTCACGGCTTCTCTCTACTCGTCGTCGTGTTTGTCCGAGTGGCCGAGATATCGCTCCGGGGCGATGCGGTCGCGCAGGCGCTGCTTGAGCTCCGCCATCTCGGGAAAGCGGCGCTCGGCGGCGCGGGACCAGATCGTGTCGCCATCGAGGCGCACTTCGAAGATGCCGCCTTTCCCGGGCACGAGGGCGACTTCGGCGAGCTCATCGACAAATGTCGTGAGAAGCTCCTGGGCGGTCCAGCCGGCGCGCATGAGCCACCTGCACTGCGTGCAGTATTCGATTTCGAGTCGCGGTGAGCGTGACATGGGATCAGTTTAGCGCGGGAATCTCTGCACGGCTGCATGTGGCGACGAGATTGATTCGTCGAGATCCGGTCAGGCGGCTTCGGCGGCGCGAGTGGTGGGATGTGGCTCCGGGAGACTGGGGCGGCGGGCGAAAATGAAGAAACCGGAGCCGAAGCCGGAGAGGACGGCGAGGATGGTGAAGCCGGCCACGTAGTCACCCGTAGCGTCGGCCATGATGCCGGCGAAAAGGGGTCCCGAGATCTGGCCGACCATGATGATTGTCGTCGAGATGCCCATGATCGTGCCGAAGCTGCTGCGGCCGAAGTAGTCGGCTCGAATCGCCTGCATCAGCGGGCCGCGAATGCCCCAGGCGAGGCCGTGGAGAACCGCGAAGGCGCCGATCATGCCGAAGCCGGTGGCATAGGTGACCAGGAGCATGCCTGCCATGTGCATCAGCATGCAGACGGCGCAGATCATGCGTTTGTCGTAGCGGTCGCCGATTGCGCCGCCGATCAGCATGCCCGCGACCTGCATCGAGGTCATCAGCGTCACGACCAGAGACGCCGAGCCCACCGAGTAGCCGAGGTCCTCCTTCAGGTGCGAGATGATGTGGACGCTAACGGCGCCGACGACGAGCAACGCCGAGCCGTGCCCGAAGGAGATCAGCCAGAACGCCGGCGTGCGGATCGCCTCGCGGGCCGTGAAATCGCGCTGGGCTCGCCTTTCAGGCGCCGGCGCCTCGGGCCGGTCGATGGGAAGCGAGCGAATGCCGTCCACGACATCGCCGTAGTCCTCAGGGCGGCGGCGCATCACGGAGGCAAGGGGTACCCCCGCGACGATCATGATGACGCCGGAGGCGAAAGCCGTGTTGCGCCAGCCGAACTCCTCGAGGGAGACCGCGACCAGCGGGACGATCAGGCCACCGACGGCGAAGCCGAGCGACATCGTGGAGAGGACCCGGGAGCGATTGCGCTCGAACCAGTTGACGAGCGCCACGGTGAGGGGAAAGAAAGCGCTCAGGGCGAATCCGAACGCCAGGACGATGAATGCGGCGTAGTAGGCAGTCAGCGAATTGACCTGGCTGAGCAGCATGAAACCGATGCCGAAAATGACAAAGCCGACGCGCATGACCGCGCGCGGCCCGATGCGGTCCATGACGACACCCTGGATCGGCCCCACCATCCCGCTGACCAGCTGGGTCAGCGAGAATGCGCCAGAGAGCGCCGTTTTGCTCCAGCCCCGTTGCTCCTGGAGGATGGCGACGTAGGCCCCGTAGGACTGCATCAGCAGGCCGGCCGTAATCAGCTGGACGCCGAATGCGGCAGCAACCATCCAGTAGCCGTAGAAGACCCGCGACGTATACCTGCGGATCATGGATCGGCGCTCGACACTAAAGACCTCTAACCAGGGATCAGAAGAACAGGGCTGCCGAGAGTTTACCAGACCT
>Ga0214471_10002502_pt1 | contig 14419 bp, 13 predicted proteins | sample RVTome_5_FD_207665 | JGI IMG/M metagenome (GOLD analysis project Ga0214471, IMG submission 207665) | Soil microbial communities from uranium-contaminated site in the Upper Colorado River Basin, Wyoming, United States - RVT142D155 | ecosystem: Environmental > Terrestrial > Soil > Contaminated >...
CAGCGTCGTAGCCGTCGCCGACCACCAGCCGCAGGACGTTGGCCAGGCCCTCGTGCTCGCGATCGCCGGCGCCGTAGCCGATCGCCGTGACCTTCATGGGCGGCCACGGGCCGAACCCCTCGGCCAGCGTCACCACCAGCGCCGCGCCGGTGGGCGTGACCAGCTCGGCCTCCGGGCCGCGCGAGTAGACGGGGGCCTCGCGCAGCAGGTAGGCGGTGGCCGGCGCCGGGACCGGCAGCAGGCCGTGGGCGGCGGCGACGGTGCCGCCGCCGAGGTTGAGCGGCGAGCAGCGGATCGCCTCGATGCCGAGCCGCCGCAGGCCGCAGCAGGCGCCGACGATGTCGACGATCGCGTCGATTGCCCCGACCTCGTGCAGGTGGACCTCCTCGAGGCGGCAGCCGTGGACGCTGGCCTCGGCGGCGCACAGCGCCTCGAAGACGCGATCGGCGCGCTCGGCGACGCCGGCCGGCAGGTCGCTGCGCTCGAGGATGTCGCGGATGTCGGCGAGGCCCCGATGGGGGTGATGGTGGTGGCCATGACCAAGCTCGTGCCCGCCTTCATGCGGCTCGTGGTGGCCGTGCCCACGCTCAGGCCCGGCTCCATGCGGCTCGTGGTGGCCATGACCATGCTCGTGCCCACCTTCATGATGCTCCTGGCCGGGGTCGGAGCGGCCACCCTCTTCGCCCGCGATCAGCACGTCGATCTTGTCGGCCGCCAGGGAGCCCCTTTGCACCCGCCGGTGGCGGATCTCGAACCCCACGAGCGCCAGGCCGGAGAGATCCTCACGAAGGTCGTCGAGCCGCAGGCCGCAGCCGACCATGGCGCCGAGGTTCATGTCGCCGGCGATCCCCGAGAAGCAGTCCCAGTAGGCGATGCGCATGGCCCGAACAGTAGCAGGCTACGGGGTCGCGGGCCGCCCCGTCGGCGGCCGACTCGAATCGCAACGGCCACCCGCGTTCTCGCCCTCACCCGCGGTCGCGGCCGACTCGCTGGTCCGACTACGCGAGCAGATCGAACGCCTGGCGGATCTCCGTGTGGCTGCCGACCAGGACCAGCCGGTCTCCCGCCTGCAGGCGGAAGCTCGGGCTCGGATTGGCGTGCGACTGGCGCCCCCGGACCACGGCGATGATCGTCGCCCCGGCGCGGCGGCGCAGGTCGGTCTCGAGGATGGTCTTGCCGTCGGCGGCGGAGGCCGAGAGGACCGCGAACACCGCTGTGGTGCCGGCTCCCAGGGCCTCGACGATCTCGTCGGACAGCGGCGGCGCAACCGCCGGCGACCGCAGCATCAGGTAGCTGTCGCCGCGCAGGACTTTGGTCTCGGCCTCGATGACGTTGGCGGGGACGCCGTAGTGGCGCAGCACCCGGGTGAGGATTTCGATCGAAGCCTCGAACTCCTCAGCCACGACCTCGTTGGCGCCGGCGGCGGCCACCTCCTCGATCTCGCCGATCTGCCCGGTTCGCACCACGATGTGCAGGCTCGGGTTCAACTCCCGCGCCAGCCCCACCGCTTGCCGCACCGCCGGCGGGTCGGAGATCGCGAACACGGCCAGTTCCGCCCCTTCGACGCCCGCCAGCTCGAGGACCTTGGCGCTGCAGGCATCGCCGAACAAGATCGGCTCGCCGTCGCGCTTCGCCCTCCGCACGGTCTCGCCGTTGAGCTCGAGGACGACGTACGGGATCCCCGAGGCGCGCAGGACCTGGGCGAGGTTGCGGCCGTTGAGGCCGAAGCCGACGATGATGACGTGGCCCTCCCGCGGCGGCCCCGACTCCTCTTCGTCGCCGGCGGGCCGGCCCGCCGCCGGCAGCCGCCGGGCAAGGGCCGGGGCCGCGGCGACCAGCAGCGGCGTCGCCAGCATGGTGATCACGGCGGCGGCGAGAAACACCTGGTAGACGGCGGCGTCGAGCAGTCCGTTCTCGAGGCCGACCGAGATCAGCACGAACGAGAACTCCCCCACCTGGGCGAGGCTGAAACCGGCGAGCAGCGCGGTGCGCCGCGGGTAGGAGAGCAAGGCGACGGCGCTGAAACAGATCACCGCCTTGACCGCGATGATCAAGCTGCTGACGCTCAACACGAGGACGAAGTTCTCGGCGACGAAGCCGACGCTCAGCAGCATCCCGGCGGAGATGAAGAACAGGCTGTTGAACACCACCCGCAGCGGCAGCAGATCGGCGATCACCTGGGGGCTGTAGTCCGATTCGGCCAGCAGGATCCCGGCGAGGAACGCCCCCAGCGCCAGCGAGAAGCCGAGCGTCGCGGTCAGCAGCGACATCGCCAGGCCGACCGCCAGGGCGCCCAGCAGCAGCGCCTCGCGGATGCGCGTGCGGACGATCAGGTGGAAGACCGGCGGCAACAGGTAGTGGCCGACCGCGAACAGCACCGCCACCGCCGCCACTCCGGAGCCGAAGCGCGCCGCGAAGCTGCCCAGCGAGCCGGTGCCAACGTTGCCGGCGAGCACCGGCGTCACGATGATCATCGGCACCAGCAGGAAGTCCTGGAACAGCAGGATGCCGATGGCGGCGCGGCCTTGCGGTGAATCCATCTCGCGGCGGTCGGCGTAGAGCTTCAGCACGATCGCCGTGCTGCTGAGCGTCAGCAGGAAGCTCAGGAAGACGGCGTCGGGCAGCGCGAAGCCGGCGCCGACGCCGAGCGCCGTTCCCGCCGCGATCGTCGCCGCGCCCTGCAGGCTGCCACCGATGAAGAACGGCCTGCCGATGCGGCGCAACCGCTGCGGCGCGAACTCCAGCCCGATCGTGAACAGCAGCGCCATCACGCCGACCTCGGCGAGCACCTCGACCAGCTCCTGGTCGCGCACCAGGCTGAGCGCCGACGGCCCGATGATGACGCCGGTCAGCAGGAAGCCCGCGACTGACGGCAGCCGCAGCAGGCGCGAGGCCGTCGCCACCGCGACGGCGGTGGCGAAGATGACGACGAGATCGCGAAGAAAGGGAACTTCCATTGCCTGCCCGTTCGCTGGTGGGCGCGCCCTTACCTACCCATTCGTCGGCGGGGTTTTGCCTGCGCGTCGACCGGCGGCGCCCGCTCTCCGAGCCCGCGGGGCCCCATGGGCCCGCTTGTCCCGGCCACGCCGGCAAGGCTGACGGATGACCTCACAGCAAGCCGCGCTCGCGCAGGCTCGCATATCCTTCCACTCCGACGATCAGGTGGTCGAGCACCTTGATGCCGAGCAGCTGGCCCGCCTCGACCAGCTGGCGGGTGATCTGGATGTCCTCGCGGCTCGGCGCCGGATCTCCGGACGGATGATTATGGTAGAGGATCAAGGCTGGGGCCCCCGCCAACAAGGCCCGGCGGAAGACTTCCCGCGGCCGCACGACGCTCGCCGACCAGCCGCCCCGCGACAGCACGTCGTCGCCGAGCAGTCGGTTGCGGGCGTCGAGTAGCAGCACGCCGAAGCTCTCCGATTGGGCGTCGGCCAGCCGCGCCGCCAGGTAGCTGGCCATCTGCTGGGGGTGTCGCACCGGCTGGCCGCGCCGCGGCGGCCGCACCCGCAGCCGCCGGCCGATCTCGAAGACCGCCGCCAGCCGCGCCGCCTGCGCCTCGCCGACGCCGGACTCGATCTCCCATTCGGGGACGGTGCGGGAGGCCAGCTTGCGCAGCCCGCCGGCGTCGACCACCAGGCGGCGGGCCAGATCGAGCGCCGAGGCGCCGGCGTTGCCACAGCCGAGCACCAGCGCCAGCAGCTCGGCGTCCGCGAGGGCCGCCGCGCCGTGCGCCACCAGCCGCTCGCGCGGGCGTTCCTCCCTGGGCAAGCCCTTGATTTGCAACGCTTTACTGCCCCTGACGGCGCCTCGCGGGCACCTGTTAGGATGAGCCTGAAAGCCGATCGCCGGGGTCGCCTGGGGGCACGCGAGCCAGAGCGCGCCGCCCAGCGTCCCTTCCCTGGCGTCCCCTCCCCTATTGGGGACGGCCACGGGGCGGCGTTTTCCGCCACGGCGGGTGCGCGAAAGAATCGACTATCCGGGGGCCGGGGACGTCATAAGTAGCAGGAGGCACTCCCCACCCCTGGCGACAGGGAGCGTCCATTGGCAGACGCCACGATGGCACTTTCTGACGAGCAGCTCGTTGCCTTGACGGTAAAAGGCGACGTTCAGGCGTTCAACGAGATCGTCGCTCGCTGGGAAGGCAAGCTGTACAGCTTCGTCTACCGTTACCTCGGCGACGCCGAGGAGGCGAAGGACGTGACGCAGGAGTCGTTCGTTCGCGCCTACTCGCACCTCGAAGGGTTCCGGGGGCAGTCGAAGTTCTCGTCGTGGCTCTACCAGATCGCCTTGAATTTGTGCCGTAGCAAGCTGCGCCGGAGCACGGCGCACCCGATGGTGTCGATCGACGGTCGTCAAGAGGACAACCCGCTGTGGGCTGTCGCCGACGAGCGGCCGACGCCGGCCGAAGCGACGCTCGAGCAGGAGCGCGTGCTGGCAGTTCGGGAGGCCCTGGCGCAGCTTCCGGAGGCGCAACGAACCGTGATCATCTTGAAGGAATACAACGGCCTCAAGTTCCGGGAGATCGCCGAGATCCTCGACACCCCCGAAAGCACCGTGAAATCACGCCTGTACCACGGCCTCGCGAGTCTCGCGCAGGCCCTCGGGCACCTGCAGGCGGAGGAAAACTGACATGAGCAGCCACTGCGAGTACATCCGTCCGTTACTTGCCGAGCTCGTGTACGGAGAGGTGGATACCGATGTCGCCGAAGAGATTCGCGAGCATCTGGGAAGCTGCCTTCCGTGCCGGCGCCACCAGAAGGCCTACATGGCCGTCCGCGAGGAGCTGCAACGATGGCAGCCGGCCCATGAGCACATTCCACGCGGAACCACCTTCATCGCCCCCGGGCCGCACGCCGCCGCGCCGCTGTGGCGCAGCCATTGGGTGCAGGGGTTGGCGATCGCCGCGGGCTTCTTCAGCATCGCCTTTCTGATGGCTGCGGCCGTCAACCTCGAGCTGCGGTCGGCCGCCGACGGCTGGACGCTGACCACCAGCCTCTGGAACGCGCCGGCGATGGCGGCGGCCACGGTCCCGGCGCTGGGCACGGCCAGCGAGCCGGCCGCGCCCGAACCGCAAGAGCCGCTTACGGTTTCCGTCGAGCAGATTCCCGGCATCGAAGCGTGGCTGGAACAGAAGCTCGCGGAGCGGGCCTACGTAACCGCCGCGCAGCTGGGCGCGATCGAGCTGACGGAACCCCAGGTCCGCCAGGTCTCGGGGCTGCTCGCCGTGGAAAGGGGAACGCTGGACGCCCGCCACGAGCAGCGGCTCAGCGAGCTGGTGTCCGCCTACGACGCCCAGATGCGGGAGTTCGTCACCTACAACCTCGCCTCGCTGCACGACGACCTGCAATCCCGGCAGTCCGTCGCCCACGCGGACATCGTGAGCCTGGTCGACCTCCTGCAGGTGGATACCCGGCGTCGGTTCGAGCAAACTGAGAACCGCATCGATTACCTCGGCAACCTCGTAACCGCCGCCGCGCCCGCCGGGCGCGAGCAGGAGAACTAGACGATGTCAGCCTCCACGACCCCTCTTCAAGCCGCCCGCCACTCCCTTCCCGAGAGGACACGGCGCTGTCGTCGAGCCGGCCTGGCTACCCTCGCCGTCACCGTCCTCGTTTCCGGCGCCGCGCACGCCCAGGACGCCGTCACCGTCCTCGTTTCCGGCGCCGCGCACGCCCAGGACGAAATGTCCGCCGCCCAGAGGCTGCGGGCCCGCGACCTCAGCGTGCTGGAAGACCTGCTCAGCGACACCATCCAGGACGTCATCAACGTGACCGTCCGGGAGCTCAACGCCGAGAACCTCGCCGCCCAGGAAGCCACGCCGCAAAGCGGCGAGAGCCCCGAGTTTCGTTACATGTTGCAAAGCTCCGGCCAGACCGAGGCGCGCGGCATGTTCCTGGAGGACTACGGCGTCATCTTCACGGTGCAGGTGCCCCGCCTCTCGTATCTGCACTCGATCCGGACCATTGGCCCGGGCGAGTCCACCTGGAACGTGGTCACCCCCGGGAGCTTCGTGACCGGCGCGCTCGCCGAGGAGATGCAGCTCCGGGCCCAGCTCGGCCGCATGCGAGCCGAGATCGACAGCGTCACCGAGCGGGTCGGGCGCGAGGTCGCCGCCAGCGGCGCCGTATCGGATAGCGCCCGCCAGCTGCAGGCGGCGATCGCCCAGCTCGAGTCGGTGTACACCGAATACGCCTCCGAGGCCGAAAGGCTCGACGCCCGCCGCGAAGAGCCCGGCGAGGAGGGGCGGCGACGGGCCGCCGGTGCCGAGGCCAGGACCGGCTACCGGATGCTGTCGGCCTTCGATGCCGAGTCGATGGCGCGGGCCGAGGAGCTGGCGAACCAGCAGAAGCTGCAGCTCGAGGGCAGGGTCATCGAGACCGTCATCGACACGCTCGCCCACTACGGCACCGTGCTCCGCGGTCTCGCGGGCGACGACCGGCTGGCGGTCGTGCTGCTGCCGTCGTCATACCTCGACCGGATGAGTAGCTGGATGCGCGCCACGCGGCGCGCCGAGGAGTTCATCATCAGCGTCGGTTACGGCGACATCGAGGCCCTCAACGACGGCTCGATCGACGTCGACGAGTTCTCCCGCCGCATCCGCGTCGAGATGCGCCTCGGGCAGCCGTTCATCACGCCGCGACAATAGTCCGCCCGCGCGCCGGCCGGCGATCTCGAAAGGCCCTCCCCATGTTCAGCCCGCATTTCGCATCGCGCGTTCGAGCACCCGCCTCATGGGCGAACGCCTCGCCCCTTCCCCTCCTCAAGGGGTGGGACGCAAGCCACACCCCCTGCGGGCGTGGACCTTTCGACGGCTCCGCCGGTCCCTGCTCGACGCGGCCGCGGCATCCACGCACTACCGACGGGCGTCGTTAGAGAATGCCGGCCAGGGTGCGGCTCAAGCCCGGTCGCGACAAGTCGCTCAAGCGCCGCCACCCGTGGGTGTTCTCCGGGGCCATCGGGTCCGTTGAAGGTGACGTTCCCGCCGGCGACACCGTCGAGGTGATGAGCGCCGAGGGCGCGTCGTTCGGCCACGGCGCCTACTCGCCGGCCTCGCAGATCGCGGTGCGGATGTGGAGCTTCGCGCGCGACGAGAAGGTGGACGCGGACTTTCTCGCCGCCCGCGTGGCGAAGGCGGTGGCCCGCCGCCAGGGCGAAGCCGCCCGGGAGGCGAACGGCGACAACGCCCAACGGCTGATCAACGCCGAGTCCGACGGGCTGCCGGGCCTGATCGTCGATCGCTACGCCGACTTCCTCGTCTGCCAGCTACGCTCCGCCGGCGCCGAGCGCTGGCGCGACGAGATCGTCGCGGCGCTCGCCGCCGCCGTTCCGCATCGCGGCATCTGGGAGCGCTCCGACACCGGCGCCCGCGCCAAGGAAGGGCTCGAGCCGCGCATCGGCCTGCTCGCCGGCGAGGAGCCCCCCGAGCTCGTCGAGATCGCAGAGGGTCCCTGCCGCTTCCTGGTCGACGTGCGCCACGGCCACAAGACCGGCTTCTACCTCGACCAGCGCGACAACCGGACGCTGGTCGCCGCCCACGCCCGCGGCCGCGAGGTGCTCAACGCCTTCGCCTACACCGGCGCCTTCGGCATCCAGGCGCTGGCGGCCGGCGCCGCCAAGGTCACCAACGTCGAGTCGGCCCCGGGGCTCCTGGCCCTCGCCGCCCGCCACATCACCCACAACGGCCTCGACGAGGCCGCCGTCGAGGACATCGAGGGCGACGTCGCCCAGGTGCTCCGCCGCTTCCGCGACAGCCGCCGCGAGTTCGACCTGATCGTGCTCGATCCGCCGAAGTTCGCCGAGTCGTCCAGCCAGGTGCCCGCCGCCAGCCGCGGCTACAAGGACATCAACCTGCTGGCCTTCAAGCTGCTGCGCCCCGGCGGCCTGCTGTTCACCTTCTCCTGCTCGGCCCACGTCCGCGCCGAGCTGTTCCAGAAGATCGTCGCCGACGCGGCGCTCGACGCCGGCCGCGAGGCCCGCATCCTGCAGCGCCTGGCGCAGCCGGCCGACCATCCGGTGGCGTTGAGCTTTCCCGAAGCCGGCTACCTGAAAGGGCTGGTCTGCGGCGTCGATTGACCGTTCGGCCCCTACTCTTGCCGATCCCGCGCCGTTTCCCTCCGGACTTTCCGGACCTGCCAAACCCGGCGGAGCCGCCAGAGTCGGTCTCGCGAGATTGACGTGGCGAGTCCGCCTTCAGACCAGCTTCGCGAGCTCGGCGATCGGCGGCCCTTCGTCGATCCGCAGGTAGCCGACGACCTGAGCCACGGCGTCGAGCCAGTCGATGCGGGCGCAGTCCTCGACGTCGGCGCCGAGGCCCTTGCCGGCCAGCACCCGCCCGTGGGCACCCTCGTTGAAGCCGGCCAGCACGCTCTCGACATCGAGCGTCGCGGGCCAGTAGCCCCGGGCGCCGAGGCCGCGGTTGACCCACTCGAAGTCGTGCTCGGTCAGCCGCTCGGCGATCACCGCGGCGCCGATCCAGTCCTCCTCGGTGCCGCCGGGGGCACCGCGCAGCCCGGCGGCGATCGCGAACACCGGCTTGTCGCCGGCGCGCTCGGCGACGATCCGCGCCACCGGCCCGGCGTTGACCGTGCTGCCGACCACCGCCAGCGCCGTCCCCTCGAGCTGCCCGAGCCGGGCCGAGCCCGTCGTCGAGGTGAACACCGCGTCGCGCCCTTTGATCGGCAACGCCATCGCGTCCCGCGGGCTGTTGCCGGCGTCGAAGCCCGGCGGCGCAAAGCCCTCGCGCTCGCCCAGCAGGAGCGGCTCGCCGATGCCTTCCTGAACGAGGCGCGATTTCATCGCGTGCGCCTGCTCGACCTCGGTCGCCACCCAGACCCGCCGGGCGCCGGCCGCGATCAGCGCCGTGATCGTCGCCGAGGCGCGCAACGCATCGACCATCACGGCGACGCCGGCGGCCTCGACGGCCGCCCGGCAGCCACCGGCGCCGCAAACGACCTCCACGCTGTGGGGCGGGTTGTCGCCGCGAAGCCGCGGCGGATCGCTGTCGACGAATCTGCTCATCGCGAATCTCGGCCGAGAACACAGGGCCTGCACCATGCAGCCCCATGGTTGAGCTGTACCACGCTGACACCGCCGTGTCTCGCCGCCCGCCGGCCATGGTAGGCGCAACGATTGTGCCTGAGAAGGCCTACCGCAGGGGTAAGCCCACGGCCTCACGCCCCCGTAGCGTTGCCCCATCGGCTCGCCACGATCCGACCTGCGGCGCTCCGCCGCGAAGGCTCCGGATGCTATCCTTGAGGGATTGGGGGCGATTGGCTTCGACGGAAGCACTGACGCCCGAGGTTGCATGCCGAGCGACTCCTGCGTGCTCGTAAATCAGGCGGGAACTAAACACAACTGCCAACGAACCGGTAGCTCTGGCCGCTTAACCCCGGCCAGCGTTCGCCTGGCTCTCGCCCATAGGGGCCGGGACCGAACGTCGCCATATGGGCTGGTCGCGCGTCACGCCTGGCGGCGTCGCGGCGAGATCACAGTCAGGCTAGCGTGAAGCTGAGCTGGCCCACCCGGCTTGCAGATCGCGAATCCAAAGCGGTGGGCTAAGCATGTAGATACCTTCGGCAGACGGTTTTCGGACGCGGGTTCGATTCCCGCCGCCTCCACTCGATTCTTGCTTCTACGGCACTCATAGGCCGTGGGATCGCTCGGCTCAGCCCGCACCGTGTAGCATCACCTTTCGAGGTGCCCATGACGCTCAACGTCGACATCGAGCAAGAAGAGGACGGTCGCTGGATCGCGGAGGTCATCGACCTGCCCGGCGTGATGGCGTACGGACCCACGCCCGACGCAGCCAGGGCGAAGGTCCAGGCCCTCGCGCTGCGCGTCGTTGCCGACCGGCTCGAGCACGGTGAGGCCGGTCCCGATTTCGTGAATATCTCCTTCGAAGCCGCTTGAGCCGCTGGCGCAGCACGCGTGCCCGGCGCATTTTGGCTGCACTGCTCAGGATCGGTTGGACCTTCAAGAGGCAATCGGGATCACATCGTACGTTGTCCCGCGACGGCTGGCCCGACTTCGTGTTCGCCTTCCATGACAAGGAGGAGATCGGTCCTCGCATGCTTGCCCGGATCGCCAAGCGGACCGGGCTGCGACCGGACGACTTGTAGCGCGCAACGGCAGGCGAATCCTGGCCTTCGGAATCCGCAACCTGGAAGGCATCTTCATTTCATATCAGCGCCTCGCAACGGTTCGAATTCTTTGCGTCCGGGTCCACTTACGCAAAGAATTCGAACCGGCCTCCGGACCCTCCTCGCCGGGCAGTGGTTCGAGCAGCGCGAGCGCATCCAGCGACGTCTGGGCGATGTAGTACGGGCGCCCGATATCCCCGTGAGTTGGCTGGAGCCGGATATGACCCAGAAGGTTCCGCAATAGGAGCGCGGATTGCTCAGTTCGCCGCTCCAGGACTTTCTGCATTCCTGTCAGCCGTTCCTCGATCCACTCCACCGGCGGGGCCTGGAACACCTTGTCACGACTGCGGCGCAGCCCCTTCAGCTCTTGGCGCAACGCGTCGACCCACATGCGCGTTGAACGTGGTCGATGGCCTGGGGATCGTCAGACGACCGGAGCAAAGTCGAGCGTGCCCGTGAAGAGGTCGCACCTTGCGACGATATCCCTCGTCGCCCTTGCGGTTGCCTGCCCCGAGCAAACGGCCGCCCGACTGCCGACGCTGACCGGGGACAACGCGGCGACGTGGTTCTTCCATCAACCGTTCGGTCCGGTGAGTTTGACCGCGCACGGTCCGGACCTGTGGGCGCAGGCGGTGTCATCGCGCTACCAGATCACCGTGCACCGGCGCGGCGCGGAGCAAGTGGGCTGAGTAGTCCCTTCCCTCCTTGACCCGCCGAGCGTCGATGTGTCACGCTGTGTCACATGAAGACCATCTCGATTCGTGAGCTGCACCAAAAGACGGGCAAATACGTGCGCAGAGCCGCTGAGGATGGCGAGATCCACATTACCGACCGCGGCAAGACGGTGGCGAAGATCGTTCCGCAGCAAGAACTCGCTGAGACGCCCTACTTTGCGCGGCGCAAGTTGACACGCGCCTTCCGCAAGCTCATGGAAAGCGGCGAACTCCGCGGCGGCACGGACAGCACGCGGATCGTCTCGGAGGATCGGGACCGGCCCGTTGAATGATCTACTTCGATGCCGCCTACATCGCCCGCCTGTACTTCGAGGATCCGGGTTGGGAAGAGGTCCGAGCGCTCGCGGCGCAGGCGCCCGTCGCTTGCAGTGTCCACGGCTATGCCGAGGTCGTGGCGGTCATGCATCGCAAATTCCGCGAAGGCTATTTGACGGCGGCCCACTACCGTCAAACGCTGGAGCAGTTCACGGTTGACTGTGGCGAGGACGCCTACCGGTGGCTGCCTCTGGCTCCGGCCGTCAACGACCGGATGAGAGAGTCCTACCGGAAGCTTCCCCGCAAGATTTTCCTCCGCGCTTCCGACGCGCTCCATCTGGCCTGCGCGGCGGAGAACCGCCTGCTTGAAATCTACTCCAACGACCAACGCCTCCTTGCTGCCGCCCCACATTTCGGGCTTCGGGGCATCAACATCATCTGACCCGGCGCCGCGCGCTGCCCCCACCATCGCATCCGGCGCTCCGGCCGCAGCGCAGCCCGCAACTCAACGGGCTCCTTCACCCACTCCAGCATCAGCACTTTGATCTGCGTCTGGTAGCGGGTATCGACGAGCTTCACCTTGGCTTTGAAGGCCTGCAGCCCCGGTACGTTCACGAGGGCGTTGATGATCTCCTCGGTCATGCCGTCGGCGAAGTACTCGTTGTCGGGATCGGCGCCCAGGTTGGCGAAGGGCAGCACGGCAATCGACGGACCGAGGCTGGCGCCGGTCATCGTCCCGACGCCGGCGGCGCCCGGCGCTTCAGCTCCTCGAACCAGTTGAGCAGGACCCGGATGCGGCCGCTGCCCTCGCCCCCCTCGCGCAGCAGGAGAAAGCGGCCGTCGGGGGCGACGTCGTAATGGGCACGGTGGAACACGGTCCAGAAGCCCTCGACCGAAAAAAGCGGCTCACCGCGAGCGACCTCGAGGACGGGATCGAAGCGCACCGAGGCGGACCGCAGGCGATCCTGGCCGTCGATGTAGAACAGCGAGGCGTCGTCGGCGCTCCAGCGGGCGGATCTTCCACCGCCCACGGATACCGGAACGGGAACGCCGGCGGGAAAGGGCTGCACGTACAGCTCGGTGGCGCCGCCTCCCTCGTCCGACTCGTAGGCCACCGCCGCTCCGTTGTGCGAGATGGTTGCCGCGTACATCGAGCCGGCGCTCGTGATGAGTTTCTCCCGCGAGCCGTCGCGGAAGTCGTAGACGTACATGTCGTTGCCGGCGGAAGCCTCGCTGAACAACAGCAGGTCCCCTTGCGGGTGCCACGACTCGGGTCGCAGCCGGTTTTCGCCGCTCAACAGCGTGACGGGCTCCTCGGCACCGTCCAGGCGCACGACCTTGAGCGCATAGCTGCCTGCACGCCCCGACCCGAAGGCGATCCGAGAGGAATCGGGCGACCACTCGGGGGCCTCGACGTCGCCGGAGGTCGTCAACGGCCGGGCGCCGCCGGAGAGGGGGATGACGAACACGTCGGTGGCGCCCTCGTCGTTGCGCGTCACCGCCACGTGGCGGCCGTCGGGCGATACTCGGGGCGAACGATAGATGCGCCAGGCGGTGTTCAGCGGCTCCAGGGCACCGCTCCGATCTGCCCAGGTGAGGTCCGTGCCCGACGCAACCCCGGGCTCGAAGGCGAGAACATCGGCCTGGGCGACGGCGAGCTGGATCGAGCCGCCGTTCTCGATGCGTACCTGCGGCAGGGTCGGCGCGGCCGGTCCTGTGGCGGCCAGGACCTCCGGGTCGAAGGGCACGGCGACGACCGCCCCGCCGCGCGAGAACAGGATGTGCCCGGTTGCCGCGTACGACGGGTCCGATCCTCTCTCGGACACGTGGATCAACGGCCTTCCATCGAGCGGCAGGACGCTGATGCCTCCGAACGCGAAGCGGCCGTTCTCGACGACCACGCCCTTGCCGTTCGGCAGGACGGCGGGATTGACCAGACCGCCCTGCCAGCGATCGTCCGTTGGCGCGACGACGCTTTGCGGCTCGCCGCCGGTGAGCGCAACCCGCCACAGCTCCGAGAACCGGTTGAAGTAGACCCATCCATCCGCCGCCCACAGGGCGTTGTCGCAGGCATCACAGACCGTGTAGCGCTCGCCGCTCTCGAGCGACAGCCGCGCGAAGCCGCCGCCGTCCCAAAACACGACCCACTTGCCGTCGGGAGAGAACGACGGCCGCGCCGCGCCCTCGGTCTGCGGAATCGGCTGGCCGGCGCCTGGCTCGTCGAGGAGGCGTCGGTAGAGCTTTCTGCCGGTCTCGTCGACGGCGACGTACACCAGGGCGGAGCCGTCCGGCGACAGAGCAATGTTGGTGCCGATGCCGCGCGGGAAGGCCCTTCCGTCGGGCAGCACGATGTCGAAGCTCACCGGCGCGAGCGACGATGCCGTGCCGTCGTCCTCCGGCCCGAACCCCCGCGCCGCTCGGAAGCCCTGCCCGGCCAGAAAGCCAACAGCCAGCAGCACGATGATTGCAGGGGCGGCGACCTTCCATGAAACCTCCCCGCGGGCGCGATCGCCTTCCGCCGGGCCGTGAGGCGTCTGCCCGGCCCCACGCGCCCGGCTCGGACCGCCGCGGTCGGCAACGCCCGCAGCGACCGCATCGCGCAGGCGCCGCAAATCCACGGACAGCTCGTCGGCGTGCTGGTAGCGGCGCCCCGGCTTTTTCGCCAGGCACTTGTCGAGGATCCATTCGAGCTGCGCCGGCAGCGCGTGGTTCGCGCGCCCGGCCGGCTCCGGCTCCTCATGGACGATCATGCTCAGCGTCTGGATGGTGCTGGTTCCCGCGAAGGCCCTGCGCCCCGTGGCCATCTCGTACAGGACGCAGCCAAAGGCAAACAGATCGGCGCGATGATCGACATCCCCCGCACCCTCAACCTGCTCGGGCGCCATGTACCCCGCAGTGCCCATCACCTGCCCGGCGACGGTGCCCAACATGGTCGGCGACATGGAGACAGCGCTGGCGCTAGGTGCCGTCGTCTCCGTGAGCTTCGCGAGCCCGAAGTCGAGCACCTTGGCGTGCCCCTCTTCGGTCACGAAAACGTTGTCGGGCTTCAGGTCCCGGTGGACGATGCCGGCCCGGTGGGCGGCGCTCAGGGCTTCCCCGATCTCGACGGCCAGATCGAGCGTCTCGTCCAGCGGCAACGCACGCCTGCCCAGCCGGTCGCGCAAGGTCTGTCCCTGCAGGTACTCCTGCACCATGAAGTGGATCGTCGCGCCGTCGTCGCCTCTCGCGGAGCCGACGTCGTGCACCACGGCGATGTGCGGGTGGTTGAGCGCCGCCGCAGCGCGCGCCTCC
>Ga0214471_10002504_pt1 | contig 14417 bp, 11 predicted proteins | sample RVTome_5_FD_207665 | JGI IMG/M metagenome (GOLD analysis project Ga0214471, IMG submission 207665) | Soil microbial communities from uranium-contaminated site in the Upper Colorado River Basin, Wyoming, United States - RVT142D155 | ecosystem: Environmental > Terrestrial > Soil > Contaminated >...
ACCTGCCCAGTGCCCGGCGGCGCAGCCGACCCCCCCGGGGACGGGCCGCCGCCAACTCCGCCCGGGCCCCCTCCATTGCGCGCCCGAACGGCACCAGCGACGGGCACGCCGCCTCACAGGCGCGGCACTGCAGGCAGAAGCTCATCACCTCGTCGAAGGCGGCGTCGATGGGCAGGTCGCCCGAAGCCACGGCCGACATCGCGTTCAGGCGCCCTCGCGGCGAAGCGGTCTCGTCGCCGGTGAGGCGGAACGTGGGGCAATGCGGCAGACAGAGCCCGCACTCGACGCAGGCGTTCAACTCGGCAGCGGTGGGAGCCCACTCCGTCGTCCACACCATCACAGGCCTCCGGGCAACCGGCCGGGGGCCATCACCCCGACCGGGTCGAAGGCGGCCTTGATGCGGCGCTGCAATGCGAGAGACTCCGGCGGCGATCCCCATGGGTCCAGATCGAATCCCTCGGGCCTGGCTGTCACCACCATCGCGCCGCCCTGCGCCTCCGCCCAGGACCGCAGACCGCCCAGCGCCTGCGGCGGTATCCCGGCGAACGCAGCGACCACGACCCCCACACCGTGGGCGGCGACGAAGGCCCCGGGTGCGGGCAGCCGGCCGACTGCCTCGGTCGTGAGGGCCGGGGGTACCCGCACCGAGACGACCACCTCACCCGACGGCGGGTCCGGCCAGTCGAGACCGTCCCTGTCGGTGCCGCCCAGACCTGCTGCCTGCGCCTCGACCTCCCGATCGGTGCCGGCGAGGTACACCCGGCATCCCTCTCCGGTCTCCAGGACCGCCAGCGGCCGGTAGGCACCCGCAAGGCCGCGCGCCGGCTCGTCGACCTCCACGGTCACCGCCCGTACCCCGCGCGGCCAGAGCTTCAGACAGAGGCGGCCGATCATGCCGAGTGATCCGAGCGACCCCGTCATCAGCCGGGGAATGTCGTACCCGGTGACGTTCTTGACGACCTGGGCGCCGCCCTTGACGATTCGGCCATCCCCGGTGGCGACAATGACCTCGAGCACCCGATCCCGGGTGGGGCCGTAGCGGTGGCGTCGCCAGCCCGAGACGCCGGCAGCGACCACTCCCCCGACCGTGGCACCCGCGGATCGCTCCGGAAGGACCGCGGTCTGCTGCCGATCGGCGAGACGCTCCTCGAGCGAGTCCACCGGCACACCGGGCTCCACGACGACCGTCAGGTCATCCGGGCTCCACTCGACGATCCGGTCGAGAGCGGTGGTGGCCACGAGCATCTCCGGCTCCACGGGGTTGCCCATCCCCTGATGGGTGCCGCCACCCCAGATGAGCACCTTCAAGCCGTGCTCCGACGCCAGGTCGAGCATCCGGGCGGCGTCCTCCACCGTTTGCGGGGCGAGCGTGAAGTCGGCATCGGGGGCGCCCGCGATCTCGCCATCGAATGCCCCGAACAGCCGGGCGACCGTCGAGCGAAGGGCGGTCACACCCACACCCCCTCGGGTGGCTGCCGGCCGAAATCGAAGCAGCGCGCCCCGGCCGGCAACACCGTCCCGGGGTTGAACACCCGATCGATGTCGAACGCGTCGCGGAGCCTCGCCTGGGCGTCGAGGTCGACCGCCGAGAAGACCAGATGCATGAGGTCGCGCTTCTCCAGGCCGATGCCGTGCTCACCCGACAACACGCCTCCGAGGCGGATCGAGAGATCGACCACCTCGTTAGCCGCGGCCTTCACCTTCTCCCGCTCGCCCGGCACCGAGCCGTCGAACGCGAACTTGGGGTGGAGGTTGCCGTCGCCGGCATGGATCGTGTTGAGCACGAGGAGGCCGTGACGCGCCGCGATGTCATAGATCCCGGTGATGGCTTCGACGAGGCGGGTCCGGGGCACGACCGTGTCGTGGAGGTAATAGTCGGGTGCGATCTGGGCGATCGCCCCGAAGGCCGACTTGCGAGCCTTCCAGAGCAGCTCGCGCTCATCGTCGTCGGCGGCGATACGCACCTCCGACGCAGAGTGCCGGCGCGCCGTCTCCACAACCAGGTCTGCCTCCGCCTCGACGCCGTCCGGGTGCCCGGCGACCTCGGCCAGGAGAACGGCAGCAGCGTCGACCGGCAGCCCGGCGTGCAGGAAGTTCTCGACAGCCCGAATCAGGGGACGGTCCATCATCTCGAGGGCGGCCGGGATCACCCCGGCGGCGATGATGGCGGAGACCGTGGCCGCGGCATCAGCGACCTCGGGGAAGCCGAAGAGCATGGTGCTCACCGCCGGAGGATTGGGCGTGAGCCGGACCAGGGCCCGGGTCACGACGCCGAGCGTGCCTTCGGACCCCACCATGACGCCGCGCACGTCGAGGCCGATAGGGTCGGGGGCGGGGCCCCCGGCAACCACCACCGTGCCGTCGGCCGTGACGAACTCGACGGCGAGCACATGGTTCACGGTGGTCCCCTCCGACAGGCAGTGCGGGCCTCCGCTGTTGTTGGCGACATTGCCACCGATCGTGCACGCCGCCTGCGACGACGGATCGGGAGCGAAGTGGAGCCCGAGGGGCTCGGTGTGCACCGAGAGATCCAGGTTGATGACCCCCGGCCCCACCCATGCGGTCCGGTTCGCCGCGTCCACCTCGATACCGGCCATGCGGGTGGTCACGATGAGCACCGCCGGCTCTGATGGGACGGCCCCGCCGGCAAGGCCGGTACCGGCCCCACGCACCACGATCGGAATGCCGTGACGCCTGGCGATCCGGATGACCGCGGCGACCTCGGCAGCCGACTCTGGAAAGGTGATCGCCACCACCTCACCGGAGGTGACACCGGCGTCTTTGGAGAAGAGGCGCCGGTCGAGCGGCTCCGACCGGACCGCGTGACGGCCCAGCGCCGCAATGAGGTCGCCCAGGAGATCCGATCCGTCGCCCATACGGCGAGGTTACCGAGGGGGCTCGCTTCGCTCGCCCCGTTGCCCGTGCGGGCAGCTTCATGAACTACGAATCCGATCGGATGGGTCCGGAGAACGCTTGGGGGTGAGCGAATAGGTCGCTGGCTCCATCAGGTTTCGGATTGCGGCAAGCCGAAACCTGATCCCGGGGCGAGCCTATTCGCTCACCCCCTTGGTCGAAAAGGGTAGGACCGGAGGTCGCGGAAACCCTGAGACTACCGTTGAAGGCTCATGGCAAGACTGGAGATCTGCCTGCTCGGCGGCTTCGAGCTGGGCAGGGAGGGGCGGATTCTCGATCCATTGCCTCTCCGCGCCGCCCGGTCGCTGTTCGCCTACCTCGTGCTCAACCGCGAGCGCGCTCACACGCGCGACCTCCTGGCCGGGACGCTGTGGCCGGATTTCGACGAGTCCCGGGCTCGGCGCCGTCTCAGCCAGGCGTTGTGGCAGATCCGCACGACGGTCGGCGACGAGAACGACCGCTACCTCATCGGCACCCCCGACACGATCCGCTTCAACCCGGACGCCGACTTCGCACTCGATGTCGAGGAGTTCGAGCGCCTCCTCGAGGAAGCGCCGAAAGCCGAGTCGCGCAACGACGAGACCGAGGCGTTGGAGGCGGCGGTCGATCTCTATCGGGGAGACCTCCTCGCCGGCTTCTACGACGACTGGCTTCTGCATGACCAGGATCGCCTCCACAGCCGATTCCTCAGCGCTCTCGAGCGTCTCACCGAACTGGCCCAGTCGCACGGCGACTTCGAGGGCGCTCTGGTCATGTCCCGTCGGTTGGCACAGGAGGACGAATTCGACGAGGAGTCGCACCGGCGTGTGATGCGGCTGGCCGTGCTGCTCGGCCGCCACAACGAGGCGATCCGCCAGTTCGAGGAGTGCCGCCGGATACTTGCCGAGGAACTCGGGAGCACCCCATCGGCGGAGACGGTCGAGTTGTACGAGGCAACTATCGCCGACCGCGAGACGGGCGGGCGTCCCCTCCCCGCCCATGAGGAGTCGCCCCTCTTCGGGGAGGCCGAGCAATCGCCCTTCGTCGGCCGCGACTCGGAGCGGTCGCGACTCGCCCAACGCCTCGACGAGGTGCTCGACGGCGCCGGCGGCCTCGTGCTGGTCGAAGGCGAGAGCGGCGTCGGGAAGACCAGGCTTCTGCACGAGGTCGTCGACGACGCCCGGTGGCGGGGCATGGACGTGCTGTGGGGCCGGTCCTCGCCGAGCGGTGGACGGCCCTTCGCGCCGCTCGCCGAGGCGCTCAATGGAGTGACCGGACTGCGGGCCAAGCAGCTCGCCAGCAGGCTCTCCCCGGTCTGGGCAGAGGTCCTCGCCCCCCTCGTCACGGCGCTGGGCGAAGAGTCCGTGCCGGACGAGCCGACCGGTCCGGTGCGGCGCGCGGACGAGCAGAGCCGCATGCGCGAGGCGATCGCCGAGGCATTCCACACTCTGTCGACATTGGGTCCCACCCTGGTGGTGCTCGAGGACGTGCACTGGGCCGACGACGACACCATCCGCGCCCTCACTCAGATCGCCGGGCGCATCGCATCCGACCGCATCCTCTTCGCCGTGTCCTACCGGCACGGTGAAGCGCGTGAGCGGTCGGACGTATGGGAGTTGCTCCGCTCCCTCGACCGGATGCCCCACTGCGAGCGGGTGTCCCTGGCACCGCTTTCACCCGCCCAGACCGAGGAGCTCATCCGGTACAGCCTGGGGCGGTCCGAGGTCAGCGGCGACTTCTCGGAGAGCCTGCACCGCGACACCGGCGGCATCCCGCTCTTCATCGTGGAGACCTTGCGGGCTCTGTACGAGAAGGACGCGCTCGACGATGTGGACACCCCCGCGGAGACTCCGCCGCCCACCCGTGACCGGATCCCGGTGACACCCCGGGTGCACGCCCTGATCCGGCACCGCCTCGAGAGCCTCGACCCGCTCTCGCGCAGAACCCTTGAACTGGTCGCCGCCCATGACGGCACGCTGCTGCTCGATGAGATCGTCGAAGCATCCGACCTCGAGGAGGAGGCGGCTCTCGCCTCCGTGGACGATCTGGCGCGGCGTCGCTTTCTCGCCGGCAGGGAACGCGAGTACTCGGTCGGCCACGAATTGATGCGCCGGGTGGTCTACGACGACCTTCCGCTCTCCCGACGCCTCGATCTCCACCGGCGTGTCGCCCTCGGCATCGAGCGGCATCGGCCCGACGAGGTCGAGGTCCTCGCCCACCACTTTGCGACGGCGCGGATGCCGGACCGCGCCGCCGAGTACTTGGAGCGCGCCGCCCTCCGGGCGATGGCAGTGCACGCGTACGACACGGCGGCATTGCATCTCGATCGGGCGTCGGCGGCGCTCGACGACATCGGTGCGCCGGCGGAACGCCGGTACTCGATCGCCGCGCTGCACGAGGAGGTCCTCGACGTCCTCGGGCGGCGGGCCGACCAGGAGGACGCATTGCGCCGCCTTCAGAAGTTTGCTTCTCCAGATCAGCAGGGAGCGGTCCACCGCCGGCGGGCGTGGTGGCTATCGCACCAGGACCGATTCCCGGAGGCCGAGGAGGCGGCAGCCGAAGCGCTCACCCTCGCCAGGGATGCCAACGACCCCGGCCAGATCGTGTCTGCCCTGACGGCACTGGGGATGATCGCCTGCTTCGGTGGCCGGGCCGCCGAAGGAGTCAAGCACCTGGAGGAGGCCGCGGGATTCCGCGGGACCGATCGCCGACAGGAAGCCGACGCTCGCAATGCGTTGGGGCAGAACCTCATCGATCTGCAGCGCTTCGGCGAAGCCGAATCCCAGTTGCTCGCCGCCCTCGCCCTTTACGGCGAGTTGGAGGACCGGCGCGGCCAGGCCGAGGTGCTGGGAATGCTGGGGACGCTCCGCATGGAGCGGGGCGAGCCGGAGGCTGCCGAGAGCGACTTCCTCAAGGCGATCGACACCTCGAAGCAGATCGGATACCGCCACGGCGAGGCCGTCTACGAGATGAACCTGGCGATCCTCTACGTGATCACAAACCGCCTCGGGTCGGCACTCGAGTCGTTCGAGTCGGCAGCCGACACCTACGCGCTGATGGGAAACCGCCGCGGCCGGGCCCTGGTGCAGTCGAACGCGGCGTGGTTGTGGCACGGCCTGATTGGGGACGATCGCAAGGCCAAGGAGTTGGTGGCTGCTGCCGTCGACGTCTACTCCGAGATCGGCGATGTCAGGGGGGAGGCTCAATGCCTAGCTCTACTCGGTTCCATTGCGGGTCGGTCGGCGCGCCATGCCGAGGCAGAGAAGCTTTTTGGAAGATGCCTCGATCTCACTCGCGAAGCAAGGGACTCCTGGCTGACAGCGCAAGCGCTTCGCGAATACGCCGCGTATCAGATGGAGGCTGGCGACCTAGACGCCGCCTTAAAGAATGCGACCGAGGGGGAGCAACTCTGTCGCGAGTTCGGGATGAACGACCTGCTGGTCGGAATCCGGGCTCTGATCGGACGGATCCAGTTGCGTCTTGGCGATCTAGACGCCGCAGAGGACGCGGCAGGTCGCGCCATGCGCGAAATCCGTCCCGGGGTAGAACTCGCGCACCTGGTTCCACTGGCCCTCAGCGAAGTTGCCGTGGCGAAGGGTGATCAGGAGGAAGCCGGTCGACTCATAGACATGGCCTACAACCAACTGACGGACACGCTCGCTGGACTTCCAAGTGAGGTCCGCGCCCATGCGTTGGAGAGCGTTCCATCCCATCGGGCGATCGCCGAGGCCTGGAGACATCGCCAACCAGACGTGACGGTGGTTCGCCTCCCTTCAACTGATGCACCGGCGGGCAAGACCCTCACACCCGACGACTTTCTGCTGGTGGAGTGGACGATCCACGATCCGTCGGATAACCAAATCGAGAACCGGCTGGAACGCAGACGACGGCGCATAGTCCGTCTCCTCCTTGAAGCCGAGCAGCAAGACGCATCACCAACCGTCGAAGATCTCGCCACGGCAATCGGCGCGAGTTCAGCAACCATCCGGCGCGATCTGGCGGCGCTGCGGGCTGCCGGAGAGCAGGTGGCCACTCGGGGTAGCCGGTAGACCACGGTCGGTACCTGAGCGCAAGGTCGCGCAGAAACTCTTGTTGCTGCTTTAGATATCGGCGAGAGATGCCGATTCCATCCTCCTGACTACGCACCCGTTCAGGAGGACTCAACCGATGCGTAAGCGTCTCACCGTGCTGGCTCTAACGGTCGGCACCTTCCTGGCCCTCTGGGCCCAGCCTGCGCTCGCCATCTGGCGTCCCGGCCACGGGTAACCCAAGGATTCCGCTGCTCGGCCAGTGCCGAGCTCGCGGCTAGCCGCGGTGGTGGGTGAATCCAGAGCACCCAGACCGTGACAACAAAGGCCGGCTGACGTACGCCCAAACGGGGATTCCGGCCACCCCAAATGGATGATCCCCGGCTCGCCGGGGATCATCCGCGTTCATGGCTTGCCCCAGCCGCCGCCTCCTGGTGTCAGCACCCGGACCCGATCACCGCGTTCCGCCTCGAAGGTGACCTTCGCCGGAAGCCGCTCGGACGACCCGGAGCGGCGCACCAGCCAATCCTCGCCGGTGGCCCCCGGCCCCCCGCCGGCGAGACCCCAGGGGCGATTCCGCCGCCGTTCACCGATAAGCGAGACGGTGGCGTCGTCGAGGAACTCGATCTCGCGCACGATTCCCTCCCCGCCGGGATGGAGACCCTCCCCTCCCGATTGGGAGCGAAGCCCGGTGCGCACGACCCGGAAGGGGTAGTGCGTCTCGAGTGCCTCAATCGGGGTGTTCTTGGTGTTCGTCATGCCGGTGTGGATCCCTGACTGGCCGCGGCGGAATGGGGTCCCGCCCTCCCCGCCGGCGACGGTCTCGTAGTACACGGTTGCCTCCGAGCCGATGAGGATGTTGTTCATCGTTCCCTGTGACGCCGCGGGCACTCGATCAGGCGCGGCCGGAGCAAGCGCACCAAGGAGGACGTCGGCGATTCGCTGACTCGTCTCCACGTTCCCGGCCGCCACTGCCACGGGGGGTCGGGCTCCCACCAGGCTCCCCGGCTCGACACGGAGGTCGATCGGTCGATAGCAGCCCCCGTTGGCCGGAATGGTGGGATCGGTCGCCACCCGGACCGCGTAGTACAGGCATGATCGAGTCACCGCCTCCACCGCGTTGATGTTCCCCTCGATCTGCGGAGCCGTGCCGGAGAAGTCGGCGACGAGGCGGTCGCCCTCGATCGTGACCGTCACCCGGATCGGGACATCGCGATCACCCCACTCCATCACATCCTCGAATCGGTACTCGCCATCTTGAACGGCGGTGAGCGCAGCCCGCATGCGGCTCTCGCCGTAGTCGAGGAGGGCAGCGGTCACCGTGTCGAGCGCCGATCCATGGCCGGCTGCGGCCTCGATGAGTCGCTCGGCCCCCGCCTCATTGGCGCCGAGTTGAGCGGAGAGATCTCCCAGCCTCTCCTCGGGTGTCCGGGTCGCGGCGAGGAACGCGTTGACGAAACCGTGATCCCAGACTCCGTCGACGCATGCCACGGTGGGCGGGACGACATGCCCCTCCTCGACCAACCGGGTCGCCGCAGCGGGCATCGACCCGGGCGCATCGCCCCCGACATCGGCATGGTGCGCCCGATTCGCCACCCAACCGATCAAGCGGCCATCGCGATGGACGGGCCGCACCAGTGTCAGGTCGTTGAGATGCGTACCGCCGTGAAACGGGTCGTTGACGGCGAACTGGACACCGGGAGCCACTTCAGACCCGAACTCGGCAAGGCAAGCCTCCACCGACGCCGGCATCGAACCCAGGTGAACGGGGATGTGCTCCGCCTGCGCCAGCATCTCGCCGTTCGCCACGAAGATCGCCGCCGAGCAGTCGGCGCGCTCCTTGATGTTCGGCGAGTGGGCGGTGCGTCGCAGCACGGCGCCCATCTCGTCAGCGACGGAGGCGAACTGGTTTCGGGCGACCTCCAGCGTGACCGCGTCGACCCTCACCACGACACCTCCAGCGCACCGGAATCGTGCACTACCAGCCGCTCGCCGGGGCCGATCCAGGTGGTCGCCTCGGGCTCTTCCACGACCGCCGGGCCGACTATTTCGGCGCCCGGCGCGAGGCACGGACGCCACCACACCGTGGCTTCCACCTCACCCCCCTCGGCGAGGACCGGGCGCGACACGCGCCGCGCCACACCCTCCTCGGATGCGAACGGCACCTCCTCCCAGGTGAGCGCCGGAGCCCCGACCGCCTCGGCCCGCACCGTGACGAGCTCGATCGGATCGCCGGGACGGGCAAACCCGTTACGCCGCAGGTGGGCTTCATGGAATCGAGCCGCCAACTCCGACCATCCCTCACCGGGCCGATAGGACACCGAGGTCTCGTGCGACTGACCCCGGTACCGGACGTCCATCACAACTTGGATCGACCTGGCCTCCGGCAGGAGGCGACGGGCCTCCTCCTCGATCTCACGGACCGGTGCGTCGAGATCCGCTCCGGGTTCGAGGAACACACTCCGGGCGGTATCGGCGCGAGGCGGCGCAAGCAGCATGCCCAAGGCGGAGAAGACGCCGGCGTGAGCCGGCACCACCACAGCCGCCATGTCGAGGCGCCTAGCCAGGGCAGTCGCGTGCAGCCCCCCGGCCCCGCCGAAGGCGACGAGCACAGCCCGACGCGGGTCGGACCCCTCTTCCACCGACACCCGCCGGATGGCCCGCTCCATGTGCGACTCGACGACGGTGACCACTCCGCTCGCGGTCGCCGACCCATCGAGGCCGACCAACGCCCCGATCCGTTCCAGGGCTGCCTCCGCCGCCGACCGATCGAGTGCGAGGCTTCCCCCGAGCCGGGCCTCCGTCCCGATTCGTCCCAGCACGAGGTCGGCGTCGGTCACCGTCGCCCCGGTCCCACCCCGGCCATAGGACGCGGGACCGGGGATGGCGCCGGCACTCTGCGGGCCGACCCGAAGCGCACCGCCCTCGTCCACCCAGGCGAGACTGCCGCCGCCGGCACCCGCGGTGTGGATCGCCACCGACGGCATGCGACACGGGAGCCCGTCGATCGAACGCTCGTACCCGACCTCCGGCCTCCCGTCCTCGATCCGGCACACATCGGTCGAGGTCCCACCCATGTCGAACGAGACCACAGTCGCCTTGCCAAGAGCCCTACCGAGTGCCGCGGCTGCCACCGCTCCGCCTGCCGGGCCCGAGAGCAGGATCGAAGCAGGAAGGGCCGCCGCCTCGGCCAGTGAGATCAACCCTCCCGAGCTACGGATGACCGACGGGGATCCTTCGACGCCCGCCGATGTGGCTGCACCGGCGAGGCGCTCCAGATAGGTCGCCACGACGGGAACCAGGTAGGCGTTGAGCACCGTCGTCGAGGTCCGCTCGAACTCCCTGAACTCGGCGACGACGTCGCTCGACAGTGAGACGGGAACGCCCGGAAGCCGCTCGGCGAGCGCCCGGGCGACGACCGCCTCCCGCTCGGGGTGGGCGAAGGAGAACAGCAGGGACACCGCTATCGCCTCCGGGTCGCCGGCTGCGACGCCTTCGCACAGATCGTCGAGGGCCTTCGTGTTGGGAGCATCCGAATTCCCCGCAGATGCCCTCCCGGGGACTCCAAACCGCAGCGACGATGGCACCAGCGGCTCAGGCCGCGAGATCGCCAGGTCGTACAGCGACGGCCGGTCCTGCCTCCCTATCTCGATGAGGTCTTCGAACTGCGCATCGGTGACAAGGGCCGTTCGGGCCCCGGAACGCTGAAGGACGGCGTTGGTGGCTGCGGTCGTGCCATGGATCAGGCGGGTTCCCCCGGTGGCGAACCGTTCCACACCCTCGATCACTCCCACGCTCTGATCGGGGGTGGTCGGCACCTTGCCCGTCACCAGACCGGTGCCGTCCCAGGCGACGACGTCGGTGAAGGTCCCGCCGACGTCGACGGCGGTGTGGGTCATATGGTTCGTCCGAATCTGGCGGCAACTATCGTGCGAGCGCGGACGACTCCGGAGAAACCGTGCCTGTGAGCATCAGCCAGACGCCGAACCCCAACGCACTGAAGTTCACGGTGGGCGCCGAGTTCGACACGCCGAAGAGCTTCGCCGCCGGGCAGGAGACGGACGACCCGGTGGCCGGCCCGATCATCGCCATCGACGGTGTGACCAGCGTGTTCATGTCCGCCGATTTCGTGACCGTCAGCAAGGGCCCCGACGCCTTTTGGGACACGATCGTCCCGGCGGTGAGTGAGATCCTCGAAGAGCACTACGGCTGACCGTCCCGGACCCGCATCGAAGGGGAGGCTACTGCGATCGTCCTCATCGACCGGCCGGTCGCGCCGGTTCCGGATGGCGGCAGACAACCGGAGACGGCGACAGGAACTCCTCTCGCCGGCCCAGGACCCGGCCCCTCGTGACACTGGGGAGACACCGGCAAGAACGAGGTCGTGCCCGAATTGCCGATCCATCGAAGCGGTGAGATGATTCGAGCGACCCGGGGCCTCGCTCCGGGTTTACCGACGAAAGGACTGCCGTAGCCACCTCCCGACCCGTGCTCCTGATCCTGATCACGACCCTATTCATGGTGGCCTGCGGCGGAAACGCTGCGGTTACAACCTCACAACCGCCGGCAACGACTACCTCCGTCGCACCTACAACGACAACCGAGGCCACGACGCCACCCAAGGCGGACGACCGTGTCCAGGGCCTCGCCGTCGCCGGCGGATTCGAGGATGACTCCGAGCCCGAACCCGTCCCATCCGATCCCGCCGTCACGGCGTACTCGGGATACCAGGAGGTCACCGATGCTGACGGGATCCTCTCGGTGGTTGTTCCGGTCGAGTGGACCGACTTCTACAGCGGTCCGTGGACCGACAACATATTCGGTGTCGACGGCGGCACCGAGGGGATCGGCATCGTGATCGGTGTGGCCCCGGACCTCGAGGCCTGGACCGACACTTGGACGGTTCCCGGCCTGTTCTTCGCGGCATCCCCCCTACTCGGCGGTACGGTCGAAGACCTGCTCGACAGTTACGCCTACCTGGCCGACGAGTGCGTCTACGACGCCCGGTACGAGTACGACGACGGCGTCTACATCGGTGCCCTCGACTGGTGGAGCGACTGCGGTGGCGTCGGAGCGGCGTATGCCGTCATAGTCGCCCGTCCCCCAGGTGGAGAGTTCACCGTGGTGATCGAGATCACACTGATCTCCGAGGCTGACCTCGAGGCCGCCGATGCGATCGCCTCGTCGTTCTATGTGGTTCAGATCACCGGCGACGGCGGGGGGCTCGACACCGAGCTCGCTGCCAACTACGGCAGCACCGACGTTGCCGCCGGGTTCGAACCCGATCCGCAGGGGCTCTCCGTCGAAGCCGGGGGCGACATCGACGTCGCCGCCTACCTCGGCGGTGAGTGTGCCGGGTACGTCACCGCTGCGCCCGACCTCGAGGTCGTCTATTCCGGGAGTCCGGGAGGCCTTCTCCGGTTCTTCTTCGTGGCGGAGCTGGATGGCGATGACACCGTCCTCGTGATCAATGACCCCTCGGGAGCGTGGTGGTGCTCCGACGACAGCTACGACACCTACAACCCCACGATCGACTTCCCATCCGCTCTCGACGGCATCTACGACATCTGGGTCGGGTCCTACACATCGGGAGAACTGGTCCCGGGAACGCTGGCAATCACCGAGTTGGACAGCGTCCACCCCTAGAAAACGCGCACGCCCGCCCGTTGGCGCGTTCAGTGCGCCAACGGGCGGAACGCCGTTCCAGCCCCGTTCTTCCACTGGGGTGGTGGTGGCAGCGGAACGGCCCTCAGCCACCACCGCGCCAGCCACGCGGGAAACTCACCGCGCGGCGTACCTACCGACCACCGACCACGACCGCCATCGGCCAGCGGTTCCCGACGCCATCGGCAACCGTGATCACCACCCGCCATCCGCCTTCCACGGGATGCGCCGACACGACGCGGGGCTCCGAACCCCAGAGCGTCGCGATGCCCGCGGCCTCATCGATCACCGACTGGGGCGGGTCCTCCACTCCTTCGGGCCACGGGGTCGGCTCAGGTCCGGCGGCCATCCGCGTCGGGGCCGGGAGGTCGAGGACTGTCGTCCCCCCGTCCGCGGTGACCCCGATCATCACCGCAACGGCCCGCACCGGCTGGCGACTGAACCCGCGCTCCGGTGGTGCTCCGAGCATCCGGAAGGCCACCGACACGCGATAGGCGCCATCGCCGGCCTCCTCCACCTCGAACGCCCGTGCCCACTCCACATATGAGATGCCGTCGCCGTCGTCTTGAGGAAAGGCCGGCATCGGCCCGGCCGGTAGTGCGGCCCGAACATCGGCCGACCCGTTCGGTTCGAAGTCCGAAGTGAAGTAGTCGGTGACGAACCATTCGGCGCGGACGATGGCGGCGCGAGCCAGCGGATCGGGTGGGTCGGCCATGAGATCGGCCTCCGAGTAGAGCGGCAACGAGGGCGTGGTGCCGAGGGTGGTCTCCCCGACAGCGATTGCCGTCGTCGCCGGCGTCACCGGCGTCGCCACCGACGCCGGTGCCCACCAGGATCGGGCGACGAGGATGCCCAGCACCATGGACCCGAGCGCCCCGGCGACCAGATAGAGCATCCTGCGGGTTCGGTCCTCGGGCTCGGTCTCTGCCATGAGGTCGGCCCAGGGGACATGTTCGAGCTCTTCGCGTTCATCCATTCATGGCACCTCGTAGGGGATCGGACCGCCCCCGGGGCGCACCGGGACGGGGAGTGATGCCGGGGCGTGACCCCAGATCTCGCGTTCGAAGACCTGAGCGAGACGGATCGACGGTGGTGATAGCGCCGCCCTGACCGGACTCACCCAGAGGAGGCCGACGAAGAGCATGGTGAGGGCCGTGGGGAAGCCGACCCGCCGGAGGGCAACGGCGGTGGGCATGGGGAGAAGGTATCGCGTGGCCGCGAACAGTTCTAGGGGGTCGGGTATCTCCTACACCAACAGACTCTCGTAAAACTCGTCGAGGGCACGCCACTCCGGGATTTCCTCCCCGAGGAGTTCGAACAGCCGCTGGTTGCGGTCAGCGAACAGATCGGTCAGCTCCTGCAACGCTCGGGCGTACTCCGGGTGCTCGTAGTCCACACGGGGCATGTGCATCTCCCCGCCAGACCGGCTGTTTATCGCCTTACGCTCCACCGGCCTCGGCGCCACTCCCAGGAATCGATGGATGCGGTCGTAGCAATCCTGCGTATCGGCCCAGAAACGCTCCTGGACAGCGAAGAAGCACTGCTCCCGAGGAAACAGAGAAAGGAGATTGTCTGTGATGTGCTTGGAGAAGTCTGCGGCCCGGACACTGAACGAATTGACTTCCGTCCGGGTCCTGACGAGATCGTGGAAAGGATGTGCCACACCATCAAAGCCGGGGGCAAAGCCGTTCTCATACTCCCAGACTCGAAAGTTGTAGAACGAGTGGAGCATGTGGACCGGGTGCCGTAGGCACACGATGATCCGAGCATCGGGGATGGTCTCGCGCATGTGGCGCATCGCCTCGAGACGCAGGATCTAGACAGCCGTCTTCT
>Ga0214471_10002507_pt1 | contig 14404 bp, 10 predicted proteins | sample RVTome_5_FD_207665 | JGI IMG/M metagenome (GOLD analysis project Ga0214471, IMG submission 207665) | Soil microbial communities from uranium-contaminated site in the Upper Colorado River Basin, Wyoming, United States - RVT142D155 | ecosystem: Environmental > Terrestrial > Soil > Contaminated >...
CGTGGTGATGGAGGAAGGCGGCTTCCTCTACTCCGCCGACTCCTACGCCGACGACCTGCCCTACTGGGTGCAGGGGCCGAAGGGCCCGCACCTCATCGTGCCCTACACGCTCGATGCCAACGACATGCGCTTTGCGACGCCGCAGGGCTTCAACGCCGGCGAGCAGTTCTTCGGCTACCTGAAGGATTCCTTCGACGTGCTCTATGGCGAGGGCCAGGCCGGCCAGCCGAAGATGCTGTCGGTCGGCCTGCACTGCCGGCTCGCCGGGCGGCCCGGCCGCGCCGCGGCGCTGGCCCGCTTCCTCGACTACGTGATGTCGCACGACGGCGTCTGGCCGGCGCGGCGCATCGACATCGCGCGCCACTGGCACGAGAGGCATCGGCCAGAGGGTCACAAGCCGTGAGCGAGGCGGGAACCCTCGACCGCGATGCGTTCATCATCCGCTTCGGCGGCGTCTTCGAGCACTCGCGGTGGATCGCCGAGAGGGCTTTTGACGCGGGGCTGCCGGCATGGCCGCTGACGGCGGAAGGACTGCACCAGCGCATGGCGGCGGCCCTGCGCGCCGGCACGGAGGCGCAGCAGCGGGCGCTCATCCAGGCGCACCCGGACCTCGCCGGGCGTCTCGCCCAGGCCGGCAGGCTGACGGCGGAGTCGGCGAAGGAGCAGGCCTCGGCGGGCTTGGACCTCCTCACGGACGCCGAGCGCGCCCACTTCACCGAGCTGAACGAAGCTTACAAGACGAAGTTCGGCCTGCCCTTCGTTCTGGCGGTGAAGGGCCGCACGAAGGCCGAGATCCTCGCTGCCTTCGAGCGTCGCCTCGCGAACGACGCGGAGGCCGAGTTCGCCACCGCGCTCGCCGAGATCGAGAAGATCGCCCTGCTGCGCCTGAAGGAGCTGTTGCCATGAGCCTTGCCAGCGAACCCCTGGCCGGCGCCGGCGCCTGGATCAAGGCGATGGTCGACGGCTGGGCCGGCTACAGCGAGGACGAAGAGCATCTCACCCGCGTCTTCCTCAGCCCGCAGCACAAGGCCTGCGCCCAGGCGGTGATGTCGGCCATGCGCGCGGCCGGCATGACCGCGCGCCTCGACGCCATCGGCAACGTGGTGGGGCGCTACGAGGCAGCTCGCGACGGCGCGAAGACGCTCATCACCGGCTCGCACATCGACACCGTGCGCGACGCCGGCGCCTACGACGGCAACCTCGGCGTCGCGCTGCCGATCGCCTGCATCGCCGAGCTGGACGCGCGCGGCCAGCGCCTGCCCTATGCCATCGAGGTCATCGCCTTCGGCGACGAGGAGGGCGTGCGCTTCCCGACCACGCTGTCCGGCTCGCGCAGCATCGCCGGCACCTTCGACCCGGCCGTGCTGTCGGTCACCGACGCCGAGGGCGTGCGTTTGAGGGACGCGCTCACCGCCTTCGGCTGCGATCCCGATGCGATCGCCGGCGAGGCGCGCCGGTGCGAAACCGTGGCCGCCTTCGTCGAGGTGCACATCGAGCAGGGCCCGGTGCTGGAGGCCGAGGGCCTGCCGGTCGGCACGGTCACCGCCATCAACGGCGCCAGCCGCTTTGCCATCACCGTCGAGGGGATGGCCGGCCACGCCGGCACCGTGCCCATGCACCTGCGGCGTGACGCGCTGGCAGGGGCGGCGGAGATGATCGCCGCCATCGAGGCGCGCGCCGCCGCCGAGGACGGCCTGGTCGCGACGGTGGGCCGCCTCGCGGTGGCGCCGGGCGCCATCAACGTGATCCCTGGCAAGGCGGAGTTCAGCCTCGACATCCGGGCGCCGGAGGACCTGCAGCGCCAGGCCGCGGTCAGCGCCCTCGAGGCGACGCTGGCCGCCATCGCGCGGCGCCGCGGCCTCGCGATCCGTGTCGAGCGGCTCTACGAGGAAGGCGCCGCCGGCTGCCATCCCGGCCTGATGGACCAGCTCGACGCCGCCATTGCGCGCCAGGGCCTCCGCCCGCTGCGGCTGGCGAGCGGCGCCGGCCACGACGCCATGGCGCTGGCGGCGCTCTGCCCCATCGCCATGCTGTTCGTGCGCTGCGGCGGCGGCATCAGCCACAACCCGCTGGAGAGCATCACCGCCGAGGATGCCGAAGTGGCGGCGCGCGTCTTCCTCGACTTCCTCGAGCATTTCGACCCGGACCTGGCATAGCGATGACCAACTTCGAAGCCACCATCCGCAGCATGCTGGAGTCCGAGCGCGAGGCGCAGGTCCGCTTCCTGGCCGAGCTGGTGAAGGTGGCCTCCGACAACCCGCCGGGCGACTGCCAGGCCCATGCCGAGCGCGCCGCTGCGCTGCTGGAGGACATCGGCCTGGCGGTCGAGCGCCACCGGGTGCCGGCCGCCACGGTGAAGGCCGCCGGCATGATCGCGGTCACCAACCTCGTGGTGGCGCGCAAGTTCGGCGCTCCCGGCGACGACGGCCCGGTCATCGCGCTGAACGCCCACGGCGACGTGGTGCCGCCGGGCGCCGGCTGGACGAAGGACCCCTACGGCGCCGAGATCGTCGACGGCTGGATGTACGGCCGCGGCGTCGCGGTGTCGAAATCGGACTTCGCCACCTACGCCTTCGCCCTGCTGGCGCTGGAGGCGGCGGCCAAGGCCGGCGCCGACCTGCAGGGCACCGTCGAGCTGCACTTCACCTACGACGAGGAGGCGGGCGGCGAGATCGGGCCGCGCTGGCTCATCGAGCAGGGCATCTCCAAGCCCGACCTCTCGATCGGCGCCGGCTTCGCCTACAACGTGGTGACCGCGCACAACGGCTGCCTGCACCTGGAGGTGGCGGTGACCGGCAAGTCGGCCCACGCCGCCATGCCCTACACCGGCCACGATGCGCTGGAAGCCGCGACGGCGATCCTCACCGCGCTCTACGACTGGCGCAAGCGGCTCACCGACAAGGTCTCGGCCATCGATGGCATCGGCAGCCCGCAATGCACCGTCGGCCTCATCGAGGGCGGCATCAACACCAACGTGGTGCCCGACCGGGTGACCTTCCGGCTCGACCGCCGCATCATCCCGGAGGAGAACCCCGAGGCGGTGGAGCACGAGCTGCGCGATCTCATCGCGGGGGCCGCGCGCAACTACCCGGGCATCGGCGTGGAGATCCGCCGTGTCCTGCTGGCGCGCCCGCTGATGCCGCTCGCCGGCGGCCAACGCCTGGTCGACCGCCTCTCCGAGCGCGCCACCGAGGTGATGGGCGAGCGCATCGGCGCCAAGGGCGTGCCGCTCTACACCGACGCGCGCCACTACACGGCGGCCGGCATCCCGACCGTGCTCTACGGCGCCGGCCCGCACTCCATCGAGGAGGCCAACGCCCACCGCGCCGACGAGCGCCTGCCGCTCAGCGATCTCCACAAGGCGACCGAGGTGGTCGCGCTCACGCTCTACGACCTGCTGCGCCGGTGAGAGACGATCCGCTTTACGACGACCCGGATCTCGCCTCCTTCTACGACCTGGAGAACGGCTGGGGCGCCGACTTCGACTTCTGCGCCCGCTTTGCGACGGAAGCGCGCTCCGTGCTCGACCTCGGCTGCGGCACCGGCGAGCTGGCGGCGGCGCTCTCCGAGAGGTGTGAGGTGGTGGGCGTCGATCCCGCCGCGGCGATGCTCGCCGTCGCGCGGCAGCGGCCCGGCGGCGACAAGGTCACCTGGGTCGCGGCCGACGCGCGCGACGTGAGGCTCGGCCGCCGCTTCGACCTCGTGCTGCTCACCGGCCATGCCTTCCAGGTGTTCTTGACGCCCGAAGACCAGCGCGCGGTCCTCAGCACCATCGCGCGGCATCTCACCCCGCGCGGCCGCTTCCTCTTCGACAGCCGCAACCCCGGCGCTGAGGCTTGGCACGACTGGACGCCGGAGCGCTCGCGGCGCAACCTCGCGCATCCGGCCTTCGGGGCAATCGAGGCCTGGAACGACGCTGGCCACGACGCGGCCAGCGGCATCGTCACTTACGAGACCCACTACCGCGTCGTCGCCGACGGCCGCCACCTCGACGCCCGCTCGCAGATCCGCTTCACCCCCAAGGAGGAGCTGGAAGAGCTGATCCGCGAGGCCGGCCTCCACGCGACCCGCTGGCTCGGCGACTGGCAAGGATCGCCCTGGACGCCGGCGTCCCGAGAGATCATCCCGCTCGGCGGGCTGGTGCAGGTGGCGTCCTGACGGGGCTGCTTTTGAGATACTGATGCCTTCGGGCAATGCTAGTATTCGGCGATGGCGAAGGTAGTACTGATCACGAAGGTCAATCCGACCTATGACGACCTGCCCGAGGAGCGATATCACTTCCCTCGGACATACTTGAACGCCATTCAACAAGCTGTTGGCGATTGGGCGATCTACTATGAGCCCCGGAGGACAAGCGCTGAGCTGAGTAGTCGAGGTGGCCGAATGGCATACTTCGCTACGGCGCGCATCACGCACGTTGAGCCCGATTCTTCAACGCCCGATCACTTTTATGCTTACGTCACTGACTTCCTTGAATTTGAACGCTACGTTCCCTTCCGCGAGGGAGAGCACTACTACGAGTCAGCGCTGCGGCGGTCAGATGGTGGCACCAGCAAAGGCATGTTCGGCCGTGCGGTTCGTCCAATACCTGATCAGGAATACGACCTGATCTTGAGGGCCGGCTTCGCTACCTTACTTCTCCATTCAAACGAGGCTCCAACTAGAGAGATAGCGCCAGGTTTGGAGGAAGAGCCGAGTGTATTTGAACGGCCGATTATCGAGCGGGTCGTTGCTCGCCCGTTTCGCGATGCCGCCTTCTCTCGACTCGTTAAGTCAGCCTATGGGGATACCTGCGCAATTACCGGCCTTAAGATCATCAATGGCGGTGGCCGATCAGAAGTCCAGGCTGCACATATACGTCCGGTCGCTTCCAAAGGCCCTGATTCAGTTCGCAACGGCTTGGCACTCAGCGGAACCATCCACTGGATGTTCGATCGGGGTCTCATTTCGATAGATGATGACTACTCGATTTTGACTGCTCAGGGCCGGGTTCCCGACACCTTGGAACGCCTCATCCGCCCGGAGCGGTGCATAGCAACACCTTCACAAGCCGAATTTCGCCCTCATCCTCAGTTCTTAAAGTTTCATCGCGATCACGTCTTCAAAGGTTAAATAGCGCCCCATCGACCTCTCGGCCTAGCCCCTTGGTCTCGCAAATCGCTCTACACAGCTTCTCGGAGTCCCCTCCCCCATGTCCTCGTTCTCCCGTTCCCAGGTCACGCGCAAGCCGGCGACCTCTTCGTCTCACGGCATCGTCGCGGCGCAGCATCGGCGCGCGGCGGCGATCGGCGCCGAGGTGCTGGCGGCCGGCGGCAACGCGGTCGACGCGGCGGTCGCCGTCTCCTTCGCCATTGGGGTGGTCGAGCCGTGGATGAGCGGGCCGGCGGGCGGCGGCGCGGCCATGCTGTGGCACGCCGGCGAGAGCCGCGCCGAGGCGCTGTTCTACGGCATGCGCGCGCCGGCCGGGCTCAACCCCGCCGACTTCCCGCTGACCGGCCGCGCGTCGACCGGCGACCTCTTCCCCTGGAAGGAGGTCGAGGGCGACCGCAACGTGATGGGCGCCACCGCCGTCGCGGTGCCGGGGCTGGTCGACGGCCTCGGCAAGGCGCACGCGCGCTACGGCACGCTGCCGTGGAAGGATCTGGTGATGCCGGCTGTGGCCTTGGCGAAGGAGGGCTTCCTGGTCGACTGGTACGTCGCGCTGCTCATCGCGGCGGCCGCGCGCCACCTGGCGCGGGACCCCGACGCGGCGGCGCGCTTCCTCGACGACGGCCGCTGGCCGAAGGTGGCGAACTGGACGGCGCTTTCCGACCTGCGCATCGACATGTCGTCCATGGCGCCGAGCCTGCTGGAGATCGCCGAGCGCGGCCCGCGCGCGTTCTACGAGGGCGACCTTGCCGCCGCGCTGGCAAAAGACGTCGCGGCCAAGGGCGGCTCGCTGAGGCTCTCCGACCTCCAGGCCTACGAGGCCGAGTGGCAGGAGCCGCTGAGCTTTTCCTACCGCGCGGCGCGCCTGCACGTGACGCCGCGGCTCACCGCCGGCCCGACCATCGCCGACGCCTTCGCGCGCCTGGAGGCCGGCTTCACGCCCGGCGAGCGGCCGAACGGCGCGGCCTTCGCCGCCTATGCCGCGGCGCTGAAAGGCGCCTATGCCCAACGGCTGGCGCACGATGGGGAGGGCGTCGGAGAGAACGAGCACCCGGCGGCGCCGGCCTCGACCACCCACTTCTCGGTGGTCGACGGCCGGGGCAACATGATCGCGGTGACCCAGACCCTGCTGTCGTCGTTCGGCGCGCGCGTCGTCTCGCCGTCCACCGGCCTGCTGCTGAACAACGGCGTCATGTGGTTCGACCCGGAGCCGGGGAAGCCGAACTCGCTGGGCCCCGGCAAGCGCTGCCTGATGAACGTCTGCCCGCTGGTCGGCGAGGTGCGGGGTGGGAAGGGGGGCGGCCGCCACTTCGCCCTCGGCGCTTCCGGCGGGCGCAAGATCATGCCGGCGGTGGCGCAGCTCGCCTCCTTCCTCGCCGACTTCGGGATGACCCTGGAAGAGGCCTTCCACCACCCGCGCATCGACGTCTCCGGCGGCGACACGGTGATCGCCGACGACAGCCTGCCGGCAGCGACGCTCGCCGCGCTGGCGGCGGCCGACGCCGTGGTGGCGACGCGGCGCACGCCCTATCCCTATGCCTTCGCCTGCCCCGCCGGCGTGCTGCGCGAGGGCAAGCAGAACTGGGGCGCGACGGAGCCGTTCTCCCCCTGGGGCGACGCAGTCGCGGCGGGCTAAGCTCGCCGCCACCTCCCTTTCCGGTTGCGTGCCTGCCGTCCGGCTTGGCAGAATCGGCAGCCGGAAGGGGAACCGCCATGTCGGATGTCGCACCAGAGGTGCAGAAGACCGTGCTGCACGTCGGCTGCGGCAGCTGGCGGCCGAACGCCCTGCACAAGAACTTCCAGACCCCCGAGTGGCGCGAGATCCGGCTCGACCTCAATCCCGGTGCCAAGCCGGACATCGTCGCCTCGATGACCGACATGGCGGCGGTCGCCACGGAGTCCGTCGACGCGATCTGGAACTCCCACGCGCTGGAGCACCTCTTCGCGCACGAGGTGCCCCTCGCCCTCAAGGAGTTCCACCGCGTGCTGCGCCCGGGCGGACACGTCCTCCTGCGCATGCCGGACCTGCAGAAGGTCGCCGAAAGCGTGCTGCGGGTGGGACCCTCGGGCGTTGCCTATACGTCGCCTTCCGGGCCGATCACCCCGCTCGACATGCTCTACGGCCACGGCAACTCGATCGCGGCCGGCGAGCACGGCATGCAGCACAAGACCGGCTTCACCCGGGACAGCATCGTCGCCCTGCTGACGGCGGCGGGCTTCGCCAGGGCCAGGGCCGAATTGCGCTCCTTCGACCTCTGGGCGCTGGGCGTGAAGTAACCTCGGCCTTGTTTGATCCAGCGCAAGGAACCGGCGGCCGCCCTGGCCGATCATGGCGGAAAGCTTCAATGGAGGAGACCGCCCTATGACAACCTTCCTCTCGCGGCTCGAGGTCCACAGCAAGCTCATGGGCCGCATGATGCAGCGCTGCGGCATCGACCCGGTGCAGCTGGCACAGGATCGCATCGGCCTCACCCTCGCCTCAGCGGCGCGCAGCTGCATGGCCTGCGGCCGCACCGAGAGCTGCCGCCAATGGGCCGCGGCGGCCGACGCCGACGGCAGGATCTGCGAGCCGCCGTCGTTCTGTCCCAACGCCGAGCGCTTCCGCCAGGCACGGGCGCACTGAGCCTGCCGGGTCAGTCGCCGGCCTGGCGGCAGTTCCGCTCAGCCGCCATCTCTGCGGCCACGAGGTCGCGAAAGACGCGGCCTTCCTTCTCCATTTCGCGTTGCACGCCGAGCGCGGCATCGGCGTGGCGCAGCACCGGGCTGCCGGCGTCGAGCGCGGCCAGCGCGGCGAACTGCAGGGCGCCGACGATGGCGCGGCCGGAGAGCTCGAAGCGCGCCAGCGCCGCGGCGAACGCCACAGGGTCGGCCGGCGCCGGATCGCGCGGCATGGCGGCCAGCCAGATGCGGCAGCGCTCCGCCTCGGTCGGCAGCGAGAAGCGCACCACGGAATCGAAGCGCCCGAGAAAGGCGTCATCGATGTTGGTGCGCAGGTTGGTCGCCAGCACGGCGAGGCCGTCGTAGTCCTCGACCCGCTGCAGCAGGTAGCTGACCTCCTGGTTGGCGTAGCGGTCGTGCGCGTCCTTCACGCCGGTGCGCTTGCCGAAGAGGGCATCGGCCTCGTCGAAGAACAGGATCCAGTCGCGGTGCTGCGCCGTCTCGAAGAGGGCGGCAAGATTCTTCTCGGTCTCGCCGATGTACTTGGAGACCACGCTGGAAAGGTCGACGCGGTAGACCTCGCGCCCCGCGGCCTTGCCGAGCAGGCCCGCCGCCAGGGTCTTGCCGGTGCCCGGCGGCCCGTGGAACAGCGCGCGGTAGCCGGGGCGCAGGCGGCCCGGCGGCATGGCGCGCTCGGCCAGCGCCTGGCGGTGGCGCAGCCAGCGGCGGATCTCCTCGATCTGCGCCTGGGTGCCGGGCTCCAGCACGAGGCCGGCCCAGTCGAGCAGGGTTTCCACGCGGCGCGCCGGGAAGGCAGCCGAGAAGCCCGGCGCAACCGCACGGCCGAGGGTCAGCCGCTCGATCCAGTCGCGCGCCATGACGATGCGCCCGGAGAGGTGGGGCGCGCCGCGCTCGGCCTCCTCCAGGCGCAGGACGTCGTCGCGCGCGAACCAGTGGTCCGGGCCGAACAGGCGCTGCACGGCAAAGCGCGCCTCGACGTCGCCGCCGGCCAGCAGGAAGGCCGCCGTCTCGCCGGTGCCGATGAGGGCGCGGCTGTCGCGCTCGCGCCGCCCGCCGAACTGCGGGAAGTCGGCGTCGCCCGGCAGCGCGCGGTGCACCGCCGCCTCGAGCAGCCCCGGGCGCAGGTGCGGCGCCAGCGCCAGCATCAGGACGGTGTATTCGTCGAAGCTGAGCCGCCGGCGCGCCAACTCGGCCAGCGGCGAGCCGTCGTCGACCAGGCTCGGCTGCGGCAACTCCGGCGCGGGCCCGCCGCTCTCCTCAGCGGCGCGCCCGGCCACCAGCGCCTCGAGGAAGGCGAGGCCGCGCGAGAGGTTCTCGGCATTGCCGGCCGGCGCGGCCAGGGTGTTGGCTTCGTCGCGCATAGGACTACCCCGCCAGCTCGTTCATCGGTTGGCTGGCGATGACCGTCTCGCCCTTGTCGACCTGTCCGCGGATTTCCTTCACCAGCGTCTCCTTGTCCTTCTGGCTGCTCGTGAAAGGATCGAGGTCGGCCCAGACCGGGTCCTTGACACCCTTCTTGTAGACCGCGCGCATCGCCGTCACGTCGGCGCTCAGCTCCTTCTTCAGCAGGGCGACCGCCTTCTTGCGCCGCTGCGCCGGGTCGGTCTCGCCCGCCTCCATGGCCTTCACCGAAGAGTCGAAGGCGTCCTTCGTCGCCGTGCCCTTGCCGCCGTAGGTGCGGCCCGCGGCGTGGCGGGTGCCCTGCAGATTGACGACGTAGGCGTTGTCCGCATGGCTGCCGGTGGCGCGGTGGCGGATGCCGGCGCCCTCCGCGCCCTTGCTGAAGTAAGGACGTCCGGCCAGCAGCTTGATGACCGCCGCCTGCGGCTGGTGGTCGCCGGTCAGGTAGTCGCCGGTCGGCTTCGGGATGGTGCCGTAGGTGCCGGTCAGGCCTTCCAGCTTGTAGCGCTCGCGCGCCTTGGCGAGGTCGCTCTTGTCGCCGAGCAGGGCCTTCAGGCTGACCGACATCGCCGTCTGCAGCTCCAGCATCTTCTGCTGCTTGGCGGCCGGCACGGTCTTCTTCGCCTTTTCCAGATCCTGGATCTGCTTCGCCAGCTTCTTGATCTCGCCGAGCGTCGCCTTGGCATCCTTGAGATGCCCTTGCTTGGTCGCCGACAGGTTGCCGCCGGCGTCGGCCTCCACGGCCTTGATGAAGGACTCGAGGGCCTGCGGCGTCGAGCGGATCATCGGCTGGCCGCTGTCGGAGAAGTAGAGCGTGTGGCTCTCCTCGCCGGCGGTGAAGCTCTTCTTCGGCCAGAGGAAATTCGTCACCGCCTCCTTCACCTTCTTGGCGCCGGCCTTCACCTTGCCGATCAGCTTCTTGGCGAAGGCGATCACCTTGTCGATGACAGCATCGATCACCTTGTTGATCGGCGCGGTGATCTTCTCCAGCACCTCCTTCACCGCCTTGCCGACGCCGCCGAGGCCGAGCAGGCTCGCCACCATGGAGATCACCACCGGCAGCGCGCGCGACAGCGCGTCTTCGACCGCCTTGGCGGCCGGCTCCAGCGTGCCGGCGGCGATCTTGGCTACGGCGTCGTAGACCGACATTACGAAGTCCTTGATCTGCTCGAAGCGCTCGATGAGCCACATGGCGAGGTCGAACAGCGCCTTCAGCGCCTTCACGATGGCCGAGGCCGGGTTCAAGAGGCTGATGAGCCAGATGATGCCCTCCTTGATGACGGCGGTGATCACCCAGTTGCGGATGCCGCCGATGACCGTCTCCTTGAGGTTGGCGAGCGCCGCCTTGGCCTCCTCCCAGAGGCCGGAGAAGTCGAGGTCCTTCAGCTTCATGACCAGGGTGAAGCCCTTCTCGATCATGTCGAAGACCGTGGCGGCGGCCGGCAGCTTCTTGATGATGCGCGCCTTCACGTTGGCGTAAGTGAGGCCGAGGATCTGGGCGACCAGGCTGAAGATGCCGAGCAGGTCGAACTTCTCCGGCAGGGTGATGCCGGCCTCGGCGATCGCGCCGGTCAGCCAGGAGATGAGGCCCTTCTGCAGGTGCGCCAGGATGTTGTCGCCGAAGGCGCGGATGCCCTGCCCCACCGCGCTCATCAGGTTGTTGATGAAGGGCACCGGGTCCTTGAGGATACTCGTCAACAGACTGCCGGCGCGGTCGAGGAAGTCGAAGATCGGCTTGGAGTCGATGCCGGCGATGTCGCAGGCGGCCCGGATGGCGATCTTCAGCGCCTCGGCGAAGTCGCCGGTGACCACGGCGCCGGCGATCTGCACCGCGGCCTTCAGCGCCGTTTGGTAGACCTCGAGGATCTTGTCGAGGACGGCCGCGAGGCCGTCGGCCAGCGCCTCGACGCCGGCGATGGCGGTGTCGGCGGCGAAGTTCACGCCGTCGACGGCGAGGTCGACGGTGGCGTCGATGCCGCTGTTGATCGCGCTGGCGAGCCCCGGGAAGCTGTCCTTCAGGTACTTGTCGACCTGCGACTTGGCCCAGTCGCGAAAGCCGTTCAGCTTGTCGACCACCCAGTCGCGCGCCGCGTTGATGAGGCCGACGGCGGCCTCCTTCGCCTTCTCGATGATGGTGGCGACCGCCTCGCGCAGCGCGGTGAAGATGCCGTCGATCGCCTCGGTGACCTTCTCGACCGCCTTCTTCACGAAGCCGGCGGCCTTGTCCCACCAGCTTTCGTCCTTCTGCTCTTCCTCGAGCTTCTTCTTCTTGGCGGCGGCCTCGGCCTCGCGGTCGTCCTTCTCCTTCTGCGCCTTCTTCTCGCCGTCCTCCAGCTCCTTGCGCGCCTTGCCCTCCTCGGACTGCACATGCTCGCCGACCGCCTTGCGCTGGGATGTCTGCTCCTTGGCGGCATCCTTGGAGTAGGTATCCACCTTCTCGTAGGCGCCGGCGACGCCCTCGCCCTGCTGGCGGGCGACCTCCGTGCGGCCATGCAGCACCGCCTTCTTCTGCTCGGCATCGGCGGTCTCGTTGATCTGGCGCGCCTTGGCGGCGGCGGCCTCCTTCTCCTTGGTGCTGTCCTTGTCGCGCGTCTTGGCGGCCTCGCCGGTGGCGCCGCCGGCCTCCGCGAGGCCGGGCTCCAGGGTCGGCGCGAGGTCGCTGTCGGCCTGGTCGCGCACCTCCTTGGGGAGCTGCGCCTCGACGTAGTCGGCGGCGGTCGGCGCCGGCGGGGTCGGCGCGATCTGCGTCGCCGGCTCGGCGCTCATCTCCGGCTTGCGCGCCTCGTCGATCTGGCGCGGCTTGATGTTCGACTGGCCGGGATGGTTCTTGAAGGCGGCGACCTGGGTGTCGCGCTGGGCGCGCAGCTGGCCGGCGCCCTCCTCCTTCTGCCGCCCCATGCGCTCGGGATCGGCCTCACCCGCAAGCGCCACCTGCTGGCGCGGGCCGGCCGAGGTCGAGACGCCGGGGTCGGTGGTGCGGACCTTCGCCATGAGGCTGCCGATGGCACCGCGCAGCCAGGCGAGGAAGCCGCCCTCCGGCTGCTCGTCCATCAGCTTTTCGGTCTCGGTGTTGGTCGGCGGCGGCGCCTTGTCCTGGTGCGGCTGCGCGACCAGCGGGGCCGGCGTCGCCCCGGTCACGCCGTCGCCGAGCTCCGCCCCGGCCGGCACCGGGATGGCCTCGGCCGGCGTGATGCCGGGATCGAGGTCGCCGCCGGTCTGGGCGTGCAGCTCCGGCACCGAGGCGGCCGCCTCCGCCTGCTCGCCGACGATCTTGCCGTCGAGCGCGCCGCCGAGATCCGGCCCGGTGGCGGCGACGGCGGAGGCCGGCGCGGCGACGAAGCCCGCCATGGCGGCGTCGGAGGAGCCTTCGAGCGAGACCTTCTCCACCTTGGCCACCGGCTCGGGCGGCGGCAGCGGCGCCGGCGGCGGGATCTCCAGCGCCACCTCGGCCTCAACGCCCGGCAGGGCCTCGGCCGTCGCCGGCACGTCCTCGGCGAGATGCGCGACGTCGCTCGGCCCGGGGTCCTCGGCGGCGGCCGCCTCGGCCTCGGTCTCCGCCGGCGGCGGCCCCGCCGCCGCATCCTCGGAGTCCCGCGTCGTCTTCACCAGCGGCACGTCGGGCAGCGGCAGCTTGGCCATGGGATCGAAGAAGGTGAGCCAGGCGCTGATCGGGTCCCAGCGCTCCTGCACCTGGCCGCCGAGGTTGTCGGCGCCGGCGGTGTTGCCGTTGATGGTGCGGACCTTCACGTCCTTCACCGCCTTGCCGGCCGCCGAGGCGGCGCTCTCCACGCCGGAGACCAGGGCGAAGTGGTCGTTCTTCGTGCGGTAGGCGATGTCGCCCTTCTGCGGCAGCGTGCCCTTGGGCCGCGGCTCGACGAACTGCAGGATGCTCATGCCGAGCTTCCAGTTCGGCAGAGGCACGCCTGCCGTCTTCAGCGCCCACCAGTCGAAGAGGCCGCACCAGTGCGGCATGGCGTCCTGCTTGCCCTCGCCGCCGCCCGGCTTCGGCACCATGACGATCTTCTGGATCACCGAGGGATGGATGACGTCGCCGCCGAAGGCGGTGCGGAAGAATTTCAGCAGGTGCTCGTAGCCGACCCGGTTGCCCTCGCTGTCGGTGATCTTGGCGTTCACCGTGCCGATCTCGCCGCGCGCCAGGCGCACCGCCTCGATCGCTTCCGGCCGCACCCAGACGACGTCGGGGTCGTCCTCCGGCTGCAGCTGCACCACCTGCTGCTGCACCGCGCCCTGCTGCACGGTGTGGGCGATCTCATGCGCCAGCAGGTGGTCGCCCTCGGACGTGCCCGGCTGGAAGCGGCCCTCGTTGAAGTAGATGTCCTTGCCGTGCGCAAAGGCCTGGGCGCGCAGCGCGCGGGACAGCTCCGCCGCCAGGGCGTCGGTGTGGATGCGGATGCCGGAGAGCTCGCGCCCAAAGTTCGCCTCCAGGCGCCGGCGCGACTCCTCCGGCAGCGGATTGCCGAGGCCGCGGCTGGCGCGCAGGCGGCGCTCGACCCACGCGAGCGGCTGCGGCTCACGCCGGCGCTGCGGCGCGGCGCGCGCCTGCACCTCCTCCTCCTCTTCGGCCTGGGCCTGGACTTCCTCTTCCTCCCCGGCCTGAGCCTGGACTTCCTCTTCCTCGCTCTGCGTCTGAACCTCTTCCGCTTCCGCCTGCGCCTGGACTTCTTCCTCTTCCGCCTGCGGCTGGACTTCCTCCTCCTCGGCCCGGGCCTGGACCTCTTCCTCTTCCCCGGCCCGCGCCTGAACCTCTTCCTCTTCGGCCTGCCGCTGGACCTCCTCCTCGACCGGCACCGCCGCCTCGGCCTCGAGCGGCGTCGCCTGCGCCTCCTCCTCCATCGCCTCGCGCTGCACCGTCGGCGTCAGGCGCGGCGCGATCATGCCGCCGCGGGCGAAGGGGCCGCGCGCATGCACCGCGCCATCGGCGGCCGCATCGGCCTCGGTCTCGAAGCGGTCGCCGGGCGTGCCGACCTTGAGCTTCGCCTGCACGCCGCGCGAGAAGAACGGCCGGGCGCGGCCGGAGTCCGCCTCGGCGCGGCGCTGCACGGGCGGATGCACGGCGGTCTTCATCTCAGCCCCAGTCGACGAAGAGCGGCCGCGGCATCCACGGCAGGCGCACGGGGCTGAGCGCCCAGGGCAGCCGGTCGAGCAGCACGTCGGC
>Ga0214471_10002509_pt1 | contig 14393 bp, 14 predicted proteins | sample RVTome_5_FD_207665 | JGI IMG/M metagenome (GOLD analysis project Ga0214471, IMG submission 207665) | Soil microbial communities from uranium-contaminated site in the Upper Colorado River Basin, Wyoming, United States - RVT142D155 | ecosystem: Environmental > Terrestrial > Soil > Contaminated >...
CGTCGGTTTGCGACACGTCGACGCGGGCCTCCATTCCCGGCGGCGTCAGCGTCTCGAGGCGGCGCTTGGCGCCGCCGGAGAGCACCATGTACGGCTGCCCGCCGGGACGGTTGGCGACCACCATGTCGCGCCAGAACACGCCCTTTCGGAAGCCGGTGCCGAGCGCCTTGGCGCACGCCTCCTTGGCGGCGAAGCTTTGCGCGTAGGATGCCGCCGGGCTCCGCCGCTGTTCGGCCTTGGCCTGCTCGCTCTCGACGTACAGGCGCTCGACGAAGCGCCGGCCGAAGCGGGCCAGCGTCTTCTCGATCCGGCGGATGTCGCACAAGTCGGTGCCGATGCCGATGATCATCGCCGCTGCCGCTCCCCTGCCCATTTCCCCTGCCGGTTGTCGTGGTCCGGTGCGCGCTACCGTCTTACGCCGAGCGTTCGCCGCCGGCCTCCGAGCGCGCCTTGTCCATCAGCGCCCGCATTCGCTTGATGGCGCTTTCCAGGCCGCCGAAGATCGCCTCGCCGATCAGGAAGTGGCCGATGTTGAGCTCGACGATTGTCGGAATGGCGGCGACCGGCCCAACGGTGGTGTAGGTCAACCCGTGGCCGGCGTGGCATTCGAGGCCGAGCTTCTCGGCGACGGCGGCGGCGTCGAGCAGGCGCCGGTACTGCGTCTCCCGGTTGCGGCCCCTGGCCCCGCAATATGCCCCGGTGTGCAGCTCGACCACCGGCGCGCCGAGCCGGACCGCCGCCTCGAGCTGCGCCGCGTCCGGCTCGATGAACAGCGACACCCGGATGCCGGCTTTCTTGAGCGCCTCGACGTAGGGCTTCAGGTGACGGCGGCCGCCGGCTGCGTCGAGCCCGCCCTCGGTGGTCCTTTCCTCGCGCTTTTCCGGCACGATGCAGGCGGCGTTCGGCCGGTGGCGAAGGGCGATCGCGAGCATCTCGTCGGTGGCCGCCATTTCCAGGTTCAACGGCACCTCGAGCTTGGCCATCAGGCCGGCGATGTCGTCGTCCGAGATGTGCCGCCGGTCCTCGCGCAGGTGCGCGGTGATGCCGTCGGCGCCGGCGTCTTCGGCGAGCTTGGCGGCGCGAATGGGATCCGGGTGGCGGCCGCCGCGGGCGTTGCGGATGGTTGCCACATGGTCGATGTTGACGCCGAGACGCAGGATGCGCTTCATGGCCTCTGCTCCTTGCTGCCCTCAATCACCACCTGCGGGGCAGCCAAAATTCCGCCGAATTCAGGAGCTTTTAGCGTCTCCGGCCGGCCCCTGGCAACCGTGCGGTTGCGGGGGCGCCGGGAGTGCCAAGGCTTGTTGCGGCGTCGGGCCATTGTCGGTGTCTCGTTGCGGGGGTTACGGGCTCGGGAACTTGGGTGCCGGCGACGCGGCGCCCGGTCGGTCAGCCGCGGGCGCGCTCCACCGCATTGATCGCCGGATTGGCGCGCAGGGCCGCGATCACGTTGGTCAGGTGCTTGACGTCGCGGACCTCGATGTCGATCAGCATGTCGAAGAACTCGGGCGTCCGGTTGGTGATCTTGAGGTTCGAGATGTTGCCTTCGTTGCGGGCGATCACCGTCGACAGCTCGCCGAGGCTTCCCGGCACGTTGAGCACGGTCAGGTGGATGCGGCCGACGTGCACCTGCGGCACCTTGCCGTCCACGTCCCACGACACGTCGAGCCAGCGTTCCGGGTCGTTGACGAAGTTCTCTAACGTGTCGCAGTCGATGGTGTGTATGGTGACGCCCTTGCCGGTGGTGACGATGCCGACGATCCGGTCGCCCGGCAACGGATGGCAGCAGCCGGCGAAATGCATGGCCATGCCGGGGATCAGCCCCTTGATCGAGACCGCGCCCTTATCGCCCTCGCCCGTCTGCTTGCCGCGCACGCGCGCCAGCGGCACCACCTTGTCGTCAGCCTTCTTCGTTTTCTTGCGGGTGCCGGGGAATACCGCCTCGACCACATCGCGGGCCTTGAGGAGGCCGGCGCCGACGCGCGCGCAAAGGTCATCGACCGAAGGCTGGGAGAACACGCCGAGCACGCCGTCGATGGCCTTGTCCAAATATTCGTAGCCCTCTTCCCGGAACGCGCGTTGCAGCATGGCGCGGCCGAGCTTCAGGTATTGATCGCGTTCCTGGAGACGGATGAAGCGCCGGATGCGGGCCCGCGCCTTGCCGGTGACCACGAACCGCTCCCACGTCGGCGACGGGGTCTGCGCCTTCGAGGTGATGATCTCAACCTGGTCGCCGTTCCTGAGCTCGCTCCTGAGCGGCATCATGCGGCCGTTGATCTTGGCGCCGACGCAGCGGTCGCCGACCTCGGAATGCACGGCGTACGCGAAATCCACCGGCGTCGCGCCCTGCGGCAGATTGATCAGGTCGCCGCGCGGCGTGAAGCAGAAAACCTGGTCCTTGAACATCTCGAGTTTGGTGTGCTCGAGGAATTCCTCCGGGCCCGAGGCCTGCTCCAGGATTTCCAGAAGCTCGCGCAACCACCGGTACTGGGGGCCGGCGGTCTTGCCGGAGCCCTGCTTGTAGTTCCAGTGCGCGGCGACGCCGTGTTCGGCCACGTCGTGCATCTCGGCGGTGCGGATCTGCAACTCGATGCGCTGGCGTTCCGGCCCAAATACCCCGGTGTGCAGCGAGCGGTAGCCGTTGGGCTTCGGTGTTGAGAGGTAATCCTTGAACCGGTTGGGGACCACCGGATAGGCGCCGTGCGCGACGCCGAGCGCGCGATAGCAATCCTCAACCGTGTCGACGACGACGCGGAACGCCATGATGTCGGCGAGCTGTTCGAAGGCGACTTCCTTGTGCTGCATCTTATTCCAGATCGAATACGGCGTTTTTTCGCGGCCGCTGATGGCCGCCTTGACGCCGTGATCGGCAAGCAGCTTCGTCAGTTCGGTGATGATGCGGGTGACCAGGTCGCCGCCGCGCTCGCGCAGGAACTCGAGCCGCTTGAGGATGGATTTGCGCGCTTCCGGGTTGAGTTCCGCGAACGCCAAGTCCTCGAGCTCAGTCTTCATCTCCTGCATGCCGATCCGCTCGGCCAGCGGCGCATAGATGTCCATGGTCTCCATGGCGATGCGCCGCCGCTTCTCGGCATCGGCGATGTAATGCAGCGTGCGCATGTTGTGGAGCCGGTCGGCGAGCTTCACCAGCAGCACGCGGATGTCCTCGGACATGGCGAGGACGAACTTGCGGAAATTCTCGGCCTGCTTGGCCTGGTCGGACTGGAACTCGATCCGCGTCAGCTTGGTCACCCCGTCGACCAGGCGCGCCACGTCGCCGCCGAAGTGGCCCTTGATCTGGTCGAGCGAGGTATCCGTGTCCTCGATGGTGTCGTGCAGGAGCGCGGTGATGATGGTCGAGAAGTCGACCTTGTATTCGGTAAGGATGCCGGCGACTTCGAGCGGATGCGAGAAGTAAGGGTCGCCGGAAAGCCGGGTCTGCGATCCGTGCGCCTTGGTGGCGAACACGTAGGCGCGGTTGAGCGCGTCCTCGTCGGCGTTGGGATCGTAGGATTTGACCTTTTCGACGAGCTGGAACTGGCGAATCATGGGACCGCTTCCCTGGCGTCGCGGCGGTGCGCGGCGGTCACGCGACGGCAGCGGCGGCTATGCCCGATAAACCGATTACGCCGCCGCATTCAAAAGCCTATCCTTCGGGGTTATTTGTCTTTGTCGTCGACCACGTCGCCGGCCACGTCGCCGGCCACGTCCATGGCCGCCGCCTCGTCCTCGGCGGTAAGCTCGTCGTCGCCTTCGTCCCCGGCCTCGTCCAAGGGCTCGCCGTCCTCGGGCTTGCGGCCGGTCGGCGCGTCGGCGGCGCCGGTCATTTCCTGCTGGATGGCCAGCAGGTCGACCTCGTCCTCTTCCGGCTCGTCCATCTCGACGAACTTCTGCAATCCGCGGACCAGCGATTCCTCCAGCTCTTCCAGATCGATGGTCTCGTCGGCGATTTCGCGCAACGCCACCACCGGATTCTTGTCGTTGTCGCGCTCGACGGTCAACTGGGCGCCGGCGGCCACGGCGCGGGCGCGCTGCGCTGCCAGCATGACCAGCTTGAACCGGTTGGGAACCTTGGTTACACAATCTTCGACGGTGACGCGGGCCATCGGGACAACTCCTTGGCATGGACAGAAACAGAGGGGCGCCGTTTATATATTTTGCGCTGCGGCGGAAGGCAAGGGAAATGCCGAAAAACCGCTATCCGCCCGGGGCCGCCCGGCAGCCTTAATACGCCCGGTTATCCGGGCCTGCCGGCCGTGGCGGGGCGTTCCATTCGCTGCCGAATGCGCCCGCCGCGTCGGCCATCGCTTCCGCCGTCTGGCCGGGCGGCAGCGCCGCGATCAGCGCCTTGACGTCCATGCCGGTGACCGGATGCCGCCACGCCGGCGCCACGTCGCGCAGCGGCAGCAGTACGAACGCCCGCTGGTGAAGCCGCGGGTGCGGCAGCGTCACCGCCGGCGCTTGTCTCGCACCCGGCGCGGCGGCGCCGCTCTCTCCGGTCACCAACTCGCCGTAGGCCAGCAGGTCGAGATCAAGGGTGCGCGCCGCGTTCGGCTCGCCGCGCCGGCGCCCGAACGCCTGTTCGGTGGCCAGCAGCAGCGTCATCAGCGCGGCCGGGTCGAGGGCGGTTTCCACCCGCACAACGGCGTTGACGAACCACGGTTGGTCGGCGGCCGGCACCGGCGCGCTCCGGTACCAACGCGAGCGGGCGGCGACGGCCACGCCGGGCGCTTCGGCCAGGCTTGCCAGCGCCGCGCCGCAAGTGGCGCGCGGCGGGCCGTAGCGGGGATGGGTCAGATTGGCGCCGATACCGATCAGGATCACAGCCGCAATTCCTCAAGAAACACTTGTCGCCGAATGATATAATCCCCAGATTAATACTTAGAGCCGGGCGGCTTTGTCCGCATGATCCGGCGTGTTTCCGGGCGACGGCCCCACGGACGTAGCCCGGACCGGTGATTTTTCGCCGGGATTGCCGATTTTCGGGAAGCCGGTCCTCCCGGGCCACGAATTTTCAAGAAAGGACAATGAGTTATGACATTTTATCCCCAGGAACGCATCGCTCTTTTCATCGACGGCTCGAACCTCTACGCCGCCGCCCGGGCGCTCGGCTTCGATATCGACTACAAGCGCCTGCTCCAGTTGTTCGCCGCCAAGGGCATTCTGATCCGCGCCTTTTACTACACCGCGTTGCTCGAGGACCAGGAGTACTCGCCGATCCGGCCGCTGGTCGACTGGCTCGACTACAACGGCTACACCATGGTCACCAAGCCGACCAAGGAATTCACCGACGCCGCCGGCCGCCGCAAGATCAAGGGCAACATGGACATCGAGCTGGCGATCGACGTCATGGAGATGACCGACCACCTGGATCACGTGGTGATCTTCTCCGGCGACGGCGATTTCCGGCGGCTGGTCGAGGCGGTGCAGCGCAAAGGGCGGCGCGTCACCGTGGTCAGCACGGTGCGCTCGCAGCCACCGATGGCGGCCGACGAGCTGCGCCGGCAGGCCGATAATTTCATCGAGCTCCAGGACATTCAGCCCGACATCCAGCGCCGCATCGAGGTCCACCACAACCACGACCGTAACAACGGCGCCGGCCCGTCGGGCAATTTCGACCCGCAGATCGAGATCGCCTAGGGTTTCCGGGGTCGGAGGTTCAAGCCGTGGCGTCTCCCGCCGGTACTCTCAAACCCGCCGGCGCACCCGCGGGCAAGGCGGGCAACGAGCCGGGCGCCGAGCCGGGCCGCGACTGCCCGCTGTGCCCGCGCCTGGGCGAATTCCGCCGCGCCAACCGCGCCGCCAACCCCGACTGGCACAACGCGCCGGTGGCATCGTTCGGCGGCGCCGATGCCAGCCTCTTGATCGTCGGGCTGGCGCCCGGGCTCAGGGGCGCCAACCTCACCGGTCGGCCGTTCACCGGCGACTACGCCGGGGTGCTGCTCTACGATACCTTGTTGAAGTTCGGCCTCGCCGAGGGCAGCTACGGCGCGCGGGCCGACGACGGGCTCAAGCTGGCCAATTGTCGGATCACCAACGCGGTGCGCTGCGTGCCGCCGCAAAACAAGCCGACCGGCGCCGAGGTCAAGGCATGCCGCCGGTTCCTGGCGGCCGAGATCGCAAGCCTGAGCCGGCTCAAGGTGATCCTGGCGCTCGGCGCCGTCGCCCACGGCGCGGTGCTGGCGGCGCTGGGCTTGCGGAAAAGCGCCCATCCCTTCGGCCACGGCCGTCTGCACCGGCTTTCCGGAGCGTTGACGCTCGCCGACAGCTACCACTGCTCGCGCTACAACACCAACACCGGCAAGCTGACGCCTGAAATGTTCGAGGCCGTGTTCCGAGACGTCACCGCCCGCCTGCCCGGGCGATGACCCAGGCGATGAATGGGCGATTGCCGGGGGTTTCCCCGGGTTGCTATACCCTTGGCCGCGATTTGCGAGAGGCCCGATTTGCGAGAGGAAGGTGCCGAGTGGTTGACATCGTCTGCCTGGACATGGAAGGCGTGCTGACGCCGGAAATCTGGATCGAATTCGCGGAACTGACTGGAATCCCGGCGCTGCGCGCCACCACCCGCGATATCCCCGACTACGACAAGCTGATGCGTCAGCGCCTGCGGCTGCTCGACGAGCACCGGCTCGGCCTCGCCGACGTCCGCAAGGTGGTCGACGCGATGCGCCCCCTCGACGGTGCCGAGGCGTTCCTGGCCAAGCTGCGCGAGCGCTACCAGGTGGTGGTGCTGTCGGACACCTTCTACGAGTTCGCCGGCCCCCTGATGCGGCGGCTCGGCTGGCCGACGTTGTTCTGCCATCACCTGGAAACCGACGCCGCCGGCCGCGTCTGCGGCTACCGCATCCGCATCAAGGATCACAAGCGCCAGGCGGTGCGGTCGTTCAAGGCCTTGAACTTCCGGGTGGCGGCGGCGGGCGATTCCTACAACGACACCGGCATGCTGCAGGAAGCCGATGCCGGGTTCTTCTATCGGGCGCCGGCCAATGTGGTCGCCGAGTTCCCGAACATCCCCGCCCACGAAACCTACGAGGCGCTGCTGGCGGCCATCGCGGGGGCCGCCGCCAGGTAGCAGGCTGGTCTAATATAAATATATATTAATCAACAAATTACATTATTTTCTTGAGGCGCGAAATTAACGCGTCCGGAACCTCGCCGACCTTACCGCCGGTCGCCGCCGCGGCGCTCATTTTGACGTTCGTGGAATTCCACCGGATGTTCCGGATCCAGCAGCCGGTGCAGATGCACGATCACGTACTTGAAATTGGCCTGGTCGACATGGGCCTGGCTGGCCCCCCGCCATGCCTGCATCGCCGACTTGTGATCGGGAAAGATACCGCGGATGTCGAGCTGGTCGACGTTGACGAAATCGAACCCCTGCGGGTCCTTGACTTCGCCCCCGAACACCAGGTGCAAAAGCGGCTTGTCCATGATCGAGTCTCCCGGCCAATACGCGGGGCGCAACCGCCGCCGCGGGCATGAACCATACTGCCCCCGGGCAGGGGGCTGCAATCGGCAACGCCGGTGCGATATGATCGCCGTCCGCCACACCCGCCACAACCTTCAGGGAAAACGATGATCGACCTCTACACCTGGCCCACGCCGAACGGCCACAAAGTCCACATCATGCTCGAGGAGACCGGGCTCCCCTACAAAGTGATCCCGATCGACATCAACAACGGCGACCAGTTCCAGCCTGGGTTCCTGAAGATCAGCCCCAACAACAAGATGCCGGCGATGGTCGATCCCGACGGCCCCGGCGGCCAGCTCTACAGCCTGTTCGAGTCCGGCGCGATCCTGATGTATCTCGCTGAAAAGACGGGGAAATTCTTGGCGAAGGAAACGCGGTCCCGGTATCTGGTGATCCAGTGGCTGATGTTCCAGATGGGCGGCCTCGGGCCGATGCTCGGCCAAGCCCATCATTTCCGCCAGTACGCGCCGGAGAAGATTCCGTACGCCGTCGCTCGCTACACCAACGAGGCCAGCCGGCTCTACAACGTGCTCGATCGCCGCCTCGGCGAGGCCGAGTACCTCGCCGGCGACTATTCGATCGCCGACATCGCGGCGTTCCCGTGGATCCGCCCCTACGAGCGCCAGGGCCAGAAGCTCGAGGACTTTCCCAACCTGAAGCGCTGGTTCGAGGCCATCGACGCGCGGCCCGCGGTCAAGCGCGGCCTCGCGGTGCTGGCCGACAAGCGGCGCAAGGGCTGGGAGCTCGACGAAAAGACCCGCAACAACCTGTTCGGCGCCGCCCAGTACCGGCGCCGCTGACGGCCGCCGCGGTCGCGCCCGCCCTACCCCTTGCCGCGCATCAGCCGTGCCTTCTGGCGCTGCCAGTCGCGCTTCTTGATGGCGGCGCGCTTGTCGACCCGGCGCTTGCCTTCGGCGACCGCCAGCTCGACCTTGGCGATGCCGCGGTTGTTGAAATAGACGCTGAGCGGCACCAGGGTCATCCCCTTGCGATGCACCTCGGCCATGAGCTTGTTGATCTGCCGCCGGTGCAGCAGCAGCTTGCGCGGCCCGCGCGGCTCGTGGGCGGCGATGCCGCCGGCGGCGTACTCGGGGATATAGGCGTTCTGCAGAAACAGCTCGCCGCCGCGGTCGGCGGCGTAGGCCTCGGCGATCGAGGCGCGGCCCTGGCGCAACGATTTTACCTCCGTACCGGTCAGCATGATGCCGGCCTCGAAGGTTTCGCCGATGGTGTAGTCGCGGCGCGCTTTCCGGTTCTGGGCGGCAAGTCGGCCAGGCTTGCGCTTCTTTTTCTTGGCGGCCATCAGCCGTTCGGGATGGGGCTCAGTTGACGAGCCCGGCGTTGACCATCGCCTTCTTTACCCGTTCCTTGCTGGCGTCCTTGATCTCGACCAGCGGCAGCCGGGTTCCGGCGTTGCACTTGCCGAGCAGGCTGGCGGCGTACTTCACCGGTCCGGGGCTGGTCTCGCAGAACAGCGCCTGGTGCAGCGGCATCAGCCGGTCCTGCAGATCCATGACGGTCTTGAGGTCGCCCTTGCGCCACGCCTTGTGCATGGTCGCGCACATGCGTGGCGCGACGTTGGCGGTCACCGAGATGCAGCCGTGGCCGCCGCCGGCCAGGAACGGCACCGCGGTGGCGTCCTCGCCCGACAGCAGGCAGAACTCCTTCTTGATCGCCAGCCGCGTCGCCATCGGTCGCGCCAGATCGGCGGTCGCGTCCTTGACGCCGATGATGCGCGGCAGCTCGGCGAGCCGGGCCATGGTGTCGACCGTCATGTCGACGACGCAGCGGCCGGGGATGTTGTAGATGATGATCGGCAGATCGACGGCGTCGTGGATCGCCTTGTAGTGCCGGTACAGGCCCTCCTGGGTCGGTTTGTTGTAATAAGGCGTGACGACCAGCGCCGCCGCGGCGCCCGCTTCCTTGGCGTGCTCGGTCAGCTCGATCGCCTCGACGGTCGAATTGGAGCCGGTGCCGGCGATCACCGGCACCTTGCCGTCGGCGGCATCGATGCAAATCTCGGTCACCCGCTTGTGCTCGGCGTGGCTGAGCGTCGGCGATTCGCCGGTGGTTCCGCACGGAACCAGTCCTTCGGTGCCCTCCTCGATCTGCCATTCGACGAACGACCGGAATGCGGTTTCGTCGAGCTTGCCGTTCCTGAACGGCGTGATCAGGGCGGTGATGGATCCCCGGAACATGGCTTCCTCCCCTTTTCCCGTGGGTTGGCGGGGTTACGGGCGAACATACCCCCTGCCCCGTATGGCGGCAAGCGCCTGGGCCGGCCTGGGCGGCACCGTGGCGCCATAGGCGACGTCCTATGGCCGGCCGGGGGTTTAAGGGTATCATGGCGGCGACGGCCGGAGGTGGACCGCAACTCGAATCACCACTGGGGGAAAGCTCTGAGCGATCGGACGACAGGCAGCATCGTGGCGACGATCGCGATTGGCCTGATGGTTGCGCTGGTGCCGATCGCGCTGATCGCGCCCGTGGCGCCGGCCGGCGCCGCCACGCTGTCGGCCGACGACGCGCGGCTACTGAAGAAAGCGCTGAAGGCGATCGACGCCGGCAAGCGCTCGCCCGACGCGAAAATCGGCGACAAGATCGCCAACCCCATGGCGCGCAAGATTCTCACCTGGTCGGCGCTGATCCGGCCGGATCCCGCCAACGGTTTCTCGCGGATCGCCGCCTTCATGGCCGAAAACCCCGAATGGCCCGACCAGGTTGGCCTGCAACGGCGGGCCGAGGAGGCGATGGGCCAGGCGACGCCCGACGACATGGTGCTCAAGTGGTTCGCCGTGCGCCCGCCGATCAGCGCCGACGGCAACGCCCGCCAGGCCGAGGCTTGGCTGGCCACCGGCAAGGAATCTGAAGGCCAGGCGGCGTTGCGCGAGGTGTGGATCAACGGCGATTTCGCCAAGCGCCGGGAACTGGCGTTCTACGGCCGCCACCGCCGGCTCCTGACCGCCGACGATCATCGCCGGCGGCTCGACCGCCTGATGTGGGAAGGCCGCTATTGGCCAGCGCACCGGATGCTGTGGAAGGTGACGGCCGACTACCGGGCGCTGGCCCAGGCGCGCTTGGGTCTGCGTCACGGCGAGGGCAATGTCGATACCCTGATCGCCAAGGTCCCGGCCGCCCTCAAGGACGACCCGGGCCTGGCCTACGAGCGGCTACGCTGGCGGCGGCAACGCGGCAAGTACGATGGCGCGATCGAGATTTTGCGGTCGCCGCCCGATTTCCTGGTCTACCCGGAGCGCTGGTGGACCGAGCGCGCGTTTCTGGCCCGCCGCGCGCTGTTCAACGGCGACGTCAGCGCCGCTTACCGTCTGGTAAAGGATCACGGCCTGAAGCCGAGCCACGGTCGCGCCTTCGCCGAGGCCGAATGGCTGGCCGGGTGGATCGCGCTGCGCTTCCTCGCCGATCCCAGGACCGCCGTCGGCCACTTCGTGCAGGAATACGAGGCGGTGAAGTATCCGGTCAGCCTCGCCCGCGGCGCCTATTGGATCGGCCGCGCCATGGATGAGATGAAGGAAACTGAGCTGGCGGAAACCTGGTACAAACGGGCCGCCGACCACCCGACGACCTATTACGGCCAGCTTGCCACCGCGCGCCTCAGGCCCGGCGGCAGCCTGCAATTGCCGGTCGAGCCGACGCCGACCGAAGACGAAAGGAGGGCCTTCAACGCCCACGAACTGGTACAAGCGATCAGAATGCTGGCCGAAATCGACGAGCACGACCGTCTGCGGCCGTTCGTGCTCCGCCTAGACGAGCTGGCCAAGTCGCCGGCATGGCGAGTGATGACGGCGGAGCTGGCGCGCGACAGCGATCGGCCCGACCTCGCCGTCACCGTCGCCAAGCGCGCCAAACAGGACGGCGTGAAGCTCGCCGAGTCGGCGTTTCCGGCTGCGGTGCCGACACCGATCAATGTCAAGGGCGGCCTGCCGCCGCTGGAGACTCCGCTGATCCTGGCCGTGGTCCGCCAGGAAAGCGCCTTTAACGTCAAGGCGCAGAGCCACGCCAAGGCGCAAGGGCTGATGCAGCTGATGCCGCATACGGCGTTGCAGGTGGCGAAGCGCCTCGACCTGCCGTTCGACCGCCGGCGGCTGACCGCCGACAGCGGCTACAACCTGACCCTCGGGCACGCTTACCTGGCCGAGCTGCTGCAGGAATTCAGGGGCTCCTACGTGCTCGCGCTAGCCGCCTACAACGCCGGGCCCCATCGCGCCCGGCAATGGATCAAGGAAAACGGCGACCCCCGCGACAAGGAGGTCGATTCCATCGACTGGGTCGAGCTGATCCCCTTCCACGAGACCCGCAACTACGTCCAGAGGGTGCTCGAGAACCTGCAGGTCTACCGCCACAGCCTGGCCAAGGAAGAGGTCGCCCTCGGGCTCGTACGTGACCTGCATCAATAGATCGTGAATTGATCGCGGCCGTCGGTTGACCGTGCGTGCGCGGCGGCGCATAAATCCTCGTCTTCCGGCCGCCTTCCGCCGGGGAGGACAGACAGGAAAAGACCGCGAAAGGAAGCCAACCGCATGGCCGCGAAAATCAACAACATCGGCGCTTGCGTCTTCGACGCTTATGGCACCCTCTTCGATGTCGCCGCGGCGGCCGCCCAATGTCGCGACGCGCTCGGCGGCAAGGCCGACCAGCTCGCCGCCATCTGGCGCACGAAGCAACTGGAATACACCTGGCTGCGCAGCCTGATGGGCGAATACGTGGAATTCTGGAAAATCACCGGCGACGGACTGGACTACGCGCTTGCCACGCTCGGCATCAAGGACGCCAAGCTGCGCAAGCGGTTGATGGACATCTACATGCGCCTCGACGCCTACCCGGAGGTGAGGGGCGTGCTGAAGACCCTGAAGAAGGCGGGGATCAAGACCGCGATCCTGTCCAACGGCTCGCCGAAGATGCTGGCGGCGGCGGTCAAGAACGCCGGTATCGGCAAGCTGCTCGACGATGTAATTTCGATCCACCCGCTCCGCATCTATAAGCCGCATCCGCGAGTCTACCAATTGGCGGTCAAGGGACTGAAGGTGAAGGCCGAGCGCATCTGCTTCATGTCGTCGAACGCCTGGGACGCCGCCGGGGCAGCCAATTTCGGCTTCCGGGTGGTGTGGGTGAACCGCTTCGGCCAGCCGAAGGAGCTCCTGCCCGGCAAGCCCGAGCACGAGGTCAAGACCCTGAAGGCGCTGCCGCCGCTGCTCGGCCTGTAGGCCGCACGCCACCATGATCGACGGCGCTCCCGGTTACCGCGAACGATGGCTGACGGCCCAGGACGGGCTGAAGCTGTACTTCCGCGACTACGGCGATCTGCTGTCGCATGAGACGCCGGCGCTGTGCCTGCCCGGCGTCACCCGCAACTCGAAGGATTTCGCCGACCTGGCTTTGCGGCTGTCGCGCCGCCGCCGGGTGCTGTGCCCCGATTACCGCGGCCGCGGCCGCTCGGCCTACGATCCCGACTGGCGGAACTACAATCCCGCGACCTACGTCAACGACATCCGTCATCTGCTCGTCGCCTGCGGCGTGCACAAGGCACATGTCATCGGCACCTCGCTCGGCGGCATCATCGCCATGGTGATGGCGGTGGCGACCCCGGGCGCGGTCGCCAGCGCGATCCTCAACGACATCGGGCCCGAGGTCGGCGGCGCCGGCGTCGGCAACATCGTCGCCTACATGCGCGAAGAGCGACGCTTTCCCGACCTGCAATCGGCGGCCGACTACATCCGCAAGAATTTCCCCGACCTGCCGGCGCGCTCGCCGGAGGACTGGCTGACCATCGCTCGTAACACCTACCGCGAGCAGCCGGGCCGGGGGTTCGTCCACGACTGGGACCACGCCATCGTCAACCAATTCGCCGGCGCCTCGGCACGAAACGTCAGCATGTGGCCGCTGTTCGGCGCGCTGCGGCGGGTGGCGGTGCTGGCGGTGCGCGGCCAACGCTCGACCGTGCTCAGCGCCGAGACCTTCCGCCGCATGGCCGAGTTCATGCCCGGCCTCGCGCAGGTGGTGGTCGAAGACTGCGGCCACCCGACCGCCCTCAACGAGCCGAACGTGCTGGAAGCCATCGATGCCCACCTCGCCCGTGCCTGAGCCGCCGACCTACGCCGACGTCGCCGACGCCGCGAAGCGCATCGCCGCGCACGTGGTCACGACGCCGCTGCTGGAAAGCCCTCTCCTCAACGAGCGCGTCGGCGGCCAGCTGCTGGTCAAGGCCGAGCCGCTGCAGCGCACCGGCTCGTTCAAGTTCCGCGGCGCCTTCAACCGACTGTCGCGGCTCGACGGCGCGGCGCGACAGCTGGGCGTCGTCGCGTTTTCGTCGGGTAACCACGCGCAAGGCGTTGCCGCGGCGGCCGGCATGCTCGGCATCCCGGCGACGATCGTCATGCCCCGCGACGCACCGGCGATCAAGATCGCCAACACCCGCGCCTATGGCGCCGAGGTGGTGCTCTACGACCGTGGGCGGGAAAGCCGCGAGGACATCGCCGATAGGCTGGCCAAGGAACGCGGCGCCACCCTGGTGCCCTCCTACGACGACCGCTACGTCATCGCCGGACAGGGCACGGTCGGGCTCGAGATCGCCCGCCAGGCCCGCGACGCGAAGGCCGACCTCGACGCGGTGATCGTGCCGTGCGGCGGCGGCGGGCTGATATCGGGTTGCGCGCTGGCGCTGGCCGAGGAGTGCCCGGGCGTTGCGATCTACTCGGCCGAACCCGAAGGCTTTGACGATACCATGCGATCGCTCGCGGCCGGCAAGCGCGTCGCCAACCATCCCGACGCCAAGACCATTTGCGACGCCCTGATGCTGCCGACGCCGGGCGAGATGACGTTCGCCATCAATCGCCGGCTGCTGAAAGGCGGCCTCGCGGTGAGCGACGACGACGCCCGGAGGGCCATGAAGGCGGCGTTCCGGTAC
>Ga0214471_10002510_pt1 | contig 14389 bp, 11 predicted proteins | sample RVTome_5_FD_207665 | JGI IMG/M metagenome (GOLD analysis project Ga0214471, IMG submission 207665) | Soil microbial communities from uranium-contaminated site in the Upper Colorado River Basin, Wyoming, United States - RVT142D155 | ecosystem: Environmental > Terrestrial > Soil > Contaminated >...
TGGGAGACCGTGGCCGAGGTGAACCAGGCGCTCGGCACGCGCAGCTGGCGGCCGATCCTCTACCGCGACTGGCACCACGAGCGCGCCGACATCGCGCCGTTCTACCGGCACGCCGACTTCTGCATGGTGACCGCCCTGCACGACGGCATGAACCTGGTGGCCAAGGAGTTCGTCGCCGCCCGCGCCGACGGCGACGGCGTGCTGATCCTGAGCGAGTTCACCGGCGCCGCCCGCGAGCTGCGCGACGCCCTCGTGGTGAATCCCTACGACGTCGACGCGACGGCCGAGGCGATCCGGCTGGCGGTCGAGATGCCGGCGGGGGAGCGGGCCGCGCGGATGGGACGCATGCACCGGACCGTCCTCGAGCACAACATCTACCGGTGGGCCGGACTCCTGCTCGGCGAGCTGTCCCGCATCCCCGTCCGGCCCGCCGCCGCGCCCGGCGGGGACTCCTGGGACGGGCCCGCGTTCACGCCGTCGGCGGCCGCGAGAGCCTCCGCCCGATTCGCCGTTCGATCACGTGGGTGACGGCCGAGAAGTCCTCCTTGCCCCAGCCGCCCGCCACCGCGTCGCCGTAGGTCCGCAGCGTCTCGTCCAGCATCGGGGTGGGCACCTTGGCGGCCCGGGCCTGGGCCACCGCCAGGCCCACGTCCTTGAGCATCAGCTCGGCGGCGAACGTGGGGGAGAAATCGCCGTCGAGCATCCGCTTCACCCGCCGGTCGAAGTACGTCCCGAACGCCATGCCGCCGCCGTGACGGACGACCTCGTCGAAGACGTAGGGGTCGACGCCGGACTGCACGCACGTGGCGAGCGCCTCGGCGACCGCCACCGAGACCACCGCGGCCAGCCCGTTGTGGAGCAGCTTGACCCGGTTGCCGGTGGCCGACGGGCCGACGTACGTGTGCAGGCGGCCCATGACGTCCAGATAGGGCTCGATCGTCTCCAGTGTCGTCCGGTCGCCGCCGACGATGAAGAAGATCTCGCCGGAGACGGCCTGGGGCTGCGAGCCGAGCATCGGCGTGTCCATGTGGACGATGCCCCGCCCCGCGAGCCCGGCGGCGACCTCGAGCGTCGCTTCGGGACTGACGGTCGAGCAGTCGCAGGTGACCAGGCCCGCTCGCGCCCCGGCGGCGATCCCGCCGGGGGCGAGGTAGACAGCGCGGACGATGTCGTCGTTGGGCAGGCAGGTGAACAGCACCGCCACCCGCGAGGCCACGTCGCCGGACGAGCCCGCGACCGTGACCCCCGGGTTCGTGGCCGCGGCGGCGGCTGCCGCCGGGCTGGCGTCGTACACGACCAGCGGCACACCGGCCTTCGCGAGGTTGGCGGCCATGGGCCCGCCCATCGTGCCGAGTCCGATGAACCCAACGGTGTCAGGCATGGCCTGCTCCTGTTCGGTCGGCCGCGTGAGAGAAGAGCACCGCCGCGCCTGTCGAATCTACCACGCGTTGTTGGGTCACGTGGGTGATGGCGGGGGAGTCCTCCGTGAGCGTGCCGGCGGGTCGACCGTGGCCGGCGGCGCCGCCGGCGCGGCTGCCTGGAGCAGCCGGGCCATGCCCGAGAACAGCGCGGCCAGCGTGGAGGCGCTCTCCGGGGGCGCTTCGATCACGAGGCCGCCCTGGGCGGTTCGGTGCACGTTGAGCCCCGAGAAGAGTTGGTGGACGTCGTCCGCCGAGGGCGGCGGCGCCGGTTCGGGCGCGGCCGGCCCGCGGGCGTCACCCGACTCGTCGCCCGCGGCCACGATCGTGTCGATCTCGCGGTCGGCGGGGCCGTCTTCCGGCTCGGCGCCCTCCGCGCCTCGTGCCGGATCGCGCTCCAGGGCCGGCGTCACGATCCGCTCGATCCGGGAAAGGAAGCTCCCCGAACGCTCGAACGCCACCTCGTCCGTCGTTCCGTCGAACAGCCCCACGAAGAACGCCTGCTTGGTTCCCACGAGGTCCGCGATCCGCGACTCGATGCCCGGCTCGCTGACCAGGTTGTAGACGTCGATCGGGCGGTTCTGGCCGAGGCGGTAGATGCGACCGATCCGCTGCTCGAGGACGGCCGGGTTCCACGGGAGCTCGAGGTTGATGCAGGCGCTCGCGGCGCGTTGCAGGTTCAGGCCCACGCCGCCCGCATCCGTGGCGAAGAGCACCCGGCAGACCGGATCGTCGTGGAACTCGACGATGTTTTGGGTCCTGCGCTTCTGACCCTCCTCACCGGTGAAGAACGCCGCGCGGACGTTGTCCCTGGCGAGGACGTCGCGCGTCGCCCAGTGCGCCAGCCGGAGCATTCTCCGCCACTGGCTGAACACGACGACCTTGCGCTCCTGGTCGAGAGCGATCTGGCCGATCAGCTCCCGCAGCTCCAGGAGCTTCGGACACGACAGCCCTTTCAGCGTGGGCTCGGTGGGCCGCTCGATCCTCGACAGGTCGGGCCAGACCTCCTCGAATCGGAGCTGGGCCAGGCCGTTCGCGATGATCCTCTGGGTCGTCAGGAGCATCATGAGCCTCAGGAACTCCGCCTGCGAGAGCGGCCGCCGCTTCGACCGCGCCAGGAGCTGCGCGATCGGCATGTTGAGGGCGTCGTGCTCCTCGAGCTGCTCGGGCGTCATCTCGATGGGGATCCTCGTGTCGGTCCGCTCCGGGAGCTGAGTGAGCACCTCCTTGCGGAGCCGCCGTATCATGCAGCCGGCGAGGCGGCGCCGCAGCGTGTCGAGGTTCCGGGCGCCACCGACCTCGGTCTTGCCGTCAATCGGCGTCGTGTGCCAGGGCACCAGGCGCCACTTCGGCTCCAGCGCGAGGTCGTCCACCCACTCGACGATGGACGCCAGCTCGTCGATGCGGTTTTCCATCGGCGTGCCGGTCAGGACCAGACGGAAGGGAGGATCGAGCTGCTTCACCGTGAGGGCGGTCTTGGTCGACCAGTTCTTGATTCGCTGGGCCTCATCGAGCACGACGAGGTCGGGGTTCCAGTCGCGGACCACCCGCAGGTCGCGGAGGAGCTGTTCGTAGTTGGACACGAGGAACCCGCGGCGGCAGCCGTCGAAGATCGTGCGGCGCTGGTCGGGGCTGCCGTCGATCACGGCGGCGGGCGCGTCGGTGAAGAGCTGCCATTCGCGGAGCCACTGTGGCTTGAGCGCGGCGGGGACGACGAGCAGCCCACGGCGGACGCGGCCGGTGTGCCAGAGCGCGTGGCAGGCGGCGATGGCCTGGGCAGTCTTTCCGAGTCCCATGTCGTCGGCGAGGAGGAGCCGACCCTGTGACAGGAACCGCTCGACGGCTTCTCGCTGGTACGGATAGAGCCGTTGCCTCAGCGTCCGGAGTGCCTTCCTGAAACGGTGGAGGTCCCGAGCGCTCTGGCTCGTGCGCCCGAGTCGACGCCGATCTTCCTGCAGCAGCGCGTGGAGCGCAGGTTCGCCGCGCCCATCGCCGAGCGCGCCGAGGAGCGCGTCCACCAGCTGCCGCCGGCGGCCCGGGCGCTCGGGGACGTCGACCCTCCAGCCGCCTCCCTTAGCCCGGCGCAGCCATCGGGCGAGGCCAGCGTCGGGTGTCTCGTCGACCCAGCGGACCCGCGCGAGCCAGTCGCCCGGGCCCGTGAGCGGGCGGACCGGGTCCCATCGCAGGGGCGACTCGCTCGGGATGGGCTCCCGCCTGGCTCTCTCCCAGGTGCGCGGCTTCGCGACGACGTCCTCCAGCACGGCCAGCAGGTGCTTGCACAGGCCGAGTGAGCTACGCAAGAAGTCGGGGCAATCGCAATGGCCGACGATCGGGTCCACGCGACGGAGCAGGGTGCGGTACGGCCGCGCGGATGAGCCCTTGCGCCGGGTCGCGTAGAGGCCGACAAGCCGGCCTCCGGCCGGCCGGGAAACGATCTGGAGCCCGTCCGCCTTGCCGAACGCGACCCGGCGCAACAGCGCCTCGAGTGCCTCACGACGGACCGGCCAGTCGGCGTCCGCGGTGACCGCGAGGATGTGACGGACCACCAACTCCGGCGGCACGCCCCCTGTCTTCCGATTGGCGCGCGCGAGCAGCGTTTGATAGGCCTCCGCTTCGGCCTCGGCGGGGAAGGCGGTGGCGGTCGCGCGATGCTGGCTCGTGATCTCCATGGTGCTGTCTCTTTGGGCGCCGGTCGGTCCCGCGATACTCCCCTGGGGAGTCATGCCGTCAAGGAGCGCCGCGATCAGCGAGGAGACGGGTGGATCAGATCACCCGCGGCGTGCGATCGGCCCACGGGCGCGCGGTCTCGAAGGCGCGCGCGGCCTGGAGCACGGTGAGGTCGGCGAAGCGGCGGCCGACGATCTGCAGGCCCACCGGCAGGCCGCCCGGCGTGAAGCCGGCGGGCACGGTGGCCGCCGGCTGGCCGGTGAAGTTGAAGGGGTAGGAGAACGAGGCCCACGGGAACCAGTCCCAGGCGTGCTGCGGCCAGCCCTCGGGGTTGAGCCGGCCGGCGGCGAAGGCGGGCACCGACGTGGTCGGCGTCAGCAGCAGGTCGTAGCGCTCGAACAGCGGGCGCACGCTGTCCCAGTAGGCGATCCTGCGCCCGCGCATCGCGACGTACTCGCCGGCGCTCCAGCGCTTCGCCTCGTCCATGCAGGCCACCAATCCCGGATCCATCCGGTCCCGCCACTCGTCGAGGAACTGGCCGTAGTTGCCGAGGTAGTGCGCGCCCCACAGCAGCCGGATCATGTCGTCGGAATCGGCGAAGCCGGGCGTCACGTCCTCGACGCTCGCGCCCAGCGCCTCGAACGCGCGGGCGGCGTCCGCCACCACGCTCGCCACCGCGGGCGCGACGCGGAGGCGGCCGAGGTCGGGGCTGAACGCCACCCGCAGACCGTTCACGCCGCGGTCGAGCTGCCCGACGTAATCGGCGGGCGGGGCCTCCAGGCACGTGGCGTCCCGATCGTCGGGACCGGCCATCACGCTCAGCATCAGCGCGGCGTCGGCCACGGTGCGCGTCATCGGCCCCGCGTGGGTGGCGTAGTCGTTGTTGGAGACCGGCCACAGCGGCACCCGGCCGTAGGTGGCCTTGATCCCGACGATGCCGCAGAACGCCGACGGGATGCGGACGGAGCCGGCCCCGTCGGAGCCCTGGTGCAGGGGGCCGAGCCCGGCGGCGGCGGCCGCGCCGGCGCCCGCGCTGGAGCCGCCGGTCGTCATGGCGGTGTTCCAGGGATTGCGGGTGATCCCGGTGAGCGGGCTGTCGCCGAGCGCCTTCCAGCCGAACTCCGGCGAGGTCGTCTTGCCGATGAGCACGCCGCCCGCCTCGTGCAGCCGGCGCACGTACGGCGCGTCGACGTCCGGCACGCGAGCGGCGAAGATGTGCGAGCCGAACTTCGTGGGCACGCCCCGGGTGAGCGCGAGGTCCTTCACGGAGAACGGCAGGCCGTGCAGCGGGCCGAGCGGCCGGCCGGCCATCACGGCCTGCTCGGCCTGTCGCGCGGCGGCCACGGCGGCCTCGGCGGTGACCGTGCAGAACGCGTTGAGCATGGGGTTGAGCCGCTCGATCCGCTCCAGCACCGCGCGCGTCAGCTCGACCGGCGAGAGCTTCTTGGCGCGGATCAGCCCGGCCAGCTCGGTGGCCGGCGCGTAGGCCAGGTCGGCGGCGCTCACTGGTCGAGGAACCCCTTGCCGGCGTCGGCCAGGCGGCCGAGCAGCGGCGCCGGCGTCCAGAAGGCGTCGCCGGTGGCCTTCTGGAACTCCAGCATCCGGTCGCGCACGCTCCGGAGGCCGATCTGGTCGGCCCAGAACATCGGGCCACCGCGGTAGACCGGCCAGCCGTAGCCATACACCCAGATGACGTCGATGTCGCTGGCGCGGATGGCGATCTTCTCGTCGAGGATCTTTGCCCCCTCGTTCACCATCGGGTAGAGCAGCCGCTGGAGGATCTCCTCGTCGGTGACGTGGCGGCGGGTGATGCCCTGCTCGGTGGCGACGTCCACGATGATCTTCTCGACCTCGGGGTCGGGGATCGGCGTGCGGTCGCCCTGCTCGTACTGGAAGTACCCGCGGCCGGTCTTCTGGCCGAAGCGCCCGAGCTCGCAGATGCGGTCGGCGACCGGCGACTTCACGCCCCGGCCCTTGCGGATGCGCCAGCCGACGTCGAGGCCGGCGAGGTCGCCCATGGCGAAGGGCCCCATCGGGAAGCCGAAGTCGGTCAGGACCTTGTCGACCTGATGAGGCAGCGCGCCCTCCAGGATCAGCTTCTCGGCCTGCTGGCCGCGCTGGTGGAGCATGCGGTTGCCGACGAAGCCGTAGCAGACGCCGACCAGCACCGGCACCTTGTTGATCCGGCGGCCGAGGGTCATGACGGTCGCCACCGTGCTCTTCGACGACTTCTTGCCGCGCACGTTCTCCAGCAGCCGCATGACGTTGGCCGGGCTGAAGAAGTGGGTGCCGATCACGCTCTCCGGCCGCGTCGTCGCCGAGGCGATCTCGTCCACGTCGAGCGTCGAGGTGTTCGTCGCGAGGACCGCGTCCGGCTTCGCGAGGCCGTCCAGCTTCGCGAACACCTCCTTCTTGACGGGCATGTCCTCGAACACCGCCTCGATGACGATGTCCGCATCCCTCACGGCGTTCCAGTCCGTCGTGCCCCGGATCAGCCCCATGCGCTGCTCGACGTCGGCCGGGGTCAGCCGCCCCCGGCTCGCCGTGGCCTCGTAGTTCTTCCGCACGATGCCGAGCCCGCGGTCGAGCGCCTCCTGGTTCATCTCGACGACGGTCACCGGGATGCCGACGTTGGCGAAGTTCATCGCGATGCCGCCGCCCATGGTGCCGGCCCCGATCACCGCGGCCTTCTTGACGTCCTTCACCGGCGTGTCGGCCGGCACGTCGGGGATCTTGGCGGCCTCGCGCTCGGCGAAGAAGAAGTAGCGCTGGGCCCTGGATTCCGGCGAGTTCAGCAGCTCGACGAACAGCTCGCGCTCGCGCGCGAGGCCCTGCTCGAACGGCAGGCTCACGGCGGCCTCCACCGCCTTGACGATGTTCTCGGGCGCCCGGAAGCCGCGCGTCTGCCGCGCCACCGCCTTGCGGAAGTTCGCGAAGACCTCGGGCTTGCCGCGCACCGCGGCGAGCTTGTCGTCGAGGTCGCGGATCTTCCGGAGCGGGCGCTTCTCGGCGAGGACCTTCTCGGCGAACGCGACGCCGGCGGCCGCGAGGTCGCCGTCCACGATCGCGTCGACGAGGCCGTGCTCGAGCGCCTCGCCGGCCCGGATGGGATCGCCGCTGACCATCATCGACAGGCCCTTCTCGACGCCGACCACGCGCGGCAGGCGCTGGGTGCCCCCGGCCCCGGGCAGCAGGCCGAGCTTCACCTCCGGCAGGCCGAACCGCGCGTCCCTCACGCCCACGCGATAGTGGCAGGCCAGCGTGACCTCCAGCCCGCCGCCCAGCGCGGTGCCGTGGATGGCCGCGATCACGGGCTTGGGGCTGCTCTCGATCAGGTCGAGCACCTCGTGCAGGCTCGGCGGCGCCGGCGGCTTGCCGAACTCGGTGATGTCGGCCCCGGCGATGAAGGTGCGCCCGGCGCAGACGATCACGAGGGCGCTCACGCCGCCGTCGGCGACCGCCTGCTGGACACCGTCGTGCAGGCCCTGGCGGACGTGCTGGCTGAGCGCGTTGACGGGCGGGTTGTCGACGGTGAGCACGGCCACCCGGCCGCGGCGGTCGAGGGCGACGGACTTGGTGATGGCTGCCATGGCTGTTACCTCGCGTTGTTCGGGGGTCGGCCTGGAGACGCCGGGATGGTATCACAGGGGCCCGGGCTCGCCGCGGCGCCGGGCGCCGCGGCTCGCACAGCAGCGACACGCTACAATCCCGGCGTGACCGACATTCGCGGCGTGCTCTTCGACATGGGGGGCGTGGTGATGGACTCGCCCCTGCACGCCATCGCCCGCTACGAGCGGACGCACGGGCTGCCGGCCAACGCCATCAACCGCGCGCTGGCGGCGGCCGGCGAGGCGGGCGGGTGGGCCCGGCTCGAGCGGGGCGAGCTGACGGCCCGCGCGTTCTGCGCGCCGTTCGAGGCCGATTGCCGCGCGCACGGCCTGACGGTGGACGGCGCCGGCCTCATGGCGGCGATCGCCGAGGCGGGCGTGGAGCGGCCCGCCATGCTGGAGGCGATCCGGCGCATCCGGGCCCGCGGCCTGCGCGTGGGCGCGCTGACCAACAACTGGTGGCGGGAGGGGCCCCAGGACGACGTGGGTCCCCACCGGCTGCGCGCGCACTTCGACGTGTTCGTGGAGTCGCGGGTGGTCGGGCTGCGCAAGCCCGACCCGCGGATCTACGCGCTGGCCTGCCGCGAGCTGGGCGTGGAGCCCGCCCGCACCGCGTTCCTCGACGACATCGGCGGCAACCTGAAACCGGCGCGTGAGCTGGGGATGGTGACGCTCAAGGTGGACGACCCCGGACGGGCGCTGCGGGAGTTGGGCGCGCTGCTCGGCTTTCGTCTGGCGGGCTAATCCTCGTCGGTCGCCTGCTGGCGGCGCATGGCCTTGCGTCGCTTGCGCCGCGCCTGGGCCTGCTTGCGCTTGCGCTTCACCGACGGTTTCTCGTAGTGGGCCCGGCGCTTCATCTCCTGGAACAGGCCCTCTTTCTGCATGCGCTTCTTGAGGGCCTTGAGCGCCGCCTCGATCTGGTTGTCCAGGACCTCGATCTTCATGGCCCGCTAGGGTGACACACTTCCGGGGGGATTCCCACCCCCTTTTCCAGCCCGGGGATCTGCTATCCTTCCGGGCCGTGAGCTCGGGCCTGGAGGACCGGTTCCAGACACTGCACGAGATCGTGCAGGCCGCGCGCGCCACCCTGGCGCCGGGGCCGTGGGACTACCTGGTGGGCGCGACCGAGACGGAGACCACCCTCCGCCGCAATCGCCTGGCCATCGATTCCCTGGCGTTTCGCCCCCGGGTCCTGCGCGACGTCTCCAAGGTGGACGCCACCGGGACCTTCCTGGGCAAGCCCGTGCGGATCCCGGTGATGCTGGCCCCGATCGGCTCCATCGAGAGCTTCACCCCCGGCGGGGGCGCCACCGCCGCCCAGGCCTCGGGCGAGTTCGGGGTGCCCCAGATGCTGTCCTCGGTCTGCAACCCGGGACTCGAGGCCGTCGCCAAGGCGGCCGACAACTACCGGATCTTCCAGCTCTATGTTCGCGGCGACGACGCCTTCGTCGACGATCACGTCCGGCGCGCCCGCGCCGGCGGCTACACCGCGTTCTGCCTCACCGTCGACACCGCGTCCTACAGCCGTCGCGAGCGCGACCTGGCCCGGCGATTCGTGAAGCCGTGGCGCCAGCGGGCCACCGGCTTCGACTACCAGGCGGGGCTCACCTGGGACCACGTGAAGCGGTTCAAGGACACCCACGACATCCCGCTGATTCTCAAGGGGATCGCGACCGCGGAGGACGCCGCGCTCGCCTGCGAGCACGGCGTCGACGTGGTCTACGTCTCCAATCATGGCGGGCGGCAGCTGGACCAGGGGCGCGGATCGCTGGACGTGCTGCCGGAGGTGGTGGCGGCGGTGGGTGGCCGGGCGCGGATCATCGTGGACGGCTGCTTTCAGCGTGGCACCGACGTCGTGAAGGCCATCGCGCTGGGCGCCGACCTCGTCGGCATGGGGCGGATGCCCTGCTTCGGCCTGGCCGCGGCCGGTGCGGCCGGCTGCGTGCGCATGCTGGAGCTGCTGGAGGACGAGATCAGGATCTGCCTGGCGCTGCTGGGGGTGGAGCGGCTGAGCGCGCTCGGGCCGAGCTACGTGCACGCCGCCCCGCCGGTGACGCTGCCGAGTGTAACGAGCGCTTTTCCGTTGCTCGAAGGGCCGGATTACTAGCATCACGGGATGCTGGTCATGGGGGGAGCACTGCGTTGCTCCCCCCCAACCCCCCATCGCTCAGGAGTCCGCGGGGCACGCTGAAAGCGCCATGACGGGATCACGGGTCCAGGGCTTGCAGCGCCCTCTGTCAACTACGGGGGTGGTGTATGGCAACCTTGGAAAGCGCAGGACGGGCGGAGAGGGTCAGGGCGGAGGAGGCGAGGAGGCGGGTGGCGGAGGGGCGGGCGTTGCTGGTGTGCGCGTACGAGGACGAGACCAAGTGCCAGCGCATGAGGCTGGACGGCGCGCTGACGCTGCGCGAGCTGCAGGAGCGCCTGGCGACGCTGCCCAGGAGCCAGGAGATCATCTTCTACTGCGCCTGACCCGGCGAGGCGACGTCCGCCCGGCGGGCGGAGGAGTTCCAGCTTCAAGGGTTCACCGGCGCGAAGGCGCTGGCCGGGGGCGTGGAGGCCTGGCAACAGGCCGGGTATCCCATGGCGGCCTGATCCGGCGGGCCTCGTGAGCGACGCGCCCGGCTCCGCGCTGGGCCGCGTCGAGGGCTGCGAGCTGTGCCGGGCGGCGCGGATCACGCCCTGGTACCACGAGGACGAGATCTGCTGGATCGCCGAGTGCGACATCTGCGAGGTGCCGATGGTCGTCTGGCGCTTCCACGGCACCGAGCCGCCCGACGACCACCTGCGCCACATGCAGCTTCGCCTGCGCGAGGTCGCGGCCGAGCGCCTCGGCGAGTTCTGGATCGACGGTCACATGCGCAACATCCCCGACCACTTCCACGCCCACGCCCGGCCGAAGGGCGGCTTCTTCGGACGCTGAGCCGCTGAGGCTTGCAGGCGGGGGCCGGGCGTGCTAATGCAAAGCGCACGGTGAGCGTCTTCCACTTCGCGCTGCGCAGCCTGCCGCCGGAGGCCGAGGCCTTCCGCGACGAGGTGCGCGCGTTCCTGCGCGAGGCGCTGGGCGACCGGCCGTCGGTCCGGCGGGCCCGCTCGTGGGGCGGCTTCGATCCCGAGTTCAGCCGCAGGATGGGCGCCCGCGGCTTCATCGGCCTGACGTGGCCGAAGCGCTACGGCGGCCAGGAGCGCTCGTTCCTGGAGCGCTACGTGCTGCTGGAGGAGCTGCTGGCCGCGGGGGCGCCGGCCGGGGCCCACTGGGTGGCCGAGCGGCAGAGCGGCCCGCTGCTGCTGCGCTTCGGCGCCGAGGCGCAGCGCGAGCGCTTTCTGCCTGCGATCGCGCGCGGCGAGCTCTCGTTCGCCATCGGCATGAGCGAGCCGGACTCCGGCTCCGACCTCGCCTCCATCCGCACGCGGGCGGTGCGCACGGACGGTGGCTACGTCGTCAACGGCACCAAGGTGTGGACCAGCAACGCCCACCGCAGCCAGTACGCCATCGCGCTCTTCCGCACCGCGGTCGTTCCCGACAAGAAGCACGAGGGCCTGTCGCAGTTCCTGGTCGACCTCAAGTCGCCGGGCATCGCGATCCGCCCGATCATCAACCTGGCCGGCTCGCACGACTTCAACGAGGTCGTCTTCCAGGACGCGTTCGTGCCGGAGGACATGCGGGTGGGCGCCGAGGGGGACGGCTGGAAGCAGGTGACGACCGAGCTGGCCTACGAGCGCAGCGGGCCCGAGCGGTATCTGTCCAGCATCGCGCTCGTCCTCGAGCTGATCCGCGCGGCGGGCGCCTCGCCCGATCCGCGGGCCGCCGAGGTCATCGGGCGGCTGGTGGCGCACCTGACCACCCTGCGGCAGATGTCGCTGTCCGTCGCCGGCATGCTGCAGGCGGGCCAGAACCCCAATCTCGAGGCCGCGGTCGTCAAGGACGTGGGGACCACGTTCGAGCAGTCGATCCCGGAGATCGTCCACGCGCTGCTCGACATCGAGCCGACGATCGATTCCGGCAGCGATCTGCAGCAGACACTGGGCTACCTCGTGCAGCGCGCGCCCTCGTTCTCGCTGCGGGGAGGCACGCGCGAGGTGCTTCGCGGCATCATCGCGCGCGGGCTGGGGCTGCGATGAGCGGCGTCGGCGAGCTGCTCGGCCCCACCGTCATCCGGCTCTTCGGCGATCTCGTCACCAAGGAGCTGATCGAGGCGAGCGAGAAGGGGACGTGGCCGGACAAGCTCTGGCGCGCGCTCGAGGAAGGCGGGCTGACGCTGCCGCTGGTGCCCGAGGCCGCCGGCGGCGCCGGCGGCGCCTGGGCCGACGCCCACGTGATCGTGCGGGCGGCCGGCAAGCACGCGGCGCCGGTGCCGCTGGCCGAGACGATCGTCGGCGGCTGGCTCCTGTCCCAGGCCGGGCTGGAGGTGCCGCTCGGGCCGCTCACGCTGGCGCCGGTCCGTGAGGGCGACCGTCTGACGCTCGCGCGGGCGGGCGGTCAATGGCGGCTCAGCGGGACGGCGACGGGCGTGCCGTGGGGCGCAGCGGCCGGCCACGTCGTCGCGGTGGCCGAGAGCGACGGCGGGGCGATGGTGGCCCTGGTCGCCCGGGGCGCCGGGCGCGTGACGCCGGATCGTAACCTCGCGCTCGAGCCGCGCGACACGCTGGCCTTCGACGGGGCGGCGGTCGTCGGCGCCGCCCCCGCGGGATCCCGCGTGAGCGCCGAGACGGTGACCGTCTACGGCGCCATGGTGCGCGCGGCGCAGATGGCCGGCGCGCTGGAGTCGCTGCTCGAGCAGTCCGTCCGCTATGCGACCGAGCGCAAGCAGTTCGGCCGGCCGATCGGCACCTTCCAGGCGATCCAGCACAATCTCGCGGTGCTGGCCGGCCACGTGGCCGCCGCCGGCATCGCCGCCGAGCACGCGTTCCGCGCCGCCGACCGCGGGGATCCCACCTTCGAGGTGGCGGCGGCCAAGGTCCGGGCGGGGGAGGCCGCCGGCATCGGCGCCGGCATCGCGCATCAGGCCCACGGCGCCATCGGGTTCACCTACGAGCACTCGCTGCACTTCTCCACCCGGCGGCTGTGGTCGTGGCGCGCCGAGTTCGGCAGCGAGAGCCGATGGGCCATGCGGCTGGGCCGGCGCGTGGCCGCCGCCGGCGCCGACCGGTTGTGGAGCGAGTTGACCGCGCGCTGAGCCGCGACGTTTCCCGCGCCAGAGCTGTCCTAACAGGCATCATCTCCGACACTGTTGACATCCGGGTGCCGGTGGGGTCTAAGTCTGCCCTACCGGGATGTGACCGGTAGGCGGCCCTGGGTGCGAGTCCGGAGACGAACCTGGCTACGACGAGGAGGCGCCTATGCACGGCAGCACTACCCCCACCCCTTCCCTGACGCGTCGGGCCCTCCTCAAGGCGGGTGGCGTCGCCTTCATCGCCGCCACCGGCCCCCAGCTTCGCGCCTCGCCGGCGGAGGCGCAGGCGCCGAAGCGGGGCGGCATCCTGAGGTTCACCTTCCAGAGCGACCCGGTCACCGGCTTCGATCCCCAGCAGACGATCTCGTTCGTGACGCAAGTCCCGCTGTCGTTCGTCTACAGCCGCCTGCTCAAGGTGAAGGCGGGCCCGTCGGTCAAGCCCATGACCTACCCGATCGAGGCGGACCTGGCCGAATCGTGGACGCAGCCCAACGAGACGACCTACGTCTTCAAGCTGCGGAAGGGGGTCCGGTGGCATCCCAAGCCGCCGGTGAACGGACGCGAGCTGACTGCCGACGACGTCAAGTACACCTATGACCGGTTCCTGACGGTCAAGGGGAACCCCAACCGGCCGGCGCTCGAGTCGGTGGACCGGATCGACGTCCTCGACAAGCACACGGTCAGGTTCGTCCTGAAAGAGCCGAATGCCTGGTTCCTCGACATGCTGGCCTCGACGTCGACCTGGATCATCGCCAAGGAGTGCGTCGACAAGTTCGGCGACCTCAAGAAGGTCGACTCGGTGGTGGGCACCGGGCCGTGGATGCTCGAGCGGTGGGAGCCGAACGTCCGGATGACGTTCGCGCGGAACCCCAATTACTACATCGCCGGCCTGCCCTACGCCGACGGGGTGGAGATGCTGATCGACAAGGATCCATCGTCGCGGCTGGCCGCGTTCCTGGCTGGCAAGACGGACTTCGGCCCCGAGTACCAGCAGGTGGTGCGGCGGATCGACCTGCAGCTGGCCAAGCAGCGCAAGCCTGGCCTGCAGACCGCGGAATACACGTGGTTCACCGCCGGGGCGCAGGGGCTGAAGATCGACAAGCCCCCGTTCAACGACCTTCGGGTCCGCCGCGCGCTCGCCCGGGCCACGAACCTGCAAGAGGTGTACGATGCCAACGCCTTCTCGCAAGGTCAGTGGACGCCGAACCCGGTCGTCCCGGCCGCCTTCGCCGAGTGGTCCATCCCCATCGACCAGCTCGGTCCCGAGGGCCGCAAGAACTACCAGCACTCGATCGCCGAGGCCAAGCGCCTGCTGGCAGAGGCCGGCTACCCCAGCGGCGTGAAGGTCACCGCGGAAGCGCCGGGCACGGGCTATGGCCCCGACTTCCTCGATACGGTCCAGATCAACGTGAAGAACTGGAAGGCGGCCGGATTCGACATCGATCTGAAGCTGAAGGAGTACGGCGCGTTCATCTCCAGCACGATCTACGGGAAGTTCGACCAGATGTACGTCGGCCTCCGC
>Ga0214471_10002511_pt1 | contig 14379 bp, 10 predicted proteins | sample RVTome_5_FD_207665 | JGI IMG/M metagenome (GOLD analysis project Ga0214471, IMG submission 207665) | Soil microbial communities from uranium-contaminated site in the Upper Colorado River Basin, Wyoming, United States - RVT142D155 | ecosystem: Environmental > Terrestrial > Soil > Contaminated >...
GCCGAAGCCGACTCCGCCAACGCCTGGGTGGCCTTCTTCCAGGCCCAGTTGCGCCGCCGCTACGGCGAGGTGCTCGCGCAGGCGCTGCCGCGCGGCAGCCCGCCCGACGCGCGAGCGCGCCGCCACCTCGATCTCCTGGCGCGGGATTTCTACGGCGTGCTCGGCATCGCGGAGGGGCTGATGCGCCACCCGCAGGGCTATTCGGTGGGCGAGGTGACCCGCTTCCTCGACCGGGCGCGCGAGCTGATGCCTTCCGACGTGGCGAAGGATGAGCTCGCGCGCTTCTTCTACGTGCGCGCGGCCGTGCGCGGGGACATCGGCGACGAGGCGGGCGCGCTGCGCGACTTCGAGACCGCGTTTGGGGTCTGGCCGGCCGCAGACAACCCGGCGGCGGGGCCGCTCGAGGCGCTCTACACGAAGTCGGGCGACGCAGCAGCCCTGGAAAGCCTGCGGGCCCGGCTGAAGCGCCCGCCGGTACTGCAACCGTAGGTGCGCACGGCGGCGGTATTCCTGGTGCCCGGCGCGGTGTGCGCGCTCTGGACGGTCGTCGCCGGAAAAGACGTCAACTGGGACCTGCTGAACTACCACTATTACGTCGCCTACGAGCTGCTCGGCGGGCGCCTCGCGCAGGATTTCTACGCCGCGAGCGCGCAGAGCTACCTGAACCCGGTCGGCTACCTGCCGTTCTACCTGATGGTCGCCTCGGGCTGGCACAGCGTGCTGGTTTCGGTCCTGCTTGCGGTGGTGCACGCGCTCAGCTTGTCGCTTCTTTTCCTCATCGCCCGCCGGCTTTTCGCCCACCTGGGAGGGCGAGACCGTGTCGTTTTCTCCTGTCTCGCGACCGCGCTCGGCGCGGCGACCGCGGTGTTCTGGCCCACCGTCGGCACGTCGTTCCTCGATCCGCTGCTCGCGCCGCCGATGCTTGCCGGGCTGCTCCTTCTTCTGGACGGCGGCCCCGAGCGCGCTGCGCGCCGCGCGGCGCTCGCCGGCGCGCTCTTCGGCATGGCGGCGGCGCTCAAGTACTCGAACGGCATCTACGTGCTGGCGGCGCTGCCGCTCGCGCTCGCCATGCGCGCCGGGCTCGCCTACGCGCTCGGCGCCGCGCTCGCCATCGCCGCCTTTGCCGGCCCGTGGTTTGCGCTGCTGATGCGCGAGTTCGGCAACCCGGTGTTCCCGCTCATGAACGCCTGGTTCGAGTCGCCGCACGCGCCGGCGGTCAACATGGTGAGCGAGCGCTTTACGCCGCGCGACCTCGCGCAAGCGCTCGGCTTTCCGTTCCGCATCGTCGCGCTCGACCGGCACGTGTACTCGGAGACGTTCGCGCCGGACGTGCGCCTCGCCGCCCTGGTCGTGGCCGCCTTGGCGCTGCCGCTCGCGCGCGGCGCCCGCCCGGAGAACCCGCTGCGCGCCGCCGATTGGCGCCTGCTCGGCTTTCTCGCCGCCGGCACGGTGCTGTGGATCGGCACCTCGGCCAACGCCCGCTACGGGCTGCCGGTGCTGCTGCTCGCCGGGCTCGCGCTGGCACGGCTCGCCGAGCGGCTGCTGCGCCCGGACACCGCGCGCGTCGCGCTTGCCCTGCTGCTCGCGGTGCAAGCCGCAATGTCGTTCGCCGCCTCGCCGCCGCGCTGGTTCATCGCCGAGCCTTGGTCGACGCGCTGGCTGCCGTACGAGGCGCCCGAGCGCGCCCTGCGCGACCCCGCGCTCTACCTCAGCGTCGAGCTCCTTCCCATGGCCGCGGTGGCGCCCTTTGTCCATCCGGCGTCCTCCTTCGTCAATTTCAGCGGAGCGCACAGCTTGCCGAGCGACGCGCCGCGCCTCGTGGCGCTGCTCGAGCGCCATCGCGGCCGCGTGCGTGCCTACGGCCGCAGGCTGGAGCTCGCCGACGGCGCGCCCGGCGCCGCCGCGGTGAAGGCCTACGACGACGCCCTGCGGCGGCTCGGCTACCGGCTCGATCCGCGCGAGTGCTTCACCATCGCGTGGCGGCCCGAGGACGACGCGCTGTCCCGCGCGGCAAACCGGGTGGCCGCGCTATCGACTTCGCCGGACCCGCTTTCCGTCGTGAGCTGCGCCCTGGTGCAGGCGCCGCGCGACCCGGCCGACCTGGAAGCGGAGCGGCGCATGTCGGCGGTTTTCGACCGCATCGAGCAGCGCTGCCCGGCGCTCCTTCGGGGCCAGACGGCGGTCACCGAGCCCTTCGGCAACGCCGGCTGGGCGCGCAACTACAGCGGCCTGGACGTGCGCCTGGAAGCCTTCGGCGGCGCCGTCGCGCTGCATCGCTATCGCAGCGCCGCGGTGCTCGAGCTCGGCCGCGTCGCCGACTGGGAGCGCCACGATGCGCCGCTGCCGGCGCCGTGCCGGGGGGCCGGGTGAACGAGCGCGACTATCACGACCGGCACTATGCGGGCGAGGCCGCCGCGATCGCCGCGAGCCCGCTGTTCGCGCGCGTGCACGAGCGCAGCGTGCGCCAGTTCCTGCGCGCGACGCGGCTCGGGCGAAGCGCGCGGGTGCTGAGCCTCGGCTGCGGCGACGGCGCCATCGAGTGCCGCCTGGCGCCGCACGTCGCGCACATCGTCGGCGTCGACATCTCGAGCGTCGCGATCGGCCAGGCCCGCGCCCGCGCCGACGCGGCAGGCCTGCGCAACCTGTCGTTCGCCGTAGCGCAGACCGAGGACATCGCGCGTCTCGGGCCGTTCGATGCCGTCGCCGCGTTCGCGTTCCTGCATCACCTCGAGCCGCCGGCGGTGCGCGCGACCCTGCTTGCCGCGCGCAAGGCGCTGCGGCCGCAAGGATGGCTTTATTCGACCGACCCGAGCCGGCGCAGGCTGGTCGGCCTCTTCACCGGCCTGGTGCGCGAGACCTACGAGCGCTACCACAGCCCGGACGAGCGCGAGCTCGATCCGCAAGCGCTCGCCGCCGAGGCCGCCGCCGCGGGCTTCTCGCGTCCCGCGATCGGCTACACCGACTATTTCCTCGGCCCGCTCGCGTGGCTCGCGCCCGGGACGCCGCGCTGGCTCGCGGGCCCGCTCGAGGCTGCCGACAGCGCCGCGCTGTGCATACCGCTGCTGCGCCGCTACGCCTCTTCCTTCCGCCTGCTCGGGCGCGCGCCCTAGGCATGCTCCAGGTCGACATCCTGCTCGCGATGCTGGTCCTCTTCCCGTGGCTGACCGAGGGGCTGTCGCTCGAGTTGCCGGGGACGCAGCCGATGGAGATGCGCGACCTCGCCGTGCCGATCGTGGTCGCGCTGCTCGTGGCGACCATGGTGCGCGCGTCGACCGCGCGCAGCGCGCTCGAGCTCCTGCGCGCCGTGCCGCCCGCGCTGGCACGCGCGCCGCGCAAGGCGCTGGCACGTGCCGCGGCCGCGCTCGCAGGTCTGGTCATCGCAGCCTTGCTCTGGCGCTACTGGCAGCGCGAGAACCCCGGGTTCGGTCTCGCGGCGCTGGTGTGGATACTGACGCACGGCACAGGCGCGATCGTGCTTGTGGTCATGATCGGCGAGGCCGTGCACCGCCTGACCGGCGAGCCCTGGGAAAGAAGCTTCTTCGTGCGGCACGGGATGCGCCTCGCGCGCGCCTGGCCGCGCGCCGTCGAGCGCTCCCCGGCGCTGGCGCTGTGGACGGCTGCCGCCGCGGTAGGCGCGCTGTACTTCTGGGTCGCGCTCGTGCGCCATTGGGCTTTCGAGAGCCATGGCTTCGACCTCGGCATCTTCACCAACGCGATCTGGAACCTGACGCAGGGCAACGGCTACGTGTCCGCGGTGAAGGGCGGCATCAATCTCTTTGCCGACCACCAGTCGCCCCTTTTCTGGCTGCTCGCGCCCTTGTTCTGGCTCGTGCCGCGCCCGGAGACGCTGCTCTTCGCGCAGGCGTTCGGCCTGGCCGCGGGCGGGCCGGCGCTGTTCTACCTCGGGCGCGCGTATTTCGGCCACGGCCACTGGGCGATCGCCGCGCTGCCGTGGCTGTACTGGTCGTACGCGCCGCTGCGCAGCGCGAATGCGTTCGATTTCCACCCGGAAGTGTTCATGCTGCCGCTTTTCCTCTGGGCGTTCGTCGGTTTCCTGTCGCAGCGCCACGCGGCCAAGGCGCTCGGCCTGCTCGCGCTCGTCGGCGCGCTCGGCGCGAAGGAGTCGGCTGCGGTGGTGGCGGCCGGCATCGGCGTCGCCTGGGCGCTCGCGGGCGGCACGGCGCCGTGGCGCGCGCGCTGGCCGGGCGTGGCGCTCGCGGCTGCCGGCGTGGCGCTGTTCTTCTTCGACGTGAAGGTCGTGCCCCGGCTCTTCGGCGACGACTACGCGTACATGGGGATGTACGAGCGCTTTGGCGGGGGCATCACCGAACTGCTGCTCGCGCCCTTCACGCAGCCGGCTTATTTCTTTTCCCAGGTCCTGGATCACCATCGCATCGAGTTCCTGTTCTGGACGCTCGCGCCGCTCGGCTTCCTGCCGCTCTTCAATTGGCGCGCCGCGCTCGCCGCGGTGCCGCCGTACCTGATGCTGTTTCTCGCCGAAGGCGGCCAGCGCGTGCGCCTGGTCTTCCACTACGGGATCGAGCCCGGGACCGCGCTTTTCTGGGCGCTGCCGTTCGGCCTGGCAGTATTCGCGCGGCGCTTCGGCTGGCAGCGCGCGGGGACCTGGATGCTCCTCTGGGCGGCGGTGTGCCACGGGCCGGGCGAGATCGCGCGCGCGCGGAGCTTCGAGCAGTACCTGCATGCTCCATGGCTTGCGCAGGCGGTGCGCTGCATCGATGCTCGGGCGCCGGTCGCGGCGTCCGACACGCTCGTTCCGCACCTCGCCACCCGCGCGTGGGTCAGCTATCTGGACCGGCTGCACCAGGTGCCTTCCGGCGAGCCCGTGAGCTGCGTGGTCACCGACCTCGCCGTAAGCAACTGGCCGCTCGGCAGGGAAGGAACTCGCCGCGTGCTGGCGAGCCTGCCGCAGCAGGGCTACCGGCAGGTGCTGAAATGCCAGGAATTCACGGTGTACGAGCGTCAGGGCGCGAGCTGCCTGCGCTGCGCGCCGGGGTGCTACTGACGGGTGAGCAGGACGCCGGCGGCCGCGAGGTAGGTGAGGGCGCCGGCGAGAAGCGTCACCGAGAAGCCCCAGTTCATCGCGACGAAGATCGCCGCCGTCGCGCCGATCACCGAGAAGGCGCCGTTCATGCCCCAGCCCCACGCCACGATCTCGGGGCGCGCGCGGTCCAGGAGCCGCATGCCCCCGGGCAGGCCGACCCCGAGCAGGACGCCCACGGGGATTAGGAGCGCGGCGGCCGCGGCGATGCGCACCCAGAGCGGCCAGGGAATGGCGAAATCGACCAGCCGCTCGAGCACGGCCGCTGCCGCCACGCCGACTGCAGCCGCGGCGAGCAGCGCGTACAGCGTGACCCGCTTGACGCGCTGCTCCGGCACGCGGCGGCTCAGCAGGCTGCCGAGGCCCGTGCCGAGCAGGAGCGAGAAAAGCGTCACGGTGAGCGAATACACCGGGTGCCCGAGAAGCAGGACGAAGCGCTGCAGGACCGCCACCTCGAGCAGCATGAACCCGGCGCCGAGCGCGCCGAAATACGCGAGCCAGCCGCCCCAGCCGCGCCGTGGCCGCTCGGCGGCGGCCAGCAGCGGGGCCACGATGAAGAGCAGGACCAGCCCCGCGGAGATCGTGAACAGCGAGACCAGCGCCGACAGCCCGCTGCCGAACAGCATGTGGCGCCCGAACGCCACGCCGAGGTGGTCGCGCAGCCGCGTGGTATGGAAGAAGAACGGCCGGTCGTCGGTGGTCGCCGCCACGTCGAAGCGGTAGCCCTCGAGGAACCGGGCGCGGTCCGGCGCGAGGATCAGCGCGCGGTAGTCCGCGAGGCTCGTGCCCATGGCGCGCATCTCGGCCGGGTCCTTGACCGCCGGGGCGGGCAGGCCGGGCGCGTAGAGCAGCGTGAAGCCGAGCTCGTCCGCGGCGCGCTGCAGCCGAGTCACTTCTTCGGGCGCAAAGGGCGAGCGCTTGAGGATGAAGCTCATCACCGTCCTGTGCTGCACGATGGCGATGTGCTGCGCGGCATCGAGGCCGCGCCGGGCACACGCCTCCTGCGCGAGCGAGACCAGGCGCAGCCCGTCCACCACCCAGCGCGTAACCGTGAGCAGCCCGCCCGGCGCGAGGTGGTCGAGGTACTCGCCGAACGCTTCCACCGTGTAGAGCGAGTTCTCGGTCAGCGTGTAGGCGCCGGCCGCGGTGGCGGCCCAGGTGTCGACGAGCGAGGCCTGGATCACGTCGAACCGCTGCGGGCTGCGCCGCACGAAGCTGCGGCCGTCCTCGACGTCGATCGAGACGTCCGGGCGGGCATAGAGGCCGCCGGAGTACTCGCGGAAGCGGCCCAGCATCACGTCATTGACGATGATCGGGTTGATCTCCACGCCCTGCACGCGCCGCGCCCCGAAGGCGAGCGCGGAAAGCACGTCGCGCCCGCCGCCCGGTCCGATGACGAGCGCCGCGAAGCCGTCCGGGCGCTCGACGAGGTGGTAGGCGATGGCGGTCAGCTCGTAGCGCAGGTAGCCGGCGTCGCGCAGGTCGGCCGTGGCGCGCAGGATCGGCGTCGAGGCCGAGGCATCGATATCCATGAACAGCGACGCGCCGGGCTTGCCCTTGAATTTCGGCGAAAGCGACCAGTCGTGGTGCGGGTAGTCGTACACCCCGACCCGCGAGAACGAATTCCACTTGCTGAACAGAAGCTGCGGCTCGCGCTCGCTGCCCTTGATCGCCACCACGTCGAAAGGCCCGACGCCCGCCAGCTGCAGCGTGAGAGGCATGCCCAGCACCAGCACCACGGCCACTTCCGCCCGGCGGCGCAACCGCGCCGGCGCGAAGCACAGCGCGGCTATCGCCGCGAGCGCTCCCGCGCTGAGCACGACGCCCGGCGCGCCGAGGAGGTTCATGAGCGGCACGAGCGCCAGGCAGCCGAGCGCCGCGCCGAGCAGGTCGGAGGCGTAGAGCGCGTTGATGCGCGCGGTCAGCCGGGCGAAGGCGAGCGACAGCACCGCGCCGCCGGTGAAGAACGGGGCCGCGGCGAGCAGGTAGATCGCCAGCATGCGCACGACATTCTCGGGCGAGTAGCTGAGCGTGACCGGGATGCGCACGAGCAACGCCAGCGCGACCACCGTGGCGCTCATGTGGGCGAGCGCGGCGATGCACAGGAGCTCGGAGGTGTCCCGCGCGGCCCAGCGCGCGCGCATGAGGTAGACGAAGACGCCGCTCGCCGAGAGCCCGAACAGCGCGATCGAGATGGCGAGGAACGCGAAGTGGTAGAACATAGTGACCGAGAAGATGCGCGTCAGCGCAAGCTCGGTCATGAGGAGCGCCGCCGAAGTGGCGGCGATGGCGAGCAGGATCGTCTTGTTCACGGCGTCTTAGCCCCTATTACGCGCGAGCCGCGCGTGCAGCTCGCGTACCTGTCCGATCACCGCGGCGGCCTCCGGCGGCAGCGGCGCGGACCCGGCGTACGACTCCTGCGGGTGCCGGGCGCTTTGTTCCAGGCGCGGCTGCACCGAGGGCAGCCAGCTTTCCCAGCTTCCCAGGTCGAGCCGCTCGGTCAGCGCCTGCAGGATCTGCGCGGTGTCACGCGCGAGGCGGTCGAAATCGAGGTAGGTCGTCGTGTCCGGCCCCAGGTTGTCGGCCGCCCAGCGCAGCGCCGCGGCGTACTCGACCATCGCCTCGAGGAGCAGGCGGTCGAGGTTCTCGTCCTGCCAGCTCCACAGCCCGTACATCGCCGTCATTGCGCGCCACATCTTGCGGTTGGAATGCCAGGTGTCCACCGGGTCGCGCAGCGTCCACACCATGCGTGCCTGCGGCCACGCCCGGTGCAGCGCCTGGAGCCGGAACACATGGTTGGGCGACTTGACCACCAGGGTGTCCGCGCCCTCGGGCAGGCACCAGCCGAGGAACGTGCGCCAATCGGCCAGCCATTTCTCCTCGGCAAGCGAGAGCCACGTTTCCTGCCTGAGCGCGGGCAGGGTTTCTCGCCACCGGCGCGGATCGAGCCAGGCGCGGTACACGCTCGGCGCGCCGCGCGCCAGCAGCACGAACTCGTCCTCCTGCGGCGAGAGCGCGCTGACCGAGATTGCGTCCATCGGCCGCGACATTGCGGCGCGCGAGGCCGGCGCGCCGCCGATGCGAAAGCCCGAAGGGTTCATGCATTGCCAGGTGCGCGGCGCCGCCATTCGCGGGCCCGACGCCAGCAGCTCGTGCAGCAGGGTGGTTCCGCTGCGCCAGAAACCGAGGACGAAGACGAGGCGGCGCCCGGCCTCGCCCGCGAAATCGGGTACCCGGTGAAGCGCCTCCTGGAGCCGCCAGTTCCGGTCGAACCAGTAGGCCTTCCAGCGATAGGTCCAGAGCGCGAGCCGGGGCGGGCGCTGCGTTTCCGGGCCGGCCCGCAGCCATGACGCCAGCTCGCTGCCGGCGGGCAGAAACGCAGGCATGCCGCGCCTCATTCGATGCGTCGACCGTGTTCCTTGAGCCTCGCTTGGATCTCCTCCCGCATGCGGCTCGCCAGGTTGGCGCGCAGCGGGATCTGGTTCCAGACCTCGTAGCGATCGGCCAGCACGTCATAGAGGCCGTCGCCGAGCTCGGGCATCCGCGGGTAGTAAATGTTCCCGAAGTAGTGCACGTACTTCCAACGGCCCTCGAACATCGCCACGATGCCGGTGTCCAGCGCGCCGAGCCGCCTCGATTGCTGGAAATTCATCGAGAACACCGGACGATCGAGCCGCTCCCCGCGCAGCGCGGGGACCAGCGAGATCCCTTCGCCCGGGTGAAGCGGGCGGATTCCCGCCAGCTCGAGGATCGTCGGCGCGAGATCCACCTGCTCGCTCAGCTCGGCCACCCGTTTGCCTTCGCTCTGGGCCGGCAGCTTGACGATGAGCGGAATGTGCACCAGGTCCTCGTGCAATCCGGGGCCGCCGTGCCCGCCGTATTCCTTGGAGAAACTTTCTCCGTGGTCCGCGCTGACGATGATCAGCGATTTGTCGTATCGGCCGGCCCGCCTGAGCTCGTCGAGGAAGGCGCCGACGTGGTGATCGACGTAGCGGATCGACTCGTCGTATCTCACGCCCCACATGCCCGGGAAATCGAGGCGGCCGCGCACTGCGAACAGGTAGGGAGGGATGCTCGATGTGCGGTTGCGCCCCTCGGGGCCGGGTCCGAAAAGTCCCAGGAACGGCCGCGGCGTGACGTAGGGATCGTGCGGCGGAAAGAGGTGCACCCACAGGAACAGCGGCCTGTCTGCCGGCGCATGGGCGACGATGCGCCGCGCCTGGGCGAAGGCAAGCTCGGGGTCGAAGTGAGTGCCCTGGCACAGGCCGATGGCGTCGGCGGCGCGGACGAACAGCGCAAGCAGCGCGCTCCACGGGAGCGAGGTCTTGAGCGCGACCTGCAGATCCGGCCGCAGGACCCACAAGGGGTCGTTGGCCGCGCACACGTTGTGCTCCGAGAGAACGTCGAAATGCTCTCCCAGCCCAAGGTTGCGGGGAGCTGCCCAGGGATTGGTCGACACCGACGCCATGAAGTACCCGGCGGCCTTGAGCGCCGCCGGAAGGGAGCGCGCGGCCAGGCGGGCGAGCGGCTGTCCTTCGTGCTGGATGGCGCGATCGGTCCACGGGCGCGTCCCGTACATCATCGAGACGACGGTGGAGGTGGTGAAATTCGAGCTCGCATAGTGGCGCAGGAACACGCTCGCCCCGTCGGCGAACTGCGCCAGCCGCGGCGCCGTGGGCTGGGCATAGCCGTACGTCGGCAGCCGCAGCGCCGACAGCGCGTCGATCGTGATCAGGTAGATCGCCGGCATGCCGCCGGCCGCCTCCACGCCGCTCGCCCGCCGCGGCTCCCGCGCCCAATCGAGCGCCAGGATCGCCGCGCAGCCCAGCGCCCCGAGCGCGATCACGGCCGTGCTCGCGCGCAATACGGAGCGCAGGCCGTCCAGGTGCTCCTGCCGCACGCGCTTCGCGAGCACGAATCCCGCCGGCAGCGCCAGCGCCAGCGCGGCGAGCTGCCGCAGCCATTGGCTCTCGTCCAGGTGCTCGATGAAGAACGAGGTCCAGCGGATCAGGCCGTAGATGAGCGCGAACGAGATCAGCGCGAGGCAGAACATGCGCCGCGCGAATACCGGCATCGGTAGGCACAGCGCGCAGGCGACGACGGAAAGCACGAGCGAGGACGCGACCGAGTAAAGGAAGATGCGCGCGGCCTGGTCCGGCGTCGCATAGGTCATGACCCCGGGCGCCGCGTAGATCAGGTCGAGGAGCAGAAACGCCCCCGGGAACGCGAGGAACACCAGGAGCAGAGCATCGGCTCGTAGCGCGTACGAGAACGCGCGCCGTGCCGCCGCGCTCATTTACCGCGCAGTCTTTTCGCGAGGTTGGAGAAGAATTCGCTGATCTTCAGCCGGAAGCCCGCCCACAGGCCGGCGGCCGCTAACAGCAAGGGGAGGAGCAGCTGGTAAAGCCAGCCGCCGAGGTTCGGGTCGATATACCCGTAGGCATGGTCGTGACCGACGATCAGTGCGACGGCGGCAGGCAGCAGGCTGCGAAACATGACCGGTAGTCTAACCGTTGCCGCCGAACTGCTCCCGGTATCATCCGGTGATGTACCTGACGGTCGGCAAGGTCTCGGGCGAGGAGCGCTCGCGCCGGCTCGGGCAGAGGCCGGTGACCGTCTGGCTCACCGGGTTGAGCGGCGCAGGCAAGTCCACCATCGCCGTCGAGCTCGAGCGGCGGCTGATGGATGACGCACGCCCGTGCTATCTGCTCGACGGCGACAACGTGCGTGCCGGCATCAATCGCGACCTCGGCTTCGGCGCCGGCGATCGCCGCGAGAACATAAGGCGGGTGGCGGAAATCGCGCGCCTCATGAACGATGCGGCGCTGATCGCCGTCACGGCGTTCATCTCTCCGTATCGCGCCGACCGGCAGATGGCGCGCGAGATCGTCGGCGCCGAGCGCTTTATCGAGGTGTATCTCGATGCGCCGCTCGAGATCTGCGAGCAGCGCGATCCCAAGGGCCTGTATCGCAAGGCGCGGGCGGGACAGATAGCCGACTTCACCGGCATCAGCGCCCCCTACGAGATCCCCGAAGCGCCGGCGCTGGTCCTGGCGACCGGCACCCGGCGAGTCCAGGACTGCGTTGCCGAGCTTTTTGCCCTGGTGGGCGAGAGAGTCCGGCCCGCCTAGCGCGAAAAGCGCTGCCAATGCGAGCGCACCAGCTCCTCGAACCGCCGCCTGAAGCGGGCGCGGTCGAAACGCAGGGCGTTGTCGCGGCAGCTTTCCGGCGCGAAGCGGCGCTGCTCGAAGTCGCGCACGGCGGCGGCCAGCGACTCGGCGGTCTGTTCCGGGAACAGGATGCCGGTGTCCTCGCGCACGATCTCGGCGGCGCCGCCGCGGCCGAAGGCGACGAGCGGCGTGCCGCACGCCTGGGCTTCGGCCATGACGATGCCGAAGTCCTCGACGCCGGCGAAAAGGAACGCCCGCGCGCGCTGCATGTGATCGACCACCTGCGGCGTCGGCAGCCGCCCGGTGAACGCCACGTTCGGCGGCGCCGTGGAGCGCAGCCTGCCGAGCTCGCTGCCGCCCCCGACGACCACCAGGCGCCGGTCCGGCGTGCGCCTGAAAGCCTCGACGAGCACGTCGACGCGCTTGTAGGCTTCGAGCCGTGAAACCGTGAGGTAGAAGTCCTCCTTGTCGGTGCGCAGCGGAAAACCGGCGACTTCGACCGGCGGATAGAGCACTTCGGCCTCCCGGCCATAGGCATCGCGGATGCGGCCGGCGACGTGGGCCGAATTGGCGAGGAACACGTCGACGCCGCTTGCGCTGCGCCGGTCCCACCTGCGCAGGCGCTCGAGCGTGAACCGCGCTGCCCAGCCGCGCGCGCCGCGGTCCAGCCCCGCGGCGCGCAGGTATTCGTCGCGCAGGTCCCACGCGTAGCGCATCGGGGTATGGACGTAGCTCACGTGCAATTGATTTTTTCCGGTAATGACCCCCTTGGCTACGGCGTGGCTGCTCGAGATGACGATGTCGTAGCCCGAGACGTCGAGCCCCCTGACCGCGAGCGGCATCAGCGGCACGTAGTAGCGCAGCCACCGGTGCGGGCGCGGCAGGCGCTGCAGGAAGGTCGTGGCGCGCGCGCGGCGCGGGATCGCCGCCTTCAGCTCATCGTCCGGCCGATCGATGACGGCGAAGAGGTCGGCTTGCGGGTAGACCTCCAGGATGTCGCGCACCACCCGCTCGCTGCCCGCGAAATCGAGCAGCCACTCGTGCACCAGCGCGATGCGCGGGGTCACGCCCGGAAACTCCAGCGGTCGGAAACGACGAAGTTGGTGACCACCAGGGTGAGCGCGACCAGGATGCTCGCGGCCAGGTACCACAGGCCGAGCACCGAGACGAGCACGTACATGAGCGCCAGGTTGGCGGCCAGGCTCGCCGCCATCGCCGCGAAGTAGCGCGGCAGCTCGATCGGCGCGTGCTCGCGGCGCGTGCGGAAGGTCAGCACCTTGTTCAGCAGGAAGCCGAGCGGCGTGATGGCGAGGAAGGCGACGAGGGTGGCGAGGAGGTAGTGCAGGCCCAGCCCCGCGGCGAGCAGCCAGAGCACCAGGGTGTTCATGGCGAGACAGAAGCCGCCCACGAGCACGAACGCGGCGAAGCGCGGCGCGAGCGCGAGCGCAGGCAGCGGCACGGCTAGGCGGGCGCGGCGCGCGGCCGCAACGCGAGCGAAAGCGCGTAGTAGCCGAGGGCGACCAGGACCAGGTGGTTGAAGCCGGTGACGAGCGACAGCTGCTCGCTCAGGCCGCCGAGGATGATGCCGGCGACGTTCCAGCCGAAATCGGCGCCGGGCTGCCGGCTCGCGCTGAACGCGGCGGCGAAGATCACGCCGGCAAAGAACACCGGCAGGAACACCACCGCGCAGGAGGCGAGGATGCGCGCCAGCGGCTCGAGCGACAGGAACGCGTTCATGGGCACGAGCGCGTTTACGAGCAGCGCCGCCGCGAGCAGCGCGTAGTACGGGACGAGGCTGCGCGGCTTCGCCTTGAGCACGTAGAGGTTCGCAGCCAGGATCATCGCCAGGATGGCGAAGAACACGATCGAGTTCACCACCCAGGTGGATCCGAAGAGCAGCGCCATGTGCACCACGGCCTTGGTCTCGAGCAGCATGAAGCCCGCGCCGAGGAAGAACATCTGCGCGTTCGGGCGCACGCGGGCCGGCGGCGCGAAGGCTAACAGGATCGCAGCCGACAGCAGCGCGATGACCGCCATGCCCTGGCCGATCGGCGCCCAGGGAATCTCCCGGGCGCGCAGGTACAGATGCGGCCAGTCGTCGCTCGGCAGCAGCCCGGTTGCGGGCTCGACGCGCGCGGGCGCGGCCTTGTGCCAGTCCGCGGACGGCGGCGCGGCGCGAAAGCCGTTGATGGCTTCGGTCTGCGCGACCACCGGGTTCACCCAGAAGCTGCGGTCGCGCTCGAAGCGCGCGCGAATTGCCCGCAGCCGCGCGGAATCGCTCCCGGCGAGCAGCAGCGTGAAGTGGCCGATCTGGCTGTCCGCGGCGCGGATCTCCTCCCGGAAAGGCAGCGATATGACCAGCGCAGGCGTGCCGAAGACCTCTTCGGCCATGCTCGCCAGCCGGCTCACGACCCAGCCCTGCCGGTAGAAGTTGTACATCGCGAACACGCCGTCGGGCGCGAGCCGGCGCTTCACGTCCTCGAACGCTTCGCGCGTGAAGAGGAAGTTCTCGAGGCGCAGGCTGGAGAATCCGGAGTGCAGCACGAGGGAATCGACCACCGCGTACACCGCCAGGTCGTAGCTGCGCCCGGTGCGCCGCACGAAGCTGCGGCCATCGTCGAGATGCACCGTCACCCGCGGATCGGCGTAAGGCCGGTCGGGGTGATGGCGCCGCCCGAGCTCGCGGATCACCGGGTCGATCTCCACCGCGTCGACCCGCTTCGCCCCTGCGCGCAGCGCCGCCGCGACGTCGTTGCCGCTGCCCGCGCCGATGATCAGCGCGTCCTCGAACGGCTTGCCGCCGGCGTCGCGGTTCAGCAGATGCGGCAGCAGGTACACCGGCCCGAGCTCGCCGATCGGCAGCATGGTCTGGTGGTTGAGGTTGTTGCTCTGGATGGTGCGGCTTTCGGGCGCATAAACGACCTTGTAGTAGGGCGACCAGAAGATGTCCGCGCGGAACGACGGCAGGCCGTGCGCGCCGATCGCCGCGAGAACCAGGGTCGCGGCCGCAGCCCAGACCTGGGTCGGCTCGCGCCAGCCGGCGAGGTACAGCGTCAGCAGCGCGATCGGCGCGAACCACGCCGTCGGCGGCAGCTCGAAGGCGCTCATCGCGGCGAACGCCGCAATGCCGGTGAGGCTGCCGAGCACGTC
>Ga0214471_10002514_pt1 | contig 14365 bp, 14 predicted proteins | sample RVTome_5_FD_207665 | JGI IMG/M metagenome (GOLD analysis project Ga0214471, IMG submission 207665) | Soil microbial communities from uranium-contaminated site in the Upper Colorado River Basin, Wyoming, United States - RVT142D155 | ecosystem: Environmental > Terrestrial > Soil > Contaminated >...
GGGGCGGCCAACGAGTTCGGCCAGGCCATCGCCCTCGATCCACGCTACGCGCGGGCGTGGGCTGGACTCGGCACGGCACTCGCGCTGCTCACCTACTTCGCGGATTCGCCGCCGCCCGACCGCGTGCCGCGTTCGCGCGAGGCCGCCCTGACGGCACTGCGAATCGACAGCACCAACGCCGAAGCACACGTGGCGCTAGGCATCCTGTCACTCACGCAGCACATGTGGAGTGATGCGCAGCGGTCACTGCGGCGTGCCGTCGCGCTGGAGCCCGGTCTTGCAGACGCGCACTTCCACCTCGGGCGCACCCTGATTTATCAGGGCCGCCTGGCCGATGGCGTCCGGTCGATTGAGGTGGCGCGCAGCCTGGAGCCGTTCTCACCGGTGTTCACCGTGTGGCTCGGCCATTCGCTCGCGTGGGTGGGCCGGCGCCAGCAGGCACTGGCCGAGGCGAGGCGCGCCTGGGAGCTCGACTCGAACTCCATGCTGGTGCGCAATCTCGGTTCTCTGGCGTTCCTGGAGCAGGGGGAGATGGAACAGGCGCAACGCATCACGCGGCGACCGGCAGAGGCGGCGTTCCAGCGTGGTACTATGGGGTACGTCCAGGCACAGACCGGCGCCGTCGCGGAGGCGAGGCGGCTCGTGCAGTCCATCGTCGAGCGTGGGGGGCGCGGCTGGCTCGACCAGATCAACCTCGCCCTTACGTCTCTCGGCCTCGGCGACACGGTAACCGCCCTCGACGCCATGGAGCGCGCGGTCGATCGGGGTGAGCCACTGGCCGCGTATCATTCGCTGGCCGCGCCGATGTATGACCCGGTGCGCGCCAGTCCGCGCTTCGCTGCGCTCGTCAGGCGGCTGGGGCTCGATCCGGCCATCCTGGCCGCGCCTGGCGGCGGCCGGTTGCCCTGAGGGCTGCTCGCCGGGTTGTGCGCGGCCCGGGCGCGAACGACAATTACGCGGCCTCCATTCAGGAAACCACGATGCGCCTGCGCACACTCGCCCCTCCCGGCTTGATTGCTGTGGCTGCGACCACGCTTCTCGGTATCACTCCCGGTGATCTCGCCGGCCAGCAGGCCCGCCGGGTCTACATCTCCGTGGACATGGAAGGCATCAGTGGGGTCAACGGCGACAACCAGACCGTGGCGACCGGCAATGAATACGGCCGCGCGCGCAAGCTGATGGTCGAGGACGCCAACGCCGCCATCCGCGGGGCGTTCGCCGGTGGCGCGACGGACGTACTCGTGAACGACTCCCACGGAGGGCAGCGCAACATCCTGCCGGAGGATATCGATCCGAGGGCGCGGTTGATCAGCCATAGCTTCAAGCGCCACGGCATGATGGAGGGTCTCGACTCCACGTTTGATGCGGTGATGTTCGTGGGCTACCACGCCAAGGCAGAAACGCCGCGCGGACTCTTTGCCCACACGGGATCGGGTGTGCTCCGTGACCTGCAGGTGAACGGCAGGTCCGTCGGCGAGGGCGGGATGAACGCCATCCTGGCCGACTGGTACGGTGTGCCGGTGGTGCTCGTCACCGGTGACGACGTCGCCGTAGAGCAGCAGAAGGAGACCGTGCCCGGCGTACGAACCGTCGCGGTGAAGCGCGCGATCAATACGCGCGCCGTCGAACTCCGCCCGCTGGCGGACACGCGTCGCGAGATCGAAGATGCCGCACGGGAAGCGGTCCGCGGCGCGCGGGAATCGGCGCCGCGGCGATCAGCGTCATACACGGTACGCATGGAGTTCCGCGACCCAACGATTCCCGAGGTGGCGACGGCGTTCAGCGAAGTGCGCAGCGTGACACCGTACGCGGTGGAGTTCACGCGCGACAACATGCCGGATGCGTACCGCTTGATCCGCGTGCTCTACCGGTTCATCAACACGAACTGAACCAGTGACCGATATGTCTGATCAAGCCATACTGCAATCTGGCCGCAGGTGCCGACATCTCGAGCGCGGCCAGCCGCGGCAGCCTCCTCAGCACGTCGAGCCAGTTCACGATGACGGTGAGGCGCTGCCGCTGGATCACGTTCCGGGTCGCGACGATCCGAGCCGTGAGCGGTGCCGCCCGATGCGGAACGCAGGCATGCTGAATTGTCGGCAAGTCATCGAACGCCCAGTGAACGCAGGAGCGAGGCCGTATGCGAGCGATCCCACGGGCGTTACTCATGCTGGTCGTTCTGGCGTCCTCGCGCTCGGTCGGCCCCGTGCGGGGGAAGCAGGGCTCAGAGGGGCGGCAACACAAGCTCGGCGTAGGTCCTCTGCTGCGAGATGACGAGGAAGCACCCGGCGGGAAAGCTGAACTCGTCACCGAAAGTGGTGAGCTCGGAGCCGTAAACCAGACAGACCCCGGCGCGGTCGCCCCAAGCGAGGTCGACGTCTTGCGACTGTCCCGACGAGAGAGGATGGCGGAACTCGAAGTAGGCCCACAACCCGGAGGAGCCTGCGGCGCCCGCGCCGTCCTCCTGAAGATCGTTGGTGATACTCGCGCTCCCGAAGAACTGATCGATGAGCCTGGACGGCGGCTGGAGCGAGACCACGTCATCGCCGGAAAGCACCAGGTCGAGGGTGTTGTCGAACCGGACGCTGGCGGTTCCGACGGCGGTCCCTTCGGGATGCGGCACGCGGAACAGGAAGTAGAGGTTGTCGCCATCCGCGAGGAACCGGACCGTAGATCCCTGGAGCGGTCCGGAGAAGACGTTGTAGGAGGGGGCGTCGTCCCACTCTCCGTTGTCCATCACTCCGTCGAGCGTGGGGGTCCCCACCCCCGAGAGAAAGACGAGCCGTACCCGCGAGGCGAACGGGCTACCCGGCACCGGATCCCCGTCCAACATGACGTCGAGCGTGTCGAATCCGAGGACCGTCGGGGTGTAACGGAGGGCGTGGGAGCCACCACCCAGATTCGCGAGCTCCGTGGAGGCCGCGGCGTTCGCGCCGCGCACCTCCATGGCCAGACCCGGCAGGTCCTCCGCGAAGGGGCGCCCCTCGGTGTCCTGAGCCTCGATCAGTACTTCCGTGACGACTCCCGGCTCGCCGTTCGAAGCTGTCGTGACCATCCGGTCGGCGTCGTGGACCGCCGGTCCGTCGGGCTCGGTGGACGAGTCGTCACAGCCGGTCAACAGGGGGATGGCGAACAGCCAGAGGGCATAGTGGGGGGCCGAACGGATCGGGGGCATCGGCGACTCCAGGAAGGCCTAGTGGGCCCCGCCGCGGGGATACTCCAAACTGCCAGTCGGCCGGAGGTCTCACAAGGATGTCGCTTGACGAACCCAGGAGATGGGGGCTGGTCACCGCCAGCGCAGCGCTGGGCGTACTCTTCTGGATCGACTGGCGCATAACGACGGTCATGCTGCTGTTCCTCGGCGCGATTGGTCCACCCGTTCATCAACACGAACTGAACCAGGCGACCGCCACGCCGTCACCCGCGCCGTGCGGTCGGCGAAGTCACGGGACCAAGAATGGCCTGTCGGCTCATGGCGGGAACACCGCGTCGACAGCCTGGCGGAACGAGGCCGGATCGATGGCCGGAAAGCGATACAGATCCGGTTCGATCTGAGCGAACTGCGCGCGAACGTTCGCGCCGCTGATCAGTCCCCGCCCGAGCATGGCGTCCACATCCGCCAGGTCGCGCGCATGGCCACGCTCGATCTTGGCCAGGGCCTGCGCGCAGAAGTCGTAGTGCCGGAAGGTGACCCGTCCCATCTTCGTGATGATCGGGCTGCGTTGCTCCCAGCCTGGCGGAACCGGGATGAATTGATCGGGCGAAGCGAGTTCCACGTTGAGCCGCAACCGTTCCTTGAGAGACGGGATCGCGCGCAGCATCGCATCCGATACCGGACGCATCACCAGGTCGATATCGATCGTCGACGAGCGCCAGCCGATCAGCACCGCACTGGTCCCGCCGACCAGGAACACATCGGTGTCGGTCGTGGCCTCGCGGGCCAGCGCGGTCATGAAGCGCTCGATGCTCTCCTTGTCGGCTACTTCGTGCATGCGGCGGCTCGCTGGTAGCTCGTCAGGCGGCGCACGAGCGCATTGTATCGGCTGTGCGCCCCCGCGCCGTGCTGCACGGCCAGGCGTCGGTACAACCGAAGCTCGGGTTCCTCGATGGCTGAGGGAACGGCCACTCCCAGTGCCCGCAGTCGCGGCGCGCCGATCGAAACCAGCAGCGACTCCACCGTCTCCTCGCCGCGTTCAAGGTCGCGGATGCCCTGCTCGATGAACTCGGTCCCTGGCAGGTTCGCCATGTCCTGATCCGGTGAAGGAGTTTGGCAAAGCTACACGCAGTGGTTGAGCAAGGCCGGTGCCGGCCACGTCCGAACATTGGGGTACGCAGCTCGGGCAACGAATCGGGCTGCGTCTGACCTTCCGGTCGCCGTCTTCCCTACGCCCCAATGGCGAGCGAGCACGAGGCGAGGAGCGCGTCGATCTGGGCAACCCCCATGGGCCGCCCGAAAAGGAATCCCTGCGCCGAGTCGCACCCGAGCTCACGCAACTGCTGTTGCTGCTCCGTGTCTTCGACGCCTTCGGCGATCGTGTTCAGGGAGAGCAGTTTGGCCAGGCCGATGATGGTGCGCACCAGCGCCGCGTCGTTGGCGCCCTGGTGCATCCGGTGAAGGAATGACTGGTCGATCTTGAGGATGTCGATGGGGAACTGCTGCAGGTACGAGAGGGACGAATACCCGGTGCCGAAGTCGTCGATTGCCAGCCGCACGCCAATGTGCTTGAGTTCCTTCAACCGCGCGCGGGTCACCTCCGATTCCTGCATGATCACGGACTCGGTGATCTCCAGCGTGAGGCACGACGCGGCCAGTCCGCTCTCGCGCAGCGCCGTGTCGACGTCGCCAGGCAGCCCTTCGTCCAGAAGCTGCCGGCCGGACAGGTTCACCGTAATGGTGATCGGGCTATCCGGGCGCCGGGCGTTCCACGCGCTGGCCTGGAAGCAGGCCGTGCGCAACGCCCAGCGGCCTAACGCGAGGATCAACCCGGTCTCTTCGGCCACCTTCACAAAGGTGGCCGGTGGAATGTCGCCACGTTCGGGGTGGGTCCATCGCAGCAGCGACTCGAGACCACGAAGCTGCCCCGACGCGACGTCCACAATTGGCTGGTACGCGAGGCTGATCTGTGTCTGCGGCCTCGCCTTCCGCCCGAAGCGCGGGTACGTCGCGGTCTTCTCGAGGCCCGGTTTGTCATGCAGCTGGCACCGTTCGATGGCGGCGCGCAGGTCCGTCTCCAGCGACACCTTGTCCACCAGCGCCGCGTGCATGCTCGGGTCGTACACGATCCACCGCCCGCGGGCGCGGGCCTTCGCCTCGTACAGGGCGACGTCGGCGTTCCGCAGGAGTTCGTCGCTGCCTTCTCCCTCGCGGCGTACGGCGATGCCGATGCTCGCTGTGGCCGTGACGGTGCGCCCGGTCCCGGTGTCGACCGGTCGTGCCAGCGCGTTGACGATGCGTTGCGCGGCCACCTCGGGACCGTCGTGCGAGTTCACGCGCTCCAGCAGCACGGCGAACTCGTCGCCGCCCAGGCGGCACACGGTGTCACAACCTCGCGTCACGCTGAGCAGCATGGTGGCGACCTGCTGCAGCAGCCTGTCGCCGGCGCCGTGTCCCTGTGTATCGTTCACCGCCTTGAAGTCATCCAGGTCGAGGATCAGCACCGCCAGGCGTTCCGGCTCGCGCACCGTGCGCGTCACCGCGTGGTCCACGCGATCGCGGAAGAGCTGCCGATTCGCGAGTTCGGTGAGCGAGTCATGGAAGGCCCGGTGTAGCAGTTCCGCTTCGAGTGCCTTGCGCTCCGAGATGTCCTGGAGCACGGCGATGAGTGCCGGGTCATCCGGTCCCGTGGCACGCGACAGCATGAGGGCCCCCCACGCGAGGTGCGCGTCCGGCCGGAGAAAACGCACATCCATGGACGCGCTGTCAACGGCGCCGGTCGCCACGTCCGCGATCAGCGTTGCGATCGTGTCGGCGTCCTCGGTGACCGAGAAGGCGGTGATAAGCCGGTTCTGCAGCTCGGGCAACCCGCGGCCGAAGAACCGCGCGAACGCCTCGTTCCCGTGGAGGATGCGGGCGGCGTGGTCCAGCCGGCCAATACCTAACGCCGAGTGCTCGAAGACTGCCCGCAGCCACCGCACCTCGTCGCCGAGTGTGGTGCGGGGCTTCCCACGTGTCCTGGCGCGCTTCGGCTTGGGGGGCTTGTCTGACATGTCATCCGCGGTGGAAAGCCGGTCCGTGGCCCTTCAGGGTAGACGCACCGTGGGCGGACGGGTCACGCGGGAGCCGGCTTTCCAGGTCCTCGACGGGCCCAGTCGCTGCCGGCGCCACCGCAGTCAGCGCGAGGCGCGGACCTGCAGCGGCAACCCGAGGTCGGAACTCCGGAGCGAGCGGACTGGACGCGTCACTGTCAGAGGGTCTGACGGCGACGCGTCCGCTGTGGGGGGTGCCGCCGGGAACGGGATGCGGGCATACTGCATAGTCGACAGACGATTGGGACGCCAGTGAACGCGGGAGTGCCGTATGCGAGTGATACTTCGAATGATTCTCATGCTGCTCGTAGCAGCCTCTCCGTCCTGGGCGCAGTCAAGGCGGGCTGAACCGGTCGACCTCACCGGCAAATGGGACCTCGCCGTGACGTCCGAGGGTCAGGCCGGAACCGCCGTGGTCGATCTCGTTCAGAAAGGTGATTCGCTGATTGGCCGGTACACGCATCAGCAGCTTGGCGACCTGGAGGTGGTCGGGAGCGTGAAGGGGAAGGACTTCGCGTTCGCGTACAGCACAGCGATGAACGGGCAGACGCTGACGTTCACCGTGAAGGGAATCGTGCAGGGTCCCGATTCACTCACCGGAACGGCGAGCCTGGGCCCGATGGGGTCCGCGAACTTCATTGCCAAGCGACAGCGTCAGCGCTGACCACCGAGGGGTACCCCGACGGCGAATCGGCGTGAAGTGACCTGACTGGTCGGGGGCCGCGCACGGACCTGATCCGCCAATCGCTCGCCTGGTTCGACCGGTACCTGGGTCCGGTTCGTTAGGGCGGTCGCGCTGGCACAGCTTGACATCTGATGCGTGATGCAATAGCATCAGATGCATGCGAACTACCCTCGACATTGACGAGGATGTGCTCCTCGCGGCCAAGGAACGCGCGCGGCGCGAAAACAAGACGACTGGTCAGGTCGTGTCGGAACTGCTGCGTCAGGCGCTGACCGCGCCGACCCCGCCCGCGGTCCGAGAACCGAAAGCCGTGTACGGCTTCAGGCCCTTTCCGCGGCGCGGCGGAATCGTCACCAACGAGCTGATAGACCAGCTGCGCAAAGAAGACGCGTACTGACGCTCACCGATGCGCGCGCTGCTCGACGTCAACGTGCTCATCGCCCTGCTCGACAGCGATCACACCTCACACCGCAGTGCCGTTGAGTGGTTCAGCGAGCACGGCCCCCACGGGTGGGCGTCCTGCCCCATCACTCAGAACGGCTGCGTGCGGATCATGTCGCATCCGGGATATCCCAACGCGTTTTCCGTTGTCCAGATCGTCGAGCGGCTGCGCGCCGCGACCCTGCACGATGCACACGAATTCTGGCCCGATAGCCAGAGCCTGCTCGATCAGCGGTTGATCGACCCATCGCGGGTACATGGTCCACGCCAGTTGACCGACGTGTATCTGCTGGCGCTAGCCGTGACGTACGGTGGTCGCCTGGTTACGTTCGACGCGACGATCGCGACTGGAGCAGTGAAGGGCGCAGCGCCACAGCACCTTGTAACGTTGTAGCAAAGGCTGGTCATCGCTCGATGGTGGCACTGCCTCATGCGCAATAAGGCGTTGCGCGCGGCGGCCTCCGTTCGGCGGGCAATCGTACTTCCCCAAGTCATGTCCCGTCGAGGGATCCGGCCGAGCGCCGCCCGGGTCCTCCGTTTCACTGCCGGTCTGCGTACTCGGGGTGGCGACGGATCCAGGCCGCCACGAAGGGACACGGAGGACGATGCTCTGCCCCGCCGCGCGGGCCGGCATCGAGGGCATGCCTTGCCAGGACGCCTCCGAGGTTTCGCCCACGCAGCGCATCCGGGACCTCGGTGTGCACCAGCAATGACGACCTGCGGGGTTCGCTTGTACGCGAAGAAGCCACGGTGCCATCGACCTCCAGCGTATGAATTGCCGTGGCAAAGGCCAGACATGGCCCGGGTCTTGCCTTAGGTTCCCGCCATGGCGCCCAGCGGTGACCACCGGGCATCGGAACTCCTGGCCTTCGCTGGCTTCCTCGCCGGGAGATGTTCCTGCGCGTGCTCCTGCCGGGGAGCCTGCCGCTGATGCTGACCGGCCTGCACCTCTCGGCGAATGTTGCCTTTCACGCGACCATCGGCGTGGAGATGGTCGGATCGCGCACGGGCATCGGCTCACTGCTCTGGCTCTCGGGGCAGACGTTCCGCATCGACCGGCTCTATGCCACGCTCGTGGTTATCGCGACGATCGGCATCGGGCTCGCGGTATTGATCCGATGGATCACCGTGCGGGGCGCGCCGTGGCTGGCTGAAAGACGCGCCACCGCGTGAGCACACCTGAGGCGAGGCACGCGCCATGACGTCGCCGATGCGGATGTTCCCGCGGGGCGATCGGCTCCCCAAGCCGGAAGACATGCTCGACCGGCCCGACGCGGTTCCCTCGCTATCCCCATCGGCATGGCGGGAGCTGCGTGCGCTGATGCGACGCCATCGCGGGCACGTGGCGATCGGTGTGCTCCTCACGCTGGTGAGCCGGGCGGCAAGCCTGGTCCTCCCGGCGTCGTCGAAGTACTTCATCGACGAGGTGCTGGTCGACCGTCGCGAGGACCTCCTGCTCCCGCTTGCGGGCATCGTGATCGCGGCCACCATCGTGCAGGCAACGACGGGCTACGTGAATTCCCTGGTGCTCGGTGCCGCGGCCCAGCGCGCCGTTGCCGACATGCGCCGCCGGCTGGCCGCCCACGTCCTGCGCCTGCCCATCGCGCGGTTCGACGAGACGCAGGTGGGTGCGCTCACGTCGCGCATCATGAACGACCCGGACGGAATCCGGAATCTGCTGGGATCGGGGTTCGTGCAGCTGCTGGGCGGGCTGGTCACCGCGAGCGCGGCGCTGGGCGTACTCTTCTGGATCGACTGGCGCATAACGACGGTCATGCTGCTGTTCCTCGGCGCGATCGGTGTCGGTGTGGCGTTCGCCTTTGCCCGCCTTCGACCCATCAACCGGGAGCGCAGTGTCGAGTTCGCCCGCGTGGCCGGTCGTCTGGGCGAGGCACTCGGCGGCATCCGCATCCTCAAGGCGTATGTGGCCGAGCGCCGCGAGGATCTCTTGTTCACGCGGGGCGTGCACCGGATGCTCAGACTGGTGGTGCGGACGCTGGCCGGCTGGTCCGCGGTCGGCGCGCTCACCGCGATGACCGTGGGCGGCATGGGAGCGACGCTCATCCTCATGGGCGGTCGCGAGGTGCTGGGCGGGTCGCTCACGCTGGGCGATCTCGCGATGTACGCACTCTTCACCGGACTCGTGGCGGCGCCGTTGATCCAGGTAGCGCAGATCGGCACCCAGCTGTCCGACGCGTTGGCGGGCCTGGAGCGTGCGCGCGAGCTGCTGGATGAACCCACCGAGGGTGACACGGCCGCCGCGGCGAGGTTGCCGCGTTTTCGCGGGACGGTGCGCTTCGAGGACGTGCACTTCGCCTATCGAGAGGCGGTGCCGGTCCTGCAGGGCGTGTCAGTGGACGCAGCGGCCGGGACCACCACGGCCATCGTCGGCGCGAGCGGTGCGGGGAAGAGCACGATGCTCGGCCTGCTCGCCGCGTTTCACCGGCCGACGGCCGGGCGCGTCCTGGTGGACGAAATCGACATCGCCAGACTGGACCTGCGACGCTACCGTGAGCAGATCGGGCTCGTGCTGCAGGACACGATCCTGTTCGACGGCACGATTCTCGAGAACATCCGCTTCTCGCGACCCGACGCGCCGTTGGATGACGTGCAGCGAGTTGCCGCCGTGGCCCACTGCGACGAATTCATCGACCGGATGCCGGAGCGATACGAGACCATCGTCGGTGAGCGTGGTGTGAAGCTGTCGGGTGGACAGAGGCAACGGATGGCGATCGCGCGGGCCCTGCTCGTTGATCCGGTGATCCTGCTCCTCGATGAGGCGACGTCGAGCCTGGACAGCGAGAGCGAGGCGCACATCCAGGCCGGCCTCGAGGCGTTGCGGCGCGGTCGCACCACGTTCGTCATAGCGCACCGGCTGTCGACGATACTGGGCGCCGATCAGATCATCGTCCTGGAGGCAGGAGAGGTGGTCGAGCGTGGAACGCATGCTGAGCTGGTGGCACTGAATGGTCGCTACGCGCGCCTCCATGAGCGACAGCAGCGTGCGGCGCGCAACCGGTTCATCAACCCCGGTGAGGAACTGCCGGCGCTGTCCTGACGCGCCGGCCTGCCTGACCCTCGGGGTTGCCGGGTCAGGAGTCGCCGAGCCGCTCCCCCGCTACCCTGGCACACTCCGCGAGCACGGCCGCCCCAATGAAGATGCTCTCCTCGGCAACGACAAAGCGGGGCGAGTGGGCCGGGATCGGCTCGCCTCCGGGCTCGCGCGCTCCGATGCGCAGGAAGCACCCTCCCATTCGCTCCAGGTAGCAGGCAAAGTCCTCCGCGCCCATGTTGGTAATCCCTAACGGCATCACACTGCCGGACCCCAGGACACGCTCGGCGGCCTGACGCGCCCAGGCGGCCTCACGTTCGGGATTCACGATGGGCGGCGGCCCACGCTTGATCGTCACCAGCGCCTTCGTGCCATGCGCGGCCGCGACGGCGGTCGCCACCGCGCCGACTTCATCGTGGAGAGTCTGGCGCACCTCGGGAAGCATGGCGCGGAGCGTACCCTTCATCTCGACGCGTTCCGGAATCACGTTAGGCGCGCTGCCCCCGCGGATCGCACCAATGGTGACGACCGCCGCGGCTCCTGGATCGAGTCGCCGGGAGACCACCGTCTGCAGCCCGATCACGATGGCAGCCGCGGCAACTATCGGGTCAGCACCTTCGTGCGGCCGGGCTCCGTGCGCGCCACGGCCCACGACCTCGATGGAGAACGAGTCGGCGGACGCAGCGAGTGGACCGGGCTGCGCCACGACCTCGCCCAGGGGAAACCGGCGATCGACATGAGCGCCGAAGATGGCCTGCACTTCGTCCAGCGCGCCGGACGCCAGCACCGCCCCCGCACCCGCTCCCACCTCCTCGGCAGGCTGAAGTACGATCAGCACGTCACCGCGTGCGGGAGTCCTGCGCAGAAGCAGCGCGGCGCCGATCGCCCACGTGGCGTGCACGTCGTGGCCGCAGGCGTGCATGACGCCCGCCACGGCTGATGCATACTCCAGCCCGGTCACCTCCGTAATCGGCAGGGCATCGATATCTCCCCGTATGGCGACCACCGGACCGCCCCGCTCCCGCCCGGGGACTCGCGCCACGAGGCCGGTCCCAGCGACCCGCCGCACGTCGGCGATGCCGACGCTGCGCAGCGATTCCTCGAGGCGAACGGCGGTCTGCTCTTCCTGGAAGGACAGCTCGGGGTGTCGGTGCAGTGTTCGTCGCAGCGCGGTCAGCTGCGCGATTTCGGCAGGAGTGAACAATCCGACTGCGCGATCGACGTGCGTAACCATGCGGTGAGTGTGAGAGGGCGGTCTGAACGTATCGGCCGCCACCGGAAACGACCAGATCATCGAGGGCCAGTCCTTCGGGCCTTGAGCAGGCCGGTGCAGAGGGCAAAGTTCGGTCTCCCGATTCCCATGCCACGCGGCACATGGAACCGAAACCGATCACCATCGTCAGGGAGAGCACCAGCCGTTCCGGACTCGCTGCCCTGGCCGAGCAGTCCTTTGGTGACATGGTCAAGGCGGTCGTGGATGTGGCGCGCGGGGTCATGCCGTCGGGGGACAGCTTCAGACGGATGAGGAACGCTGCTCATGGACGATGGCTCCGTGCAGGCCGACCTCTGGGAATCAACCTGTATCCTGCGGAATCCGGAGAGAACCGGATCGAATTCGACCCGATGATCAATGTGCGGCCGAGCAGGAAAACCGGAGCCGTTCGATAGACGACGCCAACACGCGCGAAGCGATCCGCAGGGTGGTCGACCGACCTGGTATCGGATCAGTGAGTTCTGCCGGCTGTTCTTCGATCAGGATGCTCCGAAGAGTCAGCGGCCGGCCTTCGTCGCTACTTTCCCGCCTTCGCCATAGCCGCCCGCCGCCACCGGGAGCAGGTGATCGCTGATCGCCGATCGCTGATCACCCCCCCTCCACGACCTCCCTCCGCACCGTCAGGTTGTCGATCCGATCGAGGTCGATATCCACCCCGAGGCCGGCACCGTTCGGCACGGTGATGGTCCCGCGCGGTGTCATGGTCCACTCCGGCGTCACGATGTCCCGCTCCCAATAGCGTGCACTGGGCGACACGTCTCCCGGCTTGACGAAGTTCGGCAGCGACGCCAACGCCACGTTGTACGCCCGCCCGATCCCGCTCTCCAGCATCCCGCCGCACCAGACCGGAATCGCGTTCGATTCGCAGAAGTCATGAATGGCAATGGATGTGGCAAGACCGCCCACCCGACCCGGTTTGATGTTCACGATCCGGCCGCTGCCTAACGTCACCATGTCCTGCGCGCGCTCCAGCGAGGTGATAGACTCGTCCAGGCAGATCGGTGTCCTGAGGCGGCGCTGCAACTCAGCGTGCCGCACCAGGTCATCGAAAGCCAGGGGCTGCTCGATCATCATCAGGTCGAGTTCGTCGAGCTGCGCCAGGCGCTCGGCGTCGTCGAGGGTGTAGGCGTTGTTCGCGTCCGCCATCAGCGGTGCGTCCGGACCGGCGGCCTCCCGCGCCGCGCGCAGGAACTCCAGGTCGGAACCCGGCATGATCTTGATCTTCACCTTCCGGTAGCCCTCAGCCAGTGCCCCGGCGATCCGCTGCACCAGCGCCAGCGGCGATGCCTGGATGCCCAGCGAGATGCCGACGTCGATCTCGCTTCGCGTTCCCCCGAGCAGGCGGGAGAGCGGCATTCCCAGCCGGGTCGCCTCCAGTCCCCAGATCCCCATCTCGACCGCGGCCTTCGACATGTTGTGACCGCGAAGGTCTTGATCCAGAAGCGACCGGACGGCGCCGGGCGCCGCGACGTCGCGCTGCAGGACGCGCGGCGCGAGCCACTGGGTGATGGCGATCCAGGCAGTGTCGATCGTCTCCGGCGAGTAGTTCGGGAACTCACCCGCCACGCACTCGCTCCACGACGTCAACCCGCTGGCGTCACGGAATTCGAGAAGGGCGATTCGCCGCTCACTGACCGTGCCCGACGAGATGCGGAACGGTTCCCTGAGCGGGAGGCGGATCTCGCGAAGGGTGATGGCCTGCAGTCGGATCATGGGACGGGCGTCGTGGTGAATTGCCGGAGGACGTAATACGGCAGGGTGTCTCCCTCAGTCCGGCGGAAGGCGCTGACGGAATAACCCTGTGCGAACAGCGTCGTGAGCAGCCCACGCACGACCATGCGCCAGCGGAGCGCACCGTGGGGCGTCGCGGTGCGCAGGGCTGTGAAGTCGCGCGGGACCTGGACGCGATATCCCGCTGCCCCCGGCGGTGGCGTCATCTCCATGAGGGTGTCGATGGGCAGACCGTCGGTGGCGAGCGGATTGGCCACTGGAAGCGGGGCGTCGTCAGCCGGAACGGCGTCTTCGCCGGAGCGGTGCGCGTCTTCGCGATGCAGGTCCCACTTCACGATGAAGCGGTCCGTCGGCAGCGTACCGTGCAGCGCGCTGCCCGTGTTCGACCCGTACATGTCCGGCTGGTAGGCGACGGGCATGGCGCCGAGGATGTTGACGTTAAAATTGGCGTTCCGTGCCTGGAGCGGATCGTAGGTCCAGAGCATGGACTTGACGCCAAGGGCGAGGACCTTCTCGCGCTGGTATTGCTTGAGCCGGGCGCCGATGCCCTGCCCGCGCAGATGTTCACGGACCGCGAGCATGTCGGACCAGTGGACCAGTTCGCCGTCACGGAGCCCCGTCATGCCGAAGACGAAACCCAGCAGCGTGCCGTCGTCGAAGGCCCCCGCGGTGACCCCGCCGATCATCTGGCTCACGCGCAGGATGGCGGTCGGCACGCGTTCGGAAAACCCCACGCCCCACGTGGCCTCCTGAAGCGCCAGGCAGGCGGCGTAGTCGTCGAGCGAAAGGAGGTCGCGGATGGAGAACAATGTCGTCAGCGTGAGTCGTCAGTCGTGAGTCGTGAGTCGTGAGTCGTCAGTCGTCAGTCGTCAGTCGTCAGCCGGAGTCGTCAGCCGGAGTCGTCAGTCGTCAGTCGTCAGTCGTCAGTCGTCAGTCG
>Ga0214471_10002515_pt1 | contig 14363 bp, 10 predicted proteins | sample RVTome_5_FD_207665 | JGI IMG/M metagenome (GOLD analysis project Ga0214471, IMG submission 207665) | Soil microbial communities from uranium-contaminated site in the Upper Colorado River Basin, Wyoming, United States - RVT142D155 | ecosystem: Environmental > Terrestrial > Soil > Contaminated >...
CAGGAGCGCCTGCGCTGCGGGATTTCCCTCTCCCAGCAGCCGCCCGATCTCGAGCGTGCCGGTGAGCTTGAGGTCGAACTCCAGCGGCAAGACCGCCGCGAGCAGCCCGCGCAGCTCGGTCGCGGCGGCCCGCCGCCGCCCGGCGCTGCGCAATCCACGATATACGACGATGAAATCGACCCGCTCCAGGCGCGGCTCCTCCACCAACGCGGCGCCGTACAGATAAAGGCCTTCGATCCACTCGAGCTCGCCGATCTGCGGGCTGATCAGGCCGAGGCGGGCGCGGATCTCCTTCAGCGGCAGCCCCGGCTCTTCGGGCTCGGTGGCCTCCGGCTGCTTGGCGGCGGCCTTCTTGGATCCCGTCTTCTTGCTCGCGGCCTTCTTGGTGGCGGCCTTCTTGGCCGCCGCCTTCTTGGTGGCAGCCGTGCCCGCGGGGGCCTTCTTCTTGATCGCCGGCGCCTTCTTGGCGACCTTCTTCTTCGCCTTCTTGGCGACCTTCTTCTTCGCCTTCTTGGCGACCTTCTTCGCCTTCTTGGCGACCTTCTTCTTCGCCTTCTTGGCGACCTTCTTCGCCTTCTTGGCGACCTTCTTCGCCTTCTTGGCGACCTTCTTCTTCGCCTTCTTGGCGACCTTCTTCTTCGCCTTCTTGGCGACCTTCTTCGCCTTCTTGGCGACCCTCTTCTTCGCCTTCTTGGCGACCTTCTTGGCCTTCTTCTTGGCTGTCTTCTTCTTCGTGGCCGACTTCTTGGCCTTCTTCTTGGCGCTCCTCGCCTTGGCTGCCGACTGCTTGGCCTTCTTGGCGGCCTTCTTCTTGGTCACCCGCTTGCGGGTCCTCTTGGCCACCTTCTTCTTGCGAGCCGGCTTCTTCCTCGCGGGTTTCTTCTTGGCCACCTTCTTCTTGCGAGCCGGATTCTTCCTCGCGGGTTTCTTCTTGGTCGCCTTCTTCTTGCGGCCCGACCGCGTCTTGGCGGCCTTCTTCTTGGTGGCTTTCTTGCGCGTGGGGGCCCTCCGGGAAGCCTTGTTGCGGGTCCGTTTGGCTCCCCCGGCTTTTTTCTTCGATTTCTTGGATTTCGTGGCCCGGGAGGCCCCCGAACGGCTCGACCGCTTGGCAGCCTTGCCCGGTCCGGAGCCCGAAGATTTCCGCTTTGTTTTCGCCCTAGTTCGCACTTTCCTCTGACTTTTCGACTTTTGAAGGCTACCTACAGCGGCGCGTTTTCGCCTCGTTGTGCGCTTCGGCATCGCGGATCACCCACCCCAGGTGCAACCGGAACCCCTCAGCGGTTCGTTATCTCGCCCGGAGCGCCGCAAGTCAATAGCCCCTTCGGCTTCCCGCCACGGGCGCCACAGCGGCGGCGACGGCCCCGGCGAGCCGTTTCGGGCGGGCGAAGCGCCCGCGGCCGATGACCGCCCGGGATAGGATGTCGGCCGATGAGCATTCGCGAGCGGCTCGCGTTCCTGTCCCAATGGCGCGCGGATTTCGAGCACACGGGCGCCGTCCAGCCCTCGTCTCGGCATCTGGCCCATGCGATGACCGAGCCGCTTCGCCGCCGCCGGCCGGATCGGGGCGGACGGCCGGTGCGGATCCTGGAGATCGGCCCGGGGACCGGGGCCGTCACCCGGGCGATCGCCACCCTCATGGGGGCCGGCGACCGGCTCGAGTGCTACGAGATCAACCCTCGCTTCGCGAGCTTCCTGCGGCGCCAGGTCCAGGAGGACCCGCTGCTGTCACCGGTCGCCGACCACATCGCCATCCACAACGCTCCCGCCCAGGAGCTCGCCGACGGCCAGCCGTTCGACTTCGCGATCTGCAGCGCGCCGCTCAACAACTTCGACGCCGCCACCATCGACGCGATCCTGGGGACGACGCTCGGCGCCCTGGCGAACGGGGGCACGTTGACCTTCTTCGAGTACCTGCTGCTGCCGGAGGTCCGCCGCCTGGCGACCCGCGGAGCCGGCCGGCGGCGGCTGGCCGCCGCCCAGGAAGCGAAGCAGCGGTGGCTGTCTCGCCATGGCCGCGGCTCCACGGTGGTGCTGCGCAACCTGCCGCCCGCCCGCGTCCGCGAGCTGGTTGCCAGGGGCTCGGCAACTCCTCCGAGACAGGCGGCCTCTCGAACCGACCCGGCCTGAGAGGTCTTCGCGCATTCCCCTTCGGAAAGGGTGGGAGATATCCCACGTCCTGGGTCAGCCGGCGAGCCGCTCGAGGAGACGATCGATGTCGGCGGCGGTATTCCAGACCCCGGGCGACACCCGGATGCCGCCCTCGCGCAGACCGAGGCAGATCCCCGCCTGCCGGCAGCGGTCGTAGGCCTCGCGGGTGCGGCTGGGGTCGTCGGAAACGATCCGCAGGATCGGCGACCGGCGGCCGGGCTCCAGCGAGCTCTCGGTGCGGAAGCCGCGGGGCAGACCTTCCAGGAACCGGTCGAGCAGCGCCAGCGTGTGGGCGAAGATCGCCCCGGCGCCGATGCCACCGAGGAGCTCGAGCGACGCGGCCATCGGGGCGCAGTTGAAGAACGACGCCGTCTCCGGGGCATCCCAGCGGGTCGCCCCGGGCCGGAACGCCACCTCCAGGTCGGTCAGCCGGTTGAAGTCCTCGGCTCCGATGACCGAGGTCCAGTTGAGCACCGGTACCGGCAACCGCTCGACCCACTCGGGGTTCACGTAGAACAAGCCGCTCCCGTACGGGGAGCACATCCACTTGTACCCGGCCGCCGTGACGATCGCGGCGCCGCAGGCGGAGGCGTCGAACGGCACCGCCCCCACCCCCTGCGAGGCGTCGATCAGGAAGGCGACGCCGCGGGCGGCGCACAGCTCGCCGATCGTCTCGACGTCGGCGCGGAACCCGGTGGCGAAGTTCACCCAACCGACGGCGACGACGCGGGTCGTCGGCCGCAGCGCCGCGGCGATGCGCTCGGCGCCCAGGCCGCCCTCGGTCGAGACCACGGTGAGCTCCACCCCACGGGCGCGCAGCGCTTGCCAGGGCAGATAGTTGGCCGGGAACTCGCCCGCCGGAATCACCACGTGGTCGCCGGGCCGCCAGTCGAGGCCGCCGGCGAGCAGTCCGATGCCGGCGGAAGCGCCGGTGGTCACCGCGATGTCGGCGGGGTCACAGCCGAAAAACGGCGCCGCCGCCCGCCGCACCCGGTCGGGAAGGGCGAAGTAGATCGCGTCGTCGATCACCGAGGGGTCGCGCTTCCAGTCGAGCGCCTCGCGGACCGCGGCGGCGGCGACGCGGGGAAGCGGCCCCTGGGTGGCACCGTTGAGGTAGATCGTCTCGCCGAGGTCGAACTCCCGGCTCCAGCCGCTCACCCGATCACCACCCCCGGGCCCGTCAACTCAGCCGTCAGCAACAATGCCGCGACGAGGGCGAGAAACAGGCACGCGATCACCACCCCGTCAACTCAGCTCGGCGGGATAGGCGTCGCAGATCGCCTGCCAGGCGTCTTCGGCGCTGTCGACGTACACGACGATCTCCAGGTCCTGCGCGGCGATCTTGCCGTGCTCGACCAGGAAGTCGAAGTCGAGCACCCGCCTCCAGTAGTCCTTGCCGACCATGATGATCGGCATGGGCTCCATCTTCCCGGTCTGGATCAGCGTCAGCGCGTCGAACAGCTCGTCGAGCGTCCCGAAGCCGCCCGGGAAGATCACCAACGCCTTGGCGCGCAGCAGGAAATGCATCTTACGGAGGGCGAAGTAGTGAAAGGAGAAGCAGAGGTCGGGGGTGATGTAGGGGTTGGGCACCTGCTCGCAAGGGATCTGGATGTTGAGGCCGATCGACTTGGCCCCGACGTCGTCGGCGCCGCGGTTGGCCGCTTCCATGATTCCGGGCCCACCCCCGGTGGTGATCACGAACTTGCGCATGCCGCGCGCCTGGCAGTGCTCCGAGACCAGGCGGGAAAAGAGCCTGGCCATGTCGTAGTAGGTGTCGCCTTCGACGACCCGGGCGCTGCCGAACACGACGATCGTCGAGACGATCCCCTGCTCCTGCTGCAGGAGCTCCGGCTTCAGCAGCTCGAGCTGCAGACGGACGGGCCGCAGCTCGTCGCGGTGCAGGAAATCGACGTCCTCGAATGCCAGCCGATGCGACGGCAGCTTCTTGAGCCACTCGGCCTGCTCCTGGGGTGTGCGCTTCATTCGGTGCTCCTTGCCGGCGGTTGATCTCCGAATGCTAGCAGCCCGTGGTCGCTGGTTGGGCCGCGCCGGCGGCCGCGTTATGCTCCGGCGTCGATCGACCCACTGACCTCCAGTCCTTCCCACCGGACGCCGCCTTGAAGCACACGATCGTCGACAAGGCCAGGCTGCTGAGCGAAGTTCCGCTGCTGTCGGGGGTTCCGACCGAGGTGCTCGCCGATCTGGCGGCGCTGAGCGAAGTCGAGAGCCGCCCGGACGGCGACGTGCTCTTCGTCGAGGGCGATCCGGCCGACGCCTTCTACGTGATCGTCGAAGGCTCGGTGCGGGCGTCGATCGGCGACTCCTTGGTGGGACGCGCCGGCGCGGGCATGGAGATCGGAGCCCTCGCCGTCCTCGACGAGCGCCCGCGCCTGTTCACCGCGACCACCGAAGCGCCGGCGATCGTGTTGCGGATCGACGGCGAGGATTTCCTCTACCTGCTCGAGCAACAGCCGCGCCTTGCCCGCGGCGTCATTCGTCACCTGGCATCGCAGATGCGATCTGCCCCCGGGCATGCCGAGGCGGACCCGAGCAGCCCGTGAGCTGGCCGATCCGCCCATCCGAGCGGCCGCTTGCAGCGGGGCTGGCCGCCTACTACTTCCTCATCGTCGGCGCCCTGTACCTGATGAAGCCGGCCCGCAACGCGCTCTTCCTCGACGGTCCGGGCGCCGACCGCCTCCCCTGGGTGTATATCGGCACAGCGCTGGTGACCTGGGGTGTCATCGTCGGCTACATGCGCGTCGCCGAGCGCCTCGAGCTGCATTCGACGGTTTCCGTCACCTTGCTGGCGGCGGTGGCCGGCATCGCCGGCTTCTGGCTGTGGATGCGGTTGGCCGGCCCGAGCTCCGCCCCGTCGGTGGTCTTCTACGTCTGGGTCAAGGTCTACGGCGTCTTGCTGCCGTCGCAGTTCTGGCTCCTCACCGAGGAGTCCCTCGACCCGCGGCAGGCGAAGCGGTTGTTCGCGCCGATCGGCGCCGCAGGGATCCTCGGCGGCATTGTCGGCAGCGCCGCGGCCGGTTGGCTGGCCGCGCCGCTCGGTACCCGCTCTTTGCTGCTGATCGCCGCCGGCGTGGTGATCGCCGCGCTGTTGGTCTTCCGCACCGGGCTGCGGCGGGTGACGGCAGAGCGCCGCGCAGCGTGGCGCGATCGTTGGCAAGGGAGCCCGGAGGCCCGCCACCGGTCGAGCGATGTCCCCGACGGCCGCGCCGACGGCCCGGGCCAGGACCCGGAGCGACATGGCCGGACGCTGATCCTGACCATCGCCGCGATCCTGGTCCTGGCGACGACCGCCCATACGATCGTCGACTGGCAGTTCAACAAGGCCGCGGAGATCGCGATCACGGACAGCGATGCCAGGACGGCCTTCTTCGGCCGCTTCTTCATGGTCCTCAACGCCGTGACGCTGGCCGTTCAGTTGCTGGCCACCGGCTTCGTCCTCCGCTTCTTCGGCGTCGGTGTCGCGCTGGCGGCTCTGCCGGTGGCGTTCGCCGCGGGGGCGATCGGCATCCTGGCGCGCCCCGGCCTGTGGACCGCCAGCCTCGCCCGCGGGGCCGAAGATGCGCTGCGCTACTCCATCGACCAGTCCGGACGAGAGCTCCTGTTCTTGCCGGTTCCGGCGGAAGATCGCCGGCGCTTCAAGCCGCGCATCGACCTGATCGCCACCCGGGTGGCCAACGGCGCGGCGGGGGTCCTGGTGCTGCTGGCGATCTGGTTGCTCGACGATCCCCTTCGTTACCTGAGCCTCCTGTCGCTTGGCCTCGTGGCCGTCTGGGCGCTGCTGGTCGTCGGCGCCCGGCGGCATTACGCGCGCATGCTCCAGCACATGCTCCGCGTCCGCGACCTGGCCGTCAGCGTTTCCACTCGCTCGCGCCTCGACACCAACGCCCTGGAGGCGATCCGCCAGGGGCTCCTGAGCGACGACCCAGACACCGTGCAGACCGCCGTCGGCCTGGCGGCGAGCACCGACCCGGCGGCCTTCGCCGAAGAGCTGCGGCGCCTGCTGCGCACCTCGGAGGAAAGCGACCAGAAGGCGGCGGCATTCCATCTGCTCGCCGAGGTCCGCGATCGCTCGGCACTCCAGGAGGCGCTCGCCAGCCTCGACGGAACGAGCCGCGAGCTGAGCGCCGAGGCGCTCGCCTACGCGCTCGCCGCCGGTGACCCGGAGGCCGGCGCCCGGATCGAAGGGTTCCTCGCCGGCGACGATCCGATCATTGCCATCGCCGCGGCCGACCGCCTGCTGTATCAGAGCGACGCGGCCCATCAGGAACGGGGCATGGACATCTTGAGCCAGGCGGCCGGGATCGAGGGGAGCCAGGCGCTCGAGCTCCGGTTGGCGGTCACGGAGGTCGTGGGCCGGCACCCGGAGGTCGCGGCGCTGGTCCCGCTTCTCGCCCGCTTGCTCGACGACCAGGCCCCGCAGGTCGTACGCGCCGCCCTCACCGCCTGCACTACCTACCGCAGCGGTGAGCTGATCCTGCCGATTTGCGGGGCCGGGCTCGAGCGCCGCCTTCAGGGGATGGCCTTGCGAGCCCTGCGGGCGATGGGCGTCCGGGTGGTCGGGCCGCTCACCGGGATGCTCGCCGATCCGCGCAACCCCCGGGAGCTGCGCTCGTTCGCCGCCCGCGCCCTGGGACGCCTGGGGGGCAGCGAGGCCACCGCCGGTTTGCTCGCCGGGCTCGTTGCCGACGACCGCAAGGTGCGCGCGGCCACCCTCAAGGCGCTCAACTATATGCGCCGGCGGGGCGAGAAGCCGAGCATCGGGCGCCGCGAGGAGGCGGCGGTGATCCGCATCGAGTGGCTCGACTACCTGGCGCTCCACCGCCTGGCGGCGGCGCTGGAGACCCCCGCCACCGAAACGCCGACCGCCTTCGTCGCCACGGTCGTCGACGAGCGCCTCCACGAGGCCGAGGAGCGCCTGTTTCGCGCCCTGGGGCTGCGCCACCCCATCCAGGCGGTGTTCTTCGCATACCGCGGCCTGGGCACCGGCGAGCCGCTGGCCCGCGCCCACGCCATCGAGCTCGTCGACAGCGTCGTCGAGACGCCGGAGCGCCGCACGCTGGTCCGCTTGCTCGAAGCCGAGGGACGCCGCGACAGGGGCCGGATCGCCGCCGCCGAGCTCGGCCGCCCGATACCGGAGCCGGAGGCTGCCCTGGTCGAGCTGCTCGACCCCGGCGACCCCTGGCTGGCCGCCTGCGCGATCCACGCTCTCGGGCGCGGCCGGCTCGGCGCCATCTCGCCCGGCCTGCGCCTCGACCTGCTGGCGCACGGCTACGGGCCGCTCGACGAGCTGATGGCCGACGAAGGGCGTGACCCGAAGGTTCCTGACCTCGACGCGGTATGACGCGAAGTCAACGAAAAGCTCGCGGCGGCGCGCGCCCACTTCGCGATCCGTCGCGAAGTTCGGGATAGAATTGCGCCCGGAGGGCCACGATGCCGACCAGCACCGTCGAGGACTATCTCAAGCAGATCTACCAGGCGCAGCAGACCTCTTCCGGCGCCCTGATCCCGACCGGCCAGGTCGCCGCCGCTCTCGGCGTCGCGCCGGGAACCGCGACGGCAATGGTCAAGACGCTGGCCGACTCCGGGCTGGTCGAGTACGAGCCCTACAGCGGCGTCAAGCTCACCGCCGCCGGCGAGAAGCTGGCCACCCACGTGCTGCGCCGCCACCGCCTCCTCGAGCTCTTCCTGGTCGAGGTGATGGGCATGGACTGGAGCGAGGTGCACGGCGAAGCCGAGCTGCTCGAGCATGCCGTCACCGAGCGCCTCCTCGAGCGGATCGATGACATGCTCGGCAGCCCCGAGGTCGACCCCCACGGCGATCCGATCCCGACGGCAGGCGGCGAGGTCGCCAGCACCGACCACGCCACACTGACCACCTGCCCGGTCGGCGAAGCCATGGTGCTGGTGCGCATCACCGACCAGGGAAGCGACTTCCTGCGGCTCGTCGAGCGCGTCGGGCTGGTTCCCGGCGTCGCGGTGCGGGTCGAGGCGCGCGACGAGCAGGCCGATACGGTCGCCATCCGGCCGCAGGGGGGCGAGCCGGTAAGCCTGGGCTTCGGCGCCGCCGCCAAGATCCAGGTCGCCCCCGCCGGCTAGTGTACTGGGCCAGTCATTTCAACGAGTTACTGCCGTTAGCCAGTCTCGGGCGGGGTAGTCAGGGAGCGCGTCGGAGGACTAGGATAGGTGGATGCCGACGGTTCTCCCGTCTGGTCCCTATCGCTTGTTCTCCTATTCGGCCGATCGGGGCGAGCCGCCGCACATCCACGTGGAGCGGGATCGCAACCGCGCCAAGTTCTGGCTTGATCCGGTTCGTCTCCACGGTAGCGGCGGCTTTCACAGGCCGGAGCTCCGGCGAATCGAGAGGCTTGTGGCGGATAACGCAGAATCGCTGTTACGAGGATGGCATGAGTTTTTCGGCAACAAGGACGACGGCTGACGTGCTGGCGCAGGAAGTCCAGGTGACCAACGAAGCGCTGGTGGTGGAGCTCGTGGACGGGAGGACCGTGAGTGTGCCAGTGTCCTGGTATCCGCGGCTTCTCCACGGGTCGATTGAGGAAAGAAACGACTGGCGCCTGATCGGACGGGGCGAAGGGGTCCATTGGCCGCAACTCGACGAAGACATCAGCGTCGACGATCTCCTCGCGGGACGAGGTTCGGGCGAGACTCAGGATTCTCTTCGTCGCTGGCTCGATTCCCGGCGCAAGGCTGGCTAACCCGCCGCAGGAGCTGCCGAGCGCTCCGCGCTCGCAGCTCAGCGGCCAATCGTTAGGCGGCAGGGAGAGAACTAATGCCTCACGTCCGGGGCGGTTTGTTGTTTAGTCTTCTACTGGTGCTAACATCTACCGTTATCGCGCTGGTAGTGCGCCTCTCGGGCTCGTCGATTGCGTTTTTCCCGTGGCTATTCATGGCCGGCGGTGGCGCATCTTTGCTGATCCTTTCGCTGCTACGGGCGATCCCCGGCGTGCGTCTGCCGGCATGGATTGGAGTCAAGCATCCAATACCGGACGCGCTGTTGGGCACTGCCTTTGTCCTTATTGCAGTGAGCGAGTCGTCCACGGAGCCCTACGGATCGGCTATCGGGATCCTGAGCCTGCTCGCGCTTCTGCTGAGCATCGTGTTGAGTCGGGTCTTGGGAGAGGGTAGCAGTACCTCCGACAATCGGCGGATGTAGGTCAGCGCCGCCTAACACGGCCTGCTAGCTCTCGCCGAACATCTGGCGGGCGGTTTCGAGGAGATCGTCGAGCCCCGTCGCCGCGTCCCGCAGGTGGATGCGCAGGACCCGCCGTCCCCGCTCCTGCAACGCCTTGAGGTCGCCGAGCGCCTGGGCGCGGGCGAGGGTCGCGAAGCTGTAGCCGTGGCCGGAACAGTCGAGGTCCTCGGCATCGTCGGCGGTGATCTGCACGAACAACCCGTGGGCCGGCCCACCCTTGTGCAACTGCCCGGTGGAGTGCAGGAACCCCGGGCCCCAGCCCAGGGTCGTCGCCACCCCCAGGCGGGATACCAACAGCCGCCGGAGGCTCGCCAGGCTCGCCCGGCTGCGCCCATCGCCGGCGATGAACGCCTGCAAGCCGATGTAGTCGGGAAGCTCGGCGCGACCGAGGTGGGCGGCGAGCCAGCTGCCGAGGCCGTCGCCGCGCTGGCGTGAGGCGAGCTCGGCGTCGCGCTCGAGATCGGCGAATACCGCCCACCCGGCGCCCGCGTCCAGCGGCGCCCGATCGGCCACCGGCTCGCCCTCCTGCTGCGCGGCCAGCAGCGCGGCCGTCCGCTCCTTGGAGTCCTGGACGTCGGGCTCGTCGTAGGGGTTGATCCCCATCAGCGCGCCGGCGACCCCGATGGCGACCTGCCAACGGAACAGCTCCGCCCCGATCTCGTGGCGGTCCCTCAGGACGAAGCGCAGCACCGGGTGGCCGTCCGCCTCCAGCGCCTCGAGCAGCGCCTCGTGCGCGTCGCCCGCGTCGCCGGCCAGGCGCAGCCCGACGAACAGCCGATCGTCGCCGTAGTCGGACGCCGGCGCCGCCGGCTCGTCCACCACAGGTACCAGTCCGACGCCGTCCTTGCCCGTGCTCTCGGCCACCAGCTGCTCCGCCCAGGCGGCGAACGGCGCCACCGGCTCGCCGCACAGGAAGGTCAGCTTGTCGCGGCCGCCGGCCCAGGCGCCGTGCAGGGCGTGGCCCAGCCGCGCGCCCGGATTGGCGGCGAGCTCGACCTCGGGCGAGCAGGCGACGGCCATGCTCCAGGCCGACTCCAGGACGGCGCCGGCGTCGATGCCCATCAAGGCCATCGGCAACACCCCGAAGTGGGAGAGCGCCGAGAAGCGGCCGCCGACGTCGGGCGGCGCCAGCCAGAGGTGCTGGAAGCCGCGCTCGTGGGCGACCTGCTCCAAGGGCGTCCCCGGGTCGGTGATCGCCACGAAGCGCTCACCGGGGCTCTCCAGCATCGGGGTGGTCTGCGCGTAGAAATGATCGGCGAGCGCGCGAGTCTCGATGGTGGTCCCGGACTTGCTGGCGACCACGAACAACGTCCGCGCCAGGTCGATGCGCCCGGCGACACGGCGTATCTCGGCCGGCAGCGTGCTGTCGAGCACCTTGAAGTAGGCGGCGCCGAAGATCCGCCGGCAGGCGTCGGCGAAGACGCTGCTGCCGCCCATGCCGAGCAGCACGACGTCCTCGACGTCGCTGTCCCTGACCCGGCGCGCGAAGCGCAGCGCCGGCTCGCACTCGACCCGCATGGAGTCGACGATGTCCAGCCAGCCGAGGCGGTTGCGGATCAGCTCCTGGGTGGCCTGCTCGCCGCCCCACAAAGACGCGTCCTTGTCCCACAAACGCCGGATCGGGCCCGGATCGCCGTCGCTGAGCCCGCCGCTGAGCCCGCCGACGGGCCCGTCGCTGGGCCCGCCGCTGGGCCCGCCGCCGAGCCCGGCGACGAGCCCCGCGGGCACCTCGGCGCCGGCGTTGATCCAGGGCGCCCCGCTGCGGGCGGCGGCGAGGGCATCTCGCGGATCGGCGGCGAGGGCCTCGGCGGCGGCCTCCAGGACGATGACCAGGGCGTCGTAGGCATCGGTCTGATCGGCGGCGACGCGGTCTTCGAGCTCGCGGCCGACCGCCTCGATGTCGATGCCGAAGCTCTCCAGCTCGCCGAGGAACTCGGCGGCCTCGTCGACCCACTGCCCGAGGGTCGCGTCGACCACGCCGCGGTCGCGAAAGGCCCGCAACGAGACCAGCGACATCGATACCGCGGTGTCGGGGCCGATCAAGCTCTCCACGTAGCGGGCGTCGCGGGCCCGCGGATCGTGGGTGGCGACGTCCGTCCACAGCAGCCGCATCATGCGGGGGCCGTCGGCGCGCCGCTCGGGGCCCAGCCCGCGATCGAGGACCTGCCGTTGCCGGCGGCAGCCGACCTTGGCGACCGCGACGGCACCGTTGCCCAGCAGCGATTCGGCGCTGCTGGTGTCGCCCTCGCTCTCGCGAATCCGCTCGCGCAGCGCGTCGTCGATGGCGATCTCCAGGGGCGCCAGGCCGAAGGAGACCAGCGCCGCGAGATCGCCGGCCCCGGCGCCCGATGCGAGGTGGCGCCTGGCGCCGTTGACGAACGCCTGGGCGGCGCGCGCCAGCCCCGAGACGGTGAACACGGGCCCGACGTGGACGTGGAAGCCGTCGGCGGTCATCGTCTCGAGCACCGCGAAGGCCGACCCGGTGGGCGGCACCCGGACCATGACGTTGCGGCGCTCGATCGCGCGCATCATCCGGAGAACGGCCCGGGTCAGCTCGTCGGCATCCTCGGCGAACTGCGGCAGCACGTCGATGCTGACGTAGCCGTCGCGACCGGCGCTGCTCTCGTACACGCCGGCGAGCGCGTCGGCGGCGAGCCGGGCCTCCTCGGCGAGCAGCCCCTCGACCACCTCCTCGATGTCCTCGCCGGCGGCAAGACGCTCGAGGACCGGGCGATACTCGGCTCCCCGCGCGACCGCGGCGGCCAGCACCCCGAGGTCCGACTCGATGCCGCTGACCGCGCTCGTCGCGATCAGCTCGTCGAGCGCTCCGGACTCGACCAGGCGGCGGCGCAGGTGGCGCACCCAGACGCCCTGGCCCCGATCGCGTAGCTTCCACAGGGGGTGGTCAGCCATCGCACGAAGTACGAGCCCGGGGACGAGCGCTGGCTGTTGTGGCCGGTGCAGCGTGACGACCAGGAAGCGATGGCCACCCTCCCCGCCTGCGGAGCACTGAAGGAGCGGTTGGCATCCTCTGCCAGCTCAGGAATCGAGCAGCGCGCGGGCGCGGGCCATGATGTTGTCGGGGGTGAAGCCGAACTTCTCCATGTTGGTGGCGCCCGGAGCCGAGGCGCCGTAGCGGTCGATCGCAATCACCTCGCCTGCCGGCCCCACGTAGCGGTGCCAGCCGAAAGAAGACGCCGCCTCGACGGCCAACCGCGTCTCGACGGCCGGGGGCAGCACCCGGTCCCGATAGGCGCGGTCCTGCTCCTCGAAGAGCTCCCACGAGGGCATGGACACCAGCCGGGCCCCGACCCCGTCTTCCGCCAGCCGTTGCCAGGCCAGCAGGGCCGCGTGGACCTCGGATCCGGTAGCCATCAGGATGATCTCGGGCCGCTCCGCGTCGCTGCTGTCGGCCAGCACGTAGGCGCCGCGCGCCAGGTTCTCGGCGCCGGCGATCTCGGCGACGATGCTCGACAGGATCGGCAGCTTCTGGCGGCTCAGCACCAGCGCCGTCGGACCGCTCCGGCGCGCCACGGCAAGCCGCCACGCGGCGCTCGTCTCGTTGGCGTCGGCCGGGCGGATGACGGTCAGGTTCGGCATCGCGCGCAGCGCCGCGAGATGCTCGATCGGCTGGTGCGTGGGGCCGTCCTCACCGAGCCCGATGCTATCGTGCGTGTAGACGTAGATGACCTGCTGCCCCATCAGGGCGGCGAGCCGCACCGCCGGACGCATGTAATCGGAGAAGATCAGGAAGGTGCCGCCGTAGGGGATCGAGCCGCCGTGCAGCGCCATGCCGTTGAGCATCGCGCCCATGCCGTGCTCGCGGACCCCGAAGCGGAGGTTGCGGGCCTGGTAGGCACCGCGGCCGAGATCGGGCTCGCCGTCGATCAGGGTGTTGTTGGACCCCGACAGGTCCGCCGAGCCGCCGATCAGCTCCGGCAGCCGCGCGGCCAGGGCGTTGAGCGCCTTGCCGGAGGCCGCCCGCGTCGCCATCGGCGGGGCGCCGGCGTCGAAGGCCGGCAACGCCGCGTCCCAGCCCTCCGGCAGCTCGCCGGCCAGCCGCCGCCGCAGCTCGGCGGCGAGCCCGGGATGCGCGTCCTGGTAGGCGGCAAACCGCTCCTCCCACTCGGCCTCCACCTGCTCGCCGCGGGCAACCGCCTCGCCGAAGTGCGCGGCGACCTCCTCCGGCACCGCGAAGCCGGCGTCGGCCGGCCACCCGAGGTTCTCCTTGGTGAGCCTCACCTCTTCCTCGCCCAGCGGCTCGCCGTGCGCCTTCTCGGAGTCCTGCCGGTTCGGGCTGCCGTAGCCGATGTGGGTGCGGACGCGAATGAGCGTCGGCCTTTCGATCTCCTCGCCGGCCGCCGCCAGGGCGTCGCCGATGGCGTCGAGGTCGTTGCCGTCGGCGACCCGCAGCGTCTGCCAACCGTACGCCGCGTAGCGCTTCTCGACGTCCTCGCTGAAGGTCAGCACGGTGGCGCCGTCGATTGTGATGCGGTTGTCGTCGTACAGGACGGTCAGCTTGTGCAGACCCAGGTGGCCGGCGAGCGAGGCCGCCTCAGACTGCACGCCCTCCATGATGTCGCCGTCGCTGGCGATCACGTAGGTGCGATGGTCGATGATCTCGTGGCCCGGCCGGTTGAACCTCGCCGCCAGGTGGGCCTCGGCGAGCGCCATGCCGACGGCGTTGCCGAACCCCTGACCCAGCGGCCCGGTGGTGGTCTCGACGCCCGGCGTATCGCCATACTCCGGGTGTCCCGGCGTGGCGCTGCCCCACTGTCGGAACGCCTTGATATCGTCCATCGACAGGTCGTAGCCGCTCAGATGTAGCAGCGCGTACAGCAGCATCGAGCCGTGGCCGGCGGACAGGACGAAGCGGTCGCGGTCGACCCAGGCCGGATTGCGGGGATTGAAGCGCAGGAGCCGCGTCCACAGCACGTAGGCCATCGGCGCCGCGCCCATGGGCATGCCGGGGTGGCCGGACGCGGCC
>Ga0214471_10002517_pt1 | contig 14357 bp, 14 predicted proteins | sample RVTome_5_FD_207665 | JGI IMG/M metagenome (GOLD analysis project Ga0214471, IMG submission 207665) | Soil microbial communities from uranium-contaminated site in the Upper Colorado River Basin, Wyoming, United States - RVT142D155 | ecosystem: Environmental > Terrestrial > Soil > Contaminated >...
AATGAAATACTCGAAAAAGAAATTTGAACAAATGGTGGGGCGGGCGGTGGATGGGCTGCCAGAGCACATACAAAAGCGCATGAAAAATGTGGCGGTTTGCGTGGAGAGCCGCCCTACGGCAGAACAGCTAGAGGAAGAAGGTGCCGAAAAAGACGGCGTGCTTCTGGGGCTGTTTGAGGGCGTGCCCGAAACCGAATGGGGCAAGGGGTTTGGAAACGACCTGCCAGACAAAATTAGTATTTTCCAGAAAAACATTGAGAAGTTTGCCGAAACTCCCAAAGAAATTGAACAGCAGGTAAAAATAACGGTGTGGCACGAAATTGCCCATTATTTTGGCTTTCAAGATAACGATCTCGAACAGCTGGAACAAAATTGGTAAAATAAAAATATGTTTGACCTTACGGTATCTGCGCTTATTGTAATCGGGTTGCGGCTGCTGATTCCTTTAACCATTTTTAAATGGCGAGTTTTTGGGGCTTTGGCGGCTCTGGCAATGGACGCGTTAGACGTTGTGTTTGTAGATGTTCTGGTGCTACTGCTGCAAGAGCCGCAAACCGGGTTTGGCAACCATTACCAATTTGTCGACAAGTGGCTCGACATGTATTACCTTACCATTGAAGTTATCGTGTCCTGGTGGTGGGCAAACAAACTTGCAAGAAACACCAGCATTATTTTGTACCTGTACCGGTTTTTCGGCATGATTCTGTTTGAAATTACGGGCATGCGAAAACTGTTTTTCTTTTTTCCAAACCTGTTTGAAAACTTCTTTTTGTATTATATAATTGCAGAAAAGTTTTTCCCGCGGTTGGTGCCAACAACAAAAAAGCAGCTGGCTATTGTGCTGGCGCTGCTGTACATTCCAAAGTTTGGCCAGGAGTGGATGTTGCACTACGCCCAGCTGCACCCGTGGGGTTGGATCCGCGACACCTTTTTGCCCTTTATTATCCGCCAATAGAAACGAACCCGAAGATCTTTTCCAACCTTAAATAGATGAAGGAGGTCAGACCTCCTTTATTTTTGGCGCTTGCACCGAGCGAGCGGAGCGAGTCGAGGTGTGGATAAGTGGGGGTTGACCGGGGTGGATGAGTGGCGTATATTGGTAGGTAGGTGGCGAATTGTGGATAAAAGTGGGGAAAACTAACCCATTCTGTGGATAACTCCAAACCGTTTAAGCTGAATAGCTATGTTTTTAGGAGAGTATACATATTCTATTGATGAGAAAAAGCGGCTTGCCATTCCATCCAAATTTCGCCAAGCCCTTGGGAAAAAAGCAGTCATCACGCGCGGGCTCGACAGCTGTCTTTTTTTATACTCCGCGAAAGATTGGGCGGAACTGGCCGACAAGTTAAGCAAGCTGCCTTTGGCGCAAGCTGACGCCCGGGGATTCGCAAGGCTTATGTTGGCCGGCGCCATGGAAGGGGATTTAGACAAACTTGGCCGCATTCTGGTCCCCGATTATTTAAAACAATACGCCTCATTGAACAAAAAAACCGTAATAGCGGGCGTATACAACCGAATCGAGATCTGGGATGAAACCAAGTGGCATGAATATAAGACAAAAATGGAAAAAGAAGTGGGAAACATGGCAGAGCGGCTGAAAGAACTGGGAATTTGACAATATGCACAAAGCAGTACTAACCGACAAAATACTGGAATACCTGGATCCAAAACCAAACCAGAATTTTGTCGATTGTACCGCGGGGGCGGGAGGACATACCACGGCAATACTGGAACGCACGGCGCCCAAAGGAAAGGTGCTGGCGATTGATTGGGACCAAGAAGCAATCAAACAGCTGAAAATCCAAAATCCAAAATCCAAAATCCAAAACCGATTGGTGCTGCGGGAAGGAAATTTTGCAGACGTAAAAAACATTGTTCGGGAAGAAAAGTTTCAGCCCATAACAGGAATAGTGTTTGACCTGGGATTTTCTTCAGACCAATTGGGCCGGGGCAGGGGATTGAGCTTTCAAAAAGACGAACCCCTGGACATGCGGTATTCAAAAACAAATCCGGTTACGGCGGAAAAAATTGTAAATTTTAGCAGCAAAGCGGAGCTGGAACGCATACTAAAAGAATATGGCGAGGAAGAATTCGCAAATCAAATAGCAACAGCAATTGTAGAACACCGGGCGCAAAAGCCCATAACGAAAACCGGCCAGTTGGTAAAAATAATCGAGCAAGCCACGCCAAAGTCTTACCAGCGGAAAAAAATCGCGGCTGCCACCAAAACATTTCAGGCCTTGCGCATTGCCGCCAATAACGAACTGGAAAACGTGCGGGCCGGCTTAAAAGGCGCGGCGGAAGTTCTGCCCGCCGGAGGAACCATAGCAGTTGTTTCCTTTCATTCTTTGGAAGACCGCGTGGTAAAAAACTTTTTCAAACAGGAACATTCGTTACAACCCATAACCAAAAAACCAATAGTCCCAAGTCAAACCGAAATACAACATAACCCCAGGTCGCGCTCGGCGAAACTTCGGGTAGCAAAAAAACTATGACCTTCTTCACCTTATTCCTTGCAAGAAAAAAACTCCTTTTCATTTTTGGAATCGCGCTTTCAGCGCTTTTGGTAGGATTGTATATTTTCCAGCTAAACTACCTTACCCAGCTGGCCTACCACATAGCCGAAACAGAGGAACAGCTTTCAGAGTTAAAGTACGGCAACGCCACCCTGCAAGCCCAAACATTCCAGGCAATTTCCCTAAAGGACATGGAAATATTGGCCGCGGAAAAAAACTTTCGGAAGGTGGATAAAGTAACCTATGTTCGAGTATCAGCCGGTCCTGTTGCCCAGCAATGAAAAATTGGAGGGCAAACCTTATTCTTCTAGTCATATTCGGGCTTGGCGTCTGCATTGTGGGACGCCTCGTTTTTTTACAGGTGCTAAACGACGGCTTTTATAAAGCGCTCGCGCAAGGCCAGCAGAATGTCGCCGCCTTCAGCAAGGGCCAGCGCGGCGCTATTTTTATCCAGGACCGCAAAGGAGAGCTATACGTGCTGGCCACCAACCAGAAAATTCCGTACGCGTTTGCCTCACCCGCGAAAATCGAGAACCCCGAGGACGCGGCCCGCCAGGTGGCTGCCGCTTTGGCATTGGAAGAAAACGAAATCCTTCCCAAACTGCAAAAAAAGGAAAGTTTGTTTGAGTTTTTAAAAAAGCGCATTTCCGAAGAGGAAGTTTCGCGCGTTGAAGCATTGCGTATTCCCGGCATACACATAGGCCAGGAAGAAGTGCGCACGTACCCCCAGCAGCAGCTGGCCGCGCACGTCGCGGGCTTTACCAACCAGGACGGCCAAGGCCAATACGGCATAGAAGAATATTATAACGACGCGCTGGAAGGCAAAGAGGGGCTTTCGGGAAACTCGTTTAACCCGGCTTCCTATATTTTGGCTTCCCTGGACAGAGGCACACAGGACGGTTCAGACGTTGTGCTTACCTTAGACTATAACGTTCAGCAAATGGCTGAATCCCTTCTGGAAAAACACAAAGAACAGGTGCATTTTGTTACCGGAACCGTTATTGTGCTAGACCCGAAAACCGGAAAAATATTCGCCCTGGCGAATACGCCAACCTACAACCCCAACGACTATTTTAACCAAGAAAACATCGGCGTGTTCCAAAACGCCGCCGTGGAAAAAATATTTGAACCGGGTTCGGTTATGAAGTCCCTTACCATGGCCGCGGCCTTAGACGCTAACAAAGTTACCCCGCAAACAACCTATACCGACAGCGGACAGCTTACCCTAAACGGCTATACCATTTACAATTATGATTTTAAAACATATGGGCTGCAAACCATGTCCGAAGTGCTGGCGCATTCCATAAACACCGGAGCCGCGTTCGCGGAACGCCAGCTTGGCCATAAAAACTTTTTGCGGTATTTGGACAAATTTAAGCTTTTTGAACCAACCGACGTTGATTTGGCGGGCGAGGTGTATTCGAAAAACACGGTTGTAAAAAACGGCCGCGACATTAACTTCGCAACGGCCGCGTTTGGCCAGGGCATTGAAATGACGCCCATGCAGCTGGTGCGCGCCTACAGCGCTTTGGCGAACAACGGCGTTATGGTTGAACCGTTTCTTGCCGAACACCGCGCGGAAAAAACAAAAGAAATTCGGGTTATTTCAGAAAAAGCGGCAAGCGATGTTACCATTATGCTCACCAACTCGGTAGACAAAAACGAGGTGGGAAAAATTTCCGGATATTACATTGCGGGTAAAACAGGTACCGCGCAAATTCCCTGGTCCGTACTTGGCATAAACAAACCCGGGTACGCGGACAATGAAACCGTGCAATCGTTTATCGGATATTTCCCTTCGCTCGACCCGCGGTTTTTAATATTGGTAAGGCTTGACCGGCCCCAAACCAAGGCTGCCGGGGCGTCCGCCATTCCGGTATTTCGTGAATTGGCCGAGTATCTTATCGCGTATTACCAAATTCCCCCGGACTACGAACTGCCTCTTTAAAAATTCAGGAAAATACTGTATACTAGGCCTGATATGGACCAAAACACAACCGCCAAAAAACCGTTTCCTAAAGTGGTGCCCCTGTGGGTATTGCTTTGCGTTGTGGTACTATTATGCGGCATGTTCGCAGTATTGCTGTATATGCTAAGCAGCCAGGTATACAACTACACCGTGCAGATTCCTGGGCGCGGCGACGTGGACCTTTCTACGTTTGCCTACGGGGCGCACCCGGAGCTTGAAAACGCCGCGTTTTTCCAGCAAGTTAGAGACGAGTTTATCGCTCAAAAAGCCTCGTTTATTGAAGCCGATCTTTCCGCCATGCAGCTACGCTTATACGAACATGGGGAAGTCTTGTATGATGTCCCCATTGTAACAAAAGGAAAAGAGGGTTCCTGGTGGGAAACTCCGGCCGGGTTATACAAAGCCCAAGGAAAGGAAGAAAACCATTTTTCTTCGTTTGGAAGCGTATATATGCCCTCGAGCATTCCGTTTCAGGGAAACTTTTTTATCCACGGCTGGCCGTATTACCCAAACGGCACTCCCGTGGAAAGCACGTTTTCTGGCGGATGCATTCGCCTTTCTGTAGAAGACGCGGAAAAAATTTACGAAAAGGTAAAAGTTGGCATGCCCATATTGGTACACGAACAAGACTTTGCCGGCGACCAGTTCGCGTACCAGGGAAAATTGCCGGAACTTTCCGCGACAAATATATTGGTGGCCGACCTAAAAAGCAATTTCGTGCTGCTGCAAAAAGACTCCAAAACGCCCGTTCCCATAGCGTCGGTTACTAAACTGGTAACGTCCATTGTCGCCACGGAATATATAAACATCGAGAAAGAAATTACCGTTCCCCAGCGAGCTCTGGTGCAAACAAGCACGCCAAGACTCAAAGCGGGCCAGAAAGTATCGGTGTACAGTTTGCTGTACCCTCTTTTACAAGAGTCTTCCAACGAAGCTGCCGAAACGCTTGCTTCGTACCTGGGACCCACGTATTTCGTAAACTTAATGAGCCAAAAAGTGGATTCTTTGGGCATGAAAGACACGCACATAGCGGACGCTTCCGGCTTTGCCGCGGAAAATGTTTCCACCGCGGAAGACCTGTTTAACCTGGCAAAATATATGTATAACAACCGGGGTTTTTTGCTGGGGGTTTCCGCGGGTCGAGTGGAACGCCCGGATTTGTACGGATACCCGGCGTTTCAGAATGTAAGCAACTTTAACTTGTTTGCAAAAGACCCTGCGTTTGTGGGCGGGAAAATTGGCAAAACAGCGGCGGCAAAAGAAATGTATGTGGGTATTTTTGAACTTCCCGTGCAGGGGGAAACCCGCCCTATCGCCATAATCCTGCTTGGTTCAGAAAACGTAGCCATAGACGCGCAACGCATACTGGACCACATAAAGAATACGTATTGAAATATGGTCCCATCGTCTAGCCCGGTCTAGGACGCCAGGTTCTCATCCTGGTAACAGGGGTTCGAATCCCCTTGGGACCGCCATGAAGACCCCTGAAGAATTGAAAGAGCTGGTCCAACAAGCAAAATATGGCGACTCTGGCGCGTTCTCCTCTTTGTACGACTTTTACCTTACCCCCATATTCCGCTTTATTTATTTCCGAGTGCGGAGCAAAGAGGATGCCGAAGACCTTACGCAACACGTCTTTGTTAAGGCGTGGGGCGCTCTTGGCGATTTTGAGCAGGAAGGAAAGTCGTTTTCAGCCTGGTTATATCGCATAGCCCGAAATACCACCATAGATTATTGGCGCAAGAAAAAATCCACCCCGCTTGACCCGGCCTCTCCCATTTTTCATAATAAACAAGACAGAAACCCGGGGCCTGGCGAGTTAGCGGAACAAAAAGAAGAAGCGGAACTTATACGAGACGCGCTTGGCATACTCAATGAAGACCAGCAAGCTATTGTAACGCTGAAATTTATCGAGGGATTGAGTAATGCTGAAATTTCAGCTATTGTGGGAAAATCCGAGGGCGCCATACGCCAGGCGCAGTCACGCGGGTTAAAGGTGTTACGTTTGCATTTTAAGGAAAACAATTTATTGGTATGAACACGTTTAGCAAAGAAGAACAAAAAATAATACAAAAACTGGAAGCGCAAAAAAACAGCGTGCAACCAAGCCAGCAGCTGTTAAGCAAAATAATTGCCCGGCTTCCTGTGGAAGAACAGCCCCAATCGTTTATGTGGGTTCGTTTCGCGCTGCCCGTTGTCGCGGTTGTCCTTGTGGCGGCAGTATTTGCGGGAACCCGGTTTGTGGGACAAACGCCCCTGCCCGTCCCGACCCAAACTCCTGTTATAGAACAGCCCTTAAGCATAGCCGCCATTGAAGCAGAACAAGCGCAAATTGACCGGGGACTAACGTTTGAAGATTTCTTTGCAGACGAGAAGCAAATGCAAGAAGTTGAAACTACCCTGGCCGGGTTTTAAAATTATCATGGCATACCTGCAAAAAACAACCGGTATTATAGGAATCGTGCTGCTGGTCGGGCTGCTTTTTCCCAATTTTGTATTTGCCCGGGCAGAACGCGCGCAGGAACTTCGCGAACGGGCGGACATGCTGCGAGAACGCGTGTTGCGGTCTGAAGAGCGGCAAGAGCGCCCGCGAAACTTGCGTGTGCAGCCTGTTGAAGAAACGGAAATAGACAAAACGGAACGCGAAGAAAAAATTCAGCAGTTCCAGGAAGCGCAGGAACAACTGCAAGAACAGCCCGAGCAACTGGAAAACCAAAAGGCGGTATTACTGCGCGCCATTGAATCGCTTTTAGAGCACGCCCATGTGCTGGGAGAACGCCTTACGTTGTTTCCCGTAATTGAAGAGGACTTAAAAGAATCCATTGCGGCTGAACTGCAAGCCGACATTGCCGCGTTGGAAGATTTTCAAACGCGCGCGCAACAAGCCACCACGCCAGAACAGCTGCGCCAGCTTGCCCGGCAATTAAAAGCTTATCGCGAGGACATAACCCAGACGAAAGTACGCAAGTTAATGTCGTTGGCGCATATTGAAGCTTTTGAGTACCGCGTTGTAAACTTGGCTGCCGCGCGGGCCGAAAGCATCGCGGAACGCCTGGACGAGTTTAAAGAGGTAGATAAAAATGTTACGCAGTTGGAAGACCTGCTTGGCCAGGCGCAAGAACATATTGGCCAGGCTTCCGAAGAATTGGGGCAGTTAAAACAGGATATTTTACAAAGCGACATTGATATTGCCTTTATGGCCGCAACGAACGACACCTTAAAAAACGCGAAGGCAAACGTAAAAACAGCCTACGACTTGTTTCACCAAATCGCCCGGGAAGCCGCGGAGTTGTAAAAACCATTGACCCCGCACCATTTGTGTCTCGCAAAAGGTGCGGGGTTGACAATACCGCTGGGTTTGCTATGATACAAATACGCTAACAAACTTCGTAGAAATACGGGTTCAAAGTTGGGTGCTACAAAAAGAACTCCTTGCAAAAGGAGCTCTTTTTGTTTTACAATACATTTGTGGACTCGGGCCCGTCTTCTATGAAGTAAGATGTTAGCGTTAGCACCTAACGAAGCGGGTGCGAACCCCGCCGGGTCCACGCAAAAACGTCCCTATTCTATAGGGGCGTTTTTGCTTTCAGAAGCCTCTGTAAAGTGCTACTCTCATTGTACCACAAAGGGTATTGACAAAGTTTATAGAGTATGCTATAATGCTAGTACAAATAAATAATAAAGCTGGTTTTTGAGGAGAAACTAGCCTTAAATAAGCTTACTGCGCCCACCGAAGCCTTGGCGAAGGTGGGAATAAAGCGAAAAACGGGCTCCTCACAGACGCCCTTTTTCTTTACCCCACTTAAGCTCATAATCCCAGATTGTGACCTCAAGCGGGAAGATACAGTACATTCAAATAATCTTCATGGCGGCGAAATGGACATTAGTCAGACACATTCAGAAAAGATTTACCTAGGGATGAAAACAGGATTAGTGTTCAGTTCGCCGCTATGATCTTCTATTGAGCTAGTCACGCTGGGAAAACGGTGGCTGGTTCAATAGAGGTACCATAGAAGCAACCCTTCGACTCGCTTCGCTCGCTCAGGGCAAGTACTCACTAGAAGGCTGTGGAATCAGGGGATTTCCTCATCTTGCAAATCCCGCGACATTACGTTATTACAATTCCGGGACGCAGGGTACATCCTTTGGCTCCCAGCCTTATGGTGGGTATAAAATTCAGCGCAGAAGCGCTGGTTATTGAAACCTCGCCAAGTTGACACAGGAGATCGATTTTGATATTCTATATCTATGGCAAACAAAGTTAATCTCAAAAATGTGGTTTGGCAGGAAGGCAAATACTACGTTGCTCAAGGATTGAACGTAGATGTTTCGAGCTTTGGGAAAACAAAAAAAGAAGCTCTTGCGAATCTTCAAGAGGCCATTGAGCTTCGTTTTGAAGACGAAAAGGCAACAAAAATAGCCAAAGTAGAAAACGCAGAAATCATTAACCTTTCGCTTTCCCGTGCCTAAACTTTATTCTTCGAGAGAAGTCGTGCAAGTCCTTCAAAAGAAGGGCTTTGTTTATATTTCACAAAAGGGCAGCCATGCGAAATTTCGAAAAGAACGAGGACCAACACTAACCGTAATCGTGCCCGCGAATCGGAAGGAAATCCCCTATGGTACTTTTCGATCCATTCTGCGGCAAGTGAATCTTAGCGAAGAAGAATTTGCCAAAGCCTTGAAATAATGTTGCCTGGGTAAGTTTGCTTTATATACTGTCAAATTGGGAGTTTTACACAAAATTCAGTGCAGAAGCGCTGGATTTTTTGTATAATAAGACAATGTCTTTTAATGATATTCTTGGAACTAATTGGCACGCCATATCTGCCGGGGAAGCGGTACGCAAACTGGAAACCGACGCGGAGAACGGCTTATATGAAAAAACCGTGCAGCGCCGCCGCGAATTTTTTGGCCCAAACAAATTGCCCGAAGCAAAACCGACTTCCAAACTGGTTCTGTTTTTAAAACAATTCCGCAGCCCGCTTATTTTTATTTTAGTGGTAGCGGGCTTTGTTACCCTTGTGTTCCAAGAATACACCGACAGCATTGTTATTTTTGGCACCGTGCTTTTGAATACCATTATCGGGTACGCGCAGGAAAGTAAAGCCGCCAACGCCCTGGCAAAACTAAAACAAATTTTGCACCACAAAGCCACCGTACTGCGGGGCGGCCAGGAAATGCAAATTGCCCAGGAAGACGTACTGCCCGGCGACGTTATTATGCTGCACCCGGGCGATAAAGTGCCTGCCGACGGCCGGCTTTTGCACTGCTGGAATTTGCAGGTAAACGAAGCGGTGCTTACGGGCGAATGGATTGCCGCTTTGAAGCGGAACACCGTATTGCAAACCGCAACCTCTTTGGCAGACCGCGACAACATGGTGTATATGGGCAGCGTGGTGGAATCGGGCAACGGAAAAGCCGTGGTTGTGGGCACCGGGCTTTACACCGAGCTTGGCCGCATTGGCACCCTTATAAAAAACGTCAAAGAAGAGCACACGCCCTACCAAAAAAAGCTTACGCACTTTTCGTGGATTATTGGCATCGTTATTACCCTGCTCGCGCTTTTGATATTTTTGGAAGGGACGCTTACGGGAGCGGGCGTGGTTGAAATGTTCGAGCTGGCCGTAGCCATTGCCGTATCTGCCATTCCCGAAGGCCTGCCCATTGCCATGACTATTGTGCTGGCCATTGGCATGCAGCGCATTTTGCAAAAAAAAGGGCTCGTGCGCTCCTTGCCGGCCGCTGAAACTCTGGGTTCCACCACGGTAATTGCCACGGACAAAACGCTTACGTTAACGGAAGGAAAAATGCAAATGGAAGAAGTGGTGCCCTTACGGCTGCAAGACAAGGAACTATTGTACATTGCCAGCACCCTGGCAAACGAAGCGTATGTCGAAAACCCGGATCATGCCTTAGAACAGCAAATAGTAAGGGGAAGGCCTACGGACCGCGCGTTAATGCAGGCGGGTATGGCTGCCGGGTTTTCCAAAACAAAACTAGAAGAACGTTTGCCTTTGGTGTTGCGCATTCCATTCGATTCTTCCACCAAATACGTGGCAAGTTTTCACCAAACTACAGACGGCATAAAACTGTATGTTTCAGGAGCTCCGGAAGCCCTGCTGGGAATTTCAAACCTTTCACCGGATGAACGCAGGGAAGCGACGGACACCCTGGCAAACCTTACCCAGCGCGGGCTGCGCGTAGTGGCGGCAGGCGTAAAAATCATTGGGCAAGACCAGTTTGCCGGAAAAACACAAGAACAGCAACAAAAATTTTTAAAAAATCGCATTGGCGGCCTGCAGTTTATTGGATTTGTCGCCCTTAAAGACCCCATACGCAAAGGCGTAAAAGACGCCATCGACGAAGCAAAAATGGCGGGCATTAAAACCGTGATTGTTACGGGCGACCACGCCTTGACCGCCCGGGCAGTGGCCAAAGAACTTGGCTTACCCGCGGAAGCGGAAAATATTATGCAAGGCAGACACCTCGAGGGCATCGGGGATAAAGAGCTTGCCAACCTGCTGGCCCAAATTTCCGTGTTTGCCCGGGTGGAGCCCGCGCACAAACTGCGCATTATTGAAGCGTGGCAAAATCAAAACGCGGTTATCGCCATGACCGGAGACGGCGTAAACGACGCGCCAGCCTTAAAAAAAGCGGACATTGGTTTGGCGTTAGGATCTGGCGCCGACGTTGCCAAAGAAACGGCCGACCTGGTTTTGCTGGGCGACAACTTTGCCATTATTCCCGCAGCCATTAAAGAAGGACGGGTTATTTTAGACAACATCCGGAAAATTATTACCTTTATGGTTTCCGGTTCGTTTACGGAAACCATACTTATTGGGGCAACCCTTCTTATCGGCGCCCCGTTTTTACCCGTTACCGCTTTGCAGATTTTGTGGATTAATTTGGTGGAAGGCACGCTTCCCAGCATTGCCCTTACCAAAGAAAAAGCGGAAAGCGACGTAATGCGCCGGCGCCCGCCCAAACACAACAGCTCTTTGCTTACCGGAGAAATGAAAGCCATTATTTTTGTCATTAGCTTTATTACCGACCTTATTTTGCTTGGTTTGTTTTACTGGCTGCTTTCTGGCGACCTGGGATACAGCCAGCATCATATTCAAACCATTATTTTTGTTGGGCTGGGAATTGATTCTTTACTGTACGCCTTCTCGTGTAAAAGCCTGCGCAAAAATTTGTGGCAGTACAACCCGTTTTCCAACCTATGGCTGGTGTCGAGCGTCCTGGCGGGTTTTGCCATGCTGTTTGCCGTCATATACATTCCGGTTTTGCGGCAGCTTTTTGAAACCCACCCCCTTAACCTGTTTGACTGGACTTTGTTGGCCGGCCTTGGAATACTAAATGTAATCTGTATTGAATTTGGAAAATGGATATTTATCCAATACGACCGCAAAAAGGGCGCTGCCATTGAAATGTAAAAATATGCTATTTCACTTTTTTCTTTTTGTATTTTCCGCATTCTTGCTGCTTTGGTCTTCCAACTGGTTGGTAAGCAGCGTTAGCCAAATTGCCCGGTATTTAAAGTGGCGCGAATTTGTCATTGCGTTTTTCGTAATGGCGGTGGTGGCGTCATTCCCAAACTTGTTTGTGGGGGTTATTGCCGCCTTCAACGACGCGCCCGAGCTTTCGTTTGGCGACGTAATGGGCAACAGCGTGGTAGACCTTACGCTGGTCGCGGCGCTTGCCGTGTTTTTCGGCCAAGGTTCGCTGCGCGGCGAAGGCCCGCTGGTGCAACGCTCCTCCCTTATTACCGCTGCCGTTGCCGTCCTTCCGCTGCTGCTTATTTTAGACCATGAACTGGGTAGGGGAGACGCTGTTGTACTATTACTTGCGTTTTTGTTCTACAGCTTGTGGCTTTTTTCCAAACGCGAAGAATACACGCATATTTTTAACCACGCCAACGAACCTGTCCGGCCGAAAAACCCCCCCATTGCCAGGTTTCGGACATTTTTCGTAAATGTCTTAAAAACCGTGGCCGGTATCCTTATTTTGCTGGCTTCCGCCTACGGCGCGGTTGAAGCAGTCTTGTTTTTTGCCGACCAGTTCCAGATTCCCGTTGCCCTTATTGGAATTTTCGTGCTTGGTTTTGGAAGCGCGCTTCCTGAAGTTTACTTTACCATTGCCGCGGCCCGCCAAGGCAATAGCCGAGTTATTTTGGGCGATTTAATGGGGGCGGTTATCGTAATGTCCACACTGGTGCTTGGAATTGTGGCCTTAATCCAACCCATACGCATAGACGACTTTTCCCCGTTTGCTTTAGCGCGCTTTTTTCTTATTGTTTCGGCCCTCTTTTTCTTACTATTCCTGCGTACCGGCCGAAAAATAAACCGCAAAGAAGGAGTGTTTTTGCTTTTCCTGTACATGGCCTTTATCGCGGGAGAAATTCTTATTCGCGTATTCGACCTCCCCTAAGGCTTTGCAATATGGTATGCTAGGGCCATGCAAGACATAGTGTACATTGTTATTATCGCGGGCCTGGCCTTAGCTTTGTTTTTGCTGTGGCAAAAAAGCCAAAAGCAGCAGGCCGAAGGTGGCAGCAAGACTGGCGGACAGGAAATCGTTATGATCCAAGGGCAAATTGCGGAGCTTCGCCAGACTGTGGACGAAAAACTGGGCGGGGCGACCACCATGTTCCAGCAGCAGTATTCAGAGTCGGCCAAGCTTATTCAGGCTGTAACCGCAGAATTAACTCGCGTGTCCGAAGGCCAAAAGCAGGTAATGAACGTTACCGAACAGCTGCAGAGCCTGCAGGATATTTTAAAAAATCCAAAGCAACGGGGAGTGCTGGGCGAATACTATTTGGAAGCGCTGTTAAAAAACGTAATGCCTCCGGGTTCTTACCAAATGCAGTACGGCTTTCCCAACGGTACTATTGTGGACGCCGCCGTATTCGTAAAAGACAAGATTATTCCCATAGACTCGAAATTCTCGCTGGAAAACTATAACCGTATAGCTGAAACCGCGGATGCCTCCGAAAAGGCCCGTTTGGAAAAAGCGTTTGTGGGCGACCTAAAAAATCGCATTGTGGAAACCGCAAAATATATCCAGCCAGAACAGGGCACAACCGACTTTGCGTTTATGTTTATTCCGCACGAGGCCATTTATTACGACCTTTTGGTAAACAAAATTGGGGCCGTAACCGAAGACACGGAAAACCTGGTACAGCGGGCCGCGGGCAAATATAAAGTTATTATTGTTTCACCCACGTCGTTTTTGGCGTATTTGCAAACTGTTTTGCAGGGGCTTAAAGCCATGCAAATTGAAGAATCCGCAAAGCTTATTATAAAGCGCGTGGAAGACTTGGGCAGGCATTTAAAAGCCTACGACGAGCACCACACCAAACTGGGCAACTCGTTAAGCGCCACGGTAAACAGCTACAACGCCTCGCGCAAAGAACTGGGCAAAATAGACAAAGACGTTTTGCGCATTACGGGTTCCTCAAACGAAATTGATGTGCTACAATTGGAAAAACCCAGCACACTCGACGAGGATGAATAATGGTTAGAGTAAGAGTAGTGAAAGAAGGGGACGAGTACATTCTTATACGAACTGACGGAGTCGAGTGCGAATGGAGAGCCTATTCGCTACTAGACGCTACCAAAAAAATGAGTCTTGAGGTAAAAAGTAGGGATATCCATATAGACACCACGGCGCTCATTCCCTTTTGGAGAGAAGAAAACAAAAGAAAGGAAGAAAAGCTGCACCCAAAGAAAGGGCCGCCCTAGCGGGTAACTGCTCACTGGGGATAACTTCCTACACGAAGGATTGACCGCGTGGTATGATAGTCCTCACCAATGCCAAAAGGACAACTCACAGTTGAACAGCGTCTCAGACAGACAGTTACCCGTCTCAAG
>Ga0214471_10002518_pt1 | contig 14352 bp, 13 predicted proteins | sample RVTome_5_FD_207665 | JGI IMG/M metagenome (GOLD analysis project Ga0214471, IMG submission 207665) | Soil microbial communities from uranium-contaminated site in the Upper Colorado River Basin, Wyoming, United States - RVT142D155 | ecosystem: Environmental > Terrestrial > Soil > Contaminated >...
CTGCTGCACCGGCAGCACCACGCCGCCCGCGCGCCAGACGTCCTCGACGAACGGCGTCGGGATCTGGTAGGTCTCGGTGCCCCAGCCCGGCACCATCGTCACCACGCCGCGCAGCACGTAGCCCAGGCCGATGGTGATCATCACCACGGTGAACGCCGGGTGGCCGAGCACCGGGCGCAGGATCAGGCGCTCGGCGAGCATGCCGACCACCGCCATCGCCGCCACCGCGAAGACGATCGTCAGCCAGTAGGGGAGCCCCAGCACGGTGGCGCCGGTGAGCGCGAAGAACGCGCCCAGCATCATCAGGTCGCCCTGCGCGAAGTTCACCGTCTCGGTCGCCTTGTAGATGAGGACGAAACCGAGCGCGACGAGCGCGTAGACGCAGCCGAGCGAAACGCCGGCGACGAGCAGCTGCAGCAGATCGACCAGAGAATCTCCCTCCCGGGCGGCGATTCTACATGGGCAGGGTAGGCCGCAAGCAGCGCCGCGTCAGCAAGCGGGGGCCAGATCACCGGCTTACCAAGCAATTGCTTTTCGGGGGATGCGCCTCTAGACTCGATCGCGCATGGCCGCCACGCACGAAGTGCTCAACCAGAGCGCGCCGCTCGAGGACACCAACCTGATGCACACGAACGCCGCGCTCGGTGCGGCGCTCGCGTTCAACCTGCCGCCCGCGCGCCTCGCGGCGGCGCGCGCTCGCCTCTCTGCGCTCGGGGCCGAGCTCGGTCGGCGCGACACCTTCGCCCTCGCCGACGCCGCCAACCGCTACCCGCCCGAGCTCAAGACCCACGACCCGCAGGGCCGGCGCCGCGACGAAGTAGAGTTCCATCCGTCCTGGCACGCGCTGATGGCGCTCGCGCTCCGGCACGGCCTGCACAGCGCGCCGTGGTCCGAGCCGGGACCGGGCGCCCATGTGGAGCGCGCCGCCGCGTACCTCCTTTACTCCGAGGTCGAAAACGGCACGCAGTGCCCGGTCACCATGACCTATGGCGCGGTGCCGGCGCTGAAAGCCAACGCGGAGCTGGCCGCGCAATGGCTGCCGCGCATCTATTCGCGCGCGCCCGACGCGGCGCTCATCGGCATGGGCCTCACCGAAAAGCAGGGGGGCTCGGACGTGCGCACGAATACGACGCGCGCCGTCCCGCTCGGCGCCGGCGAATATGCGATCACCGGCCACAAGTGGTTCTTCTCCGCGCCGATGTGCGACGCGTTCCTCATCCTCGCGCAGGCCCCGGGCGGGCTCGCCTGCTTCTTCATGCCGCGCCGGCTCGACGACGGTCAGCCCAATGCCATCCGCATCCAGCGCCTGAAGGACAAGCTCGGCAACCGCTCCAACGCGTCGTCCGAGGTCGAATTCGAGGAGGCGCGCGCGACGCTGCTCGGCGAGGAGGGCCGCGGCGTGCCCATGATCCTGGAGATGGGCGTCTATACGCGCCTCGATTGCGCCATCGGCACCGCGGGCCTGATGCGCCAGGCGCTCGCGCAAGCGCTGTGGAACGCCGCGCAGCGCCAGGCCTTCGGCAAGCTGCTGCGCGAGCAGCCCCTGATGAAGAACGTGCTCGCCGACCTGGCGCTCGAGTCGGAGGCCGCCACCGCGCTCGTCTTGCGCCTCGCGCGCGCCTACGACGGCGAGGACGCGCGTGAGCGGCTGCTGCGCCGCGTGCTCACGCCCGCGGCCAAGTTCTGGGTGTGCAAGCGCGGCTCGCACTTCGGCCAGGAAGCGATGGAGGCGGTCGGCGGCAGCGGCTACGTGGAAGAGCAGGTGCTCGCGCGCATCTACCGCGAAATGCCGCTGAACTCCATCTGGGAGGGCGCGGGCAACGTCATGTGCCTCGACGTGCTGCGCGCGCTGAGAAAGGCCCCCGACGTGATCGAGGCGGTGGCCGCCGAGCTCGACGCGGCGGCCGGGCGGCACCGCGCCTACGACGCCTTCAGCGCTTCGCTCAAGGACCGCCTCGCCGACGCCGCCGAGCACGAGAGCGCCGCGCGGCGCCTGACGCAGGACCTCGCGCTCGCGCTGCAGGCGAGCCTGCTCGCGCGCCACGCGCCGCCCGAAGTATTCGAGAGCTTCGTGCGCTCGCGCCTGGGCGCCGACTGGATCGGCGCCTTCGGCACGCTCGCGCCCGATCTGCCTTTCGATGCGCTGATCGAGCGCGCCATGCCCGTGGCGCGATGAAGTCGGTCCGCGTCGGCGCGGGCCTGGGGTTCTACGGCGATTCCTGGCATCCGGTGCGCGCTTCGATCGAGCGCGGCGGCGTGCGCTACATCGCCTCCGACCACCTCTCGGAGCTCACGCTCGCCATCCTGCAAAAGGACCGGCAGAAGGATTCGTCGGCCGGCTACGCGCGGGACGGCCTGCCGATGCTGATGGAGCTCTGGCCGCTCGCCGCGAAGCACGGCGTGAAGTTCATCCTCAACGCCGGCGGGCTCAATCCGGCAGGCGCGCGCGAGGCCATCGCACGCGCCTTTCGCGACAAAGGCTGGAAAGCGACGATCGCCACCGTCACGGGCGATGCGCTGCTCGGGCGGTTCGACGAGCTCGTCGCGGCGGGCGAGACGCTCGCGCACATGGATAGCGGCGCCGGACTGGCGGGCGTGCGCAGCCGCATGCTGTTCGCCAACGCCTACCTCGGCGCGCAGCCCATCGTGCGCGCACTCGAGCAAGGAGCGGACATCGTCCTCACCGGCCGCGTGGCGGACGCCGCGCTCTCGCTCGCGCCGATCGTGCACGAGCTGGGATGGAAATGGGACGACTGGGACAAGCTCGCGCTCGGACTGACCGTAGGCCATCTTCTCGAATGCTCGGGCCAGGGCTCGGGGGGCAATTTCGGCTCGGCCGAGGAATGGGCGGCGATTCCCGACTACGCGCACCTGGGGTACCCGATTGCCGAAGTGAGTGCGGACGGCAGCGCGCTCTTCACCAAGGCGCCGGACACGGGCGGGCGCATCTCCTTCGACACGCTTCGCCAGCAGCTCCTCTATGAGGTGCACAACCCGCACGCCTACGCCTCGCCCGATGTCGTGCTCGACATGGGAACGCTGAAACTCGAGGACCTGGGCAACGACCGCGTAAGGGTGACGGGTGCGAGCGGCGCCGCGCGTCCCGCCAGACTCAAGGTTGTAGGCGGGTATCACGACGGCTGGATGGGCACCGGCATGATCGGCTTCTCCTGGCCGCAGGCTTACGCCAAGTGCGAAAAGGCGGCTGAGACCCTCAAGACGCTGGTCGCCGAGCGCGGCTGGCCGGTCGAGGACATGAACGTGGAGTACATCGGCTACGACTCGCTCCTCGGCGCGAATGCCGATCCGACCTATCGCGACCAGCTGAACGAATGTTTCCTGCGCATGACCATCAGGACGCAGGAGCGCAAGGTCGCCGATGCCTACGGACGGCTGTTTCCGTGGTTGGGCCTGTCAGGCCCACCCTACGTGGGGAGCATGAAAGGGGTGCAGGGTGCGAAGGAGCTGCTCGGCATCTGGCCCACGCTGGTCGAGCGCGAGCGGGTGGAGTCGGAGGTGGACGTCGCTCTGGAGAAGGTCTGATGCGCGTGCCGCTCTGGAAGATCGCGCACGCGCGCTCGGGCGACAAGGCCGACCGTGCGGACATCGGCCTGTTCGCCTGGGACGCGCCGACCTACGAGGTGCTCAAGCGCGAAGTGACGCCCGAGCGCGTGCAGGCGCACTTCAAGGCGATGTGCGACGGCCCGGTGGAGCTCTGGCCGCTCGACAACCTCTGGGCGCTGAAGATCGTGCTCAATCGCGCGCTCCAGGGAGGAGCGGCGCGCTCGCTCCGCATGGACAACCTCGGCAAGGCGGTCGCGGCGCAGCTGCTGCGCATGGAGATCGAGGCGCCGGCCGAGCTGCCGCGGCTGTGCGCGAAGTGACGAAAGCGAAGAAGAAGCCGGCGCAAAACGGCAACCGGCGCGAAGAGCTGCTGCGCGCGTGCGCGCGGCTGTTCCGTGAGAAGGGCTTCGACGGCACCTCGGTCCGCGACATCTCGCAGGCTACCGGCATGCATTCCGGGAGCCCGTTCTATCACTTCAAGTCGAAGCAGGAGATGCTGGTCGCCGTCATGGAGCAAGGCCTCACGGAAGGTCTGCGCCATCTCGAGGCGGTGGCGGCGCTCAAGCTCCCGGCTGCGGAGAAGTTCAGGCAGCTGGTGCGCGCCCACCTCGAAACGATCTGCGCGGACGGGCACGACTTCATCCCGGTGATGCTTTACGACTGGCGCTCACTTACCCCGGCGAACCGCCGGCGCGTCATCGCGCTGAAGGACCGCTACGACGCGCTGTGGCAGAAGGTGACGGACGACTTGCAGACGCAAGGGGTGATGCAGGGCGACGCGCAGCTCGCGCGCCTGTTCACCTTCGGCGTGCTCAACTGGACCGCGCGCTGGTATCGCGCGGGCGGGCGCAAGTCGCTCGACCAGATCGCCGAGGAGGCGGCGCAGTTCCTGCTGCGGCGCTAGCTAGGCGAGATACGCGCCGCCGTTCACGTGCAAGGTCTGGCCGGTGATGTAGCGCGACTTGGGACCGGCAAGAAAGCGCACCGCGCTCGCCACCTCCTCGGGCGTTCCCCGGCGCCCGAGCGGCGCGCCGCTCTCCGCGTCATGCGCCGAGTGCGGGCCGCTCGCCGCCCCGCGCACGGTGTCGATCCGCCCCGGCACGACGCAATTGACCGTGACCGCGTCGGCGGCCAGTTCCAATGCAAGCGCGCGGGTGAGGCCGACGAGACCGGACTTGGCAGCGACCACGTGCGCCCGCCCGAGGGCGCCGGTGTGGCCGGACATGCCGCCGATGTTCACGATTGCCCCCTGGCCGCTCGCGCGCAGGTCCGCGAGGCAGGCCTTGGCGCAAACGAACGCCCCGTCGAGGATCACGGCGGTGAGCTCGCGCCAGCGCGCCAGGTCGATGTCGTCGATCGAAGCCACTTCGCGCACGGCGGCGTTGTTGACGAGGATGTCGAGGCGCCCGAAGCGCTCGCGCGCGGCGTCGACGACGCGCTCGACGGCGGCGGGCTCGGTCACGTCGGCGAGCGCCGCCATGGCGCGGCCGCCGCCGCGCTCGATCTCCGCCGCCACGGCCGCGACCTCTGCGGCGGAGCGGCGCGCATGGACCACGACGGCGGCGCCGGCTTGCGCGAGCGAGAGCGCGATCGCGCGCCCGATGTTGCGTCCCGCGCCGGTCACGAGGGCCACGCGCCCCGCGAGCTCTTGCGTGGAGAGCTCATCCACGGAGCATCTCCAAGTCGACCGGCCGTTCAAAAAAGCGGCCGGCGCCTGCGATGAACTGCTCGGCGCGCGCTGCCGGCCAGCCGCCGTGGGCGCAGTTGAGGCGGAACTTGTCCTCTATGTCGCGGCGCGAAAGCGGCTCGTGCGCGCCGCCACGCAGGTGCGGCTGGCGCTCTTCGAGAACACGTCCGTCCTTGAGCCTGGCGCGCGCGTGGCCCGTGTACTCGGCGGGATAGGGATTGTCCGGATCCACGACGTAGCGCACCTTGGCCGCGAGCGCGCGCAGGCGCGGGTCGCGTATGCGCTCCTCGGTAAAGGCGTCCAGCCCCGCGTGCCCGAGCACGAAGCCCGCGGCGATGCAATAGGGCTGGCTGAATTTCGCAGCGTAGGCATTCGGCGGCCGCTGCTTGTCGGCGAGCGGCTCCCACAGTCGGTGCACGGTGCCCTCGGCGGCTTCACAGACGATTTCGACGATCTCCTCGACCGCGACGCCGCGCGCGGCCAGGCGCTTGGCGCAATCGATGTAGGGATGCGTCATGGTGCCGCAGGCGTACTGCTTGAAGGCGACCGTGGCGGCGAGCCAGCGCGTGCCGAATTCGTCGAGCAGCTTCGCCCAGTCGCCGTCCGTCGTGCGCGCGAAGCCGTGATACAGCCCGTGCACGCCCTCGAGCACCGTGCGCGGCCCGACGAAGCCGGCGCGGGCGAGCTCGACCGCGCGGATGCCCGACTGCGCGGCCCAGCCCGGGTGCAGGCGCTTGGTCCACGCGCCCTCCGCCAGGTACTCGATGATGCCGCTCGCCATCGAGCCCGCGATGCCGAGGGCGTGCACGAGCTCGCCGCGCGTCGCGCGCAGCGCCGCGCCCACGCCGGCCGCCGCAGCCACGGCGCCGAGCACCGCGGTCGGATGGAAGCCCGCCTGATGGATGCGCTTCGGGGCCACGAGGCTCGCGCGGCACATGACCTCCACACCGATCGCAATGCCGAACAGCGCGTCCGCGCCGGACAGGCGCCGGCGCTCGGCGACGGCGAGTACGGCCGGAACCACGACGGCGCCCGCGTGCACCGGCCCGCCCTCGAAGGTATCGTCGAAGTCCTCCCCATGCGCGGCAGTGCCGTTGACGAACGCCGCGCCGGCCGCATCGAGCGTGCGCGCGTGGCCGATCGCCGTCGAGCGGCCATCCGCCTCCCAGCCCTGCAGCGCGGCACGCACGTAATCGCTATGCCGCGCGGCCACGCACAACCCGGTCACGTCGAGGAGCAACGCTTCGGCGGTGGCGCGCACCTGCGGCGGCAGCGGCGCCCCGCGCGCCGCTTCGATGGCGATCGCGAGACGCTCGGCAACGGCTAGCGACGCCTGGTTCATGACGGCCTTGCCCGCCGCCATTCGCGCCATAGCGACAGCCCAACAATCGCGGCCGCCAGCAGAAGCAACGTCAGCGCGATCGGTTCCTGCCAGAAGATCGCGTGCTCGCCGCCGGAAAGCACCAGCGAGCGCCGGTAGTTGGACTCCACCATGAAGCCGAGAACGACACCCAGCACCAACGGCAGCGTCGGCACGCCGAAGCAGCGCAGCGTGTACCCCAGCACTCCGGCGCCGAGCACCAGCGCGACATCGAAGAGGCTCCCCTGCAGTGCGAAGATCCCGGACATGACCAGCGCGAGGATAAACGCCATCAGGTACGGTTTGGGGCGGTTCACGAGCCACAGGCAGGGCGTCAGGATCACCAGTCCGAGCGCGAGCATGGCGACGTTGGCCACCAGCATCCCGGCGAAGAGCCCGTACACCGCTTCGGGGCTCTTTTCGAAAAGCATCGGCCCCGGCGCAAGGCCGTGCAGGAGCAAGCCGCCGAGCAGGATGGCGGCCGAATTGGAGCCCGGAATGCCCAGGCCGAGGAGCGGCACGAGCGCGGCACCGGTGACGGTATTGTTCGCGCACTCGGGCGCGGCCACGCCCTCGACCGAGCCCTTGCCGAACTCTCCCGGATGCGCGGACCAGCGCCGCGCCTCGTTGTAGGAAAGGAATGCCGCGATGGTGCCGCCGGCGCCCGGTGTCACGCCCTCGAACGTCCCGACCACGGCGCCGATCGCCTGCGGTCGGAACAGGCGCTTCCACGTCGACCAGCCCGGCAGCCGCAGGCGCGCCGCGCGCGCCTGCATCTTCGGCCAAGCGGGTTCGATGGACTGTGCCATCAACTCGGTAACGGCGAACAGGCCCACCATGACCACGATCGGACGTACGCCGCCCAGCAGATCGGGCGAATCGAAGGTGAAGCGCGCGACGCCCGATACCGGGTCGGTGCCGATCGTCGCAATCATGAAACCCAGGACCGCGGCGAACAGGCCTTTCAGGAGCGAATCGCCCGAAAGGCCGGCGATGACGCTCATACCCAGCACGCCGAGCGCGAAATAGGCCGGCGGCGTGAACGCAAGCGCGAAGCGCGCGAGCGGCGCGGTCGCCAGCACCAGCACGGCGAGACCGAACAGCCCGCCGACGAATCCCGAGACGAGCGAAATGCCCAGCGCCTCGCCGCCGCGACCCTGGCGGTGCATCTCGAAGCCGTCGATCACCGTGGCGGCGGCGGCGTTGGTGCCGGGCGTCCGAATCAGGATCGCGGGAATCGAGCCGCCGTATTCCGCGCCGATGTAGACCGACGCCAGCATCACGATCGCGGGCACGGCGTCCATGCCGAACGTGAACGGCAGCAGCAGCGCCATGGCGATCGACGGCGAGATGCCCGGCAGCGCGCCCCCTACAATGCCCCAGGCGACCCCGGCAAACGCCGCGCCGATGACCGAGCCGGACGAGAGCGCATGCCACGCGTGCGCCAGCTCGGACACGCGCGTCAGCCGAAAATGCCCGCCGGCACTGCGAGACCGAGACCCTGCGCAAAGATAAGCCACAGAATCGCGGCGCCGACGAGCGCGTACAGCAGCGCCGGCGGTCGCAGCGCCGCGCCGTAGTAGAGCATGGCTGCCAGCAGCAGGAGTGCGAGCGCGGGCGCGAAGCCGAGCAGGGGCACGGCCGCGAGGTACGCGGCGCCAAGCGCGGCGACGCCGAAGGCGCGCGCGTGGCGCCGCAGCGCGATGCCTCCGTCTCCTGCGCCTCTGAGCGCGCCGCGCACGCCTATGGCGATCGACAGGAGCGCGAGCAACATCGCCAGAAGTTTGGGCACGCCGTCGGCGCCGACGTCGTCGGCAAGCAGGCTCCGCGGCAACGCGGCAGCCGCGGCGTAATAGGCGCAGGCGAGCGCCACGCCAAACGCGGCGCAGGTGAGGTCGCGGCGCACGGTCGACGGACGCGTTACCGGATGACGCCGAGCGCGCGCAGCGACTCTGCGGCCTGGCCGGCGAATTGCGCAATGAAGCGGTCGGATTCCTCGGCTCCCATCACCGCCGGAACCAGGCCCTCCTTGCGGTACTCCCTCTGGTAGGCGGGATCCGCGAGCACCGCCCGGATGCCGTCATGCCAGGCCTCGAGTACGCGGGTCGGCAGATTTTTCGGTCCTGCCAAACCGCGGAACTTGGTGACGACGACATCGATCCCCTGCTCACGGGCAGTCGCGAGTTGCGGGCGCGACGGCATCCGCTCGGCCGTGAGCACGGCGAGCAGCCGCACCTGGCCGGATTGGAGCTGGCCGGACAACTCCTGGATCTCGCCGATGCCCAGATCGAGCGTGCCGTTCAGCACGCCGAGCATCTGGTCGCGCCCGCCTTCAAAGCTGACGATGATCGCGTTGGCCTGCGTCAATCGGCTCATCCGCTCCATCGTAACGCGCTCCAGCGACGCCGGATTCGCCGCGCCCCACTTTGCCCGCCCGGGCCCCTTGCGCGCGCGCTCGATCGCCGCCGCGAGCGTGCGATGCGGCGACTGCGCGCGGGTATAGATGACCTCCGGGTCGAAGAACACGTTGACCACCGGCGAGAGGCTTTCGTATCCGTACCGGGGCTTGCTGAGCAGCGTCGTCTGGATGTAAGTGGGGGTCGTCGCGTAGAGGACCGACCCATCCGGCGGGGCCTGGGCCACCCGGGCCACCGCCCGGGCACCGCTTCCGCCGCTGATGTTTTCGACCGCCAAGGTGACGCCCATCTTGGGTGCGAGGTGCCGGGCCAGCGTGCGCAGGAACACGTCGCTCCCGCCGCCCGGGCTGGAGTGCGTGACCAGCGTGACGTTGGCGACCGGATAGGCCGACTGCGCGCCCGCCGCGGCGAGCACGAGGCCAACCGCAAACGCCCGCCTAGCCCAGCTGCGCGTAGCGATCGAGATGGTGATCGGCGTCGCCGAACTGCTGCGCGATGATGGTCAGGCGCCGGAACGAGTGGCTCACCTTCAGCTCCTCGCTCATCCCCATTCCGCCGTGCAGCTGGATCGCCTCCTGGCTGATCAGGCGCGCGTTGTCCGCGATCTTGATCTTCGCCGCCGACACCGCGCGCGCGCGCTCCCTCGCGTCCGCGGCGCCGTCCACCCTGGAGCACGCGAGGCAGGCCATGGAGCGCGCCTGCTCGTAGGCGACGACCATGTCCACCATGCGATGCTGCAGCGCCTGGAAGGTGCCGATCGGCACGCCGAACTGCTTCCTCGTCTTCAGGTACTCGAGCGTCGAGTCGCAGGAGAACTTCATGGCCCCCACGGCTTCCGCGCAGACGAGCGCGGTGGCGAAATCCACCGCCTCCTCGATCACCGCCAGCGCCTTGCCCTCGGCGCCGAGCAGCTCCCCGGCCGTGCCTGAGAGCACCACGTCCGCTGCACGCATCTCGTCCAGCGTACGGTAGGGCTTCAGCTTGACGCTCTTTGCGTCCACGAGGAACAGGCTCGGGCCCGCGGGCGCTTTCGCCGACACGACGATCTTTGCCGCGGCGGGCGCGCCCAGCACCACGACCTTCTCGCCTTCCAGCGTCCAGGCGCTGCCGGCTTTCTTCGCGGTCACCGCTACCGGCGCGAGGTCGTAGCGGGCGCCCTTCTCCGAGAGGGCTAGCGCCATCTTGAGCTTGCCTTCCACGACCGCGGGCAGGATCGCCTTCTTCTGCGCATCGCTGCCCGCCTGCGCCACGCACCGGGCGCCGAGCAGCGTCGGCAGGAACGGCTCCACCACCAGCCCCTCGCCGAAAGCTTCCATCACGCTCAGCAGGTCCACCGCGCCGCCGCCGAACCCGCCATGATCCGGCGAGAACGGGATGCCGGTGAGGCCCATCTCGGAGAACGCCCCCCATACTTTCTCGCTGTAGCCTTCCGCCGAGGCGACGAATTTCTTTCTCGCCTCGAAGTCGTAGTCCTTCTGGATGAAGCGCCGGACGGAATCGGCGAGCAGCTGCTGCTCTTCGTTGTAGTCGAAGTTCATGGCTACAGTCCCAGGGTCATCTTGGCGATGATGTTGCGCTGGATCTCGTTCGACCCGGCGTAGATCGTGGTCTTCCTGAAATTGCAGTAGCGCGGCGCGATCGCCGCGGTGAACTCATCGAACCCCGCGTCGCCATTCACCGCCTTGAACGGCTGCGCCAGCGGGCCGACGGCCTGCATCATGAGCTCGGTCAGCCCCTGCTGGATCTCGGTGCCCTTGATCTTGAGCATGGAGACGTCGGCGCCCGGCGGCTGACCGGTGCGGCGCATGCGATCGAGGAACCGCAGGTTGGTGATCTCGAGCGCGGTCAGCTCGACTTCCAGGCGGGAGACCTTGTCGCGGAAGCGCGGATCGTCCATCAGCGACTTGCCGCCCTTATTCTGCTGCGCGGCGAATTCCTTCAGCTTCGCCAGTTCGCGCTTGGAGGCGCCGATGCGCCCCGTGTTCATGCGCTCGTGGCCCAGCAGGTACTTGGCTACCGTCCAGCCCTCGCCCTCCTGGTGCACGAGGTTCTCCACCGGCACCTTCACGTCGTCGAAGAACACCTCGTTCACCTCGTGCCCGCCGTCCATGAGGATCAGCGGGCGCACGGTGATGCCGGGGGCTTTCATGTCGATGAGCAGGAACGAGATGCCTTCCTGGCGTTTGGCGGTGCTCGAATCGGTGCGCACCAGGCAGAAGATCCAGTCGGCGTAGTGCCCGAGCGTGGTCCAGGTCTTCTGCCCGTTCACCACGTAGTGCTCGCCGTTCCTCACCGCCTTGGTCTTGAGCGAGGCGAGGTCCGAACCGGAGCCTGGTTCAGAGTACCCCTGGCACCAGAAGTCGTCGCCCTTGTAGATGCGCGGCAGGAACTTCTTCTTCTGCTCCTCGGTGCCGAACCTGAGCAGCACGGGTCCGCACATGGATAGCCCGAAGGGAATGAGCGGCGGCGTGCCGGCATAGCCGCACTCCTCCTCGAAGATATAGCGCTGTACCACGCTCCAGCCCGTGCCGCCCCACTCCTTCGGCCACGAGGGCGCGACCCAGCCCTGCTGGGCGAGGATCCTGTGCCAGCGCAGCAGGTCCTCGCGGCTCAGCTCTTCGTATTCGGCGATCTTGTCGCGCAGGTCGGCGGGAAGGTTCGCCTTGAGCCAGCCGCGTACCTGGTCGCGGAACGCCAGTTCTTCCTGGGAATAGTTCAGATCCATCGCGCTGCCCCTCCTCTTGCCAGACCGAAAGAATACCCCTAGTTTGACTGCCGATGAGCGAGTTCGACTACGTCGTCGTCGGCGGCGGCTCGGCGGGCTGCGCGGTCGCCGCGCGGCTCGCGCAAGACGCGACGACGCGCGTGTGCCTGGTGGAAGCGGGCGGCGACGGCCGCTCGTTCCTCATCGACACGCCGGCGCTCCTGGCGGTCACGGTGCCGCGGCGGCTGCACAACTGGGCGTTTGAAACGGAGCCCCAGCCCGGGCTCGCAGGACGGCGCGGCTACCAGCCGCGCGGCAAGGCCCTCGGCGGTTCGAGCGCCATCAACGCCATGATCTACATGCGCGGGCATCCGCGCGACTACGACGACTGGTCCGCGGCGGGCAATCCCGGCTGGGCGTGGCACGATGTGCTGCCCGTTTTCCGCCGCGCCGAGCACAACGAGCGCGGCGCAGACGACTACCACGGCACGGGCGGCCCGCTGAATGTCGCCGACGTGCGCTCGCCTAATGCGGTGTCGCTCGCGTTCGTCGACGCCGGCGTCGAGGCCGGTCACCCGCGCAATCTCGATTTCAACGGCGCAACGCAGTGGGGCGTCGGCCTCTACCAGGTCACGCAGAAGCACGGCCGGCGCTGGAGCGCGGCCCGCGCCTATCTCGATGCCGCCGTCGCGCGCGGCAATCTGTCGGTGCGCACGGGCACGCACGCACTGCGGCTGCTCGTCGACGCTAAAGCGTGCCTCGGCGTGGAGACTTCGCGCGGCACGCTGCTCGCGAAGCGCGAGACCGTCGTTTCGTGCGGCGCCTTCGGCTCGCCGCAACTCCTGCTGCTCTCCGGCATCGGGCCACGCGAGGCGCTCGAGCCGCACGGCATTGCGCTCCGGCACGAGCTCCCGGGCGTGGGGCGCAACCTGCAGGATCATCCCGACTACGTGATCGGATATCTGTCGTCGGCGCCCGGGCTCCTCGGGCTCACGCCGCGCGGGCTCGCGAACCTCGTTGGCGGCATGCGCGCCTTCCGGCGCGAGGGGCGCGGGCTTCTCGCCTCGAACATCGCCGAGGCCGGCGGGTTCCTGGGCTCCGCGCCGGGGCTCGAGCGGCCCGACCTGCAGCTGCACCTCTGCATCGGCCTCGTGGCCGACCACGGCCGCGATACGGCGCCGCGCTACGGCTTCTCCTGCCACGTGTGCCTGCTGCGCCCGCAGAGCCGCGGCACCGTGACCCTGCGCTCGGCCGATCCGCTCGCGCCGCCGCGCATCGATCCGGCGTTCCTGGCAGAAGAAGACGACGCCGCGCGCCTCGCGCAGGGCGTCCAGCGCACGCTCGACATCCTGCGCCAGCCGGCGCTCGATCGGTTCCGCGGCGCGAACGTCTTCGGCGAGGAGGGGCTCGGCGACGGCGCGCTCGGCGATCTGGTGCGGCGGCGCGCCGACACCGTGTACCACCCCGCCGGCACCTGCCGCATGGGCTCGGGCGAGGACGCGGTGGTCGACGCGCGACTGCGGGTGCGCGGCATCGAGCGCCTGCGCGTCGCCGACGCCTCCGTCATGCCGACCTTGATCGGCGGCAACACCAACGCGCCCGCGATCATGATCGGCGAGCGCTGCGCCGAGTTCCTCAGAGGATCGTGACGCCCCCGTCGGCGACGATGGTCTGCCCGGTCACGAACGCGGCCGCTTCGGAGGCGAGGAAGACGGCGATGGCGCCGATGTCCTTCGGTTCGCCGATGCGCCGCAGCGGCGTGGCGGCCTCGCGCTCCTGGCGCCGCTTTTCGTCTTCCCACAGCGCGCGCGCGAAGTCCGTCTTGATGAGGCCCGGGGCGATGGCATTGACGCGCACATTCCTCGGCCCCCATTCGGCGGCAAGGTTCTTCACCAGCATGTGGTCGGCCGCCTTCGACATGCCGTAGGCGCCGATCACCGTGTTGGCGACGATGCCACCGATCGAGCCCACGCTGATGTAGCTGCCACCGCCGCGCTCGGCCATGCCGGGCAGCGTCATGGCGGCGAGCCACAGCACGCTCTTCACGTTGTTGTGGAAGATCTTGTCGAACGCGTCGTCCGGGATGCCGGCAAGCGGGCCGTAGTACGGATTGGTCGCCGCGTTTGAAACGGCCACGTCGATGCGCCCCCAGCGCTTGAGCGTCGCATCGACCAGTGCCTGCAGCTCGTCCTTGCGCGACACGTTGCAGGGCTGCGCCAGCACCTCGTAGCCCTGTCCTTCGAATTCGGCGCGCACCTGCTCGCAGGCGTCGGCCTTGCGGCTGGAGACGACGACTTTCGCGCCGGCGCGCGCCATCTCCTCGGCGATGGACTTGCCGATGCCGCGCGTGGAGCCGGTGACCAGCGCCACCTTGCCGGAGAGATCGAAAGGGGATCGGCTCACGATATGTTTTCGTATTCCATTATTTCAAATATGATATGACTAAATTACAAGAGGAGACGACATGGGCGCACCCGAGTCCGAAGTTCCGCTTTCCCCCGCCGCAAGCCACTACAGCTACGAACACGAGGGCGACCGGCAGTTTGCCACGACGCTCGCGCGCGGGCTCGAGGTCCTGCGCTGCTTCACGCCGCTCGAGCCCATGCTCGGCAACAAGGAG
>Ga0214471_10002519_pt1 | contig 14348 bp, 12 predicted proteins | sample RVTome_5_FD_207665 | JGI IMG/M metagenome (GOLD analysis project Ga0214471, IMG submission 207665) | Soil microbial communities from uranium-contaminated site in the Upper Colorado River Basin, Wyoming, United States - RVT142D155 | ecosystem: Environmental > Terrestrial > Soil > Contaminated >...
CATCCCGCGACCTGCAAACCCGAATCGCGATTCATGCCCGCTTCGGCGCCCGGGACATCGATCCGTGGATGATCGACCTGATCCGGCCGGCGCGGGGCAGCGCGATCCTGGACGTCGGCTGCGGCGCCGGCAAGCAATGCCGGGCGTTCTACGAGCACCTCGAGGGCGAGGCCGAGATCATCGGGGGGGACGTTTCGCCGGAGCTGTTGGACGAGGCCCGGCGGTCGGCCGGCGAGCTGGGGAACGGCTTCTCGGTGCAGGAGCTGGATTTCAACCGGCCCTTCCCGTTTCCCGATGAACGCTTCGACCTCGTCTCATGCTGCTTCGCCATCTACTACGCAGCCGATATCCCCTTCACCCTGGGCGAGTGTCACCGTGTGCTCCGCTCCGGCGGGCGCCTGTTTACCACCGGCCCGATGCCCGAGAACAAGCGCCTCTTCTACGAGATCATCGAGGAAGCCACCGGACGACCGATCCCGCCGATGCCCGGGAGCTCTCGCTACGCGAGCGAAATCCTGACCGCGATGCGGCGGCAGTTCTCGCAGGTCGAAGTCCACATCTTCGAGAACCCGCTCGTCTTCCCCAACGTGGGTCCGTTCGTGGCGTACACGCGGGCCTCGCTCTCGGAGGACCGGAAGCTGTGGACCGGCCTCTTCCACGCTCCGGAGGAATTCGAGTCCGTCATGCGGGCCGTCGAAGCGGCCGCCGAACGCCGCCGACAGCGGGACGGGAAGCTGATCATGACCAAGGTCGTCGGCGGACTTCTGGCTACGAAATAGCCGGCGGGGACAGCGTGCAATTTTTCGGGCGCAAGCTTCTCTTTCTCGGGGCGCACCCCGACGACATCGAGCTGGGCTGCGGCGGACTGCTGTCCAACATCCGCGGGCGGGCCGAGATCCTGTGCGTCACCCTGTCCGACAACCAGAAGAACCCCGATCTGGGGAACGTGGTCGAAGAACACCACCGGAGCATGGCCGTCCTCGGGGTGCCGCGGGACCGGGTGGTGCTGGGCCCGTTCGAAACCCGCAACTTCCCTCGCGACCGGCAGGAGATTCTCGAGTTCCTGTTCCAACTGCACCATGACTACAAGCCGGACATCGTCTTTGTCCACACCCAGGCCGACATCCATCAAGACCACAGCGTCACGACCATGGAAGCGCTGCGCGCCTTCCGCGGCACAACCGTCCTGGGGTTCGATGTGCTGCGGAGCAGCTATGGATTCTTCCCGCACTTCCTGGTCGAGATCACCGAGGAGGACGTGACGAACAAGATCCGCGCCCTGCGGGAATACGGGACGTACGGCGGCAAGTACTACTTCTCGCCCGAGGTCGTTCGGGCGGCGCTCGTCCGGCACGGCGCGCTGGCCGAAATCCCGTATGCGGAGGGGTTCGACATTCTGCGCATCGTCGGCCGGTTCGAGGGCCGGCGCGACTGACCCCGCCGCCGGGTACGTCGCCGTGTGAGCCTCCATGCAGCGGGGCACGATCCAGCTCCGGGGCCGGGTGCGATGGAAGCTGAGGCGGGCCGGGACCTTGCTCCGCTACGGCCCGCGGCGGGTGGGCCGCCTCCCGATCGTGTTCGGCAACGCCATCCCCAAGAGCGGATCGAAGCTATTATTCAATATCCTCCGGGGCCTCACTCGCCTCGGGCCGTTCGTCGATACCGGCTTGAATGAGATCAAGCCCTATAGGGACGGGCTCCCGACACCCCAGGCCTGGGTCAACCTCCAGCTCGACGCCCTGGCGGCGGGGGACGTCCGGTTCGGATACCTTTACGCCCATCCGGACAGCCTCGAGCGCCTCTCCCGGCCGGGATGGGCCCCCTTCATGATCATCCGCGACCCGCGCGACACGATCGTCTCCGAGGTCTTCTACGCCTCCGACATGCACCCCGGACATGCGCTGCATGAACACATGCGCAGTCTGCCGCGGGTGGAGGACCGCATCGAGGCGTTGATCCGGGGCATCTCCGAAGGACCTCGCCAGAGGGTGAACGTGCGGGAGCACTACGAGCGGTTCCTTCCCTGGCTGAGTCGACCGGAGGTGTGCGTCCTCCGCTTCGAGGATCTGCTGCGCCAGAGGGAGGTCGAGCTGACGCGGGTGCTCGCCCACCTTGAAAAGCATGGCGTCGAGCTCGACCTGCCCCACCAGCGGGCGATCGCGATCCTGGCGGACGAGATGGCGCCGCGGAAGTCGGAAACGTTCCGCCAGGGCCGGGCGCAGGGATGGCGGGATCATTTCACGCCCGCCAACAAGGAGCAATTCCGCTCCGTCGCCGGCGATCTGCTCGAGCGCCTGGGCTATGAATCGGGGCCCGACGGGTAGCCCGGTGGCGCCGCGACGTCCTCCGCAGTGTTCGATCGTCATCCGGGCCTTCAACGAGGAGCGGCACATCGGCCGCCTTCTCGAGGGGATCCTGCAGCAGACCGTCCGGGAGGTGGAGATCCTGCTCGTGGATTCGGGTTCGATCGATGCGACGGTCGCCATCGCCTCCCAGTATCCGGTCCGCATCCTGACCATTCCGCCGGACTCCTTCAGCTTCGGCCGGTCGCTGAACCTCGGCTGCGCCGCCGCCCGAGCCGCCCGCATCGTCATCGCCAGCGCCCATGTCTTCCCGGTGTATCCGGACTGGCTGGCGCGGCTTCTCCAGCCGTTCCGCGATCCTCGGGTGGCGATGGTCTATGGAAAGCAGCGCGGCGACGCCGGGTCGCGCTACAGCGAAAGCCAGGTCTTTCGTGCCTGGTTCCCGGAGACCAGCCGCCCACGGCAGGACCAGCCGTTCTGCAACAACGCCAACGCCGCCATCCGGCGGAGCCTGTGGAAGAGACGGCCCTACGACGAGACCCTGCCGGCGTTGGAGGATATCGATTGGGCGACGTGGGCCATCCGCGAGGGCTACGCGCTGGCGTACGTGGCGGAGGCCGAGGTCACGCACGTGCACGAGGAGGCGCCCCGGGCCGTATTCAACCGCTACCGCCGCGAGGCGATGGCACTGCGCCGCATTCATCCCCAAACCCGTTTTCGTTTGACGGAATTCATCCGTCTGTTCACCGGCAACGTCCTTCATGACACGTGGCATGCATTCCACGACCGGGTCTTGCCCGCCAAGCTGCCCGAGATCCTCTGGTTCCGCTGGATGCAGTTCTGGGGGACGTATCGCGGGTTCTCGCTGTCCGGCCCGCTGACCGAAGAACTGAAGCAGGCGTTCTACTATCCGCGGGGGCTTGCCCGTCCGAAGGACGGGAGGGAGCGGGCGGCCCGGCCGCTGGACTACGGCGCGCTGGCTGGAAACGCGCCCCGCACTGCCCGCCGATCCCGCGCCGGGCGGGCCCGGTCGCGAAGAGCACGCGCCGGGCGCTAGCGGGTCGGAGGATCGATGGGCGAGAGCGACAAGGAGGGACCGATCGTGGCCCTGGTCCCGATGCGGCATCATTCGGAGCGGGTGCCGGGCAAGAATTATCGACCGGTGGCCGGCCGACCGCTGTACGCGTACATCCTCGACGTGCTCCATCAAGTCCCTGAAGTGAGCCAGATCGTGGTAGACACGGACAGCCCGACCCTCCGGGAAGGGGTGGCCGGGCAGTTCCCCTCGGTGCGAATCCTCGAGCGCCCGGAGGGCTTGCGGGGTGACGCCGTTCCCATGAACGACATCCTGGTGCACGACGCGGGCCTGGTGCCGGCCGGCCTGTATCTTCAGACGCACAGCACGAATCCGCTGCTGCGACCGGCCACGATTTCGCGGGCGATCGCCGCGCTTCGCGCCGCCCCTGATCACGACTCCCTGTTCTCCGTGACGCGAATCCAGGCGCGCCTGTGGTCCGCCGCGGGTGGGCCGATCAACCACAATCCGGCCGAGCTGCGGCGGACGCAGGATCTGCCCCCCGTGTTCCTGGAGAACTCGTGCCTCTACCTCGTGGGTCGGACCACGTTGCTGGCCCGCCGCAATCGGCTGGGGCCAAACCCGCTCCTGTTCCCCATCGACGCGGCCGAGGCCTGGGACATCGATGAGGAACTCGACTTGAAGATCGCCGAGTGTCTGATTCAGGACCGGGAGCGCCGACGGGCGCAGCTCGGCGGAGAATAAAGTGGACGTGCAAGTCCTCATTTCCGCGCCCTATCTAATCCCGGTCTTCTCCCGGTTCGAGCCGGAATTCGCCGCGGCAAGGGTGCGGCCGGTGATCGCCGAGGTCCGCGAGCGGCTGTCGGAGCCGGAGTTGGGGGAATTCGCCGGGACGATCGACGGCGCGGTGTGCGGCGACGATCGATTCAGTGCCGCGGTGCTGGAAGCGTGCGCTCCGCGGCTCAAAGTGATTTCGAAGTGGGGCTCGGGCGTCGATTCGATCGATCGGGAGGCGGCGGCGCGGCTGGGAGTCCGGGTGTTCAACACGCCCGGGGCGTTCACCGAGGCGGTCGCCGATACGGTGCTCGGATACGCTCTGGCCTTCGCCCGGCAGCTCCCCTGGCTCGACCGGCAGATGAAATCCGGCCGCTGGGCCAAGCTTCCGGGGCGCGCCTTGCACGAATGCACCCTGGGCGTCGTCGGGGTGGGGAGGATCGGCCGGGCCGTGCTGCGGCGGGCGCGCGCCTTCGGGATGAATTTGCTGGGCCATGACATCGTCCAGGTGGATCGCGCCTTCCTCGACGAGGTCGGCGCGGAGATGATCCCTTTGGAAGAGCTTCTGGAGAGGGCGGATTTCGTCAGCCTGAATTGCGACCTGAACCCGAGCTCGCTCGGTCTGATCGACGGTGGGGCGATGGCTCGCACGAAGCGTGGCGCGGTCTTGATCAACACGGCCCGGGGTCCCATCGTCGACGAGAAGGCCCTGGTGCAGGCGCTGCGCGACGGCCGGCTGGCGGGCGCAGCTCTGGATGTGTTCGAAGACGAGCCGCTGCCGTTGGACAGCCCGCTGCGGCAGATGGACAACGTCCTGCTCGCGCCGCACAATGCCAACAGCAGCCCGTCGGCCTGGGAGCGCGTGCACCGGGCGACGTTGGCCAATCTGTTCCTGGGCCTGGGCCTTGCGGTCCCCCAAGAATGGCGGATCGAGGCGGCCGAGATCAGGCCGGTCTGATGGACCGGGGAGCGGGTGGGGAGAGTGCCGGGACGAGACGAATAGCCCTGATCACGGGCGCCGCCGGCGGGATCGGGCAGGCGGCGGTGTCCGCCTTCCTCGAAGCCGGCTGGGACGTGGCGGCGGTGGACCGCCGGCCCATCGGCGGTGTCTCAAACGCAACCCGCCAGTATCGAATTGACGTCTCACGTACCGATGAAGTTCGGCGCCTTTTCCAGGAAGTGACGCGCGACTTCGGGCGGCTGGACGCGCTGGTGAACAACGCCGCCGTGCCCCTCGGCAAGCCGCTGCTCGAGACGTCGGCCGAGGAGTGGGACGAGGTGATGGCCTCGAATCTTCGCTCGGCCTTCCTGACGGCCCGGCACGGTCATGCCTTGCTCCGGGACACGCGCGGGTCCATCGTGCACGTCAGCTCAGTCCATGCTGTGGCCACGTCCCTCCACGTCGCCGCCTATGCCGCCAGCAAAGGCGGGCTGGTGGCCCTGACCCGGGCGATGGCAATCGAGCTTGCCCCCGATCAGATCCGGGTCAACGCCGTCCTCCCCGGGGCGGTCGATACCCCGATGTTGCACGAAGGGATGAAGCGGGGCGGCGGCCCGCCCGGGACGGCCGCCGAGCGGCTGTCGGACCTTGAGCGGCGGACCCCGCTCGGCCGCGTCGGCCGGCCGCATGAGATCGCGCAGGCGATCCTCTTCCTCGCCGACGCGGACTGGTCTTCCTTTGTCACCGGTCAAGTGTTGATCGTCGATGGCGGCGCCACGGCGCGGCTGAGCACCGAATGAGGCCGTCCCTCCATTCGGCGCCGCGGGTGTCCCGGGACTGCGACCGGAGGTCGTTCCCATGTTGATCGCCCTACCTCTCCTCGTCTACCTCCTTCTGGCTGGAACGCTGCTCGGTCGCTCCCGGCCCGATCGCCTGACGACACTTGCGCTGGGCGAGGCCCTCCTGCCCGCGGCCGTGTTCTGCGGGGCTGTGGTCGTCGTTTCGGCCGAAGGCTTGAGCCTCATCCACGGGCTGAACACAGCCGCGGTCGCCGCCGTGTGGGTGGTCCTGGGGATCGTGATCGGGCTGCGAGGCTGGCGGAGCGGGGCGCTCCGATCCGCCTGGAGCGCGCTGAGATCCACCCCGATCTCGTTCTCGGGTTGGGAATGGGTGCTTCTCGGCGCCATGGGGGTGTTCGCCTTGACCGTCCTGCTGGTCGCCTGGATCTCCCCGCCGAACAACGTCGACTCGCTGCTGTACCACGTCGTCCGGACCGCCCACTGGGCGCAGAGCGGAAGCCTGGAACATTACGCGACGGCGAGACAGAATCAGCTCCTCAAGCCGATCTGGGCCGAGACGGCCATCCTGCACTTGCGCCTGCTGTGGGGGGGCGATCGGCCCTCGAACCTCGTCCAGTGGACGAGCATGTTGTTCTCTGTCTTCGGGGTGGCGGTGCTGGCGGCCCGGTTGGGGGTGTCGCGCGGCGGCCAGATCCTGGCGGCCGCCTTCGTCATGAGCCTCCCAGCCGGTATTCTGCAATCTTCCAGCACGCAGAACGACTACGTGGTCGCGCTGTGGTCGGTGTGCACGGCGTTCTACGTCCTGACGAGCAAATACCGTGACCTTACGCGGCTCGAGCTTCTCGGGCTTGCCCTCGTCCTCGGCATCGGCTTCTTGACGAAGGGGACGTTTTACGTCTATGGCCCGCCGCTGATGGTGTGGTACTTCCTTTCTCGCCTTCGTAGCCGCGGACTTCGTTCCGTCCTGGTTGAGGGCGCGGCTCTGGCGCTGATCGCAGCTGCACTGAACGCCGGCTTCTGGGCCCGCAACCTCCAGACCTACGGCGGCCCCTACGGCCCATCGGACTTCCTGCAGCGGAATCTGGGGATTCGGTTCCTGCCCGCGGCGTCGACTGGAGGGACCGAGCCCGGGGCCGATGAGGTGGGGGAGCCGGACACGGTCGGACTGACCGTTCCGGATGATGAAGGCGGGGCCCTTGAGTCCTCGGGAAGCGGGCCGTCCCCAGACGACTCGGGCGGCGGGGTCTTCACGTCGCTGCGCCGATGGGCGGACCGGGTGGCGCGCACGGCCGCGTTCAACCTCGTCACCCCTTCCCAAAGGATCAACGACCTCGTGCGGTCCGTGTTCGTTCGATTCCCGCGCACGTTCGACGCTCGCTACTTGGCCCAGTGGGACAACGTGGCGTGGAGTCACGAAGACACGGCCCCGAACACTCTCCATTTGGCGATCGCCTTCCTGTCGATCGCCGGAGCCTTCCTTTTCGCCAAGGGCCCCGAGCGAGTCTGGCTCCGGAAATACGGCCTGGTGGTCCTGGCCATGTTCGGCATGATCCCGATCGTGATCGGCCATGGCCCATCGATCTGGGGCATGCGCTACCAGCTCCCCTTCTTCGTGATGGCCGCGCCGGTGGTCGGCGGTGTATGGACGGCCGGCCGGCGCGCCTGGCCGGCGCGCGTCTTGGGGATGGGTCTTCTGGTCGCCGGGCTTCCCTGGTTGCTGTTCAACAACACCCGGCCGCTGATCGGCCGCACTCCCTGGCCGACGCGGGTCGGGAGCATCCTGACCACGCCCTCGGCCGAGGTGATGTTCGCCATCAATCCCCGTATCCGTCTCTCCTACGAGCAGGCGGTCGAGACGGTCCAGGCCTTGTCGTGCCGGGAGGTCGGGCTGCGCATCGACTCAGGTCACCTGGAGTACCTGTTCTGGTGGCTCTTCGGCGCCCCCGAAGACGGCACACGCATCGAGACGATCCACACCTTCCCCATCCTCGAGCCGCTGCTGGACCGGGACTTCCATCCGTGCGCGATCCTGTGCACGATCTGCCAGGACCGGACGAGGCTCCACGGCCTGCCTCTGGTGGCCGACCTCGACCGGGTGGACGTGTTTGCCGGCGAAGGTTTTGTCTGGGATCCCGATGGATAAGCCGGGCCCGAGATTCGGAATGGGATCGGTTTGCTAGCGATCCTGCCTCTCCTCGCGTTCGGTTCCGTCTTTCTCGCGCTGGGCAACCTCCGGCGGTCCTGGGAATGGGATCGTGTGTTCCTGCGCAGCCTCATTCTGTGCGGGGCGGCGACCGTCCTGGCGACGGAAGTCCTGAGCTTGATCCGAGGCATCTCCCAGGCCGGGCTGGCCGTGTTCTGGGTGCTGGTGTTGGTCGCGGCGGCGGCGGTGCTGGCCCGCGAGCTTCGGCGGGGCGAGAGGATTCGTCTGCCATCCCTCAGGGCGCGACCGACGCCCTGGGACGGGACCCTTCTGGCGGGCATCGCCCTCGTCGCAGTGGTCACCGCCGTGGTGGCATGGTTCGCGCCGCCGAACACCTGGGATGCCCTGACGTATCACATGGCTCGGGTTGCCCACTGGGCGCAGGACCGGACCCTGGCGCACTACGCCACCGGGATCCCGCGCCAGATTCAGATGACCCCCGGCGCCGAAATACTCATGCTCCACGCCTACGTCCTGGCCCGCGGCGACCGCCTTGTCAACTTCGTCCAATGGGGAGCCATGGCGGCCTCGATCGTCGGGGTGATCACCGTGGCGCGCCAGATGGGAGTGGGTCGAACCGGGCGGTTGTTCGCCGGATTGTTCGTGGCCGCCATGCCGGTGGGCATCGCCCAAGCCTCGAGCGCCCTGACCGACTATGTAACGGCGGCATGGATGATCGCGGTCGCGTCCGAAGTGTGGGGGCTGTTCGAAGACGAGGCCCGGGTCCGTCCCATCTACCTGGGTCTGGCGGCGGCGCTGGCGGCTCTCACCAAGCTGACCGCCGCCGGATACTTGCTGACTCTGGCCGGGTACGTGTTCGTGCGATTGCTGCGCCGGCACGGCGTTCGACACACGCTCGGCAGCGGGGCGGTCGTCGTCGGCCTCTTCCTGCTGCTCAACGGAGGTTATCTGGCGCGCAACGTCGCGACCTACGGCCATCCGCTCGGGAGCGAGCGTCAGATGAACCTCCTTTCGATCCGCCACTTCGACTGGCGGGGGGTCGTGTCGAACACACTCCGAAACGCCAGCCTGCACGCCGCCACACCCTGGGATGGGGTGAACCGTCTTGTCTTCTACGTCGTCGCCGGCGTGCACGCGAGGATGGGCATGGACATGAACGACGGGCGGATCTCCATGGACACCGATTACCGGATCCTCGTCGCCCGGCCGGATGAGCTTCGGTCGGGGAACCTGCTCCAGGCGGTCCTGACCGTCCTGGGGCTCTCGGCGCTCACCCTCAGGGCGCTCCGCCGCGATCCTCGGGCGTGGATGATCTTGGGTTTCGCCGCCTCGGTGAGCCTGGGCTTCGTCGTCCAGAGCAGCATTATCCGGTTCTCGTCGTTCGGGACCCGCTATCACCTCATTCTCTTCGTCCTGCTTGCGCCGGTGGTCGCGTGTAGCATGGAGAAACTGCCCCAGGCCCTGGTGGCCGCGCTGGGCGTCGGGCTGGTCATCTACGCGTGGCCCTGGTTGTTCCGCCTCGACTCCCGGCCCCTATTGCCGAATCGCCTGGGGCGGAGCGTCCTGACGACCGAGCGGGGGAGTCTTTACCTGCCGCCCGCGCTGGAATTCCCGTACCGTGAGTTCGCCGGCGCGATCCGGGCCGCGTCCTGCGACTCCATCGGCCTGATGCTGCGCGGCGACACAGCTGAGTATCCGCTGTGGGCCTACCTCGGCGCGCCGCGGGCCGATCTGACGATCGAGTGGATCGTCGCCGGAACGCCGTCGGAGCGCTACCGGCGACCCGACTTCGAGCCCTGCGCCATCGTCTGTGACTCCTCCTGCCCGGCCGAGTGGACGGCGGTCAGGGATCTTCCTCTGCGCCTCGACCACGCCGGATACCGGCTGTTCCAGGCGCGCTAGCCTGCGGACTGAGGCCATGACGCCCGGCCGCCGTCGAAGGCCGGGCGCGCTCGTCCTCTTGCCACTCCCGCGCCGCGAGTTGGACCTCCTCCCTCGCCATCCTTGCCGGCCGTGAGCCGGACGGAGGCAGCGTGCATTATCATTACCCAACCTCATCATCGGAGGCGTTGCGGCTGGTGTGACCCGGCTTATCTACGGTGTGAAGCGCCGCGTCCCGGCGCCGATGTGGCGCCTCGCCACCGGTCCGTACTGGTGGTGGTACAACCGCGCCCGCCACCGGGTGGCGGCCTGGGTGGATCCCCGGCTGCGCCAGAGCGCCTCCCGTCTCGAGGGATTTCGCGGCCTCCATCGGGGCCGGCGCTGTTTCGTGCTGGGCAACGGACCCAGTCTGGCTCGCACCGACCTGACTCCTTTGCGGGACGAGATCACCTTCGGGATGAACAGGATCTACCTGCACTTCCCCGCCATGGGTTACTCCACCACGTATTTCGTCGCCGTGAACACTCTCGTGATCGAGCAGTGCGCGGCGGAGATCGATTCCCTCTCCATGCCCCGGTTCCTCACCTGGCGCGGGCGGCGCTGGTTTGGCGGAGATCCAAGGATCCTTTTCCTGGACACGGACTACACCGGCCCGGAGACGTTCTCGGGGGACGTGACGGGTCGCGTCTTTGAAGGGTCGACCGTCAGCTTCGTCGCCCTCCAGCTTGCCTTCTTCATGGGGTTCGAGGAGGTGATTCTGGTCGGGGTTGATCACAGCTTCACCACCAGCGGGCCGCCGAATGTGACGGTGGTGTCCGAGAAGGAGGATCCGGATCATTTTTCTCCCGAGTATTTCGGCAAGGGCTTTCGCTGGCAGCTCCCGGATCTCGAGGCTTCCGAACGGGCTTTCCGCCTCGCTCGTCAGGCGTACGAATCGGCCGGCCGGCGCATTTTGGACGCGACGATCGGCGGCAAGCTCACCGTATTCCCCAAGGTCGATTTCAGTCGACTCTTCCCATGAGGGGTCCCGAAAAGGGACACGTCCCTAACGCAGGCGAGGTGGACCGCGCTGCGACGGCGCCCACTCGGGAGTTGCCCCGAGGGCTCACCGGCCGCGACCTGCTCGGCGGAGCCTATGCCTGGGCAGCGGCCGCGGTCGGCGCCATTCCGCTCGCCGGCGCGGCCTCGATGGGCTTCTTCTCTCGCTACATCGCCGACGATTTCTGCACCGCCGGGACGCTCCGCAGGCTGGGCTTCTGGGAAAGTCAATCCAATTGGTATCTGCATTGGTCCGGGCGTTATACATTCACCTTCGTCGCCACGGGTCTGAACCTCCTTGGGCCGGGGATCACCCCGTGGCTGCCGCTCGCCGCGCTCGTCGTGTGGCTGGGCGCAGCGGCGTACCTTTTTCGGGCCTGGACTCCGAAGGACGATCGATCGGCCTCATGGCCCATCCCGTTCGCCCTCTCGGCCCTGCTGCTCTTCTTCACGGTGGAAGGTGCCCCCAACCTGTATCAGTCTCTCTACTGGCAGACGGGCATGCTGACCTACACCTTGCCTCTCGCCCTGGGCACGTTCTATCTCGGCTGGCTCTTGCGGCGAAGCCGACAGGCCGGAGGTGCGCGGCCCGCACCCCTGGTGCTTGCCGGTTGCGCGATCTTCGCCTTCCTGCTGGGCGGTTTCTCCGAGACCTTCGCCGGGCTGCAAACGGCCGCCATGACGTTGTGGATGGGGGGGATCCTTGTCCTGCCCGCGAAGTCGCCGCGGCGGGGCAGCTCTTGGCTCTACGCCGCCGGTCTGCTCGGTTCGCTGCTCGCCCTCCTCGTGGTGGCGATGGCGCCGGGCAACGCAGTCCGCCAATCGGCCCTTCCCGTCCAAGCTCAGTGGGTGGAGATCGTGGCCCGGTCATGGAAAGACATGTTCATCTTTCTGGCAAGGGTCGGCCGGGATCATGCGGTCAGCGTCTTCTTGGCCCTCTCGCTCCCGGCGGCGTGGGGATTTGCCGCCGGCGCTCGAGCGGGGGAGTTCCCACCCGAGGAGCGGAACCGCTCCTTGATGTTCCTGCTCGGTATCCCTTTCGTCACGGCGGTTCTGGTTCTTGGGACGATCCTGCCGTACGAATACGCCGTGTCCTCCTATCCCGACGCGCGTGTCTTGATCACCACGCAGTTCGTCCTGGGGTTTGGGATGGTGAGCTGGGGCCTCGTCTTCGGTTGGCGGGCGGCGCGGGCCCTGCACCGGCGTGTCGGTTCCGTAGGCCGGGCGCTTTCGACCGCGGGTGGGCTGCTCCTCCTGACCGTGTTCCTGGCGGCTGCGGTGCAGACCTTCCGCGCCATCCGTGAGCCGCTTCCGGTGGCCCAGGCGTATGCCGAGGCGTGGGACCGGCGCCACCAGGATCTTCGCGTGGCCGCGGCCGAGGATGTCGAGACGGTCGCCGCGGCCTCCCTGCGTCACATGGCCGGGCTGGCCGAGCTGGGACGCGACCCGGAGGAGTGGATCAACCGCTGCATCGCCTGGACGTACGGGCTCGACCAGGTGGTGGCGAAGTGACCGCCTCGCCCCAAGGATCCGGCCTCGGCTCGTCTTCGGAGGGCATGTCCCGACCGTTCGTCTCGATCGTGACGCCGTCGCTCAATCAGGTTTCTTTTCTCGAAGACGCGATGCGCTCTGTGTTGGAACAGGACTACCCGAACCTCGAGTACATCCTGATCGACGGCGGATCGACCGACGGCTCGTTGGAGGTCATCGAGCGGTATCGCCACCGACTGGCCTTCTTCCGTTCGGGGGCGGATGAGGGGCAAGCCGATGCGATCAACAAGGGCCTGGCCCAAGCCCGGGGAGAGATCGTCGCCTGGCTCAACTCGGACGACGTCTATCTCCCGGGTGCGGTCGGGCAGGCGGTCGAAGCTTTGACCTCCCACCCGGAGGCGGGCGCGGTCTATGCCGACGGCGTGATGGTCGACCGCGATCTGACCGTTCTGGACCGTCATGTCTATCGGCCGGTGACCGTCCTTGACCTTTTGTGCTTCGAGGTGATCCTGCAACCGACGGTCTTCCTCCGCCGTTCCGTGCTCGAGCACGTCGGATTCCTCGATCCGGCTTACCACCTGATCCTCGATCATGAGCTCTGGGTTCGGGCTGCGGCGCGTTATCCCTTCCACTACGTTCGCGGCTTCTGGGCCCTCGAGCGGACGCATCCCGAGGCCAAGACGATCTCCCAGGCCGGGGCGTTCGTGCAGGAGGCGGAACGCCTGATCGCGTGGGCCGGCGCTTCGCCGGACCTGGGTGATCTCGTGCGCAGGCACAGGCGCCGCATCGCCGCCGGGCTGGACGTGTTCGCGGCCAGGCGCCTGATCGACGCCAGCCGCCATGGCGAGGCCTTCCGGCGCATCCTGCACGCGCTCGGCCTTCACCCGGCCACGGTTCTCCGGTATTGGTACAAATTCATCCAGGCAGGTCTCAGCACGCTGGGCCTCGCCGGGCTCTTCGAGTGGTACCGCCGCACCCGCCGGCGGCTCACCTACGGCCATCGGCGCGCCCTGTGATTAAGAGCGGCTCTTTCCCCCGGCCGGGCCGCGACGATCGATCCCGTTGGACCCGGAGGACATGAGGGATGGTCGGACCGCGGCCAAAGGTGACCATTGTGACGCCTTCATTCAATCAGGCGCGCTTCTTGGAGCGGACGATCACTTCGGTCCTGAACCAGGATTACCCAAACCTGGAGTACATCCTCGTCGACGGCGGATCGACCGACGGAAGCCTCGACATCATCCGGCGCTATGCGGACCGGCTGGCGCGCTGGGTGTCGGAAGCCGACCTCGGCCAGGCCGATGCGATCAACAAGGGTTTTTCCATGGGCAGCGGCGAGATCCTGGCCTGGCTGAACTCGGATGACACGTACCTGCCGGGCGCGATCGCCGAGGCGGGCGACTACCTGCAGGCTCATCCCGGCGTCGGGCTGGTCTACGGAAAGGCGTTCTACATCGATGAGGACGATCGGAGGGTGGCCCACTACCCTGCGGGTCCGACCGATCACCGCGGACTCCGCCGGGGGGTGACGACGATCCCCCAGCAAGCCACGTTCTTTCGCGCCCGCTGGTGGCGTGAGGTGGGGCCGTTGGATCCGACGTTCTACTACGCAATGGACTACGATCTATGGGTCCGCATCTCGGCCGCGGCCCCGATCGCTTTTCACCCGCGGCCCTGGGCGAACTTCCGCCTCCATGAGCTCTCCAAGTCCTCGAAAGAGGCCTACCGCTGCTGGCCCGAGATGATGCGGGTGCACTTCCGGGACGGCGGCAGCCGATTCTCGATTCTCTACGCTAAATACCTGGTGCGCCGGGTGGTGGAGCCTCTCATGCCCCTTCGCCTCCGCTGGCGTCGTTGGACCTATGCTCTGCGGACGCGGCGGGCCGGTCCCGACGGGCGCGCTCCGTGAGGGGCAGGCCGT
>Ga0214471_10002520_pt1 | contig 14347 bp, 11 predicted proteins | sample RVTome_5_FD_207665 | JGI IMG/M metagenome (GOLD analysis project Ga0214471, IMG submission 207665) | Soil microbial communities from uranium-contaminated site in the Upper Colorado River Basin, Wyoming, United States - RVT142D155 | ecosystem: Environmental > Terrestrial > Soil > Contaminated >...
GGCGCAGAAGGGGTCGCCGACGCCGTCCGGCGGCGGCACGCCGGGGTCCGTCGCCGGCACCCGGGTGAAGGCGACGTCGCGCGCCCGCCGCAGCAGACCGCGCAGGTAGTCGGCCTTGAAGGCGGGGCTGTGGCAGTTGACGCAGAAGCTCCCGGTGTTGTCGGCCACGAAGCCGTCGAGCGGCCGGAGGTCGGGGCCCTCGGGCCGGTTGTCGAGCCCATAGAACGCCCACAGCCAGCCGCCGCCGAGGCAGTCGGAGCCGTTGAACTCGTGACCGGACTGGCAGCCGCCTTGCAGCGGCTTGTAGATCACCGTGAGCACTCCCGGCCTGGGGGCCTGGGCGACGACGTCGGCGCGCGGATCGTTGCCGAAGTTCTCCTTGACGATGATGGAGCCGGCGGGGAAGTCCGTCCTCGGTACCACCGGAACGTCGCCCACAGGCACCGTTTCCACCTCCTTGAGGTAGGCCTCGATATGAGCGAAGGCGATGGGATTGACGTAGGTGGTGACCCAGCGCCCGTGGGTGGCGAGGCCGAGCCGCAGGTTGACGAAATCATTCGGGTCGCTCGCCGGGCCCGGGAAGACGTCCCAGGTGGCGTAGAAGGGATCCTCCGGGAGCTTGCCGGCGGGCTGCGACCCGTCGGCGTCGCCGGTGGTGACGAACTGGAAGAGCTGGGCGCGGTCCATGTCGAGAGGCGGTACCGGGGGGATCTCCGGGCAGGCCAGGACGAGGGCCGCGGCGGCCGCCAGACCAAGCCAACGAAAGCGGTCGTCGTTTCTCCGCATCAGCAGGTCTCCAGGGTCGTGTTTCACGGCGGTAGTACCGCCGAAGAAACGTGAGCGGCTCGGGGGACGTGGGAATCGAGTATACCCGGTGGACGGCGGGGACTCGTTGGGTCTCGGACGACGGTGGCGACCGCAAGGCGTTCCTCTTTGTCGACGGCGCCGAGCAGGGAACCCTGGTGCTGCGCGACTCGAGCGGCTCGGAGGCCGTGAGGTTGTACGTCGACGACGGTACCGACCACGGCGGCATCGCGGTTTCGGACGACGGTGGCGACCGCAAGAGCTGGTGGCCCACTGGAACCTCTGGCTCCTGCAAGCCCAGGCCACGAACGACGCCGATCCGCCCTATACCCACGGCGTCTTCGTCGATCTGACCTGGGACGAGATCGGCCTCGCATAGGGGTCACCGAATGAGACCAGTGGCGCCGGAGCTTGATCGGACGACCCGGCGGAACCACTTCACGGCGCCGGCGCCGGCTCGAAGCCGGCCAGCTTCTCCGGCTCGAGAATCCGGATGCCGGCTTCGCGAAGCGCCGCGGCAGCGTCCTCGCCCAGGCCACTCTCGCTGTAGAAGAGAAAGACGGTTTTCCTCTTGAGATGGCCGGCAAGAGCGTCCTTGACCTCGATGAATCGGCGGATGACGTCGACGGCCGGCTCATTCGTCCAGTCCTTGACCTCGATCATGAGGTCGGTCCCGTCGTCGCCTTCGTGGACTGCGTGCAAGTCGATCTCAACGCTCTTTTCCTGGTCGAGGTAGAAACGGGCCTTGCGGATGACCGTGAAATGTCCGAGGGGTAGCGTCCCCAGCTCGTCCTGGCAATCCCGGACGACGTCGGACAGGGTCGCGCCGCGAAGCGATGCGACGAGCAGGCGGTAGCGGACCCGGTACTCGGCGGCGGCCCCCCTGTGGACGGAGAGCTGACCTTTGACCGCGGCGAGCTCACGCTTGAAGTCGTTGTCGATTTCTCCCAGGCGGACCCGTTCGATTTCTTCGCCGTAGAGCCGGCGGAAGACCATGGCGAAAATCCGGTCGCCGAGGCCCCGGTAGCGGAAGCGCGTCGAGCCTTCGGCCAGGATGTCGGCCATGACCAGCTTGTACATGCGCTCCTCGAGCTCGCCCTCCGTCATCGTGAGGTCGAGGTCTTCGCGGATCTGGGCGCGGGTGCGTTCCTCGGGCTCGTGGGCCGCCAGGTAAAGGACGATCTTGCGGGCGTTCGTGTCGTTGACGCGGGCGAACGCTCCCAGGAGGTACTCCAGCCAGATCCGGGCGATCTCGCCCTTGCCGGCGACCGTTTCGAGGGTGAGGGCGTCGCGAACGCCCGCCTCGGTCGTCAAGTCCTTCTCGTCGGGGCGGTTGGAGATCGTCGCCGCGATGTAGAAGGGGTCGTTGTCACAGACCTCGGCGACGTAGGAAGCCGTCTGGTCGGTGATCGCCACCTGGTAGGCGTAGGCGTAGTTGTAGACCGCTTCAAGGGCTTCTTCGTCGGTGAGACCGCCGAGGTGCCATTCCCGGTAGCGGCCGGTCATGTGGCTCAGGATCGCCCCCAGCCAGCCGACGTAGCTGCCGGCGACGATCTGGGGCGAGAACTTGCTCTCGGCGGCCCCCATGTAGGAGTGGCAGAGCAGCTCGACCCTTTCCGGATCGTCGTCGGAGACGATCCACTGGTTCAGGTACTGGAACTCGTCGAGGATCTGAAGGATGCGGACGTCCCGCGCCGCCGAGATCCGATGGGCGGCTTCGCGCGCGTATTCCCAGGCCTCGCCCGGCGCGTTCTCGAGGACGTCCTCCATGCGGCGCAGGTCGTCCGCGACGTGACGGTCGCCGCGCGCCAGGTCCCGAAGCTCGCCGAAGGAGAGCACCTGGTTGACCCACTCCGGCGTTCGGGTCGTGAACGCGAAATATTGACTGAGCTGTCGCCGGTAGAACATCCTCGCGAAGTCCGACCTTTTGAGGCGGCCTTCCGGGATCCGGTAGTAGAAGGGAATGAGTTGCGGGTCGTTCCTGGTATAAAGGACGTTGAAGAAGCGTTGGAGCAAGGCCGTCTTGCCCTTCTTGCGCCGCGAAAGGATCCCCATCGACTTCGAGATCCGGCGCTTGGCTCCCGCGGCCCACTTCAGGAGACGGGCCAGCTCCTTCTCGCGGCCCACGAAGAGGTCCGGGTCGCCGATCTCCTCGGCCAAGGCGTAGGTCAGGTCCCAGGTCACCGGAGGAGAATAGCACGGGCTTTCCGGCATGCCGGTCCGCAAGAACCTCATTCGATTAGGCTTGGCGCCGTGAAACGACGCCTGCAGCCCGACGACGTCCTCGCCCGCGCGGCGGACGTGCAGCTCGCCGACCTGCCGGGTGGCCGGACCCCCGGCGGCCGGCTGCTGGCGCGCCACGCCCGCGGCCTGACGGTGGTGGACGGCGTCGCCCGCGCCGACGCCGAGGCCGTCGCCGCCGAAGTCGACGGCCGGCGCACCGCCGAGGAGGTCGTCGACGCCCTCGCCGGCCGCTACCCGACGCGCGAGGCCGTCCGCCTGCTGCGGCGTCTCGACGGCGTGCTCTTCCATCGCGCCGCTCCGATCGTCTCCGGCCGCGTCCTCGTCCTCGCCAACGGCGCGGCCGGACCCCGCCTGGTCGGGGAGCTGACGCGGCAGGGCCTCGACGCGAGGCTCGGCGGCCTGGGCGGGGGCGCCGACGTCGTGGTCGTCGCCATCGAGGACACGCCCTACCGCCGGCTCTTCGAGCTGCAGGCCGACTGCCTCGCCGCCGGCGTCACCAGCCTCTGGGTGACCTTCGACGCCGACGGCGCGCGCGTCGGCCCGTCGGTGGTGGCCGGGCAGACGCCCTGCTTCGGCTGCGCGCAGCGCGTGTGCTTCGGCGTCCTCGGGCTCGACGACCTCGACGCGATCGGTGACCTGCGCACCCTCGAGTGCGACGAGGCGGCCTGGCCGGCCCTGCGGGCGGCCGCCGCCGAGGCCCGGCGCCTGCTCGCCGGGGAGGGTGAGCTGCTCGCCCGCGTCGTCCGGCTCTCGCCCGCGGGGACGTCCGCCGCCGACGTCGCGCCCCACGGCGCGTGCCGCCTGGGATGCTGCGCCGCGAGCTCGACGCCCGCCGCCGCCGGCGTCCTCGAGCGCCAGCCCCTGGCGGCGACGCCGGCGGGCGAGCTCGTGACCTCGGTGGGCATCCTCGGCGGCGGCACCGCCGGCTACCTCACGGCTCTCGCCCTGCGCCGCAAGCTCCCCGAGCTCAAGGTGACGCTCGTCGAGTCGAGCGCGGTGCCGATCATCGGCGTCGGCGAGGCCACCACGCCGCTGATGCCGCAGTTCCTGCACGCCGACCTGGGGATTCCCGCGCGCGAGCTCTTCGCCGCGGTGCGGCCGACGCTGAAGCTCGGGATCCGCTTCTTCTGGGGCGAAGGCGACTTCGGCTATCCCTTCGGCCCGGTGCGTCCGCTCGACGCCTACGTCCACGACGGCGACGTGCGCAACTGCTCGCTCGCCGCCATGTGGATGGCGGCGGGCCGCGTCCCGGCCGACCCGAGGAGCTTCGGCACCGAGGTCGCCTACCACCTCGACAACGCGCGCTTCGTGCGCTTCCTGCACCAGAAGGCACGGGACGCCGGCGTCGCGATCGTCGACGCCACCGTCGCCGACGCGGTCGTGGCGGAAGACGGCGAGGACGTCCGCGAGCTGGTGACGGACGACGGCAGGCGCCTGGCGTTCGACCTCTACGTCGACGCCTCGGGCTTCCGGTCGCTCCTCCTGGAGAAGGCGCTCGGCTCCCCCTTCGTGAGTTTCGCCGGGAGTCTCTTCAACGACCGCGCCTGGGTGGCGACGGTGCCGCGGGAAGGCACCGTGCGTCCCTACACGACGGCGACGGCCATGGACGCCGGCTGGTGCTGGTCGACGCCGCAGCTCGACGAGGACCATCGCGGCTACGTCTTCGCGTCGGCGTTCATCGACTCCGACGCGGCGCGCGACGAGATGCGGCAGAAGAACCCCGGGATGGGCGCGCCGCGGCTGGTGACCTTCCGCGCCGGGCGTCACGCCTGTTTCTGGCGCGGCAACGTGGTAGCCCTGGGCAACGCCTACGGCTTCGTGGAGCCGCTCGAGTCGACGGCGCTGCACATGCTCGTGCGCCAGATCGGGCTCCTGCTCTCGGCGTTCCCGCTGCGCCGGGGCGAGCGCGGCGTCCAGGGGCTGCTGAACCGCAAGGTCAATGGCGCCTGGGACTACCTGCGGTGGTTCCTGGCGCTCCACTACAAGTTCAACCGCGCCATGGACACGCGGTTCTGGCGTGCCTGCCGCGAGGACGTGGACGTCTCCGCCCACGGCGAGCTGCTCGCGGCGTTCGCCGAGCGCGGCCCGCTCTCTTACGACCGCGCCGCGCGCCGCCACTTCGACTACCCGGACCCGCTGTGGGGACCGGAGGGCATCGACGTCGTGCTGCTGGGCCAGCGGGCGGCGTCGCGGCTGCCGCGGCCGTCCGTCGGCCGCGAGGACTGGCGGCGCCGGGTGGAGCTCTGCCGCCGGATCGTCGAGCGGTCGCCGCGCCAGGAGGAGACGCTTGCGCGCTGGGCCGAGGAGCCGGAATGGCTCGACCGTCTGGAGGCGGCGTTCCTGGCGGCGGGTCCGGCGTTCTCCAGCGAGCCTGTGAGCTTGCCGGCCTGCTCCGGCGCCGACGCGAGGGGAATCATGCCTTAATATGGAGGAGTGCCACGGAACGAGACGGATGCATTCGACGAGCTCTTCCGCGAGCTGTACCGGCCCCTGCTCGGGTTCTTCGCCCGCCGCGGCTGCTCCGGGGAGGAATGCCAGGATCTGGCGCAAGACACCTTCCTGCGCGCTTTCCGGGCGTTCGACCGCTTCCGCTTCGACGCCAAGCCGTCGACCTGGCTGCTCACCATCGCCTTCAACGTCTGGCGCAACCGGATGCGCGAAACCGCGGCGGCCAAGCGTTCCGGCGATGAAGTGCCACTGTCCGAGGCGTCATCGTCCGAGGCGAGCCCGGAGGCCGAGGATCGGCCGCCGGACCAGGCCTTGGACGACGAGGAACGCCGCCGGCTGCTCAGAAAAGCGTCCGCCGACCTGCCGCCCCAGATGCGACGTTGTGTATCGGGGCGCGCCGGTGACGGTGCCGCGGGACGTCGCCGGCGTGGAGTTCCGCGTCGACGCGTCGACGCTGACGGGGAGGGTCGTCGTCGAGCTGCGCGACGCTTCGGACAATGTGGTTCGCAAGGAGACCTTTCGCGCGGGGAGGATCGACTTCCGTGTTCCGATGGCCGCGCTCGATGAGAGGACGTACCAGTTGACGGTGCGGCCGGCCGGGACGCCGGTGGACGCTCCGGTGCCCATCGAAGAGGTCTTCGCCCTGGAGCTCGGCGGGGACTCTTGAGCCCGTCACCGGCTGCCACCCTTCAGGCTCAGATCTTCTGGTGGAGGACGAAGTCATGAGATTCCGGGTTGTGTTGGCGATCGTTGCTCTTCTCGTCGTCGCGTGTAAGGGTTCAGCACAGGAAGACATCGACCCCTGCGACGATCTCGAGGACGCCATCGGGAAGGCCGTACGTCTGCGCAGGAATGTCGGCCACCGCGAGGCGGAAGCCCTCTACATGCGGACCCTTGAGGACGCGATCGCCAGGGAATGCCGCCTTCAGGAGGCCCAGATCAGGAAGAACTTGAGCACCCTGTTCAAGCTCGAGGGGCGACTGACTGAAAGCCTTCGACACCTGGACGAGGCGCAGGCGGCGCTCTCCAAGCCTTCCAGGTACGAGGACAAGAGTCGCCGGTGGACGTTGCAGGGAAGGATCGCCAGCGCTCGCGGCGACCTGTTCGTGCGCCTCGGCTGGCTGGACCAAGCCGAGCTCGCCCTACGAAAGGCCCGGGCGAGTTATAGCCTCGGAGATCCGACCTCGGAGGATGAGGCGTCAGTTCTCCTCTTCATTGCCAGGAAGGACCGGCTCAAGGGCGATCCGAAATCCGCCGCTGAAGCTCTGGCGGCGGCTTTGAAGCTCACGGACTTCCCCGAGCCAACCCGCTCCGCTCTCTACATGGAGCAGGCACGGCTGGCCCTCGACGGATGCCGCTTCAAAGTCGCGCAACAGGCTCTCGAGAAGGCTCGAGAGCTCTTGAAGGACTCGAGAAACCCACTCAATCTGGCCAACGTGATCGCGGACCATGCCGAGCTCGAGGGGCTGCGAGGTCAGTGGACCGAGAGCCTTCGCCACGCGGAGAGAGCGCTCGAGCTCGTCCGTGCGGCCGAGACGCCAGACCTCAATCTGGAAGCCCATGCCCACTACCTGAAGTCGATGGCCTTGTGGAAGCTCGGAGAGTCGGCCCGATCCCGCCGTGCCGCAGACGTCGCGCTGGCCCTGCTGGAGGGAGCGCGCGACGCCTGGCAGGACCTGGGATTCGATTTCCTGGCGAACCGCCAGAGCTACTACCGGCATCGTCTCGACCTTGCCGTGCGGACGGAAGACGCGGAAGCCTCCTGGACCGTCTTCGAGGGCTATCGAGCCCAGGGCCTGCTGGAGAGCGTCCGCCGGCGAGCCCTGGGTCCCTCGTCCATCCCCGACGCTGACGCCTTGGAAGCGATCAGGAAGCTTCGCCAGGACCTGATTGCGGCGGCTCGGGATCTTGACGCGCTCGGACCTGACGCTGCGCAGGCACTCGTGTCCGTCCAGGAGGCGCGATTCCACGAACGCCGACTGGCCCTGCGCAGGCGCCAGGCCGACCAGGGCGGTGGATCCCAGCCGGCCGAGATCGGGCCGGCGGCAGCGGCGGAGATGCTCGCTTCCGGCACGCTCGCCCTGGCGTTCGCCGCCGGCGTCGAGAGCGTCTACGTCCTCCTTGTCGACCACGAGGTGGGTATCCAGGTCTTCCCAGTCGAGGGGGATCTCCGACGGATAGAGGACCGGGCGCGCGAGATCGTCCGGGGTCTCGATCCTTACGGGGCGATCCATGCGCGACAAGAGCTCGACAGGAACGTCGACGAGCTCAGCCGATCTCTCCTCGGTCCCCTCGGCGACCGGGTCGACGCGTTTCATCGTCTCGTGATCGTCGCCGACGGACCCCTCGAAGAGCTGCCGTTCGAGGTCCTCCGCGATCCCCGCAGCGGACAACGCCTAGTCGCCAGCCACGAGATCGCCTACCTGCCGTCGTTCTCCGTCCTCGCCGCGGCCCGAGCTCGGACTTGTTCTTTGCCCGAGCATGGTTTGTTCGCTCTGGGAGATTCGATCTTCGGCGCGAGCGACGAGCGATGGAGCGGGGCCGACGATCCGCGCCACGACGACGAGGCTCTGTTGTTCCAGCGGTTGCCGGCCAGCGCCGTGGAGGTTGAGAACATCGCCGGTATCTATGGGGACGACGCCACCGTCGTCCTCGGCGGTGACGCGACCCGCGAGCGCTTTCTCGCCGAGGCTCGGCGGCACCGCACCCTCCACGTCGCGTCCCACGCCCGCAGCGATCGGCAGGCGCCCGAGCGCTCCCGGATCGCCCTCTCGTGCCTTGACGCCGAAGGCCGCGTCCCCGCGACCTGCGACCTCTACTTCGAAGACGTGGCGGCCCTCGACCTCTGCGGCCAGGTCGTGGTGCTCAGCGCCTGCGACACTGCCGGCGGCCGTCCGCTGCCGGGCGAGGGCATCCTCGGATTGCCGTGGGCTTTCCTCCGCGCCGGCGCCGGGGCCGTGGTCGCCAGCCGCTGGCGGGTCGCCGACGAGCCGACGGCCATGCTGATGATTACGTTCCACCGCCACCTGCGCGCTGGCGCGGGCCCGGCCGCCGCCCTGCGCCAGGCCAAGCTCGAGCTCATCGCGGCCGGCCGCCGACCGTCCGATTGGGCCGCCCTCGTGCTCCTCGGCGACTGGCGGAGTGCACCGTCTGCCTCGAGCTTCTCTTCGCCGTCCTCAACCTTCTCTTCGCTGTCGGGTCCAATCCAATGACCGCGGTCCACAATCCACGATCCGAAGAACGCGAAGGAGAAAACCCATGACGACCAAAGACGACTGCGACGACTCCGGCAGCGATCCCAAGACCGGCGGCTTCGACAAGCCCGGCGCTGGAAAAGACGACCAGGACGACTCCGGCAGCGATCCCAAGACCGGCGGCTTCGACAAGCCGGCAAGCGGACGCCGGCCGAAGTGATGGACACCCCCCTGCGAGCCCTGGGGGTCGACGCCACCACCGGCCGGCCCCTCGAGCCCGTGCCGGCGGCCGTGGCGCGGCGCCGGGCCGAGCGGCTGCTGCGCCGCGCCCGGCCCCCGCGCTACGGCGTCGCCGGCGGCGACCTGGCGAGCGCCGGCTGGGGCGTGGTCTTCGCCGAGGGCGTCGACGCCGACGCCGACGCGCGCGACGCCCTCGGCCCGCTCCTCGAACGACGCCGCCGGCAGGCCGGCGACCGCTACCGCGAGCTCACCTACCGGCCCGGCGAGGGCGCCGCCGCATTCCGCAGCCGATTGCGCGCCGGCCACGGACGCGTCGACCCGCGGCAGGTGCCCTGGTACCTGCTGCTGGTCGGCGATCCCGAAGAGCTCCCCCACGGCTTCGAGCTCGACCTCGACGTGCCCCACGCCGTCGGACGCCTCGCGGCGGACGACGCCGACGACCTCGCCGCCTACGCGCGCCGCGTGATCGAGGCCGAGGACCGGCCGCCGCACCGCGCGCCGCGCGCCGCCGTCTTCGCGCCGACCCACCCGGACGACCCGGCGACGGCCGCCTGCGCCGAGCACCTCGCACGTCCTCTGGCGGACATCGCGGGGCCGGACGCGGGCGTCCTGATCGGCGATGGGGCGACCCGCGCCGCCCTCCTGGAGTTGATCGCCGGCGGCCCGGACCTCCTCGTCGTCGCCGGGCATTCCGCTTCCTACCCGCGAAACCACCGCTGCCAGCGCGAACGGCAGGGAGCCCTCATCTGCGCCGACTGGCCGGGATCCGAGCGCTGGCCGCGGGCGATCCCGCCGGCGCACACCGTCGCCGCGGAGGACCTCCCGACCGGCGCCCTGGACGGCGGCGTGGCCGTGCTCTTCGGCTGCCACACCGCCGGCACGCCGCGCCGCGAATTCTACGATGGCCACCGCCGCAAGGACGCCCGCGCCCTGACGTCGCGTCCGTTCGTCGCCGCCCTGCCGCGGCGGCTCCTGGGCCGCGAGGGCGGCGCTCTGGCGGTGGTGGGTCACGTCGGCCGTGCCTTCGAGGCGTCTTTCTTCTGGCGCGGCGCGCGTCAGAGCGGACCCTTCGAGGACGCCGTCCGCGCCCTGCTCGACGGCCGCCGCCTGGGCGAGGCCCTCGACGGTTTCGGCCAGCGCTTCGCCGACGTGGCCGTGACCTGGGCGCGGTCGCGCATGGACCCGGAAGCCGAGGAGCCGGATCCTCTGGGCCTCTGGGTCGCCTTCCACGACGCCCGCAGTTGGTCGCTCCTGGGCGACCCGGCCGTGCGCCTGCCGGCGTGCGCGGAGCTGGCGGAACGATGAGCCGCCGCCTCGCCCTGGCGATCGGCATCGACCGTTACCCGGGCTTCGGCCCCGAGTCGCAGCTCGCCGGCGCGGTGCGCGACGCGCGGACGATGGCCGGCGTCCTCGTCGAGCGCCACGGCTTCGCGCCCGCCGACGTCCTCGTCCTGACCGACGAGCAGGCCACCCGCCGCGCCGTCCTGGACGCCCTGGCGGACCTGCGCCTGCGCGCCGGTGGCGGCGACCACGTCGTCGTCTTCTTCTCCGGCCACGGCTCGCAGATGACCGACCGTGAAGGCGACGAAGGCGACGGTCTCGACGAGACCCTGGTGCCCTACGACAGCGGCCGCGACGACGCCGACAATCGCGACGTGACCGACGACGAGATCAACGAGTGGGCGTCGCGCGTCCTCGAGGTGACGCCGCACGTGACGCTGATCTTCGACTGTTGCCACGGCGGGACGCTGCAGCGTCCCCCCTGGCGGGTGAAGCGGGTGCCGCCGGACCTGCGTCCGATCGCGGAGCTGCCGCCCTCGCCGGTGCCGCGCCGGCGCGACGTCGAGGCGGGTCCGCGTCCGCTGGTGGCCACCGCCTGCCGCGACCACGAGGTCGCCGTCGAGCTGCCGCCGTCGATCGCGGGCGTGGCGCGGGGCGCGTTCAGCTTCCATTTCATCGCGGCGCTCAGGCAAGCGTCGCCGGGCGAGACTTGGCGGGAGCTCTTCGAGCGGACGATGCGAGCTCTCGCCGCCGATCCCCTCGATCAGCACCCGCAGCTCTCGGGCGACGGGCTCGACGAGGCCGTCTTCGGCGGCGCCCGCCGCGGCGCCCGAGGCCACGGCGTCGGACGCCGCCTGCTCGCCGTGGCCGGCCGTCCCGACGCGTACGGCCTGACGATGAAGCTCTTCCGTCGTCGCCGCGGCGCTTGGCGACGCGCCAGCCCGCCGTCGTTCGTAGCGGGCGACCGCTTGCGCGTCGACATGAGCCATGGCCACGCGCGAGCGCTCTTCGTCTACTTGTTGGACGTCGGCCTCACGGACACCGTCACCTTGCTCTTCCCCGACGTCGACGGCCACGAAGCGCTCGACGACGGAGCGATCCTCACCGTCGGCGCCCGCCGCGGCGACGCCCTGGAGCTTTTCGTGCCGGACGACCTTCCGCAGGAGCGGGGCGGGGGCGTCGGCCACCTGCTCCTGGTCGCGTCCGAGGGTCGGCTATCGACGGCGCGGCTGCTTTCCGGCTCCGTCGAGGCCTTGACCGACTCGGACCTCTCCGTCATCGCCATCCCATACCGATTGCGTCGGTCCTGAGCGTGCCGAATTGTGGTGCAGCCGTCCCGGCTGCATCCGGAGCAGGCGGGACGCCTGCACCACAACGAGTCCCAAACCAACGGCGAGGCTCTCAACCTTTCGGCCCGAGTCGGGTCTCATTCGGTCAAGGCGGTCATCGGGACCGTACGACCAACCGAACCTGTAGGAGAGACGACCATGGCACGACGCTGCACGGAACGCTATCTCGGCAACTCCAAGTCAAAAGAGGTCCACGACCAGGACAACGAGCAGACTCAATGTCAATTCAGCGAAATCAAGACGGAGCACGTCGTGTGCTTCGCGACGCTGCAAGCCGCCTTGAACGCGGGCTACGACCGCTGCCACTGGTGTCTGGGCGGATCCAAGCGATGAGCAGGGTCCGGTCGTGGGTGCTCGTCGGAGCCGCCGTCCTGACGGCGGCGGCTCCGCCGGTCCTCGCCCATCCGGGACGCACGGACTCGTCCGGCTGCCACACGTGTCGCACCAACTGCGAGAAATGGGGGCTCCGGACCGGTCAGTATCACTGCCACGGAGGCGGGACACGATCCGGAACCTCGCGGACGACGTCCCCTCCACCATCACCATCCCCACCCCCGCCGTCTCCACCGCCATTGAGTCGAGTGAGGGTGCTGAGTCAGGACGAGCTGGTCGACGGAGCCGTTCCCGAGAATTCCACCGTCCTGCTGCGCGAGGACGTGGCGGGTCAACGAATCTGGATCGACGTGATGGCCGTCATCGACGGCGACACCTTCGTCGCACGCCGGGGCGACCGTCTCTATCTGATGAGCCTCCGCGACATCGAGGCTCCCGAGCTCGAACAGCCATTCGGCGACGCCGCGCGGCAGCGCCTGGCCGAGCTCGTCGACGGCCGCCGAATCGTGGTGCGTCCGGCGAGCGAAGAGAGTTGCGTGTTCACCGTCCACGCCGAGACGGCCGACAGGCAAGACGTGTCGGAGAGGCTGTTGACGGAGGGCTTCGCGTGGGCCACGGCGTCGGCCTCTGAGCAGTGGCGTCGTCTCGAGCAGAGCACACGCGTCCAGAGAGCGGGGTTGTGGCAAAGCTCGGCGCCCGAGCCGCCCTGGGAGTTCCGGCGACGAGCGGGAGGTGAATCAGGCCAGCGTCATTGAAGTGGGCGAATTCCATGGACTCGGCCACAATAGCTTCGGCTTCGGCAAAGCAGCAGATGTCAAGACCCCCCAGGCTCAGGCGGGCGGGCGGACCGGGGGCGCCTCTTGCTCAGGTCGGGCGGTCACCTCCCCGGAGCTTGGGACGGGAGGATTGCGTGCCTGAGGATGCCCGGCCCAAGCGTCTGCGCGTCTTCCTGAGCTACAGCCACGACTCGGCCGAACACGCCGAGCGCGTGCTGGCCCTCGCTGACCGTCTGCGCAGTGATGGCCTCGACGCCTGGATCGACCAATACGAGCCGGAGCCCGAAGACGGCTGGCCGCGTTGGATGGTAGACCAGATCGAGAAGGCCGACCGCGTCCTGGCGGTTTGTACGGAGACCTATCGCCGACGCTTGGACGGCAAGGAGACGGAGGGCGGGCTCGGTGTCGACTGGGAGGGCGCAATCCTCACCGATGCGATCTACAGACGGCGCCGGACGTTCGTGGTGCCGGTGGTCTTCGAGGAGGCCGATGCGGAGCACATCCCGGTGCCGTTGCGGCGATCAGGCCGCCCTGGACGCGGGCTACGACCGCTGCCATTGGTGTCTCTGCGGATCCAGGCGATGAGGATTCCCGGCGTGCTGACCGCCGGTCTCAGCCCGACGTCATGTACCTGATGCGTCCACCTTCTTGAGGCGTCTTTCCAGCTCAGCACGGGATACGGTGGGCTGCCCTCGTCGTTCTGCGACCAGATCCCAGAACTTCTGGCTGCTTCCAAGCTGCTGCTGTTCCTCATCAAGACCGATCACCAGCGCAACAGGTTTGCCATTGCGCGTCACCACGATCCGTTCCTGCTGAGCGTCGGCGACGCAGCTCTCGAGTCGTGCCTGACTTAGCTCCACGCTCTTCAAAGGACTTCCTCCGTCGTCTTGTGGGGCGGCTTGTGCCGGATGGCCCGGATCATCACTGTCGGCTCCGATTCGTCGACGTCGTAGAAGACACGGTACTCTCCGACTCGCAGCTCCCAAACCGGCTCCTGACGTTCCCAGGGCGTTTGAAGTCCTGGAATAGGCTTCTTGTTCCGCGTCTCCCGATTTGGTTCGTGAACGAGCTGCTTTTCGATCGAGTCAAGAAGCCTCTTGCGATCATAGGCTCGAAGACCCGCCAGATCCTTGGCGACACCGGCGGCGTACTCGATGATGTACATGCCGTGGTGGTCGCTCCGGGTCGTCCAGCCTGGCGCCGGACCGCTCGGCGCCGGCACCCTTAGTCTAGCTCCTAGGACGAATCCGTGCAAGCTCGGCCGCCATGAGTGGCTCTCGAGGCAACTCCTTCAACCTTTCGCCGCCACTCGGAAGACGATGGAGTCACCAGACCCGTCGGCACGATCGGTGCCTGAGCTTTGACGTCCTCCTGAGAGGCCGAATCGGTTTCCGATCCGGCCTCCTGGAAATCCGAGGAAGGCCAATCGGTCTCCGAGCCGCCCTCCTGGAAATCCGAGGAAGGCCAATCGGTCTCCGAGCCGCCCTTCCGGAAGTTCGAGGAGGGCCGATCGGCTCCTGTTCGGGGCTCCTCGAAGTTCGAGGAGGACCAACCGGCTCAAGTTCGGGGCTCCTCGAAATCCGAGGAGGACCAATCGGTTTCCGACCGGGGCTCCTCGAAGCCCGGGGAGGGTCGCTCGGCTTCCGATCCGAGCTCCTGGGAATCCGAGGAGGGCGAA
>Ga0214471_10002521_pt1 | contig 14342 bp, 10 predicted proteins | sample RVTome_5_FD_207665 | JGI IMG/M metagenome (GOLD analysis project Ga0214471, IMG submission 207665) | Soil microbial communities from uranium-contaminated site in the Upper Colorado River Basin, Wyoming, United States - RVT142D155 | ecosystem: Environmental > Terrestrial > Soil > Contaminated >...
CCGGCTTGCCGCTCGACCCGGCGTGGAACGAGATGTGGTCGAAACGGAAGCGGACGAGCGGCTCGTCGGGGAGCAGCAGGAGCTCGAAGTCGCGCAGCTCCGCCAGCACGTCGACCTTCATCCCGTCGTTGCCCGCCGCCCTGCCCTCGACGGCGAGCACGAAGCTGTCCTTCTCCAACTGGAGGATGGGCGTGGCGTTGCTCGGCCACGACTTCATCTCCGGCTTCCACTCGAAGCGGTACGTCGCCTGGATCCCGCTGGTGGCGAACCCCTTGACGAATGCCAGAACGTCCTCGAACAGGTCGACTGCGGTTGCCAGCTCATCCAGGACGGCCGCCATCGAGAGGAGTTGCTGGCGGACGAGGGGTGGGAGGAGCGGGGCAACGGTCTTGATCTGTGCCGCCGCGGCCGACAAGTCGGTGGTCGGCTGATCGAGAGCGTCGATCACGTCGGCGATCTCGCTCGACGCCGTGAGCGACTCGATGGCGGCGATCACCGCCCCGGCCGCTCCGGACCCCGGAGGGTTGCCGGCGACGAGCTGCTGGAGGGCCTCTACCTGGGCGCGGGCTTGCTCTGCCGCATCGACCAGCTCCTGGCCGACCCCGTCCACGACCTTCGCCTGAGCCCGCTCCACCTCGGCGATCGCCTCGTCCACGGCGTCCTGGACGACCTGCTCGAGGCGCTCGAGGTCGAGCATGAAGGACTCGATCCTGTCGAGCGCCTCGGAGACGACCGAGGGGGCGCCGTCGAGACCGACGGCCTCGAGGATGTCGGTGAGCTCGACGATGCCGAACAGCTTCGGGAGGGCGATGCTCGCCAGGATGTCGGTTGGATCGAAGGCGCCCAGCGCCGCCTGAACGGGATCGCCGATGACACCCTTGACCCGCGACAAGCCGCCGATCTTGAGGTTCGGCTGGATGAACCCGCCGGCCTTGTCGGACCCGGCCCCGTTGCCGCCGAACGCCAGCTCCTTGCCGGCGTCCTTCACCTCGGCCCACACCTCGCCGACGTTGCCTCCTCCGAACCCGGTGAAGGCGTCCGGGTACTTGATCGTCACGGGACCGACCGCCGAGAGTTGCTGGACGGCAGGCAGTTCGACGACGGCGTCGACGAGCTTCGGGTCGGAGCCGTGGTTCCTGGCGGCGCCTCCGAGCTGGATCTGGTTCGTCGGGACGGTCGTGTCTCCGCTCTTCGTCGGCTCGGCGTATGCGACGTCCTGTCCACTGGCGGCGACGAATCGAGCCGGGTCCGTCGCGTAGGTCCCGTCGATGTCGGCGTAGTCGTGGTACGAGTCGGACACCCACATGAGCTGGGCGCGCAGCCGCACCTTGCGTCCTTCCCAGTCGGTGCAGTGGAGCACGAAGTGGAAGCGCTGGTTGGCGACCATCGGGAAGAAGTGCTTGTTCTGCCCCGCTCCGGGATCGGGGAACAGGGTCGGTGTGACCAGCGGGGCCAGCCGCACCTCGCGGAACGGGAACCGGGTGTCGTCGAACCGCACGACCGGCTCGTTCACGATGAGGAACTTCTTCTGGTAGAGCGCCGCCAGCGACGGGGCGGCCTTCTTCATCTTGCGCTCGGTGAGCTTGACGAGCGTCGCCTTCGGGCCCACCGGGTACAGGTAACCCGGGTAGGTGACCCTGACGTACTGGTCGCGGCCCATCGGGGCGATGTGATCCCAGGAGAGGATGGCCGCCATCGCCGAGCTCGGGTCACCCTCCTCCCACGACGTGTACGGGTCTGTGTCCCACAGGCCGTGGACATCGAGCCAGGCGCCGAGGCTCGACACGTACAGGGAGTTGACGTCGACGGGCTCCGGCGAGATGGGGCTGTTCTTGGAGTCGAGCCATGTCTCGGCGCTCTGCCTCACGAGGATGTGCCTGTCGTCGGGGTCGAGCGACATCCGGAACGGGAGGTTGGCGTGGACCGCGTCGCGGCGTTGCTCCCAGTCCGGCATCGCCTCGCGGTCCCTCGCCCAGATCGCTCGAATGATGCGCTGCCCGGCGGCACCCTCGTCGACGGCGCCGGTGGCGCCGTCCTCTCGCACTCCGAGCCGGCTGTGCCACAGCTCGACGCGGTGCGGCGAGTCGGGGTCGCGGACCGGACCGGTCGAGTGTGCCCATCCTCCCTGCTCGCTCGGCGAGATCTGGAGGCGGAACGGCGCCTCGATGGCCGTCTCCAGGGGCTCGGGCGGCCTGCTGAGGGTCGGCCTTCGCCTGCCTCGTGGTGGCAGGTGAGGGCCGACGAACACGTGGTCCCTGCCGAGCTGCGGCGGCGCCTCGTCGCCCGCCGAGGCGTAGATGCCGGCGGTGGTGGCCAGGATCTCGTTGACTCGACGGAGGTCACGCCTCGCTCGCATCATCCCGGCGACGCCGGACGGGGTGATCGGAGTCCCACGGGCTGGCGTGATGACGAGACCCGACCGGCTCAGCACCGCTTCGAACCCTCCCGGAACGGCGAGTCGGGGGACGGACATCGGCAGCGAAGCCCGAGTCGCCCGCGGGGTGGCGAGCGGGTGTACCACCATGGGGAGCCTGCCCATGGCGGCGAGCACGTCGGCGACGGTGAAGGGGATCTCGTCGCCTTCCGGGAGGGCGAACACGAGCCGGGAGCGCTTGGCGGGGATGGCGAGCTCCGGCTGCGAGGGAGCCGTGTCGTTGGGCTCGGGAGGTTGGGGGGCGTCCGGGATGGCGCCGCCGGGGGAATCGGAGCGGTCGGGAGGAGCGGTCTCCCCCGCCTCCACGTCGTAGACGGCCCGCTCGCCGAGGTGCTGGTAGGCCAGCTCGAAGACGAGACGGGCACCGTCGCCGGTCGGCCGGATCGCCGGGCTGTCCCCAGTGACGAGCTCGACGCCGTATCCCGAGACCGTGAAGGCGGCGAGGTCCTCGGCCCTGGCGATGTCGACGACGAGATCGGGGACCGGATCGGGCGGCGTCATCGGCCCGAAGACGTGACGCCATGCTGCGCCGAAACGCAGATCGTCTACGCGACCGCGGCGGCGGTCGACCATGGGTCCTCCCATGCTCCCGCCGCACGCACAGCCATGGCCACCGGCGGTGGCCCGTGTCCAGTTCTAGCGAATCGAGATGCCCCGTGGGGAGGTTTCTCCGACGACCGCCGAAGCTCAGCCTCGGAACCGTGCGATGACGGCGAGAAGCACGGTGAGCCCGATGCTCGTCAGGATCATCGACGTGACCGGGATGTAGACCCGCGTCGTGTCACGTTCGATGCGGATGTCGCCCGGGAGCCGTCCGAACCACGAGACGAGCCACGGGGCGAACCTGAGCACCACACCGGCGGCAACGACGACGATCCCGATGGCGACGAGCGTGTTCCCGAGCCGCATAGCAATGAATCATGCATGCCGGCCCGGCGCGCCGCGCCGTGGCGAGGTCACACTTTGAGGCGCTCGTTCCCCGGGTCGTACAGGGGACCGGCGACCACCGTCCCGGCGAACCGCCTGCCCGTGTACTGAACCGTCAGCCGGGTGCCCGGCTCGGCGTGGCTCGGGCCGACGAAGGCGTGGGCGATGAAGGCCCCCACCGTGTACCCGTACTCGCCTCCCGCCACCCTGCCGACCACCTCGTCGTCGTCGAGGACCGGCTCCCATCCGTACATGAGCGCTTCCGGTTCGTCGAAGCGAAGGGTCACGAGTTGTGAGGCGAGGCCCGCCTGGCGGGCGTCGATCGCCGCCTGCCTCCCGACGAAGTCCTTGTCCGGTGCGAGGGTCCATCCCATCCCGGCCTCGAACGGGTTGATCTCGGGAGTCAGGTCCGATCCGGTCAGGCGATAGCCCTTCTCGATCCGCAGCGAGAACACAGAGGCGATGCCGACGGGGGTCATGTCGACGTGGCGACCCGCCTCCCAGAGCGTGTCCCACAGGTGGAGGCCGAAGCCGACGGGGGCGTAGATCTCCCAGCCGAGCTCGCCGACGTACGAGATGCGCATGGCGATCGCCGGCGCCATGCCGACCCCGATCGGCCTCGCCGAGTACCAGGGGAAGGCGTCGCTGTCGAGGTCGGCGGTCGTCACACGCTCCAGGACCTGGCGTGCCCGCGGGCCCCACAGCCCCACCGCGACGTGCTCTTCGGTACGGTCGACGATCGTCACTGATCCGTCCGGCGGCGCCAGCGAACGGTAGTAGGCCAGCTCGGCCGGGAGGTTGCTCCGGCCGGTGAGCAACCAGAAACGGTCCTCGGAGAGCCGGGTGATCGTCACGTCGCGCCTCACCGTGCCACGAGGCGTCAAGACGAGGGTGTAGACCATCGACCCGACCGGCCTGTCGACGTCGTTGGTGCACAGGTATTGGAGATAGCCGAGGGCCCCGGGTCCGGAGACTTCGACGGGTCCGATGGCGGCCGACCAGTCCACGAGCCCGACGTTGTCACGGATGGCGAGGTGCTCAGCACCAATCAGCGGGCTCCACGCGGTGGCGTCGTACCCGGAGCGGGGCGGGATCCGGCCTTCGTAGCGGGCTACCAGGGGCTCGTTGCCGCGGTAGAGCCACGGGGTCTCGATTCCCGCCAGGGGAACGAGCTCGGCGCCGAGCGCTTCGAGCCGAGCGTGATAGGGCGACAGGCGCAGGTTGCGGACGTCGGAGGCCACCTGGTTCGGGTGGAGGATGTCGAAACCGATCTCGTAGAAGTACTTGCTCTGTCTGCTGAGGAAGGTGTGGTTCGACTGGTGGGCGTGGAATCGGTTCACGTCGGCAGGGGTGACATCGAAGCCGGGGTCGCCTTCGGTCATCCACCTCGCCATCACCCGCCCCACCTCCGAGGCGAACGACAGCCACGCCCCGACGGCGGTCCACAGCCCGGCGACGAGTGCCGACTCGCCCATGATCGGGTAGTGGTCGGCGGTGAAGGCGAACATCCCGTTGAAGCCGCGCGAGATCGTCGCTCCGGCGAGAGACGGCATGTGGTACTGCATCAGACGCCACGCCTCGGCGAAGTCGTCGGGCGTGAATGGACGCTCGGACGACTCCCCGAGGTCGGAAGGCTCGACGAGGCGAGCCGGATGGTGATAGCTGCCGATGCCGAGGTGGTCGTGGTATTGGCGGAAGTACACAGAGATGTCGTCCATGGCGACGATCGGCATGGTGTTCTCCACGTGCATGCGGTCGGCGAGCGCCGCGATCGAGTCGGTGAAGGCGAACTGGTGCTCGCCCGGGAACAGCGGCATCGGGACGCCGAGCTTGCCGGCCAGGATCGGTGCCCAGATGTTCGAGCAGAGGACGACGCGTTCGCACTCGATGCGCGGCATCTCCGGGTTGCCGGTGAGGACGCCGGTGACCCTGGCGCTCTCCGCCAGGATCTCCGTGACCTCGGTATCGCGGTACCACCTCGCCCTCCCCGTCGCCTCGGCGACGCGCCGCATCGCCGTGGCGATCCGAGACGTGTTCACGGTGCCTGCGCTCGGCACCAGCATGCCGCCGACGATCGTCGCCGGGTCGATCAACGGAACGTGCCCGCAGACCTCGTCCGGCGTCAGCAGCTCGGCCGCCTCGCCCAGCGCCATCCCCCGCTCCTGGATCCGTAGGTAGCTCTCGAGCCGCTCCTGGGTCGACGCCACCTGCATGAGCCCGGTCCTGAAGAACTGCTCCTCGCCGTCGACGGCGAGGGGCAAGGCGTCGTACACCCGGCGCGAGGCGGCTCCGAGCTTCGTGAAGAACGGCGAGATCGTCAGGGTCCGCAGCCCACCGGGGGCGTGCGAGGTGGAGCCGTCGTTGTGGTCGAGGTCGCCCTTGTCGAGGACGACGACACCGTCGACACCACTGTCCGCCAGGTGAAAGGCGACGCTCGTGCCGACGACGCCGGCGCCGATGACTACGGTGTCGGCTTGCATGATGTCACCCCACAGTCCTCGGGGCCGACACTGTACGGCGTCGACGCCATCGTTCGGATCGCCCGACTTTCTTGACCGGCCGGGGGGCCCTCGGTATCGTATATTGTGTACGAAAGCCGTTTTCGTCGTGCTATAAGGCCGCGGTTCCCCCTGCCCGGGCTTTGCGGGAGTGGAGCCGGGAGGAGGAGCTCTTGTGTCGATGATCACACGTGCAACGACCCGACCGAGATCACCCGGGAGGGCACGAAGGCGGGGTCTGGCGCTGCTGCTGGCAGTCGGCCTCGTGTTCGCAGCCTGCGGGGGCGATGGTGATTCCACGACCACGGCTGCGCCCGGTGGCGACACGACGGCTGCGCCGGGCGAGGAGATGACGCTCACCGTGTGGGCCTCTCGCGAGTACTACGTCCCGCCAGACCAGTTCGCCAGTTTCACGGCCGAGCACCCGAACGTGACGGTCGAGTTCCAGATCCAGTCGAACGACGACATGCTCCAGCAGCTGTTGCGGATGCGCGACGCAGGTCAGCAGCTTCCGGACGTGCTCGGCGCCGAGGATGCGTTCCTCATCGAGGCATTCGTCGACGCCGGCCTGATCGAATCCCACGACGAGATCGCGGCCGACTGGCAGGCCGAGGACCCGGAGCAGTACGACCTGCTCCTGCCGCTCGCCTGGGACGAGACGAGTCTCGACGGCGTCAAATACGGGTTGTCGGTCACGGCCAACTTCGATGTCCTCTACTACAACAGCCCTTGGTTCGAGGAGGCTGGCCTGACGCCTCCGTTCGAGACCCTCGACGACGTCCTGGAGGCGATGCGGGCCCTGAAGGCGGCACGACCGGACGGAATCCCGCTGACGGTCCAGGCACAAGCCGGTGAGGGAGTCACGACGCTCAAGACGATGCTCAGCGCGGCGGGCGCACCCTTCGAGGGTGCCGTGCCCGATCTGACGTCTGATGCAGGCGTGTACGTCCTCGACTGGTTCATCCAGGCCTCCAACGAGGGTCTGCTTCCCGAGGAGGCGATCGCCTGGGGTGAGGACCTGTCGAGGGCTGCCTTCGTGTCGGGAGATGCCGGGCTGATCCTCGACGGCTTCACCACCGCCGGCGACTTCAACGAGGCTCCGGACTTCGACTACCCCGACCAGTGGAACATCACGCAAGTGCCGACGGCGACCGGGACCGGCTCCGAGGGTGAGGCCATCTCGTCTGCGAGGACCTGGGCGGTCCTTGCAGGTTCGGAACACCCGGACGAGGCGGCGCTCATCCTCAGGTACATCTCGGAGACCGAGAATTTGGTCGCCGCGGTGTTCGAGGGTTCGGTGCCGATGCGCCAGACCGAGGCGATCAACGATCCGTCGCTCGCCGAGTACTGGCCGTTCTTCACCGAGGAGCTCAAGCAGGTGTACCTCGACAGCGCTCCGGTGCCGGCCGGGCCCAACGCAGGCTCGGTCGAGGAGATCCTCGAGCAGCTGTTCGGCGAGATCGTCGTCGGAACCGACATGACCGGTGCGGAGCTCGCAGCCAAGTACCAGCCGCAGCTCGACGAAGCCTGAGGCGACTTGGCGCGCAGTTTCGACGAGCACCGACTGTGACCGGGTGCACCCGCGACGCCATTCGAGGGGTCGCGGGTGCACTCGCGTTGCGATTCGTGACCGGTCGCGCTAGATGACCGGCCGCCTCTCTGCCCCGACGCGCAAGGAGCGCAGGGCCGCCGCCGAGAGCGCCCGCGACACGGCGATGATCGGCCACAGCAAGGCGACGCCGTATCTCTTCAGCCTCCCGGCGATCATCGGGGTGGCCGCCATCCTCGGCTTCCCGGTGCTCTACGGCATCTGGGAGAGCTTCTACCGGCCGGACAGCCTCGGTGCGCCGAAGGAGTACGTCGGGTTCGACAACTACGTCGAGATGGTGCGTTCCCCCGACTTCTGGCACTCACTCAACCGCACCGCTGTCTTCGTCTTCGGCAGCCTCATCGTCGGCACCGCCCTCGGGCTGTTCTTCGCATTCGCCCTGTTCCGGGTGGTCGGCAAGCTGCGATTCCTGCGGGCGGTCACTGTGGCGCCGTACATCATCTCGAACGTCGCCGCCGTCGTCATGTTTCGCATCCTCTTCAACACCCAGTTCGGATTGATCAACCGCACGATCGAGTTCTTCGGTCTCGATGGCCTCGGGTGGCTCTCCGATCCCGGTCTGGCGATGGTCGTCGTCGTCCTGGCGCAGGTGTGGACCGACCTGCCGCTCACGATCCTCATCCTCCTCGGCGGCTTGATGACCGTCGACAGGTCCCTGCTGGACGCAGCCTTGGTGGACGGGGCGAGCGGCTGGAAGCGCGCTCGATTCCTCACCATCCCCCTCCTGACGCCCCAGCTCGTGATCAGCACCGTTTGGCTGAGCTACTCGACGCTCACGGGACTCGGAGTCGTGCTCGCCATGACCGGGGGCGGTCCGTTGAAGGCGACCCAGACGCTGGCGATGGAGATGTACACCGTGGCGTTCCGCAGGCTCCAGTTCAATCAGGCGCTGGCGATCGCGACGTTCATCCTGCTGCTCAACGCGGTGCTCACGCTCGTATACGTGCGTGTCGCCAGGAAGTACGAATACGAATGACGTCGGAGTACAGGCCCGAGGACGAGGCGCCGCTGGCCGCCGAGACGGCGGCGGCTGCCGAGGCGGTGATCGGGCCGCCCCCCGCCGGCCGCCCCGCCATGACGCTGCGACGCGGGCTGCGCCAAGCCCTCCTGATCTTGCCGCTCGTCCTGCTCGTCGTGTGGACCGTGATGCCCTTCATCGTCACGCTCTCGGTGTCGTTCAAGCACCGCGCCCAGGTCTTCGCCGACCCTTCGATCATCCCCGACCTTCCGACGCTCACCGCCTACAAGGAGGTGCTGGGCAGCGAGAGCTTCACGACCTCGTTCGTCAACAGCGTGGTCGTCGGGGCAGGTACGACCGCGCTGACACTCATCGTCGGGGTGCCGGCTGCATACGCCTTCGCCAGGTTCCGGTTCCGGGGAAGGCACTTTCTCCTGCTCTTCGCACTGCTGCCCCGCCTCGTCCCGAGCCTCGGCCTGATGGTCCCGATCTACCGGCTGGCGGTGGCGGCGGGTCTCCTGGACAAACGGATCACGCTGATCATCGTCTACACCGGGATGCTCCTGCCCCTCGCGGTGTGGCTGATGCTCGGCTTCTTCCAGCAGATACCGAAGTCGATCGAGGAGGCGGCCAGCGTCGACGGCGCCACCCTATGGGGGAGGCTGCGGTACATCGTCGCGCCGCTGGCGGCCCCCGCGATGATCACGGTCGGGGTGCTCGCCTTCCGGGAGGCTTGGAACGAGTTCACGCTGGTGCTGGTGCTGACCACGTCACCGGGCAACAGGACGCTCCCGTACGAGCTCTACCAGATGCAGGGCATCGAGGGACTGGCGAACTTCCCGGGAGAGGCTGCCTTCGCAATGTTGACCGTCGTACCGTTCGTGCTCGTCTACTCGAGGGTCGAGCGGTACGTGGTCGCCGGGCTCGTGACCGGTTCCGGGAAGTGACCCGGTCTCGAGGCAACCCGTGACCAAGGCCGTCGTGCCCGAGTATCTGCCTGCCGAGCAGTTGGCGCGCCTATCCGGCGCATTCGAGGTGGTCTACGACCCGGACCTCCATGCCGACCGCGCCGCCCTCCTCGCCGAGCTCGCCGGGGCCGAGGCGGTGTTGATCCGGAACCGGACCCGCATCGACTCGGAGCTGCTGGCGTCGGCGGCACGCCTGCGGATCGTCGGACGCCTCGGCGTGGGGCTCGACAACATCGACCTGACGGCGTGCTCGAAGGCCGGCGTCGCCGTCATCCCGGCGATCGGCGTCAACGCCGTCTCGGTCGCCGAGTACGTGATGGGCGCCATGCTCGTCCTGGTTCGGGGCGTCTTCTCGATGACCGCCGCGATGGTGGCGGGCGAGTGGCCCCGCCAGGGACACGCCTTCGGCCGGGAGCTGCGCGGCAAGACACTCGGCCTCGTCGGATTCGGTGCGATCGCCCGGCACGTCGCCGAGCGGGCCGCCGCCTTCGAGATGAGGGTGATGGCCTTCGACCCCGGCGTCCCGGCCGGTGATCCGGCGTGGCGATCTGCCGAGCGGGTGGATCTCGACCAACTCGTCGCCGACGCCGACGTCATCAGCCTCCACACTCCGCTCACGGATGAGACGAGGAACCTCATCGGCCCGTCCATGATCGAGAAGATGAGACCAGGCACCGTCCTGATCAACACCGCGCGCGGCGGCATCGTCGACGAAGACGCCCTGGCGAGAGCCCTCAGGGATCGGAGGCTCGGCGGGGCGGCGATCGACGTGTTCGCATCGGAGCCGCTGCGGGGCGAAGACGCCGCCAGGTTCGCCGGGATCGACAACCTCATCCTGTCACCGCACCTCGCAGGCAACTCGCACGAGGCCGTGGACGAAGTGGCCGACATGATCGTCGACGCGGTGATCGGCGCCCTGCAGCCATGAGCCTCGCCGCCGCCCCTCCACCGTCGACGATGGAACCGGCCGAGGGGAGACGCCCATGACCGATGTCGAGCGCTTCCGGCTGGAGAACGTGTCGACCCGTCCGGGAACCGCCGTCGACGTGGTCAGGGACGTCCTGCGGGTCGCCATCCTGCGCGGGGATCTGCCCGGCGGCACCCGGCTCGTGCAGACGGAGATCGCAAACCGGCTCGGCGTGAGCACGACTCCGGTGCGTGAGGCGATGCGCGACCTCGCCGCCGAAGGTCTCGTGATGATGGACAGCCACCGAATCGGGACGGTCAGGACACCCGACTGGGACGAGATGGTCGAGATCGTCGAGATCCGGCATGCGTTGGAGCATGTCGCCCTCGCTCGGGCCATCGAGAACATCGCCGAGGACGAGATGGAGGCCGCCAGGGCCCTCGCAGACGAGCTCGCCGTGGAGGAGGACCTGGGGACCTGGATGCACAAGAACATCCAGTTTCACTCCATCCTCCACTCGGCGACGAGGACGAGACGGCTGGGTGGGATCCTGGCGTCGCTCGAGGAGGCCGGGGGCGTGTTCGTTGCGCAGTCGCAGGTCCTCAACCCCGAGATCCGGAGTCGCGCCGTCGCCGAGCACTTCGAGATCCTCGAAGCGGTGGCCGAACGCGACCTCGAGCGTGCGGTCGAGATCATGCGAGGCCACGTCAAGCTCTCGATCGAGGTCTCGGACGCCCAGGCGGGGACGGTTCGCTGAGCACGACCGACCGAGCCTCTCCGGGCGTCACCAGACGTCGGCGAAGTCCTCCCTCGTGGCCGCCATCCCCGCGGTGACCAGCTTCACGTCGTTCGTCGCCGAGACGAGCGTGCATCCCTTGGCGACCATCAGGGAGGCGTAGGCGGCGTTCGGGGTCACCGCCCCCCAACGCTTCCCGTTCGAGCTGCACGCCGCAGAGACCATGTCGACCGCGGCCAGGCACTTCTCGTGGGTGAAGTCGCCGAGCACGCCGAGCGCCTGGCTGAGGTCGGATGGGCCGACGAACAGGAAATCGACCCCGTCGATCGCCGCGATGGCGTCGACCTCCTCCACCGCTCCCATCGTCTCGATCTGGATGCCGACGAGCGTCTCGTCGTTTGACCGACTCGCGAACTGGGCCATCGGGAGTGATCCGTAGGCGCCGTCGTGGCCGAGCGGGTTGAGCCCACGCCGTCCCCTGGGGGCGAACTTCGCCCACTGGACGAACTCCTCGGCGTGCTCCGCAGACGTGATCTGGGCTGCCATCACCCCGACGGCGCCGCTCTCGAAGCAGCGCGTCACGGTTGCATAGTCCGTGGGAGGCACCCTGACGAAGCTCTGCAGGCCGTGAGCGTCGCCTGCCGCCACGGCGATCTCGACGTCCCTGACGGTCAGGCCGGCGTGCTCAACGTCGATCCAGAACCCGTCGAAGGCACCCGTAATACCGAGGTAGCGGATGACGTTGTGGTGCATCATCCTGCCGACCGAAAAGACGACGAGCCGATCGCCTCGCTGCAGCCGTGCCTTGAGAGTCTCAGACATCTGTCCTCCGATCAGAGAGCGCCTTCGGCAGAATGTATGATGCACTATCGCCCCCCGGCCGCATCCGGCCCCGCGAGAAGGACCTCGAATGCCCACGATCGACATGCATGCCCACGTCACTCCGGAGCGCTACAAGCAGGCGATTCAACGGCGAGGCGAGTGGAACGGGCTCGACGGGCGAGCCGGTGAGTTGAGTCGCGGTGGCTTTGCAAAGTCGATCGATGAGCGGCTCGTCGAGATGGACTCGCTCGGGGTCGACATGCAGCTCGTGACCCCGACGGTCGGCTTCTACCAGTACGACAGAGATGCGGAGGCCGCTGCGCGGATCCACAGGGAGTGCAACGACGAGATCGCCGAGATCGTCGAACGGCACCCGACCCGTTTCGCGGGCTTGGCGATCGTGCCGATGCAGGACCCTGCGAGAGCGATCGCCGAGATGGAGCGAGTCGTCGTAGACATGGGCTTTCGCGGAGTCGTGCTCAGCGACCACGTCGGCCCGAGGACGTACGACGAGCGGGAGTTCCTGCCGTTCTTCAAAGCCGCCGAGGAGCTCGGAGCCATCCTCTTCTTCCACCAGGGTGCCGACACGTGCATCGACTTCAGGATCACCCGCTACAAGCTCGGCAACGCGGTCGGCAACCTCACCGAACGGACACTCGTGTACGCCACGCTCGTGTTCGGCGGCGTCATGGACAGCTGCCCCGACCTGAAGCCGCTGCTCGCCCACGGCGGCGGGTATGTTCCATACGGGATCGCTCGCATGGACAAGGTCGCCGGTGCCCTCGAGGGCGCCACGGGCCGAGCACTGCAGCCGCCGTTCGCCGAAGACGACGGCTTCCGCCAGGTCCTGCCGCCGAGTGACTACCTGGGCCGGTTCTTCTACGACTGCTGCACGTACAGCGGGCCGGTTCTTCGCTTCCTCATCGACACGGTCGGGATCGATCGAGTGGTGCTCGGCACCGATTACCCGGCGCCGATGTTCCTGCGCGACCCCGTGAGGTGGGTGCGGGGCTTGCCGGAGCTCACCGAAGCCGAGAAGGGCGCCATCCTCACCGACAACCCGATGACGCTGCTCGGTGTGACCTCGTGAGTCGCCGGCTCGGGTGGGGCATCGTCGGGCTCGGCAACATCGCCCGCGGCACGATCGCCCCGATCCTCGCCACCGAACCGGACTGCGCCATCGCCGCAGTCACCAGCCGCGACCAAGGAAGGGCGGACGCCTTCGCCGCCGAGTTCAGTGCCCAGGGCGCATACACCGACTATGCGGAGATGCTGGGGGACCCGTCGGTCGAGGCGGTGTTCATCGCAACTCCGAACGCCTTGCACGCCGAACAGGTGGTCGCCGCCGCCCGGGCCGGCAAGCACGTCCTGTGCGACAAGCCGCTCGCCATCGACGTCGCCGACGCGGCACGGGCCGTCGAAGCGTGCGACGCCGCCGGGGTCCTGCTCGGGGTCAACTTCCACAATCGTTTCCTCCCCTGGGTGCGCGACGTGAGCCGCATCGTCGCCGACGGCGCCATCGGCGACGTCCTCACCGTGCACGTCGAGGTGGGAGGTGGTGCCAAGCGATACGACAACTGGAGAGCCGACCCTCGCATGGCCGGGCTCGGTACCGTCCACAACGTCGGCGTGCATGCGCTCGACTTCCTGCGCATGCTTCTCGACTCAGAGCCGGTCGAGGTGAGCGCCATGTTCGACGAAGCCCCCGGCGGTGGAGCGGTCGAGATGCTCGCACTGATCGTCCTGCGCTTTGCCAACGGCGCCCTGGTGTACTGCAACGCCAACGAGCGGCACCCCTATGCGCGCAACGACATCACGATCCACGGAACGGCGGGTCGCATCACGGGCACCGGTGTCACCCGTTCCCGCTCGAGCGGCGACCTGACGGTGCTCACGGATCGAGGCGAGACGGTCACGCGTTATCCGGCGACCGAGGCCCATCGATCGTCAGTCGCCGCCTTCACCGCCTCCGTCATGCGGGGCCGGAGCCCGGCCCCATCAGGGGTCGACGGCCTCAGGAGCGCCGAGTTGTGCGAAGCGGTGCGGCGGTCGGCGGTCGAGCGCCGCACCGTCGAAATTCGGCATACGTCCCACGGGCACGCTGCTCGAATCGGCGAGGTGCGGTGACGAACGGCACGGAGCCGCTCGAGTTCGCCACCATCGACCAGGTCGTCGAGGGCGCCCGCAAGGCACTCGAGCCGGCCGTGTACGTCTGGGCGGCGTCGGGGGCGGGGCAGGGTGTCACCGTGTCCCGGAATCGCCTCGCCCTCGATCGACTGGCTCTCGTACCACGAGTCATGCGGGACGTGCAGGCCGTCGATGCGTCATCGTCGTTCGTCGGTGTTCCGCTCGGGCTACCTGTCTTGCTGGCACCGATCGGTGCGCTCGCCCTCTACGAACCGACCGACGCCCTCGCCTCGTGCGCCGCGGCCGCAAGCGTGTCGACCTCCGTCATGTGCTCGGCGTTCACGTCGGTGCCCTGG
>Ga0214471_10002522_pt1 | contig 14342 bp, 6 predicted proteins | sample RVTome_5_FD_207665 | JGI IMG/M metagenome (GOLD analysis project Ga0214471, IMG submission 207665) | Soil microbial communities from uranium-contaminated site in the Upper Colorado River Basin, Wyoming, United States - RVT142D155 | ecosystem: Environmental > Terrestrial > Soil > Contaminated >...
GGGCACGTCGACCGAGCGCGCAATCTCGGCGGCGACGGCGCCTTCGTCGGGGTAGGGTGGGTAGGGCTGCAGCGTGAGGCAGAGCTTCGGGCGTCGGCCGGCCCGGCAGAGCTCGAGCAGAATGTGGCGCGCGTCGCGGCCACCGCTCAACGGAACGCCCACGTCCTCATCGGGCCGCACCCGCCGGTCCATGGCGATCCGGAACAGCTCGATGTAACCCTCGATGGCCGGATCGCGGCCCAGCGGTTGGGACCGGGATACCGGAAAGCCGCCTGAGAGATGCAGTCGACCCTCACACCACTCGACCTTCGCATCAGGGGGGAGGGCGCGAATGGCCCGGAATGCCGTGTCCTCGCCCAGGAAGAACCCCAACCGGAGAAACACCGCCAGCGCCGCTTCATCCAGCTCGGTCGGCGCACCGACCGACAGGAGGGTCGGCACCGAGGGCGAGATGGCGAAACGCTCCGCCGTGCTGAAGTAATAGAGCGGATACATGCCGTAGCGATCGCTGTCCGCCCGCAGGGTGCGCCCGTCCCACGACCACCCGCCGTACACGCCGTCGGTCCGCCCGTCCGGCCGCGGTAGCTGTTGCCCCAGGCTGCAGGTGGGGGTGCCGCTGAGCCGTGCGCCCCCGCGCTCCGCGCTGACCAACCCGTAGGGATCGGTCACTCTCGCCCCTCGCCGGGTCCTACCACGCGTCCGTCTCGGTCCGAAGACTCTGCGCCGCTCTGGCTTCCGGCGTATCGGTGCGACCCTGGTGCCGCTCAGTGGCGAGCACCGGTGTGTAGCCCCGCTTCCACATCCGCTTGTAGGCCGCATACTGGCCGTCTCGGAACCCGGGCAGGCTGGCCAGCGCGGAACGCCTGGACTCCGGATGCACCCGCAGCATTCCATAGGAGGGCAGGTAGAACTTTCGGCTTCCCAGCTCCATGGCGGTGAGCCAGGGGAACCAGGCCGAATCGGAACGGTGGAACTCCTCGGGCAAGTTCAGGATCGCGGGATGAAAGAGAATCTGCTTGTTGAACATGCAGACCCCGGGCCCTACATAGTCGCACTCGGTCACCTCGGTGGTCTGAGGGTAGAGAAAGCCCATGCGCACCTTGGTCAAGTGGGTGTCGTCCCAGCGAGTCCAGAGCGCGGTCCAGCACGACAGGATGTCATTGGGGCGAAGCGTGGTCTGGAGATCGACCATCTGCCGGATCAGGCGAGGGTGGACCGGGATGAGATCGTCATCGAGAAACAGGATCAGGTCGTGCCGAGCCAGGGTGGCGACGGTGTACCGGACCCGGCAGAGCCAGTTGTGACTCGAGTTGAAGATCTTCAGGTCGGGAAACCGGCCCAGCAACCGCCCCAACGTGATAAAGGGCGAGGTCCGAAGCCGGACCGCGGAAGAGTTGTTGCAGACCAGCAGCTCGATCTCCAAGCCGGTCAGGTCCTGAGCCAGCAGGCCCTCGAGCAGGGCCCGGAGGGCGCCGAGGCGCTCATAGGACAGGATGACGATCGAGACGCCGGTCGGGGCCATAGGTGCCGTTCATCCCTGGTGGAAGACGTCGTGCCAGATCTGAAAGCAGAGCAGGGTGTAGACCATATGCGCGGTGGTGAATCCGGGATGGGCCTGGTGGTGTGCCAGCACCGCCTCAACTCCGCGGGGCTGGAACACTCCCACCCTTCGGAGCGCGGCGGGGGAGAGTGCGTCCCCGAGGATGCTCTTCCACTCCCGCTGGAACCAGCCCGACAGGGGGATGGTGAAGCCCCGCTTGGTGCGGTTGAGCATGACGGAAGGGACGTAGCGTTCGCCCACCTGTTTGAGGATCCACTTTCCTCCGCCGTCCCGCAGCTTGAGGGCCGCCGGCAGGTTCACCGCCAGCTCCACCAGCCGGTGATCGAGCAGCGGCGGACGGGCCTCGACGCCCGACGCCATGGTCGCGCGGTCCACCTTGGCGAGCATCTCGTCGTGCAGCGAGGTCCGCACGTCGTGAACCTGCCAGCGGGTGAGGCGATCGCCCCCGGGGTCTGTCAGCGTGGCGCCGAGCCACGATAAGGTGTCGCTGCCCCGGGTCCAGGCACGCCACTCCGGCGTGTAGAGCGCGTTCTTCTCCGCCTGGTTGAACAGGGTCCGCCGGGCGTTGAACGAACGATCCCGGGCCTCGCGGGGCGAGAGCATTATCGAACGGAACCGAATTCGCAGCAGCTCGGCGACGGACGGCCTACGCCAGCGCACCGTCTCGGCCGCCGCCCAGGCGCGCTGGGAGCGGAACCGGGAAAGCGGACGGCGTTCGATCCTGTCCCAGAGCTGATCCACCTCATGGTGACGGTGGAGGTAGCCCGCGAAGATCTCGTCGCCACCGTCGCCGGTGAGCAGGATCTTGGTCGTTCGCGAGGCCTCCTGCGCCAGACGATAGAGGCCCAGGGCCGACGAAACCGCGAAGGGTTCATCGAAAATGGCCACCAGGTGGGGCAGGGTGTCCAGAAACTCGGCTGAAAACTCGACCGGGTGATGGGGGACGCCGAGGTGATCGGCGACCTCCCTGGCCCAGGGGGTCTCATCGACATCCGTCTCGGCGGGAAACCCGAGGGTGAAGCCGGTCAGCGCACCCGGGGGCAGCCCGGCCGCCGCCATAGCGGTCACGATGCTGGAGTCGACTCCACCGCTCAGGAGCGCGCCCATCGGCACATCGGCGATGAGCCGGAGGCGGACGCTGTCTTCCAGGACCTGGGCCACCCGGTTCACAGCTTCATTCGCGTCAGGCACCGCCGATGGTTGCGCCTCCATCCGCCAGTAGACGGTCTCGCTCGAGCCGTTGTGCTCCACCAGAGCCGAGTGCCCGGGCATCACCTTTCTGATGTGACGGTAGATGGTGAAGGGTGCGGGCACCTTCATGAGCGAGAGGTAGTGGTGCACGGCCACGGGGTCGAGCTCGGCCGGGATGCGGGAGAAAGGCCGGAGCGCCTTCAGCTCCGAGGCAAAAGCGACCACCGGGCTGGCGTGGGCGGAGAGAAGCGGCTTGATCCCCAGCCGATCGCGCGACGCGAAGAGCCGTTGTCGCAGTCCGTCCCAGATGACGAAGGCCCACATCCCGTTGAACTGCTCGACGCAATCGGGACCCCACTCCTCGTAGGCCCGCAGGATGACCTCGGTGTCGCTGCGGCTCGCGAACTGATGCCCCAGCCGTTCGAGTCGCTGCCGGAGATCGAGAAAGTTGTGGATCATCCCGTTGAAGACGATCCACAGCGCGGTCCCGCGCGCGCCCATGGGCTGGTGGCCGGCGGGAGACAAATCGACGATCGAGAGCCGGCGATGGCCCAGGGCCAGGTCGTAGGGGTGATCGCCGACGTCGGAGAGCGGGGGAAGATCCACGCCTGGGTCGGTCGACGAGCCCCGGCACTGGACGAAGCGGCCGGTGCGAGTGTCGACCAGCAGGTAGCCTTCGTCGTCCGGGCCACGCCGGCCGAGCGTGCTCACCGCTCGTTCCAGTGCTTCCCGATCGATTGAAGCGCCGTCCTGATTCCAGAGGGCAACGATGCCGCACACCGGGGCGGCCGGCTACCCTTCCACCCGCTGCAGCACGATCTCTCCCAGACGGTCCGCCCTTAAGGTAAGGGGGCCGGCCCAACCCGCCGTCCGGATTGCGCCAGCCTATACTTGGTCCACTCAGCACTCGTTCCCGGTGCGCTCGATGCCTGCTATCCCGTGCTGCGAGGGATGACCTGTGACCGCCGCCACCCGCCTCGTACCCTCGGGGTTCGTTGTGCTCCGGACCCCGGTACTTCCTTTCGAAGCGGTGCTCGCCGGACCGGAGGAGCAGGCTACCGGGCGCTTTGCTCTCTCCCCGGAATCCCTGGACGCGCTGTATCTCGCTTCCCCTAGCTTGGTGGAACAACTGATCCGGGCCGATCCTGCCTCGGCCCGGGGCCGCGCAGTGGAGCGGACGCTGTTCCGCTACTTCACCAGAATGGCCTCCCGGTCGACTCCGTTCGGTCTCCTCGCAGGGTTCTTGGTGGGGACGGTCGGGACCCGCAATCGATTGGTGGTCTCCGCTGATGGTGCGCGGCGTCACCGGCAGGTCGGAGTGACGCTGCTCGAGACGATGCTTCGTGGGCTGGGCTCCTCGCCCCGGTTCCGGCGCGTGATTCCGTTTCGGGTGAATCCGGGCCTGTATCGCGCGGGCGACCGGCTGCATTGCCCGCAGGGGCTGGCTTCGAACAGCGGATTCGACGGCACGGTGCTGTCGATCGAACCGGTCGAGCCGCTCGACCGGTTGCTCGCGGCTGGTGAGCCGGCGACGGCGGACGAGTGGGCGAAACGGCTTCGACGGCTGGCACCGGCGACTCGGCAACCCAACGCCCGGCGCGCCATCGCCGAGCTGCTGGACGCGGGGATCCTGGTGCCGGCGCTCACGACCCCCGTTACTGCGTTGGACCCGTTCCGCCAAACCAGTGGGGAGTTGGAACGCGCCTCAGCAACCCGATCGCTCGCCGCACGACTCCAGGCCGTGGCGGCTGAGCTGGAGCGGGTCGACATGCGACGCACCCCAGTCCGTCCCGCCACGTACCGCCGCCTCGCGAAGGGGCTCGCCCGGCTGCCCGGCGCCTCGGAGACCACGGGGGTCTTCCAGGCCGATCTCACCGTCGGGGGAGAAGTGAGCCTCGGGCGCTCTGTCGTTGCCGAGGTGTCGCGGGCCATCGGGTGGCTGTATCGCTGGGTTGGAGCGGGTCCGCGGCGCGAACCGCTCGACCGGTTTCGTCGCTCGTTCCGGGCCCGCTACGGGGACCGCCCAGTTCCTCTGCTCGAAGCACTTGACGAGGAGATCGGCATCGGGCTCGAGATGGACGACCGGTGTCCGGTGCTCAACGGGCCCGCGGATCCTCGGTACCGGGTGGTTCTGGAGCGCCTCACCAGTGTGTGGCGCACGGGCGATTCAGTGCTCATCATGCGCCCGGAGGACCTGGATCAGCTCGGTGGGCGTGACGACGTGCCGCCACTTCCGGGCGCGCTGGCGGCTGTGGGAAGTCTTGCCGCGGTGTCGACAGACGCGATCGATCGAGGGGACTACCAATTCCGGTTGCGCGCGGTGCGAGGTCCCTCGGGGGCGGAGCTGCTGGGGCGGCTGGCCGGGGTGGACGCCCGGTTGGCCGAATCGGTGCGGCGGCACCTGCGGGCGGAGGAGGCCCTCGATCCCGAGGCGATTTATGCGGAGGTGGTGCACGTTCCGTCGCCGGCGCTGGCCCCGATCCAGTGCCGGCCGCAGCTCCGTCGCTACGAGATTGTGGCTCTCGGTCGCCCCGGTGTGTCGCCCCGGCGCCAACTGCCCCTCACCGATCTGCTGGTGTCGGTGCCCGAGCCTGGTAACCGGGTGGTGCTCTGGTCGGCCCGCCTCGGCCGGCGAATCCAGCCGCGTCTTACGACGGCGCACGACTTCACGCGGGACGGCTATCTCCCATACCGGTTCCTGGGCCTGGTCCAACGGGACAACGTGGCAGCAGTGCTGGAGTGGGATTGGGGGAGCCTGGAAGCGGCGCCGTTTCTCCCCCGCGTCGTGCTGGGGAAAGTCGTGCTGGCGCGAGCCCGCTGGCTGTTGCCCGGCACCGTCGCAACCGCGTGGCGCGGGACTTCCGGCGCGGAGCAACTCGCGACGATCCGGCGCTGGCGGGCGGAGTGGAGCGTTCCGCGATTCGTCGTGCTGATGGACCCCGAGGGCGACCTCGCCGTGGATCTCGATCAGCCGGCGAGCCTCCAGTCTCTGATCGACTCGGCCGGTCGGAAGGATGGCGGAGGAGACACCGCGGTCGAGGAGCTGTTTCCTGGACCCGAAGCCATGCCGGTGGCAGGTCCAGCGGGCCGATTCGCTCACGACCTGGTGATCCCGTTCATCCAGAGGGCCGCGCCTCCGAGCGGGCGGGTGCGACGGAAGCTCCCGCGGAGAGCCGCCCGTCCGGTGCGCCGAACTCTCGTCCCCGGATCGGAGTGCCTGTACCTCAAGCTGTACGGCGGCACCGCGGCTGCGGATCGGGTTCTGGTGGAGGGGATCGGGCCGCTGGTAGAACGCTTGGCTCAGGCAGGAGTAATCGAGCGCTGGTTCTTCATCCGCTATCGAGATTCGGAGCCTCACCTGAGAGTGCGGCTGATCGGCCCTCCTCAGCGGCTCGTGGGCGAGGCCCTTCCACACCTGCGGACCCTGGCCGACTCCCTCCTCGAGCGTGGGGTAATTTGGCGTATGACGTTCGATACCTACGAGCGCGAAGTGGAGCGCTTCGGCGGTCCGGAGGGGATGGACCTGGCGGAGCGGGTCTTCCACGCGGACAGCATCGCAGTGCTGCGACTGCTATCAAACGAGGCCGACGGTCTGGACCCGGACGCCCGGCTGGCGCATGCCGTCCTGGGCGTCGACCGCCTGCTCCAGGATTTCGTGGTGCCGGTCCGAGCTCGACTGGGGCTGATCACCGGGATGATCAAGCGGGCCGCCGATCGGGAGATAGAAGGGTCTTGGGAGCGTGAGGCGGGGGAACGGTTTCGGACGGGCCGACAACTGTTGGAGGCTGGGTCCGCCGCGTACCGCGACCGATCGCGCGCACTTCGGCCCATCGCTCTTCGGATCCGCTCGATCCACGCGTCGGATGGCCAGAGCGGAGGTCCGGAGAAGCTGCTGGCTGACCTCGCTCACCTGCACTGCAACCGGATGCTGCGCTCGGCCGCGACTGGGGAGGAGGCGATCGTGCTGCGGTGGCTGGCGAAGCTATACCGGTCTCGTGTGGCACGCAGATCGAAAAACCCGTAATGACTCTAGCGTGCCAATTCAGCCCCGTAACAATCGGAGAAGCTCGGTGCCCAGGGGCGTTCCGAGGCCGCTGCAGCAGTCCCACCCCTTCCGCGCCCGGAAAGCACGCGCGGCGCCCGGCACAATCCGATTGTCGCCCCGGACGATGTCGCGAAAGGCCGTTCGAAACTCCGAGCGGTAGAGCGACGGGTTAAGCCACCCGAGAGGCCGGCCGACCCCCTCGGCAAGGCGCGCGGCCAGCCCGGCCCAGAGGGGGGCTCCGCAGCTGGTGCCGGCGCCGGTGGTCTCGATGCCTCCGACGGTCACCCGGTATCCGCCCCGGAAACCGGCGACAGCGGCCACGTCGGGCACGCCGCGACGCCTTCGCCCCGGAGGGTGATGGAGATCGGTCCAGAGTCCGGCGGCATGCTGGCCCGCTCGGGGCATTCGAACTCGGCGCTGGTAGCGCGGTTGAGACCAGTGACCGCTCAGGCCCCCGCCGCTCGCGCCCCTGAGGCCGTGGACCTTGTCGTTCCAGACCACCTCAACCAGGTCGCCGTTCCGCGACCCGCGGCGCAAGCTGGTCCCGCCTACTGTCAGGACATGGGGACTCGACCCGGGGAAGGCGACTCCAGCCCTGCCGGAAGAGGAGTCATCGGTGGAGCCGCTGTCGCCGCTGGCGCATACCACGGTGACGCCCTTGAGGCACGCGGCCCTGAGGGCCTGATCGATCACGTTCAAGTGGCCCGGCCAGGCTGATTCCGGAATCCCCCAACTGACCGAGATGACGGACGCCCTACGACATCGGATGGGACCCAGCCCGAGCGCAGTGTAGATCGCGTCGTACCAACCCGACGCTGACGGATCGGCAAAAATGACGTCGATTGCGGCCCGGTTGGCGATCGCCCCCGCGATCTGGATATCCATCGTCACTTCGAGGGTGTCCTTGGCCAACTCGACCACTTGCCCGCCGTGTTTCCGGAGCAGGCCTGCCATGGTGGTGCGCGGCCGGTTGTAATCGGCCATCACAGCCCGGAGGCGATCTCTACCCAGCGGCCGGTTGCCGGCCCGTCCGACTCCGATCGGCGTGATCTCCGGCAGCGCGAGGCCGAGGTTCTTCTGGAAAAAGCGCTCGAGGTCAGTGCGGTGATAGCCGCCGCCGAACGCAAGAATGGCGATGCGTTGGCCGCGTCCGGACAGGTTGGGCGGAAACTGGTAGTACTCCCCCAGCTCGAGGGGACTGTAGTTGGACTGGGGGCCCGACGCCGCGGGCGACAACATGACGTGGCGACGATGACGGGGTATCTCGTCCAGACCGAGTACGCCGACGATGGATCGGTGCAGGGGCTCGGGAAAATGGACCACGCCTCGATGCGAGCGGCGGGGTCCACGCGTGGTATCGAACAGCTCCAGGTCGACGCCGAAGGCGGCTTCGACTCGATCGCTGAACCCGGTCAGGACGACGTCGTGCCGCATCCTCGACCGCTCGACCACCTCAAGGCCTGCACCGACGGCGTAGTCGACCACTTGCCGTACTTCGTCGGCATCCGGGGCCTGGAAACGCGCGAACTCGGCGGCCGAGAATTCCGGCGCGAGCCGGGTGACGCCGGCCTGAAGCCGCTCGAGCCGGGCGGCGAGCCGGTGATGCTCGGGAAGAGGGGCCGCGCGGAGCACCACGCGCACCACGATTCGCCGGCGGGGATGACGCGTGGCCGTGCGCAGCTGATGCGGCGCATGGTGGGGCGCCGAGCCCGGGAGTGGCACCAGGCGTGGATGAGGTCGCATTGGCTCGCCGCGGGCAAAAGCGCTAAGCTACTGCCCGAGATTCCATATCCGCCATGGCTGACCTGACCTGCTCGTCGTGCGGGACACCCCATCCGCCCGGAGCGCGCTTTTGCGGGCGCTGCGGGGCGGCCCTGGCGCTGCCGTGTCCCGAGTGCGGTTCCTCGAATCCGCCGCAGCATGCGTTCTGCGGCGGTTGTGGGAGCACGCTCCGGCCCGAGGGGGCTGGGCCCTCAGCGGCCTTCACGGAGGTGGCTGGCGCGGAGCGGCGGCGGGTCACGGTCGTGTTCTGCGATATGGTGGGTGCCACGGAGCTGGCCGGCCGCGTGGATCCCGAGGAGCTGCGAGAGATCGTAGTAGCGTACCAGCGGATGGCAGCCGAGGTGGTGGAGCGGTACGGCGGGCACGTCGCACAGTACTTGGGCGACGGCATTCTGGCGTACTTCGGGTATCCGCTGGCGCACGAGGACGACCCGGTGCGGTCGGTACACAGCGGCCTGGCAATTATCGATGCGGTGCGGGACTCGAACCGGCAGGAAAAGCGCCCGGCCCGTCCCCCCCTGGCTGTGCGGGTCGGTATTCACTCCGGCACTGTCGTGGCGGGAGAGGTCGGTGGGGGTGGCCGGCGGGAGCAGTTGGCGATGGGGCAGACCCCCAACGTCGCCGCCCGATTGCAGGGGATTGCCGAGCCGAACACGGTGCTGGTGAGCGGGATTGTGGCGCGGCTGGTGGAAGGGTTCTTCGAGTGCCAGCCGCTGGGAACTCGGGAGCTCAAGGGCCTGTCCGAGCCCGTCGAGGTCCTCCGCCCCATTCGAGCGACGCGAGTACGAACCCGGTTCGACGTGTCCCGCAGCCGAGGGCTGGTGCCGATGGTTGGCCGTGCCGCCGAGCTGGGGCTGCTGATGCAGCGGTTCCAGGCGGTTCGGAGCGCACGGGGGCGGACGGTCCTCGTGACTGCCGAGGCCGGGATCGGGAAGTCGCGGCTGGTCGAGGAGCTGCGGGTGCGGACCTCGGGCGATCCGCGGCGCTGGTTGGTCGCTGGGGGGTCTCCCTATCACCAGGACACCCCATTCCACCCGCTGGTGGACCTCGTCCGGCAGCTGCTCGGTGTGGCCCCGGACTCGCCGGCGGCGGAGCAGTTGGCGGCCCTGCATGACCTGCTCCGGCGGCTGGACGATCCGCCGGCCGACGCGCTGGTCCTGCTGGCTGCGCTGCTCTCGCTCCCCCCGAATCCGGAGCAGCCGTCGTTCCAGGGCACGCCGCAGCAGCTCAAGGAGCGGACCCAGGAGGTGTTGGCCTGGGTGTTACTCCGGATGGTGGAGGCGGAACCCATCACCCTGGTGGTGGAGGACCTCCACTGGGTAGACGCCTCGACGCTCGAGTTTCTCGGCCTTCTGATGCAGCGCTCCGCGGCCGCGCGGCTGCTGGTGGTGCTGACCGCGCGCCCATCGTTCACGCCGGCCTGGGGCAAGCACTCGCGGCTCTCGCGCATCGCGCTCGACCCGCTCGACCAGCACGATGCCGAGGCCATGGTTCAGGAGGTGGCGCGGGGGCGGCGGCTTGGGTCCGCCGTAGTGCAGCAACTGGTGCAGCGCGCGGACGGAGTTCCGCTGTTCTTGGAGGAACTGACGCGGACCGTGCTCGGGGCGGACCAGGGCGATACACCCGGCGATCCCGAGCGCGAGCTTCCCATGGAGGCGATCCCGGCGACCTTGGAGGATTCTCTGCGGGCTCGACTGGACCAGCTGCGCGACGTGGGCGAGCTGGTCCAGGCCGGGGCAGCCATTGGGCGAGAATTCTCCCTGGAACTCGTAGGCGCGGTGGTTCAACTGGACCAATCGGAACTGCGGCGGCGCCTGGATCGGTTGGTGGAGGCGGAGCTATTGGACACGCGGGGAATCTGGCCATCGGTGACCTACGTGTTCCGCCACGCCCTGATCCAGGAGGCGGCATACGGTTCGCTGCTGACGCCGGCCCGCGCGGCACTCCACCACCGGATCGCACAACAGATTGTGGAGCGCTTTCCCGCGCTCAGCGCCGTTCACCCCGAGGTCACCGCCCACCACTTCACCCAGGCTGGCATGACGGCGGAAGCGGTGGGTTACTGGGAAGAAGCCGGCCGCCGAAGTCTGAAGCGCTTCGCGAACGTGGAAGCGGTGGCCCACCTCCGCCGCGCGCTCGAGTGCCTCGAGGGAATGGGCTCCGACGAGCCGCGCCGGCGGCGGGAGCTGGCCCTGCTGGTTGATCTCGCGACCGCGCTGGTGGCGACGCGGGGGTATGCCGCCCCCGAGGTAGAGGAGGCCTACGATCGGGCCCTGGCCTTGTGCGAGGGATTGGGCGGCGCACCGGAGCTGTTCTGGGTACTCTGGGGTCTCGGGTCCTTCTATCAGATCCGTGGGCCGGTGGAGCGCCTCCTCGCCACCGCGCGGCAAATGGTGGAAGAGGCCCGCCGGTCGCAGGATCCGCAGCTCGATGTCGAGGCCCAGTTCGCCCTGGGGGCTGCCTGCTGGATCAGTGGGGATTACCGCGCCGCTGAGTCGACTCTGGATGCGGTCTATCGGCGTTGTCTCGACCAGCCCGGGTTGCTGGAGCGGCCCTCGGCCCTAGGGTCGGTCACCGGCGTCAACCTGATGATGAACCTGGCCCTGGTCACCACGATTCGCGGGGAGGTAGAGAAGGGCCGCCTCATCGCCACGGCGGGACTCGGCCTCGCCCGTCGAGCAGAGAACCCATTCGTGCTGGCCGGCGCGCTGGTGTTCGAGGCCTGGCGGGCCCAGGTCACTGACGACCCCGACACGGCTCAACGGGCCGCCGAACAGGGCCTGGAAGTCTCGACCGACCTCCCCTTCTGGGGTGCGCTCGCGGCGGCCTTCCACGGCTGGGCCCGAGCACGTGGCGGGCAGGGCCGGGAAGGGCTGGCCACGCTGCAGGCAGCTATCGCGGGGCTTCAGGGAGCAGGCGTTCGGACTATCACGACCAGCCTCAGGGCGCTCGAGGCCGATGTCCTCCACGGTGAGGGGAGAAAGGAGGAGGGCCTCGCAGCGATCGAGGCCGGGCTGGCCGACTCGCAGGTCACGGGAGCCCACGCGTGGGACGCCGATCTCTTCCGCCTGCGGGGCAAGCTGGAGTTGCTCGGGAACGCGCCCGACCACTCCGCGGCCGAGGCTGCCCTCGCCGCTGCCGTGAGGATCGGACGCGAGCAGGGGGCGGTATTGGCCGAGTCGCGCACCGAGAGCGCGATCGCCGGAATTCTCGAGCGCTCGCGGGTCCCCGACGGCGCGGCAGGTTGACAAGCCCTCCACCAAACGGTACCTCTGTGCACCCTTTTGGGGCGCCACCCCGGCGCGGCAGCGACCCTCCCCGAAATAGCGAGGACACCTATGGCCGCCAGCAACCTCGAGCGTCTCGCAGAGGCTAAACTGATCAACCCCAAGAAGTTGAGCACCGCTCACAAGAACCGTCTGAAGAAGCTCACCCGCGCCGAGGTCACTACGCTGATCAGGGTGCGCGGCAAACTCAAGTTCAAAGGCCAATTGCATCGGACGCGGGGCAAGGTCGAGCCCTATACGTTCATCTAACGCCAATCTCGATTGCCAATAGCGGGTCCAGGTTCACCCGGCACCGTGGTGAGCCTGGAGGCCGTTGCCTGCCGAGGTCACGCCCTATCACCTATGGATGCGACCATGCCGACTCACAGCGAGAACCTAGGATACAAGCTCGACTTGACCAGCGCTGTGTATGCCCGGTTGACCCGGCGGCTCTGGCGCCACCCCAGTCTTGCGGCGCGGTTTCCGCAGTTCCTTATCCACCTGCACGGCATGGTCCGCTCCGGAGTGCCGCTGTTGCAGGCGGCGCTGGATCGCTGTCGCGCGCTACCCGGCGACCCCGTTGCCGCCGGTCTGGTGGAATACCTGGAGCACCACATCCCCGAGGAAACCGGGCACGACGAGTGGCTGCTCCAGGACATCGTTGACTTGGGGGTTTCACGGCAAGCGGCTCTGGACGAAGTCCCCTCAGCCCTGGTCGCATCCGTGGTGGGGGCGCAATACTACTGGATTCACCACCAGCATCCGGTGGCCATCATGGGATGGCTGTTCCTGCTGGAAGGCAACCCGCCCCGAGCAGATCACCTCGCCTGGGTGCAGGCTCGCACCGGGCTGCCGGACGCTGCATTCCGCACCCTGCTGCACCATGCCGAAGCGGACATCGGACACCGGCAGGAGCTGCTCGAGACGCTGGATCAGCTGCCGCTCAACCTGACGCAGGAAGGCCTGGTGGCGATCAGCGCAATTTGGAGCCAGCACCTGCTGGCTCAGTCACTGGCTGAGCTCCTGGAGCTGTTCGATTCAGGCCCAGCCGGTCGAGCAGCGCGCGGTAACGGGGCTCGGCAGCCAGCACCGCGAACGTCGGACGGACAGCGAGCCAGACCAGGCCGGGAGCCCGAACGGCGGCCGCCTGGTCGAGCGCGTCGAGTGCTTCGGCGGTCCGACCGAGGCCGAGGAGGGTGATGGCGAAGGCGACCGGAGAGACGTAATGGTCGGATGACCGATCGGCCAACTCGCGGAGCAGGGCTTCCGCCTGGTCGACCGCTCCCGCGCGGGCGCGGGCGCCCGCCAGCGCCGGAAGGACATCGGGACTGCGGTCACTCAGCTCGGCCGCCCGTTCCAGGGTCGCGATCGCTTCCTGATAGCGGCCTGCTTCGATGAGCGCCTGTCCCAGAAAATGGTGCGCCGGGGCAAACCCGGGCGCCAACTCGAGGGCGGTGCGGTGGTACGCGATCGCCCCTTCGAAGTCCCCGCCGAACAACGCGGCCTGGCCGAGGCTCGCCGAGACCGAGGGCGAAAGCGGATCGAGGCGCTGAGCCTCCTCGAGCTGTTCGCGGGCTTCGGCGAACCGACCCAACGGCACGAGCAGATAATTCGCATACCAGAGCCGGCCGCTGGCCGGCACCGGGTGGCGCTGCAGGGCTGCGAGGAAGTCACGCTCCGCCTCGGTCCAGTCCCACTCGTAGACGGCCCGGACCGTCGCCCGGGCGGCCAACGCCTCGGCCAGGCCGGGCACGAGCTCGAGCGCCCGCTCGGCCGCAGCGCGGGTCTGGGGGATGACTTCGTCGGCGGGCCGGGCCCCGTAGACCCCGAGCAGCAAGTAGGCTTCGGCCAGGGCGACCTGTACCATCGCAAACCGGGGGTCGAGCGCCGCGGCGCTCGCCAAGTGCTCGATGCACTCCTCGAAGGCGGCTTCGGTCCGCCGATTCAGTGCCTGGCGGCCCCGCAGGTACAGCCGGTAGGCCTCCAGGTTGGCGGTGGGGCCGCGAACCAGAGTGTGGGCCGGGGTGTCGCTCTGGGGCCGGAGGGCTTCAACGACCGCCCTGGTGATCTGATCCTCTATGGCGAAGACCTCGCTGGCCGATCCGTCGAAGCGCCGGGACCAGAGCTGGATCCCGTCGCGGGCGTTGGTGAACTGCACGCCGATGCGCAATCGGTTCCCGGCTGTTCGGAGGCTTCCTTCCAGCACCGCATCGGCCCCGAGGCGGCGCGCCTTCTCCCGGACGTCGAGCGCCGCCTCGCGGAGCGCGAAGGAGGAGGTGCGCGAGACCACCCGCACCCCGCTCACCCGTGACAGCGCGTCGAGCAGCTCCTCGGCGATCCCGTCACACAGGTAGCCATGGTCGGTGGCGGGGCTCAGGTCGGCGAAGGGGAGCACCGCCACCGTGCGCAAAGGGGCCGGCTGATCGGCCAAAGTGCCAGTGGTCAGCTCGCGAGAACCGGGATCCAGTTCGGCCTCTACCTCGGAGGCCCTGGGCCG
>Ga0214471_10002523_pt1 | contig 14341 bp, 17 predicted proteins | sample RVTome_5_FD_207665 | JGI IMG/M metagenome (GOLD analysis project Ga0214471, IMG submission 207665) | Soil microbial communities from uranium-contaminated site in the Upper Colorado River Basin, Wyoming, United States - RVT142D155 | ecosystem: Environmental > Terrestrial > Soil > Contaminated >...
TTGCTGACGAGATTCCGAACGATCTGGCGGATTCGCAGCTGATCACCCCACACAATGACGCCGGGTTCAACGTGACGAGTGAAGCCTTCCAGATCCACGCCGGCCAGGACCTCATCGAGTTCCAGCGGCTCGTCAGATACGGGAACGGTGGGTCCGGCGGCAGCTGCCAACAGATCTTCGAGCAAGAGGGCGACATCCGAAGCCTGGGTAGCAGTCAATGAAGCCATCTCCCGACGGCTCGCCTCGTCGAGGGTGTCCCAATCGTTGTCCAGAATGGAGCTGAAACCCATCATCGAGGTCACGGGATTGCGGAGTTCGTGGGCGATGGTGGCCACCAGGCGATCCTTGGCTTCGACGGCATCCGTGAGGGAACGCTGGGTGGCCCGCAGGTCGGTGACGTCGAGGTCAACGATTACGATCCGGCTGTAGTTGACCGTCCCACCCAGTTGCGCGGCCTTCCAGTGGGAGCGTACGACGACATCCCCAGCGACGGTTGGCGCCAGGTGCTCCCGAACCATGAAGCTGACACCCTCGAAAGGCGCCGTGATCTGTTCGATCATGCTCCGGGCGAGGTCCGGATAGCGCTCCGGTGAGAACTCGCGGTCGGGTAGATCTGGCGCGTTTTCGGCCAACGGAGAGCCATAGAGGTCGAGCCATTCCTGGCTGGAGGCGAGGATCCGAGGGAGGCGGAGGCACGCGAGGAATTCGGCCTCGTCTGATAGCAGAGTCTTGATCTCCTCCACAGTGCACCCGGCAAACCGTTCCATGATCGGCGTGTAGTCGACGATCGTCATCGGCACCGCGGCGGCCGAAACGATGAGCGCGATCTCGGCCTCGGTTTCATCGGATGTCTGGAACACTTAACTCTCTGTATCGGCCCACCTCCTTCAAGCCTTGAGTTTGGTGGACCGGTCAGGGCACAGCTGCACGAGCTACGCTGCGGCCGCGATGACCTACACCCCTGGCTGGCCAATCGAACCAGTGGGCAGGAGCGCCAAAACGGCGGCGTCCACCCTGGCCCGGATCACCATCACCAAGCGCCAGGAGCTCCTCTCCGAAGTCCCTTTGTTCGCCGGCCTCAAGAAACGAAACTGGCCAGCATCGCCCGGGTCACGGAAACCGCCCGCTTTCCCCACAGCCACGAGATCGTCGTCGAAGGCAGCGCGGGAGATGTTTGTTGCATCATCGTGGAGGCGCCGCGGACGCGATCAAGGAAGACTCCCGTATTGCCCGACTGGGTCCTGGAGATCTGTTTGGGGAAGTGGCAATCCTCGACCCGGGCCCGCGATCGACAACCGTCCGCCCCGCCACCGAGGTAGTGGCGATCCGCGTGCAACGAGATGAATTCATCAAGGTCGCGACCGCCGATCCACAGGTAGCCCTCGGGATTCTCGAAGTCCTCGCACGGAGCCTGCGGGAGACGACCGAACGGCTCGACTGACTTCGCGGTGAAGCGGTTCATGATGTGGTCGCTGACCGGGCTTCTCCTCCTAGTCGCGGTCGCTCAACTCGTCCCCTATGACCGCGACCATGACAATCCGCCGGTAGCTGCTGAACCACCTTGGGACACACCGACGACCAGAGAACTCGCTCGCCGAGCCTGTTTCGATTGCCATTCCAACGAAAGGCAGTGGCCCTGGTATTCGAACATCGCTCCCCTCTCTTGGCTGATCCAACGCGACGTCGACGAGGGTCGCGACGAACTGAACTGGTCGGAATGGGGTCCCGATGAGGAGGGAGATGAGAGCGCTGAAACGGTCATCGAGGGATCAATGCCACCCGGCACCTATTCACTACTCCACCCCGAGGCCCGGCTGAGCGACCAGGAAATCGACGCGCTGGTCGCCGGATTACTGGCAACCTTCGGTTCGGACGACGGCGGGGGATCCGACATCGGCGGGGAAGACTCGGGCAACGAGGACGAAGACGACGACGATTGAACTCCAATTGCTGATCGGGCGTGGTGGCCGACTCCGCGCAACGAGTCTGAAGCCGAGGGTTTCGCCGGGGCTATTGCTAGAAGCGCGGTTCCGCTGAAGCAACTCCCGCCCCGACCGCCTGGAGCGCTGCTCGGAGACTGTCGGCCGCAGAATCGGCGAGCTCCGAGAAAGCCGGATCCGGCATGAGGTCGTGAGGATCGACCGCTCTGATGTGGGTTCCACCGTCGGGACCGGGCTCAAGCACGACGTTGCAGGGCAAGACCAGCGCCGAGTCGGGGTCGAGCGCGAGGGCCTGATGCGCGAAGGTTGGATTGCAGGCACCGAGGATCTTCAATGGCGGCCGATCTAGACCGAGCTTGGCCTTGAACGTTGCAGCGACATCGATCTCGGTAAGGATCCCGAAGCCGTTGTCGCCCAGAGTCCTTCGCACCGCGGTCTCGGCTTCATCGAGAGAGAGCTGGACTGTCGTTTCGATGGCATGCATGGAATCAATCCCTTCAGCGACTACCCGAGGCGAGCCGGCGTCCGATGCTTTGGCCTGCTCAAGGCCCAACCGACGGCAGCCCCAGCCACCGTGCTCAAAGGGACCGTCGTGAAGAGCAAGCCCTGGAGCTCTCGTATCCAATCGCTTCGGGCCTCGAGGATCGGATTGAGCCAGGAGTACAGAAGGAAAGTCAAGCCGAAGCCGACAATGGCACCTGCAACGGCGGCGACGAATCTCATCACCGACATCCGGGGCGGTGCCGAGTCCTTCAGTTCAGACCCTTTCTCTACTCACAGTGACTGGCGCGGAGACGCCCCGATAGGACCGAAGGGCCCTTTGTTTCAGCTGCAATCGCGCAAATGGAGCCGACCCAGGCGAAGAAGTCCCACCATCCGGACCGGGACGCGACCGAACCAGGTAGTTTTGTCGTCGCATCGTCGACGGCGTCGATCGGAGATCCTCCCCACGCGATGAGAATTGGAGGTGCCGTGATGCGAGTGCGACTGGGCCTGATGGTATTGCTGTTGGTGGTGTTGGCTGCCTGCGTTGCCGGTCCCAACCCGGAAGTCGGATCAGCAGCCGAAGGTGAGGCGGCCGCTGGCTTCCTGTTTGGACTGTGGCACGGGATCATCGCCCCCTTCACCTTCGTCGTCTCCCTCTTCACCGACAACGTGAATCTCTACGAAGTCCACAACAACGGCAACTGGTACGACCTCGGCTTCGTACTGGGAGCCGGAATCCTCTTCGGTGGAGGCTCCCGGGGAGCGCGAGCGACGCGAAAAGCCAGGTGATACCGGGTCAAACTGATCACCGTCAGGCTCTGCCAGTTGCTTATCCGAGGGTAATTCTCAGCTTCGCGGCCACAATGTCGTTGACCAAGCCGGTCTCTGCCACCACGTGTTCAACCACACCACCGGCCGTTACGACTTCGTGAACCATTGCCTCGAGGACATCGGGAACCTCATCGGTCGCCGTGCCACAGGCAGCACACGCGCGATCCCCGAGGTACAGGCGTCCGCAGCTTCGACAGGCCCGCCCTTCGACGATGACACCGTGCTGAATAAACAGGTGAGCGACGTTCATCTGGTTGACCGCCCTCAACACCTGTTCCAGACCGATCGCCGCCGGCTCATCGGCAGATCGGGCGGTGTAGGTGGCGGCGACCATTCGGCTCTCTTCCCGGCGCTCGTAAGCCTCTTCAAGGGAGTCCACCGTTTCCATCAACTGACCCTCGGTCAGCATGTGGACGTCCACGACGAAGGTCTCACCGACCAGTTTGCCGATCTCCGTCGGCAACGAGCCCACCAGAGCGTCCGTCGCTTTCTTTTGGCCCCCAACGAAGATGACGTCAACCCCGATGTCCCGGCGCAGGAGCGCGAGGGTTTCCGCGGTTTCGCGAAACAGTCGATTTCGCACTTCCTCGGCGTGTCCCCGATTGCGGCGTTCGTCGAGCCCGTGCCAACCCCCGCGGTTTGATTTGCGGACAATCTCCGCCTCCAGCACTCGATGATCGAGGATCTCGTCTGCGTATGACACCGTGATTTCGGCTCGTCGAGCATCGAGTACGACCGTCGCCACCCGGCGGAATTCGTCGAGGGCAGCCCGCAGCGGACGAAGATAGGGCCGGGGACCGGCCATCGCGCAGTCCCACACGCGCGGGGGCACGATCAGTTGTTCCTCGAGTCCGAGGTGATCGCACACGAAGAACGCCCACCCATGGCCGCGATGACTTTCCAGGGTCGGGGCCATGTCGAGGGCCCGAGCTATCCCCAGGCGGAGCGAAAGGGAAGCATCGTGGTCCAGGCCTTCGGCCATGGTCTCGAGAGGCTTCAACAGTTCCCGAAGTCGCGCACCGATGGACCCGGTGTCCTCTGGAAACGGGAGAAGATTCAGATACACCGACAGGATCGGAACCGCTGAATCACCTACTCCCTGCAACCGCTCAAGTTCATCGATCTGTCGAGTGAGGACGTTTGTCATGAGATTTACCTTCATTTCTATTGCCGAAAGTGAGTCAGTCCGCAGCGACCGCGCTCATCCAACGGCCGCGGGTACCAGGGCGGCCCGGAACTCCCGAAAGGCCTCGAACGCTCTCGGGGCCTCAACCGAGGCAGGTCCCCCTTCCATCAGCAAGGCCACTCCCAGGGCTTCGGCAGCCTCGGATTCGGTCGCCCCTCTGATTGCCGCGGCACGGGCGTGGTAGGCGATGCATCCATCACAACCATTCGCCGTCGCTATGGCCAGAGCAATCAACTCCTTCATTCGACCCGGCAACGCCCCGTCGGCCATGGCGGCCTGGTGCATTTCGCTGAATCCGGCCCAGACACCGGGGATCGCCGCCCTCAGGTCGCGAGTTGGCTGGCGAAGATCGTTGATCACATCCTGGAAGGGTCCCATTTGTACTCCTTGGTCATAGCCCCGAACGTATGGCCAAAGCCGGCTCTTGAGAAGGGTCGTTCGTCCATAACCGGCGGTGGGGACGTTCGGTGGATGATCCCTCAGCAGTGTGGTGCGGGGCCCATTCCCGGGCCCCACAGCCCGACCTTGTTGGCGAGCCCAACCGGGCCAGCCAACCGGTCTGACCGCGGCGTCAGGTCTAACCGGTCTTGATCGGGATCTTCACGGGCTTCTCTTCGGTCTCAGCGGGCATTGGCACTTTGACCGTCAGGACGCCCTTGTCATACGTCGCCACGATCGATTCGGAGTCCACCCCATCGGGAAGCAGCAGCCGTCGTTCGAAGCTCCCGAAATGCCGCTCATGCATATAGCGGTCCTTGTCCGTGAGTTCCTTATCAGCTGTCTTCGAACCCTTGATGAGGAGGACATCGCCTTCAATTGTGATCTCGACGTCTTTGTCCGGGTCGATGCCGGGAAGCTCGGTGGTAACCACCAGAGTTCCGTTCTCACGGACCATGTCGGTCGTAGGCCGAAACTCGAAGAGGGTGCTCTCACCGAACGCCCTCTGGACCTTCTCGAACATCGTTCTCATGTCTTTCTCCATGTTGAAGAAAGGTGTCCACGCTTTCAGTTCCATAGTTCTCACCTCCCCTCTTGGACATAACTTGCCGTCCGACCGCGTCCTTCGGCCGGCCCGTACAGGTATCGATCCTCAACCCCTCCGTTATCCCACCGCCACTTCGATCTCAAAGGCGTCCAGAGGCTCAACCTCTTCGAACGGCCGCTCGTACGTCAAGATGAGTTGTGCGGTCCCCGGTTCGGTTGCTCTGAATCGGAAGTGGAACGCACCACCCGCACCAATCAGATCCGACTCAGCCACAAACTCGGTCTCGTCCATCTGTTCCAGGATCGACGGAGCTTCGGTCACCACCCACTCGTATCCGGTCGACGGGTTGCCGGGAAGCACCAGCTCGACTTCGTCCCCAGCCTCGAGGTCGATTCGCATCCCGTCGTCATCAAGATTGAGTGTCCGGGCGGTTGAGCACGCTCCGAGCAACACGAGCATGAGGGGCCCGACGATTCTTCGTGCCCTCATCATCTGATCACCTCCTGGCGGATTCGTCCGCCTTTCTCTATGGGGGGCTCAGCGCCTACAACTCGGCGTAGGCCTCGGCCGTGGTTGGCCGAACGACCAACACGGGGATGTGCCCTCCGCGAGTCAATGCGTCGGCCGTGCTGCCGAGAACGAACCGCTTTACGCCCGAGCGGCCGTGGGATCCGATTACCAACATCGAGGCGTTGAGGTGCTCGGCGACGTCACGGATGGTGCCGGAGGAGGAATTCTCGCGTAGTTCGACGACGTGTCCCGCAGCCAGCAGACCGTCGTCTCGCAGTTGTGTAATGAACGGTTCCTGATACCCCCGAACCGCCTCCAAAAGGGAGACGTCCTCGGCCCGACAGAACTCAGCGAACCGCTCCCGGACCTGGGTATCGAGCACCGTGATCAGCGAGATCCGTGCCTGGCATTGCCGCGCAATCTCAACCGCCAACGGCAAAGCCTCCTCCGATAGACGCGATCCGTCGATCGCCACCGCGATCGAAGTCACCAATGCCGGCTTTTCGATGTTCATAGCGGACGTCCTTTCATCCCTACCGATCATGCAACATCAAGCCGCACCACCGATAGGGACCTAGTGCCTTTCCCCAAGCCCCTGCGTCTAAGCCGACTTTGGCCGACGACCTCTTCTGGGCTCAGGGTGCCGGACGAGAGCGTCGCTGCCGGGAAAGATCAGACCTTCATGGCCGTCCTCGGACCAGCGAACGCGGTAAGGCGGACCCCCGTGCTCGCCAACTTCGAGGATCTCGGCATCCCGATCGAGGTCACCGACGTGATGACCTCGAATGACGAGTCGATCACCCTTCTGAGCATGCATTGAGACCTCCAGGTTTCATCTCCGAGCATGGGCCTTCGCCCGGCCCCTTACAAGGGACCTAAGTCCCGTTGACCGCAATGCCGGGGACTGACGCTCGGATCGGGTTCAGATGCTGTGGGAGTAGACGAAACCGACCAGATCGTCGATCCGGGCAGATGCCACGGCGACGCATGTGTCGGCGGCGCCGTAGTACATCCGCACTCCCCCTTCGCCATCAGCAATCCACCCGGTTGGAAACACCACACCGGGGACGTCCCCGGTCCTCTCGTATATCGCTTCTGGGCCGAACACCCACTCATCGGAACGAGCCAGAACCGTGGCGGGGTCCTCCAAATCAAGTAGGGCGATTCCCGCCCGGTAGAGTGCGCCGGCGGCGGTGGCTTTGACACCGTGGAACAAGACCAGCCAGCCCTCCTCGGCGCGTAGAGGAGGAGGACCGACCCCGACCTTCTCGCGATCCCACTGTCCCGCTCGGCGGCTCTCGATCAGAACCTGATGATCGCCCCAATGCCGGAGATCGGGGCTGAACGAGATCCAGATGTGTGCATCTCCGCGGGCGTAGGGAGACACCGGCCGATGGAGTATTGCGTAGCGGCCGTCGAAGGTCTGGGGAAAGAGGGCGGCGTCCTTGTCTTCGGGCGTTGAAACAATCGACCTCCCTTGGAAGGCGAGGAAGTCGCCGGTAGAGGCAAGGCAGACCAACGGCCCCCCGAGAGATAGCCCGGTATAGGCGATCAGATAATCCTCTCCGATCTTGGTGATCCGGGGGTCCTCGATTCCGCATGCCTCCTCATAGCGGGTTGTGCGCCGTTCGAGGGTTGGCCGGGAATCGACCCTCCACCGGGTGAATCCGTCTTGGCTGCGGGCGACAGTGAAATGAGACAAACCAGATCGGTCTTCGACCCGCACCAGGAGCACGGTTTCGCCGTCTGGACCGATGGTCGCCCCCGGATTGAAAACCGCGTTGACCGTGTAGGGCCAATCCTCAGGCGTCAGAATCGGATTGTCGGGATAGCGGGAGAACAGCTGATTGAGTCGGACCGACGGCATTGCTCAGCCGCCTCGAGCAGTCGGATCGTCGGACAGAAGTCGAGTCAGCTGCCCTTCATCGACGGTCGCGATGCCCTCGCTCTCGAGGCAATTGTGCAGCGGCGTGCCCGAAGCGACTGCCACAACTAGCTCACCGCCTCCCCGGCCAACTCTGTCTGAGATCTCGCGCAGCCATCCGATCCCCTCCTCCAGGCACACGACTACGGCGGTTAGATCGACCAGGAGTCGTACCGGGTGTTTCAGAAACGCATGGTTGGCAGCGGCCGCCAGCGAGGGAATGTCGATGGCGAGCATATCGCCCTCGACCTTGACCCGATCCCAACCATTCACCCTCGTCGTGATGGTCCTCAATCCGTGGGGATGCTCCGGTTGTGGAGGCAGCGCTTCGGAATGGTCAACCACAAGATCGTCCTGGACGACAGTCACGGTTCCTCCGTTGTCAACTCCACCGATGGCCGGAATAGACACCGAAACTCATCGTGCGGTGAAAGCCGCCAACGCAACAGGGCCTTTGGACACAATGCCGTCGATGTCAAGGTTCAGCTGCGATGCCCGCTGTAGGGCCCAGAGGCTGGAGATCGTTGACTCTGCCCCGGCATTGCCATTGACCCCTGAAGGAGTGAGGCCGTCGTGGCCCGCCCCAGTGTGCGGATCCTAGATCTGGATGCGGGCATCGTTCAAGCCGCCAAACCAGGCGATCGCACGCGTCGCGAGTTCGAGCCAGCGCGGGTCACTCGTGACATCCCAGGCCCGGAGGCAGGCGTCGGCCATCCCCGTTGCCTCGAGGGGTTGCTGGTCGAAGGGCGGAGATCGGTCGTTCGGCCCTCGTCCGCCCACAGGAGTAAAGGAGAAATGGTCGCGTACAGCTCGGCCCTCTGCCGACGGCCGGGCAGACTGAACCGCGGGTTATCCGGGTTCGCCTTCGATTGTCCCGACTTGCCTGGCTGGCGAGATGAATTCGGCTTCACCGCCGGCGGCTGCCCGCAGCATGGCCTGGCTGCCCGGTCCCGGGTCATCGCTGCCTAGGGGCACGATCACCTTTACCAACCCATCCTCGTTGCTCGTGGTGGCTGCCGCGACGTTCTGGAGCAGGTGATTGACAACCGGGCTCTCAGGGGCCAGATACGCAATGAAGGCGTCGACGCCGTTCTCCCGGGCGCTGTCGGCCAGCCTGGTCAGGAGAAGCCTTCCCAGACCCCGGCACTGGTAGTCGTCAATCACGGCAACGGCAGCTTCAGCCTGGGTGGGCCGGGTCTTGTCGCGAATGTACCGAGCGACGCCGAGTCCTATTTGGTCCGGTTGATCGAGAGAGATAGCCACCCAGGCGAAGTGATCTCGGTAGTCGATCTCGGTCAAGTAGCGGAGTTCCGCCGCGGTCAGCCGCTCCAGGTAGTGGAGAAAGCGCAGGTACCTGGACTGGGGTGAGAGACGCGGGATCCCCTCCTGAAGAAGCCTCTTATCGCCCGCTCGAATCGGGCGAATCAACACACGGGTGCCGTCGTCCAGGACGACCACCGAGGACCGCTCGTCGAACCAGCCGGGATCAGGTTCACCTGGCAATTCGACCGGTCATGTGCCCGGGGAGGGCGAAGATCATCCCTGATACATCTGGTCGATAACGCCCGAGTACTTCTCCATCACCAGCATCCGCCGGACTTTCAGGGACGGAGTCACATTCCCGCTTTCCGGGATCCACTCATCGGGGACGATCACGAACTTCTTGATCTGCTCGACCCGGGACAGCTTGCGATTGACCTCGTCAACGGCAATCTGCATTTCGGCCACCACCTGCGGCATCTGGGAGAAGCTTGCCAGATCATGGAACTCCAGCCCCTTTGCCTTGGCCCAATCGCGAGCCTCCTCTGCGTCAAGAGCAATGAGGGCTGTGAGGTACGGTCGGGTGTCGCCCACCAGGCAGACGTAGGCCACCGGCTGGTTGCTCTTCAGTGCCATCTCGATCGGGCTCGGTGCGATGTTCTTGCCGGCGGCCGTGATGATGATGTCCTTTTTTCGACCGACAATCGAGAGGAATCCGTCGGAATCGATCGAGCCGAGATCACCGGTGTGAAGCCAGCCGCGATCGTCAAACGTCTGGGCCGTCTCGTCGGGGAGGCTGTGATATCCCGCTGCCACATTGCCACCGCTGATGAGCACCTCCCCGTCCTGGGCCAGTTCGATCTCCACCCCGGGCAGTGGCTTGCCGACCGTGCCGATGCGATTGGCGCTGGGCAGATTGGAAACGGCCGGGCCGCTGCTCTCGCTGAGCCCGTACAACTCACAGAGCGGGATACCGAGAGCGTTGAAGAACACGATCATGTCGGGATCGCTGGGGGCGGCCGTCGTCACGGCGACAACCAGTTCGTCCATGCCCAGCCCGGCCCTGACTTTGGCGAAAACCAACCTCTCGAACACCCTGGCCAACAGGGAAGCGACCATGAGACTCCGCCCCTCCTGACGGGCTCGAACCACCTGTTCCCCGTTGTGAACCGCCCACATGATCAGTCTCCGTCGTGGATCCTCGGCGAACCGGGCCAGCAGCCGGTTTTGGAACTTTTCCCAGACGCGGGGAACCCCAAGGAAGGCCTGGGGTCGCGCATGGGTTATGTAGTCGACGACCTGCAAAGCATCCGGGCAGTAGAAGACCTGGCAAGCCAGCCACAAACCGAGATAGTGCGAGGCCATCCGCTCGGCGATGTGAGCCATCGGGAGGTAAGAGACCAGTCGAAGATTGTCGGGAAGACCAAAGCCGCGGCGGGAAGACTCGGCCGTCCACAGCAGGTTCCGGTGGCTAAAGACGACTCCCTTGGGAAAGCCGGTGGTTCCCGATGTGTAGATCATCGTCGCGACATCGTTCGGTTCGATGTCCCGCATACGACTCTCGACCAGTTGAGGCTCATCCAGGAGGGCCTTCTTGCCACGATCGATGAGCTCGTTCCATCCGATCATCATGTCGCCGGCGTCCGGCAACACGATTCCGCTCATGAGGACGATGTGGCGTAGACCAGGCATCTCGGCGAGGACCGGACGCCACCGAGCGAGATTCGCGACATCCTCAAGGATTGCCACCTTGGCATCGCAGTCGTTGACGATGTAGACGATCTGAGAAGGGGCCAGAGTTCCGTACAAGGTCACTCCGGCAGCACCGGAATGAATCGCGCCGAGATCGGCGATCAGATGCTCCGGGCGGTTGCCTGCCTGAATTGCCACGACGTCTCCCGACTCCACACCGAGCGTCATCAATCCGGCCGCGGCCTCGAGGGCCACTTGCCGGTACTCGGCCCAGTTGAGGAGCTTCCAGTCGTCTCCTTGCTTCCAGTGAATAGCCGGGGCATTCCCGTGTACGGCGGCGTTCCTGCGGAGCACATCGACGAGCGTGGTTGCTGCAACCGCCTCGTCGATTTCAGTCCGGCCAGCGTGGCGGATATCGGTGGACACAAAGGCCCCCTCTCATAGTTAGCTTCAACGTATGGGAGGGCATGGATTCGGGCCAGGGTCTTTCGACCCACACGAAGCCGGGCCGCAGGCTCGCTGACCGTAGGCTCCTGTCTATGACCACGATCGGACTCCTGACCGCGGGCGGCGATTGCCCGGGGCTCAACGCCGCAATCCGGGGCGTGGTGACGCGTGCCTCCGCGGCCGGGGCCACGGTGGTCGGTATCGAGAACGGTTGGGCTGGCTTGATGGAAGGCCGGACTCGCTTGGTAGGACGCGACGACGTCCGCGGCATCTCTGTTCGCGGAGGCACCATCCTGGGCACATCCCGTAAGGACCCGTACGTCCACGGCTCGGGCTTGGCGTCGATTCAACCGACGCTGGATACGACCGGGATCGAGGTGCTCATCGTGATCGGCGGCGACGGCTCATTGAGAAGCGGCGCCATGCTCGCTTCCGAGGGCCTGGCGGTCATCGGAGTTCCCAAGACGATCGACAACGACATCGCCGGGACCGACGTGTCGTTTGGATTCGGAACTGCCGTTCAGATCGTGACCGACGCCATCGACCGGCTCACCACCACTGCCGAGGCGCACAATCGAATCATGGTGATCGAGGTGATGGGGCGACATTCGGGCTGGATCGCCCTTCACGCCGGCATGGCGGGCGGCGCCGAAGCGATTCTGGTCCCGGAAGTGCCGTACAACCTCGCTGACCTGAGCGCCCGCCTGGTCGCCCGCCACCGGTCGGGAAGGGACTATTCGATCGTTGTGGTAGCCGAGGGTGTGGTAGATCCGCGGGGCGAGGCAGTCACTGCCGGAGCCGACATCCTCGGCTTCCAGCGCTTTGGAGGAGTATCAATGAGCATCGCCACGGAGCTCGAGCGACTTACTGGTTACGAGACCCGCGTGATGATCCTCGGCCACCTCCAGCGTGGCGGCACCCCAATAGCCTTTGACCGGATCCTGGCCGCCCGCCTAGGAATCAAATCCGCCGAATTGGCCCTGGGGGGCCAGTACGGTGTAATGGCAGCGGTGCGGAACGGTGAGATCGTTGCCGTTGACCTGGCTTCGGCCTGTGCCGAGCCACGGCTGCTCCCGCGATCGCTTTATGAGGAGGCTGCCTGGTTCGGAGCGTGAGGGATCACGCTGCTGCGAAGGTAAAGGGGTCGATCGGGGAACACCGCCGGTTTGGAATGCCGTAAGGCGAACAGATGTTTGACTATTAGTGATTGACCAGAAAACGCGAAAAAGAACAATGACCAATCGACTTAGGACAGGAAACACCCAGGTGGCCGATGGCCTCAGCCTGTATCTCGACGGGATCAGCCGCTATGGCTTGCTGACCGCCGAGGACGAAATCCGCCTCGCTCAGGCCATGGAGGCGGGCAGGCAGGCGCGCGCCACCCTTGAGGCCGAAACCGGCCAAGCAGGAGACGGATTGTCGGCTGCCGAGAAGGCCGATCTCCAGCGGCTCGTTCGGGATGGCCAGAGGGCCCGCAATCGGTTCATCGAGTCCAACCTCAGACTGGTCGTCTCTAATGCTCGTCGGTACGCCGGCGGCAACGTCGACATGCTCGACCTGATCGAGGAGGGCAACCTCGGGCTGATCACCGCTGTCGAGAAATTCGACTGGCGGAAGGGCTTCAAGTTCTCGACCTATGCCACGTGGTGGATCCGCCAGGCCATGCAGCGGGCTCGTAGCAATCTCGGTGATTCGATCCGGATTCCCACCGGATTGTTCGAGATCCTGGCGGCGGTTCGCACATCGGCCGATGACCTTCGAGTCAAACTCGGCCGTGCCGCCACCGCAACCGAGCTCGCCGAGGAAACCGGGTTGTCACTGGCCGACGTGATGAGAGCGCTCGCTGTCAGCACCAGTGTTGCCCTCGAGACTCCGGTCGGTGAAGACGGTGCGATCCTCGGCGACTTCATCGCCGATGACAGCGCTCTGGATCCCGAGGCTGAAGTAGAGATCAAGATCGTCGAGGAGGCAGTGCGGGACAGCCTGGCCATCCTGTCCGATCTCCATCGTCGAGTGGTCGAACTTCGCTTCGGCTTCGATGGTCCCCCGGCGACGATTGCCACCATCTCCGAAGCAACCGGTATCCCCCAGCACCAGGTTCCCGAACTCATAGCCGAGGCTCTCGTGCCAATCGCACAGAGACTCGAGGCTGTCGAGGACATGCGCGCCGCCTAGAGCGGCCGCACGGGCCCACAGGCCCCACCAAACCCCGGTTTTGGCGCGGAGCATTGCTCCCCTGGAGTCGATACTCCGCGCCAAAACGGAGGAAAACCACGCTTGCGACTTTCGGCCCTGGCAGCCGCACGGCTCCAACCCTGATGATGACACCCGAAAGGAGGTTTCCATGGACCGCGAGGAAACCACGTCGAGGGGTCGCTCGATCTGGATGATGATTGGCGTTGCAATCCTGTCGACGCTATTCGTTTTCTGGTTCGTCAGGGGTCGGCATTAGGACGACGACACCGGGGCACCGGCATCCGTGCCGGTGCCCCGGTTACTAGCCGCGTCACAACGCCACCCTTTGCACAACCGACCTTCGGCCCTGTTCCCGCCGCCCTCCCATCGTCAAGCTGACTGCGACGTCTTGAGGAGCGTGATGAACGAATCCAGTCAATACATGCGTTGGTTCGGGGATGTGGGCCTGTCCGATGTTCCGCTGGTTGGCGGGAAGAACGCCTCGTTGGGAGAGCTCTATCGAGAGCTGAGCCCGCTGGGTGTCGGTGTTCCGAACGGCTTCGCTATCACCGCCGAGGCGTTTCGAGACACTCTCAGGGAAGCCGGGCTGCGGACGGAACTCGAAGAACTGATGAAGACCTTCGACAAGTCCGACGTCGCCGAGCTGTCCCGCCGCGCCCGGCGAGCCCGGGAGTTGGTCTACGCGGCTCCCCTTTCGGCGGAGCTCATCGCAGGTATTACCGCCGCCTACCAGCAACTGGTGGAGGAGTACGGTCCTGATCTGAGTGTTGCGGTTCGCTCCTCGGCAACAGCCGAGGACCTCCCGACCGCCAGTTTCGCCGGCCAACACGAGAGCTTTCTGAATGTGCACGGGGCCGAGCGAGTGGTAGAAGCCACCCGCCGCT
>Ga0214471_10002524_pt1 | contig 14340 bp, 11 predicted proteins | sample RVTome_5_FD_207665 | JGI IMG/M metagenome (GOLD analysis project Ga0214471, IMG submission 207665) | Soil microbial communities from uranium-contaminated site in the Upper Colorado River Basin, Wyoming, United States - RVT142D155 | ecosystem: Environmental > Terrestrial > Soil > Contaminated >...
CCGATGAGCCTGACAAAACGAGACATCGCCCGGGCGATCCACGAGGCCGAGCCCGCAATCTCCATCGCGGAGGCGGTCAGCCTGGTGGACGCGATCTTCCAGGCGATCAAGGACCGGCTGGCGGCCGGTGAGAAGGTCATGATCACCAACTTCGGCACCTTCCACGTCGTCGAGCGCTCGGCGCGGCAGGGCATCAACCCCGCCACCGGCGGCGGCCTGACCATCGACGGCCACCAGGCGGTCGCCTTCCGGTCGGCGCCGTCGCTGCAGTCGAGCCTCGACCGGGGCCCTAACGGACTGAAGGACGGCGTGGGCCGCGACGCCGCGAACCGCGACCTTGACCCTGCCTGGGGCCGGTGAGAAGCTGTAACCGGACGCCTCGCTGTGTTTCGATACAGGGGCTAACCCCGCCCTTTTGCACACGATCTCGGTCGGGACGTGGCGCAGCCCGGTAGCGCACTAGCATGGGGGGCTAGGGGTCGCTGGTTCAAATCCAGTCGTCCCGACCATCAATCCCCCGGGTGGGCCCCGCCCGCCCGGGTATTTTTTTGCCTCATGGCTTCGATCCTCGCTGTCAACGACGACGGTATCCACACGGAGGGGTTGGCCCGCCTCGCCGAGTGCCTGGCGCCGCTCGGTGAGGTGACCGTCGTGGCTCCCGACCGCGAGCGCAGCGCCGCCTCCCACGCGTTGACCCTGCACCGTCCCCTGCGGATCCGGGAGATCTCGGCGGGCAGGTTTGCCGTCGACGGCACGCCGGCCGACTGCGTCTATCTGGGGGCCCTCGAGATCCTCGACCGCAAGCCCGACCTGATCGTCGCCGGCATCAACCATGGCTCCAACATCGGCGACGACGTCACCTACTCGGGGACCATCGCGGCGGCGATCGAGGCGACCATCCTCGGCGTCCCCTCGTTCGCGATCTCCCAGGAGGCCCGAGGAGACGTGCCGCGCGGCTCCGGGAGGGGCCGCTTCGACTTCGCCAACGCCGGGGTGGTGGCGCAGGCGATGGCGCGGCGGGTACTCGACGAGGGCTTGCCCGCCGACATCCTGCTCAACGTCAACGTGCCGGACGGACCGATCCACGGCGTTCGCTGCACCCGGCAGGGGCGGCGCATCTACGACGAGGCGGTCCATGTCGGCACCGACCCGCGCGGCGGCACCTACTACTGGATCGGCAGCGGCGCCGCCCCCCACGTCGACCAGGGGTCCGATACCGACTACATGGCGGTGCGCACCGGCTGCGTCTCGGTCTGCCCGCTGCACCTCGACATGACCCACTATCGCTCGCTCGAGCAGCTGCGCAAGCGCTGCGCCGAGATCGAGGACGAGGTGGCCGAGATCGTGCAGAGCTAGTGTCCCGAATCGCAAATTCGTTGCATAAAGATCGAGGTCATTTTGTTCGCTGACAAGGCGCAGCGACGCAGGCATATTGGACATATGGCGAGGAGCTGCAACGCCGTCAGCGGGCAAAAGGGGCCGAGATTTATGCTGCGAATTTGCGATTCGGGACACTAGCGTGGCCTGGCGCAACCCGATCCGGGCCACCTACGACTGGGTGCTGGGCTGGGCCGAGCGGCCCGGCGGTCCCTGGGCGCTGGCGGGCATCTCGTTCGCGGAGTCGTCGTTCTTCCCGATCCCGCCGGATCTCCTGCTGATACCGCTGTGCCTGGCGGCGCCGCAGCGGGCGATGTGGCTGGCCGCCCTGTGCACCGCCAGCTCGGTGCTCGGCGGCATCTTCGGCTACCTGATCGGGATGCTCGCCTACGAGAGCATCGGGGTTCCGATCCTCGAGTTCTACAACCTGACGGCGACCTTCGACGACATCGGCGCCCTGTACGCGGCGTACACGGCGGCCTTCGTGGCGATCGCCGGCTTCACCCCGATTCCCTACAAGGTCTTCACTATCGCGGCGGGCGCCTTCCAGGTCGGCTTTCCGGTCTTTGTCGTCGCTTCGGTGGTCGGCAGGGGAGGGCGCTTCTTTCTGGTGGCGGGCCTCTTGCGGCTGTTCGGCGAGCCGATGAAGGAGTTCATCGATCGCTGGTTCAACCTGCTGACTGTGGCGCTCGTGGCGCTCATCGTCGCCGGTTTTCTCGTGGTAGAGTTCCTCTTCCGCTGAGCATTTTTTTTGGTCGGGGCGTAGCGCAGCCCGGTAGCGCACCTGCTTCGGGAGCAGGGGGTCGCTGGTTCAAATCCAGTCGCCCCGACTGTCTTTTCTCGGCTCGCGGGCTGTCCGTGGGGCATGGGTCGGGCCCCCGGATTTGCTCGGCCGGCGGTAGGGAAGCGCAAAGGGTCCGGTCGACGAGCGGCCGGGATTGCCAGACATCAGGAGAGCCGCGATGAGCCCCGCAGAACCCTCCTCTCCCGCCGGCGGAACCGCCGATACGGGTTCCGACGACGAGGTCCGCGAGCGCCTCCGCGCCGCCGTCCGCGACATCCCGGACTTTCCCAAGGAAGGCATCCTCTTCCGCGACATCACCACGCTGCTGCTCGACGCCGAGGCGCTGCGGCTGGCGGTCAAGGCGCTGGCCGATCCGTTTCGGGAGTCGCCGCCCGACCAGGTGCTCGGCATCGAGTCGCGCGGCTTCATCTTCGGCAGCACGCTTGCCTACGAGCTCGGCGCCGGCATGATCCTGGCCCGCAAGCCGGGCAAGCTGCCGGCCGAGACCGAGAGCGTCACCTACGACCTCGAGTACGGCTCCGACGGCCTCGAGGTCCACAAGGACGCCGTCCGCCCGGGGGCCAACATCCTGGTCGTCGACGACCTGATCGCCACCGGGGGCACCGCCAAGGGCGCCGTCGAGCTGGTCGAGCGTCTCGGCGGCCACGTCGCCGGGGTCGTGTTCCTGATCGAGCTGACCGGGCTGAACGGCCGCGGGTTGCTCGGCGACCGGCCGATCTACAGCATCCTCCGCTACTGACCGGCCCGGCCGAGACCGCGATGGCCGCCGTCACGTCGAGGCCGACCGGGCGCAACGCAGTAGACGCGGGCCTCCCCGCGCCCGCAGCAGAAGGGCGATGAGAAGTGCGGGCTAAACCCGAGCCGCGCGACGCCGCGCGGGCGATCGTCGACGCGGCGCTGGCCGCCGTCGAGCCCGCCGCCTCCGTGCGCCGCCGGCTGCGCCGCGCCGGCGAGGAGCTGCAGGCCGGCGACCTCCGCCTGCCGCTGGCGGCGATCGGACGCATCGTCGTGGTCGGCGCCGGCAAGGCCGGAGTGCCGATGGCGCGAGCGGTTGAGGAGGCCCTCGGCGACCGCATCGCCGCCGGGGACGTCGTGGTCCCCCGCGGCCAGCGGGCCGAGCTCGAGCGCATCACCGTTCACGAGGCCGGCCATCCGGTGCCCGACGCCGCCGGCGTGGCCGCCGGTCGGGCCGTGCTCGAGGCGGTCGGCGACCTCGACGAGCGCGACCTCGTGATCTGCGTGATCTCCGGGGGCGGCTCGGCGCTGCTGGTCTGTCCGGCCGAGGGGATCGCGTTGGAGGACCTGCAGGCAACCAACCGGGAGCTGCTCGCCTGCGGCGCCTCGATCGTCGAGATCAACACGCTGCGCAAGCACCTTTCGGCGCTGAAAGGGGGGCAGCTGGCGCGCGCCGCGGCGCCGGCCCGGGTGGTTACCCTGGTGCTGTCCGACGTCGTCGGCGACCCTCTCGACGCCATCGCCTCCGGCCCAACGGTCCCCGACACCACGAGCTTCGCCGACGCCCTCGCCATCGTTGAGCGTTACGGGCTCGCGGAGCGCCTGCCCGCAACGGTCGTCGGCCGCCTCCGTTCCGGCCTCGCCGGCGGCGTCGAGGAGACCCCGAAGCCCGGCGATCCGCTCTTCGAGCGGGTCGCCAACCTGCTGGTCGCCAGCAACGACCAGGCGGTGAGCGCCGCCGCCGCCATGGCCGCCGAGCTGGGCTACACGCCCTGCGTGCTGTCGACGCTCATCGAGGGCGAGACCCGGGAGGTTGCCCGGGTCCACGCCGCCATCGCCCGGGAGGCGCGGCTGTCGGGACGCCCCTGTGCCCCGCCGTGCTGTCTGATCTCGGGGGGCGAGACGACGGTGACGCTGCGCGGCGGCGGCCGCGGCGGTCGCAACCAGGAGTTCGTCCTCGCCGCGGCGCTCGACATCGCCGGCCAGGAGGGCATCCTGGTGTGCTCCGTCGGCACCGACGGGATCGATGGGACGACCGATGCCGCCGGCGCCTTGGCGGACGGCGAGACGGTGGCCCGGAGCCGGGGCGCCGGGATCGACCCCCGCTCCCGTCTCGACGACAACGACTCGCACATGGTGTTCTCGGCGCTCGGCGACCTGATCGTCACCGGGCCGACCGACACCAACGTGATGGACTTGCGCCTGCTGTTGGTAGAATGACCGGTGGTGCCGGCGAACACTGGCAGCCCGCTGACCCAGGACGCTCTATGCAGCCAATCCGGATCGCCGTCGGGGACCTCACGCTCGACGGCGAGCTCAACGACACCGAGGGCGCCCGGCGCCTCGCCCGCGTCCTGCCAATGACCTCCGGCTTCCAGGTCTGGGGCGACGAGATCCATTTCGAGGTGCCCGTTGAGCCGCTCGCGGATCGGCGAGCCCAGGAGAGCGCCAGCGTCGGCGACCTGGGGCTGTGCGCCGGGGAAGCGACGCTGTGCATCTTTTTCGGCCCCACCCCGTCGAGCCCCGCGGAGGAGCCCGTGCCGGCGCGGCCGGTGACGATCGTCGGCAGCGTCCGTTCCGCCGAGCGCCTGCGCGGCGTCAAGGCGGCCGACCAGATCAGCCTGGCTCCGGCGACGGAGAAGGCGGTGAACGGCGATGACTGAGCGCGACCGGGGGCGCTTCGAAGACACCCTCGACATCCTCGAGGGGAAGCGCGAGGAGACCGAGGAGCGGTTCCGGGACCTGCTTGTCGAGCTGTCGGACAACCTCGAGGCATTGCGGGTCGCGACCGAGCGCTCGGCCGAGATCTACCGCCAGCGGCTGCAGGAGCGGCGTCAAGCCCTGGCCGCGGTCAAGGAAGGGCTCCAGGGGGCGGCCGAGGCGGCCGGCCCCGAGACGGGATGGCCTGAGGGCGCCGGGCTGGTGCGACGCCGGCTCAACGGATTCCTTCGCTGGCTGTTGCGCGACTACCTGGAGATCGTCGACCGCCGGTTCGACGCCCGTGCTGTTCGCATCGATCGGCTGCGATCGACCGTCGATCGGCTGCACGAGACGGTCGCCCTGGACGGCGAGGGGGCCGAGGGGCTTCATGACCTGCTCGAGCTCGCCCGCCGCGCCCTGCAGGCGGCGAACGCCACCCACGCCGAGATGCTCGACCTGGTGAACGCCAAGGACGCCGAGGTCCTGCAGCGCGCGGTCGCCGGGCCCCTGCGCCGCATGGAGGTCCTCTTCGACGAGTTCGCCCGCCAGCAGGAAGGCCTGTTGTCGCAGCTGGTGGGGCGGCGCCGCGAGCTGGACGAGCTGGTCGAGGCCGCGACGCTCGCCCGCAAGACCGAGAGCTGACGCCGGCGGGTCGGAAACCGAGGAGATTACAACGAGTTACTTCATCGGCGTCCAGCGGAGCTGGACGGCGCCGCTGAAGCGCTGGCTCTGCGGGCCGTAGCCGAAGGAGGCCGCCAGCTTCAGGCTGTCGGCCGTGACCCCGAAGCGGCTCTCGATGGTCTCGGGTCGCCCGTCCTTCATGACGAAGTCGCCGCCGACCCAGACGCTATCGGTCAGGTAGGAGACCATCTCGGCCTCCAGGACCCGCTTCTTGTCGAGCTCGACCTCACCGAACCGGGCGCCGTAGCCCTCGACCAGCCAGGCGAGCGGATCGTCGTCCTGGTAGAGCGGGCTGCGGATGTTGATGCCGTCGTCGCCGAAGACGTCCTCATCGGGCACGAAGTCGATGCGGTCGAAGCCGCTGTAGGCGTCGGAGCCGTCGCGCATGTTGCGGCCGTAGACGACCTGCTGGGAGGCGCCGTTGCCGTCGACGCCGCCGGTGGTCTCGTAGCGCAGCACCCCCTTGATCACCTTGGCCAGCCCCTCGCCGGTCGACGCCGACCAGCCGAAGCCGCGGCGGTCGTGGCCGACGGTGGCGGTCAGGTCGAGGCTCTCGACGTAGTGCCAGAGCTGCAGGCTGGCGCCGCTGCGGCGGTCGTCGCCCACCCAGCTCGCCGAGAAGCCGAAGCCCTTGCCCTTGCGGGCGCCGTAGGCAACGCCGGTATGGAAGAGGCCGTCGCTGCCGGCGCCGATATCGAAGGTGAAGGAGCGGTACTTCTGGTTGACCTTGGCCTCCCAGTCGGTCCCGCCGCCGTTCAGCGACGTGTGCACACTGACCTTGGTCGACTTGGTCGGATCGATGCGGCCCGAGATGACGTTCGACAGGTCGCGTCCCGAGCGGTAGGTGTTGCTGAACCCCAGCGAGTAGCGCTTGTCGCTGAGCGTCACCGAATCGCTCAACTGCATCGAGCCGAGCTTGAGCTTCGACTTGTTGGTGACCTCGAGCTTCTGGGCGGCGGCGGGAGCGGCGCCGAACAGCAGCAGCGCGGCGACGGCGAGGCAGGAGACAGCAATCCCCCGGGCTGCCGCGAATCCCCTCCCTGTCGTCGATCGGCGCACTTTCCCCCTCAATCGGTGTAGGCACCTCCTTTTGTATAGGCTGAGGCCCCCAGAATCCACCCCCAATGTCCATCGGCAGGGGTTTTTACGTTCTTTTTACACCTTCGTGGCCGCCCGGTAACATTCGGACCACCGTCCGATCACTGCCCGTCGTAGATCGGCGCCAGCAGGTTGTCGACCGGGGCGAAGTCGTCGGTGAGGATGAGGCCGTTGCTGCGGGCCAGGACGGTCTCCATCTGGCCGCCGTAGACGCCGTCCTCGGACCAGGCGAAGAGAACCCCTTCGAAGTCGTAGTCGCCGTCGCGATCGCCCAGATCGTGGATGTCGAGCGGTTGGAGCGAGCAGGCGACGACGAAGGTGTCGCGATCCTCGGTGGGGCCGTCGGCGGAGCTCGAGAACACGTAGACGTTGGGGAAGCTCTGCAGCGCGGTGGCCACGAAGCTGCCGAGGAAGCGCCCCAGCCCCTCCCGGTAGATGTCGATGATGTTGATCATGTAGACGCCTTCGGGCTTCAAGAGCTCGCGGAGCTTGGCGCTGAACTCGCGCGTCGTCAGGTGGTAGGGGACGCTGAGGTCATTGAAGGCGTCGCCGAAGATGAAGTCGTAGGAGCCGGCGGCATCGCGCCGCAGCAGGTCGTCGACCAGGTTGCGGGCGTCGATGGTGTAGGTGGTCACCGCGGTCTGCTCGTCGGGGGGCAGGAACAGGGCGCGGTTGGCCGCCCGCTTGACCGCCGGGTCGATCTCGGCGACGTCGATGGCGCCGACCGGGTGGACGTGCTCCATGAAGCGCGGGAACACGAAGCCGCCGCCGCCGATGAACAGCGAGCGCAGCGGCTGGCCGGGAGGCGCGGTGCGCTGCACGATCGCCGCGTAGACGGTCTCGTAGTCGTAGACCAGCCGGGTGATGTCGTCGGACGGCACGTAGCTGTGAACGAGGTTGTCGAGCGCCAGGATGCGGGTGTTGTCCATGTCCTCGGCGTCGTAGACCTGGATCATGAAGTAGTTGCTCTCGTCGAAGTACTCGAGGTCGCTGTGATCGGGGCGCAGCAGCAGGAACACGCCGAGCTCGCGCGCCCACGGCCAGGGGCTGAAGGCGACCAGGTTGAACAGCCCCAGCACCGCCAGCCAGGTGCCGATGAAGGCGCCCCCCGAGCGGTACGCCAGGGATGCCAGGCCCAGGCCCATCAGCGCCAGCAGGGCGGCGACCGCGCTGACGATCGCCCGGGTGCCGATCCAGTCGATCAGCACGAAGCCGGTCAGGAAGGTCCCGAAGATCGAGCCAACCGCCGCCCAGGCGTAGATGTTGCCGACCGTCGAGCCCGTCCGGCTTCCTTCATCGAGCGCCATCTTGGCGACCACCGGGCCGATCGTCCCCAGCATCGCCGCCGGCAGCAGGAAGATGATCGCGGCGTTGAACAGCACCCAGCCGGGCCACGAGAGGCCCTCCGGCCGCCACCAGGTCTCGGCGTAGTGGTTGAGCCAGAGGACGCTGAAGCTGAGCACGGAGGCGGCCAGGAACAGCAGCGGCAGCACCCGGCGCGGCTCCTTGCGGTCGGCGATCTTGCCGCCGGCGTAGTTGCCGATGCTGATGCCGGCCAGAATGACTCCTATCACCGATGTCCAGGTGTACAGCGATGAGCCCAGGTTGGCGGCGATCAGCCGGGCGGCGACCAGCTCGAGGACCATGATGCAGGTGCTGCTGGCGAACACCAGGGCGTTGGCGAGCAGCAGCGTCGGCGTGAGGTGCGCGGGCTTGCGGGTCAGCACGATGCTCAGCCGGCCACGGGCGCGGCTTCGACGTCCCGCAGGCGGGCGAACATCCCCGGCTCGTAGGCGGTGATGGCACCTGTAAAAGCCGACGCCGCGACAGTCAGCGGCGAGGCCAGGTAGAGCTTGCCGGGGCCGGAGCGCCCCTTGTAGTTGCGGTTTATGGCGCTCACGGTCACCTGCTCGGTGTCCTCGGAGACGCCCGGACCGCAGCCGATGCAGGCGCCGCACCCCGGCTTGATGAGCGTCACCCCAGCCTCCTCGAAGACCTCGACGAAGCCCTTGCGGCGCGCGTAGCTCTCGACCGCCGCGGAGCCGTACTGGATCAGGAACGTGACCCCGGGGGCGACCCGCAGGCCGGCGTCGACCGCCTCCTTGGCCACCCGGTAGTAGAACTCGAGGTCGTCGATCTTGCCGGCCGTGCAGCTGCCGCCATAGGCGATGTCGATGGCCACCCGGCCGAGGTCGGCGACCAGCGCCCCGTTGGTGGGGTCGGAGGGGATGCCGTGGTCGGGGTCGCCGGGGTGGGCGACCATCGGCTCGATCGCCGCCAGGTCGATGGTGTGGACGCCGCCGTCGTAGACCGCATCGGGATCGGGACGCAAGGCGCGGGCCCGCATTCGCTCGATGTCGGCGTCGGGGCGGTAGTCGGCGATCCACTCGAAGGTGGCCTCGTCGGCCTCGACGATGGCGCCGCGGGCGGAGCACTCGGTGGCCATGTTGGTGAGCGTGGCGCGCTCGTCCATGGACAGGGCGGCGACGCCGGGTCCGGTGAACTCCATGACGCGGTTCAGCGTCATCTGCGGGCGCGCGTAGTACAGCAGGATGTGGAGCATCACATCCTTGGCGGTGACGTTGTCGGCGAGCTCGCCGACCAGCTCGAAGCGGATGGCCTCGGGCACCTCGACAAACGTGAAGCCCGAGTACACCAGGTTGGCGTATTCGGTGGCCCCGACCCCCCAGGAGAGGGCGTTGTTGCAGCCGCCCATGCAGGTGTGGCTGTCGGTGGCCTGGATGAAGTCCCCGGGGCCGATCATCTGCTCGCGGGCCACCTCGTGGCAGATCCCCGGCGACTCGCCGTCGTGGGTCAGGTAGTCGTCGACCTGGGTGTGCTGCTGGAACTCGCGCTGCAGCTCGCGCATCGTGGCGACCTTCTCGAGGTGGGGCTGCAGCTTGACGACCTGATCGGCGTACACCAGGTGGTCCTCGAAGGCGGCGAAGCGCTCCGGATGCTGTAGCTGGTAGCCGGCGCCGTGCTCCCGCTGCAGGAAGTAGTGCACCTGGGCGGAGGTGAAGTCGTGCGAGTAGCCGCCGTCGACCTCGACGAGGACCGCGTCGCCGGGCTCGACGTAGCCAGCGGCGGGTCGCAACAGGTGCCGGGCGAGGATCTTCTCGGTCATGTTCATCGGCCGCGGCGGCGTGTCCGGCTCGGGAATGTCGATCTCGCCGGCCTCCAGCGCCCTGGCGAACGGGAACAGGCCGCCTTGCCGCACGATCAGCCGGGTGACGGGATCGAACCCCCCGCAGAACTCCTCGAACGGCACCCGCTCGCCGGCTTGCAGGCGCCTCAGGACGTCGTGGCCGGCCATCAGCACGCCGTTGTTGATGTTGTTGCGGGCGTGGATGGGGGCGAAAGAGGCGGCGATGGCGATGCGGATGCCGGAGTACTTCTCGGCGTGCACGGCGGTCTCCCGCGAGCTGCCGGTGCCCTTGCGATAGCCGGAGACGATCACCTCGAAGCCGCCGTCGCGCAGGGCGTCGCGCTCGAAGAGCCGCTCGCCGTCGACGATCAGGCCGGCGTAGGCCTCCCGGGCGATGTCCTCGGGACGGTGGTTGAAGCAGACCCAGGCCGGGGTCATCGCGTCGGTGTTGATGTCGTCGAGCAGGTCGTCGACCGTCACGTTGTCCATGGTCAGGTCGAGCTCGCCGCGCAGCTGGCGGCGGATCAGCTCGGGGTCCTTGGTCAAGAACAGGACGCGCTTGCCGGGGGTGAGCTGGACGGTCGAGGCTGCTTTCACGGTTCGGGGACTTCCGGTGGGCGTCGGCGCGAGCGCGCCGAGCTACGAGTAGATTTTACCATCGCCGCCCGCGCGGCCCCCGGGTACGGGGCGCGAGGCCTAGCAGGACGTGGCGATGAGACCATTCGTGGCAGGTAACGAGCGTGGCGATCACGGCTTCGGTTTCGCCGTGGCTTTCCAGACGTAGCGGTCACCAAGGGCGCCGAACCGGCACAGCCTGCTGCTTCGCAGGCCGAGGTGGAAGTGTGATGGGTCTGGCGCGTGGACCTTGCGGGTGAGGGCAAGGAGAGCAACTGCTAGGTGCCGACCGGATTGCAGCGTACTACCCTGTAGCCGTCCGCCAGCGGGAACCCGCTACCAACGGCAGGGATCGCGGCGGCGGTCACCGGGGGGCACGCTCCGAGCTTCGGGGCCCTTGCTGGAGAGCCGTGGCAGATGAGCACGAACAAGGTCAAAACCGCCCCCGAGGGCATCGACGCCACCCCGAGGCCGTTCGCCGAGGCCCGCCCGCTGCCCGGCCCGCCGTATCACGAGCCGTCGATCTTCACCGCCGAGCTCGAGCGCATTTTCTTCGACATGTGGGTGTGCGCCGGCCACCAGGACAACATCGCCGCCGCCGGCGACTACATGGTGCGCGAGATCGGCGGCGAGTGCGCGCTGATCGTTCGCGATAAAGAGGGCGTGCCGCGGGCCTTTTACAACGTCTGCCGGCACCGCGGCACGCGGCTGGTCGATGAGGTTCGCGGGGCCAGCGAGCTGGACAAGGCTCGTGGGCCCGCCACGTTTGCGGAGCCCGGTAAGGCCGGCGAACCCAAGTCGCGTGAGCTCGGCAATCGCGGCGAGCTCGACGGCTCGGGCAAGCGCGGCCAGCCCGGCGGCGGCCTCGAGTGTATCCGTTGCCCCTACCACGGCTGGTCGTACGGCCTCGACGGCCGGCTGCTCGCGGCGCCGCTGATGGACGAGGTCGAGGGCTTCGACAAGCGCGACTACCCGCTGACGCCGATCCAGCTCGACACCTGGGAGGGGTTCCTGTTCCTCAACTTCTCCGAGGATCCGGCGCCGCTGGCCGGCCAGCTCGCCGGTTTCCCCGACGTCTCGCGCTTCCAGATGGCGCAGATGCGGCTCGGCGGCCGCCACGAGTACGACATCGCCGCCAACTGGAAGCTGGTCTGCGAGAACTACGGCGAGTGCTACCACTGCCCCTCGAACCACCCGCAGCTCAACCCGATCTCGCACTTCCGCAGCGGCGGCAACAGCTTCGACGGCGAGGGCTTCTGCGGCGGCCCGATGCGGCTCAACGAGGGCTGCTCGACGATGACGCTGACCGGCCGCAGCGAGCGGCCGCCGATCGCCGGCCTGCAGGGCGAGGACCTGCGGCTGGTCCACTACTTCAACCTCTACCCGGCGTTCCTGCTCAGCCTCCACCCCGACTACGTCCTCACCCACACCGTCTGGCCGATCGACGCCGGCCGCTCGCGCATCGTCTGCGAGTGGCTGTTTCCGCCCCAGGCCGTGGAGGCCGACGGCTTCGATCCCTCCGACGCCATCGAGTTCTGGAACATGACCAACGAGCAGGACTGGGCCATCTGCGAGCGGGCGCAGAAGGGCGTGCGCTCGCGCGGCTACCGGCCCGGCCGCTACCAGCGGCTCGAGCAGACCATCTACTTCTTCGACAGCTGGTACCTGCGGACGATGGGGCCGGCGCTACGAGCTGGGCAGGAGCACCTGCCGGCGACGGGGCCGGCGCTGCGGGACGGGCCGGAGTGACCCGCGCCTACGACGCCATCGTGATCGGCGCCGGCCACAACGGGCTGGTCTGCGCCGCCTACCTGGCGCGGGCCGGCAAGTCGGTGCTGGTGCTGGAGCGCCGCCACCTGGTGGGCGGCGCCACGGTGACCGAGGAGATCTACCCGGGCTTCAAGTACTCGGTCTGCTCCTACGTCGTCAGCCTCATGCGGCCGCGCATCATCAGCGACCTCGACCTGCCCCGCTTCGGCTTCGAGCTGCTGCCGTTGGACGGCACGCTGACGCCGCTGCTCGACGGCAACTACCTGATGCGCTGGCACGACGCCGCCGAGACCCGCCGCGAGCTGTCGCGCTTCTCGGCCGCCGACGCCGAAGCCTACGAGCGCTTCGGCAAGCTCATGTATCACCTGGCCATGGCGGTCCGCCCGATGCTCGCGGCGACGCCGCCCGATCCGACGTCGCTGGCGCCCGGCAACCTGGCGGCGCTCGCCGGCATCGGCCGCGAGCTCGGCCGCAGCGGCGAGTACCTCTACGACCTCGCCAAGCTGATGACGATGAGCTCGGCCGACTTCGTCGAGGCGTGGTTCGAGAGCGAGCCGCTGCGCGGGACGCTGGCCTCGAGCGGGATCATCGGGACCTTTCTGGGGCCGCGCTCGCCGGGCTCCGCCTACGTGATGCTGCACCACTACATGGGGGAGATCGACGGCCAGTTCCGGGCCTGGGGGCTGCCCCGCGGCGGCATGGGCGGAGTGGCCGAATCGATCGCCGGCGCGGCGCGCAGCTTCGGCGCCGAGATCCGCACCGAGGCGCCGATCGAGCGGGTGCTGATCGAGAGGGGCGAGGCCCGCGGCGTGATGCTCGAGGGCGGCGAGGAGATCCGCGCCGCCACGGTGGTTTCCAGCCTCGACCCCAAGCGGACTTTCCTGCAGCTGATCGGCACCGAGCACCTGGATGCCGAGCTCGTCGAGGCCATCCACCGCTACAAGATCCGCGGCTCGTCGGGCAAGGTGAACCTGGCGTTGGATCGGTTGCCGGCGCCGGCCTGCCTCGACGGCATCGAGGCGCGCACCGGCTACCCGGAGGAGTCCTACCTGCGCGGCGCCCTGTCGATCAGCCCCAGCGTCGACTACCTCGAGCGCGCCTACCAGGACGCCAAGTACGGGCGCTTCTCCCGGCGTCCTTATATGGACATCGTCATCCCGACGCTCGCTGACCCGTCGATGGCGCCTCCCGGCAAGCACGTCATGTCGATCTTCGTCCAGTACGCTCCCTACGAGCTCGCCGAGGGGACGTGGGAGCAGCAGCGCGAGGCCTTCGGCGACGCGGTGATCGACACGCTGGCCGAGTACATCCCCGGCCTGAAGGAGATCATCCTGCACCGCCAGGTGGTTACGCCCTGGGACCTCGAGCAGACGATCGGTCTGACCCAGGGCAACATCTTCCACGGCGAGCTGTCGCTCGAGCAGCTCTTCTTCATGCGGCCGGTGGCCGGCTGGGCCGACTACCGCACCCCGATCCACAAGCTCTACCAGTGCGGCTCCGGAACCCACCCGGGCGGCGGCGTCATGGGGGCGCCGGGCAAGCTGGCCGCCGAGAAGATCCTCGCGGAGGAGCGTTGATGGGATCGACGAGCAGGCCGTGAGCGGCCGCTACGACGACGTCGTCGTCGGCGCCGGCCACAACGGCCTGGTCGCCGCGGCCTATCTGGCGAAGGCCGGCAGGTCGGTGCTGGTCGTGGAGCGCGCCGAGTCCGCCGGCGGCACGATCGGCGGCGAGCAGATCGCGCCGGGCTTTACCGCGCCGCTCGCCTTCCCGAGCGCCGAGCGGCTGCATCCGGCGGTCGTCAAGGAGCTCCACCTGCAGGCGCACGGGCTCCAGGCGCTGGCGCCGGCCGGGATCACGATCGTCGGCGACGGCGGCCCGCTGCGCTTCGACGGCCGCGGCCGCATGGCCGCGAGCAACGCCAATGGGGCCCCCTCGCCGGCCGACCACGCGGCGCTGGCGGAGCTCGAGCGCCTCGTCGGCCGCATCGCCGCCGCCCTGGAGCCGCTCTACGGCAAGCCGCTGCCGGAGCTCGAGGAGCTGCGGGCGGCCGACACGATCGATCTGCTGAAGGTCGGCTGGCGGCTGCGGCGGCTCGGCCGGCGCGACATGCGCGAGGCCATGCGCCTGCTGCCGATGTCGATCCGCGACGTCGCCGAGGAGCGGCTCGAGAGCCCGGCGCTGCGGGCGG
>Ga0214471_10002525_pt1 | contig 14335 bp, 14 predicted proteins | sample RVTome_5_FD_207665 | JGI IMG/M metagenome (GOLD analysis project Ga0214471, IMG submission 207665) | Soil microbial communities from uranium-contaminated site in the Upper Colorado River Basin, Wyoming, United States - RVT142D155 | ecosystem: Environmental > Terrestrial > Soil > Contaminated >...
AGGGTAGCGGAATCGTGGGCAAAAGAGACGGGTCGGATCCGGAAACTAACATTGAACGTATTCGCGACAAATGGCCCGGCGATCAATTTGTACAGGAAGAATGGATTTGAGTACGAGGGATTGCTGGTTGACCAGATATGTCTGGACGGGTTGTACCTGGATTTGATATTGATGGGAAAGCATTTGATCGGGTAGAGGGCATATTATAGTAAACACCTAAACTAAAGTAATCATTTACTCGAAAGATAATCATAATTCCATTATATTCTCCAATATTTTTAATCTTGAGGCAGTAAACAAGTAGTTATTATTAAAAATAATACTATTGATTTATATGATTTGCCAATATCCGCAAATAAAGTGGTTCTGGAAATGGCGTAGGGAAGCCTGCTGTTGTGATCACTGTTATTATAATATTGAATTTAATAATGATAATTTCCTTACGTAATTCAACATAGTTATTAGTCAGTTGCCAGCATAAGGGTAATTCAAACTCAAAAAAATAAGATATTCATTATATTCGTCACGCTTTAAACCAGCAATTTGACGCCTGTTCCTGGTATAAGGGGTTGAGTTGGTCAACCGTGGGGTAAGTGATGGGGTCATTTGTGATGCTGAATAATCACCTGAACTGATCAATCCGGGGGGATGTAAAAAAAAATTCAAAAAAAGCTGAATTCCGGTTCAAAAACGTTTTACTGATCGCGACATTATTATGAGGCCAGGGATAGAACCATGCAGCATTTTTGGTTCAGAGCCTCATTTTTTTTATTTATTAGAGTTAAGCGTAGAGGTATATCATGTCCGGTAACCCCCGACCATTGTCAAGGGACATCAACGTGCATTTAGTTGCCGCGCGCGACTGGATTGGCCGAGCCGAAAAGCAATTTTCGGACGGGCAGGGAATCCTCGCGTCGTCGACTCTCCTTCTCGCACAGGCTGAGCTCAAAATTGTTGTGGAGCGGACCGCGTTGACTGTCGCTCCGATGCGAAAAGAATCCAAAACTGCGAAAAAAGCGGTATTACCGATCCGGCAGCTCGTAACGGTCGGGGCTATGGCAGCGTGCCTGGTAATAGGACTGGCGTTAGGGAAATTTACTGTAGTCGCACCTGCGGTAGAAATTCCTGATTCTGTTAATCAGTCGATGTTAGCTGAAAATACTTCGGTGCCGGAAGCAGGAAATGATACCGGTTCAATTCCGAACTTTTCGATATTGCCTGAATTAACCAATGATATAAGTAATGAGGATCCAATCCTGCTTGCCGGAGCGGATCCTTCAGCCGAGACTCCGGTAACCAATGATCATCCTGCATTCACCAATACGGTTTATTCCCCTCCGGCAGTTTCCCGGGTGCCTGATACCATGGAACCTGTGGATACCGCTGCCGATGAGCCTGCGGTGATTATTACCGCAGACGAGCCCGATATGGCGTCGACTGAACATGTCCGTGGCGGGGAAAAGGTGGACTCAGACAAGATATCGCTGAATGTCGTAAGGTCGTTGTCCGAGAGGATTCTTGGAGAGCACACTGAATGAGAATCGCGTTAAATTCTGCTGGAATGACAGGCTTTAAAAATGGTAGGCTGCACGGCTTACACGGTGAAATTGGCTCGCGGCGCTATTCGCATGCCTGTTTCCGATGTGTAAATACGTGGAGGACCTACGAGGTTGGAGCAAATGCATAGCCGAAAACTGATCATTCCGGTTACTATGATCCTGTTCGCATGGGGATTGGTATTCCCGGCGATGTCGTTCGCACAGGACGACGATCTGATGATTACCGCGATCGAGATTCGCGGAAACGAGGTTGTCACCGACCAGGAAATACTGTCGGCGATGACCGGAAGAGCGGGCACGACATTCAGTTTAAACACGCTGAGTGCCGATCTTTCCGCAATAGAGGCTCTTGGATGGTTCGCGGCCGAGCCCGAGCATATACTTGAGCCATTCGAGAGCGGTGTCAAGATAATAATCATCGTCCTCGAGAACCCGACCTTTGTCGGGGTGAACATAACGCAGGAAGGTCCCGGGATTTACGCGCCGGGAGAACTTTCGATCCTGTTCAACATCGAAGCCGGCGGTGTAATCAATAATAATGCGGTAACCACCGGTGTAAATGCGATTGAAAGGCGATATCGCGAAGACGGATATACCGCTGCGACGATAACCGATGTGGATGTGTCGGATGACGGCATAATTTACATCGTGCTGAACGAAGGTGTCATAGGCGATATCGTTATCGAGGGAAATACCAAAACCAAAACATACGTGATCATGCGTGAAATACGCACCGAGATAGGTACGGTATTCAACGCGGTGACTTTCCGTCGCGACCTCGAGCGAATTTACAACCTGCAGTTGTTTGAGGATATCCGTCCTGAGATCGAATTAAATGAAAATCGTGAGGTCGTACTTAAGATAAACGTCACGGAATCGAGAACCGGTCAGATCGGTTTTGGAGCCGGGTATTCGTCGAACGAAGGATTCCTTGGAACGATTTCATATGCCGAGAGAAACTTCCGCGGACGTGGTCAGCAGTTGCAGGCACTCGGGCAGATCGGCGGTCCGAGCCCGGATTTTCAGTTCACATTCGCAAATCCCGTAATAGATAATCATCGAACGAGTTTTAATATTGATATATTCAGCCTTAATGAGTCTGACAGGATCCGTAATCCTGACGATCCCGACCTTCTGACGAGATTCGAGTTGAAGCGAACAGGGGGTTCGATCGGTGTGGTCCGGCCTACATCTGAAAATGTAACGATCGCGCTTACACTGAAATTCCTTGAAGGCAATGTGACATTCCTTGACGAGGACGGAAATGTACTTGCCCCTGAGGATGTTCCCGAGCTTGACGAATCGGTGTGGCTAAGGAACGGACTGGTGGATGGCGCGGCTAATTCGCTGACGACAAAGATCGCCCATGATACACGCGATTTCACACTTGATCCGACACGTGGACAGGTCGCAAGTGCCGAATTGTCAATGTTCGGACAGTTTCTCGGCGGAGATTTCGATGCGTTCAAGTACATTCTCGAGTACAAGAATTTTTACCCGTTATCGAGTCCGCCCCAGGATGTGTCCGACCTGTCTCCAAGGCAGTTTCACAGCAGCCATGTCCTTGCCTTCAGGGTTCTTTACGGCGGTTCGACCGGGGACCTTCCGATATTCGAGCGATTCGAGATCGGCGGGCAGAATTCGGTGAGAGGAACCAAGGAGACTGCCCAGTCGGGAGACACAGCAATCCTGTTTAACGGCGAATACCGATTTCCACTTGGAGGAAATCTGGGCGGAGCGGTATTTTTCGATGCCGGCACCGCTGCCGAGCCGGGCAGCAGCCTGAATTTCAGCAATCTGCTTACCACAGTGGGACTCGGCGTAAGGTACAGGATCTCATTCTTCGGAGTGGCACCGATAAGGCTGGATTACGGGTTTGATTTTGAAAATAATGACAGCCAGATAGTTTTCGGTTTCGGGCATTTGTTCTGAACCCGTCAACCGGCGTTGAATTAGAGCGTATAATTTAATGATTGGGAATCGTAACAAACGGAGGAGAGATGGCGGTCGCGGATATATCCGCCGGGTAAATGTCCTCTCTTTAGCGATTCTCCTGCTTGTATTATCCAACCCTTACAATTCTGATGCTATAGGCGCAGATATTTCGGTTACAATCTTCAGTACTCCCGGAATTCCGCGTGCGGTCGAAGCCGAGCTCAAATCGCTGTTTGAGGAGACCCTGATCGAGGTGCTGGAAGATATCGGCCAGTCCAATGTGGAGCTGGACCAGAATCTTCCGGAGATCGCAGACGCGATAAAATCCGGCATCAATCTTGTAATAGAGCCACGCGGGTACTCCGTATACAACCTGGATCTGATAGTGGCGCCTGAATCGCTTCAGGCCGATTTTTATGTGCATCCGTACGGATGGACCGAAACAGATCCCCACGCTGTGTCTGAAATTGAGATTAACCTTAGTGAAGAAGGCCTGAACCAGTTCTGGTACGAAGAGTACCTGGTCCGGCTGGACAATTTCCGGGGGGACCTGGAAAGCAACCTCTATGACAGTTTGATCGGGCTCCCGACATTCGCTTCATTGCCGGACTGGTCGAGAGACCTGACTATAAACAGCGCGCTTCACACGGCATGGGAAGCGGAATACTTCAAACAGATATTCCCATGCTGCGATGTCAGTGTGGATTACATCATCAGCCGGGCAGCAACGGTCACCGTGACGGTGATACCAAGGGACGAGCCCGTCGAGATCGTGCGTCCAAGGATGTACTCCCACACTTTGTACAATGTGATTCTCGACCGGTTCAGGGAGCGAATAGTCGCGGAAGCGGACCGCATCATGATCGGAATGCCAAAGTCGGAAATCGACAATGCGTCGGAGGAAATTGAATCGAGGCTTGTTGAAGTAATAGACAACGACGCGCTTGCCAAAACGCTGAACGCTTATTCGAAAGTGAACATAAATGTCCTCGCTGAAGAGCCCGGGGTGCAGGTTGACGCGATAATAGAGAGTGGGTCGTATCACATGAGCCTGGAGACCTTTGTCGATTTCGGCAATGAGACGAGCGATTCGAGCGAAGTACAGGCGCGGCTGGGATTTCTGCTTTCTAAGTGGGTAGAAGTCCTTGCTAATTTGAATTTTTACACCAATGACTCGGAATTGTACTCGGATGTAGCGATTGGGGTATGGCCATCGTCGGGGACATTCCTCGCGCTTGGCTACGATGTGCGCCGTGACGACGCGAAGTATTTTATCGAGCATTCAATCTCAAATGAGATAAAGATCCGGGGGGAAATTTTCGAAGAGAAAGAAATGAGTGAATACGGCCTGACGTACCAGTTCCAGCAGTACCTGTCCGGTGGAGTTTTCACCAACGGGAACAGCGAGTTCTGGGTCAGGGCGATTTTCTCACTGTGAGGGGTTTCCGAAAACAATTTCACGGAACAGGTGGAGATGACAACAATATGAACGGATACGTAAAGACACTGATACTTGGATCATGCATTGCAGTTGGAGTAATGGTTGGGATGATAATCGCTCCCGTGCGCGCGCAGTCGGCTTTCGCGTCGGTTGGATACATCGATGTCCAGGCCGCGCTTCAGGCTCATCCCGATCTGCAGAACGTTCTCGATCAGATACAGGTTTACGAGGACAGCAGAAAGGAAGAGCTCAACCAGTACACGTCGCAAAGCACACTGACTGCGGAACAGCGCAGTCAGATGATGGAAGATCTGTACAGGATTCAGGCTGAGGTCGACCAGGAGAGAACCCGCCTTACCAATCCATTGATAGATGACATCCTTCAGGCGACCGCGGATGTGGCTGAAGAGTCGCAGTCGATAGAGATAATCCTGGAATCCGGCTCGGTAATGTGGGGCGGACTGAACCTGACTCCACTGGTTATCGATAGAATTAACGGCGGTGGATAGTGAAGAAAAAAAGGTTCGACATATCGAGAATTTTTCTTTACACGATCTTCGTGGCAGCGATTTTCGCGGTTGTCCTGGTCGTGAACCTTCTCGATGTCACCCCGCCGGTTCCCGCGACGGACGATATTGAGGTTGTCAGTCTCGATATCGCGGCTGCAACGGATATCCTCTTGGCTGCTCGCGGCGCGGAGCTTGAGAAGCTTGCCGGGACGCCCGTAGCTGGAGTTTCTTCCAAGACGGGGGTTACCGGTCATGCCGGGTATGAATTCAACAGGATTCAGAATGGATTAATCGACGATATCGAATTCCAGATGCAGTACGCGTCCGGAATATCCGAATCGGGCGGCGGGTCGGCCGAGGGTTTGAACGCGGTACTCGATGAAGCCGATCAGTTGTGGTGGGATAAAGTGGAAGAAGAAACTGCCGTCGCGGAAGATATCCTGACGCGGCTTGCCGAATCGGTACATGACGAGTATCTCAGGCAGAGAGTTTATGACCAGTTGTGGATCACGGTAGGGCGCGATGTCCTGTTTTACCGCGAGGACGATCCGGAACTGCTCGTGCACTCGCAGAAAAAGGATCTTTACCTCCAGGAAAAGACGAATCTGAGGAACGAGATAGCCGCGTTAAGAAATACGGCGAACGAAGAGCTGAAATCGTATCTTGGAATAAGCCCGAACTCGAATAACAACAGGTATTCCACTGCGTACGACAGGTATCAGCTCACGCGCGAAGTCGCGGTTCTCGACCAGTTGGAATCGTACGGCTCAATAAATGAATCGTACATGGCTGAATTGGACGCAATTATCCAGGATTATCTTCACGAATTAGAAACCACCGACGGAGCATCCGGATTTAATGAATCGGAGCTGGGGTTGATCCGGGAAATTGCCGACAGGATCAGGAATATTCACTCTTCGTCGGTTGGTTCGATTCAGGCGCCGGAAATTTCGCCATATGGCGCCGGGGACAATTCGTGGGTCGAAATCGAGGAGTCCAGGCTGGAACTATTTAAAAATGACTGAGACCAGGACATACAAACTGTCGGAATTAGCGGATATCGCTGAAGGCGAAGTACGCGGGAACGCGGATGTCACGATCAGCGGTGTTTGCTCGTATGATTTTCCGAAGCCGGGATATATCGCGCTTGCGCTTGATCCGTCGCCGGAGACTTTCCCCGATGAATTGAACCAGCCGGCGGCTTTGATAGTTGAAAAGCCTGTAGAGTTTCTGAGCATTCCATTCCTTGTGCATAAGAATCCGAGGCTTGCGTTCACAAGAATTCTGCAGAGGATGTACGCGGAGACGGAAGAAGAATCCGGAATTCACCACGATACTTCGATCCATGAAACGGCTGAGATCGATAACACGGCGCTCATAGGGCCTTTCGCGGTGATAGAGGCAAACGCCAGGATCGGTGCCGGAACAAGAGTCGGTGCCGGATCGTATATCGGAAAAAATGTGAGCATCGGTGATAACACCGTGGTGTCTCCGAACGTAACTGTTCTACATGACTGCGTTATCGGGAACAGGTGCATCATTCACCCGGGAACTGTAATCGGGAGCGACGGATTCGGATACACGCCGACGGATGAAAGAAATTACAAGGTCCCTCAGATCGGGAATGTCGTGATCGGCAACGATGTGGAGATCGGGTCCAACTGCAGTGTGGACAGGGCGACACTGGATTCCACGATCATCGAGGACGATGTAAAAATAGACAATCTTGTGCAGGTCGCTCATAACGTCCGCATCGGGAAGCACACGAGGATCGCGGCGCAGGCAGGACTGAGCGGACGGGTGATGGTGGAAGCCAATGTAGTGATCGCCGGACAGGCCGGCTTTCAGAACGGAATAAAAATAGGCGAAGGAAGCATGGTTGGTGGACAGGCGGGGGTTACCAGGCATGTGGCGGCTGGAACAAGGGTGTCCGGGTATCCCGCACGGGACCACAAGAAATCGCTCCAGTTGCTGGCAGCGACTAACAGGCTTCCGGAGTTGATAAAAAAAGTCGAGGAACTGGAAGAGCAAATCAGAAAAATGGGGGAGAAGAAATAAAAAGATGGCAATTCATCCCCGGACAGAGATCGATTCCACGGCGAAGATAGCCGATGATGCTGAAATAGGACCAGGTGTAGTAATTGGTCGAAATGCTTCGATTGAGTCAGGTGTGGAGCTTGGCCCGAATGTAATTATTGGGCCAAATACGACTATTAAAAAGGGAGCGAGAATTTTTCCCGGTGCAATTATCGGGACCGAGCCGCAGGATTACAAGTACGATGGCGCGGAGACAATCTGCGAAGTCGGAGAAGAGTCGGTTATCCGGGAATACTGCACAATCAACCGTGGGACGAAAGCGTCGGGCGCGACAATTATAGGATCGAGAGTTTTCCTGATGAGTTACACGCATATTGCGCATGACTGCAGGGTTGGCAACCATGTCGTGATGGCAAGCGGAGTGGCGATGGGTGGCCATTGCACGATCGAGGATTACGCGACACTCGGTGGCGGAGCCGGACTTCACCAGTTTTTAAGGGTTGGCACCTATGCGATGGTGGGTGGATTCGCGGGTATGCGTAAGGACGCGCCGCCGTACATGCTCACAGCCGGATCGCCGCCCGCGAAGGTACATGGCCTGAACACGATCGGATTAAAGCGCGCGGGCATACCAATCGAGACACGTCAGCTTATTCGGCAGGCGTACAGAATACTCTATCGATCGGGGATAAATTTCCATGACGGCTTGAGCAAGATCGAAAGGGACCTGGACAGGACCCCGGAGATTGAGCACATAATCGAATTTTTCAAAACAAGCAAACGTGGAGTTTCAACCGGAGTAAAGGGCTTTCTTTTAAGGGGAGAAGAGGAAAAGGATGAAAGCGACAGCAATGCTGTCGAAGTATAAAAATGTATTAAATCCCATTGGGATGGGAATAAATCACGCGGCTGCCTGATGTTAATAATAGAAGAATCCGGCAGCTGAAAAGGACATTTGTCATGAGAGTTGGTGTGATAGGTGTAGGGGTAATGGGCAGGAACCACGCGAGGGTTCTCAATGAGATGCCCGGGATCGACCTGGTTGGCGTTTGCGATACAAATCGGCAAACTGCCGACGAGGTCGCGTCCAGTTTCAATTCCATACCTTTCTACAAACCCGGTGAATTATTCTCACAGGGACTGGACGCCGTTCATGTCGTGGTGCCTACCTTCATCCACCACGAGATCGCGTCGACTGTGATCGATCAGGGTATCCATTTACTGATCGAGAAACCGATAGCCGACACTGTCGAGCACGCCCAGGACATCATCCGCAGCGCTAACAATGCCGGAGTGACACTTATGGTCGGGCATATCGAGAGATTCAATCCCGCCATCGGAGAACTTATCAAGCTTATCGGGACCGGACGGCTCGGGAATCTTGTTTCGATCAGCACACTGCGTGTCGCGCCGTACCCGAAGAGAATTGTCGATACCGGCATAATCATCGACCTAGGCTGCCATGATATCGACATCATGTCGTATGTTTCGGGCGAGAAGATAAGGGAAGTTTACTGTACTGCATCCAGCACCATCCATCACTACGAAGACACCGCATCTATTTCACTCTCATTTGAGTCCGGTGGCTCGGGACATATCGAGACATCATGGCTCTCCAACATCAAGGCGCGGAAATTATTCGCGACGTTTGAAGCCGGATTCGTGTTGATTGATTTCATAGACCAGAGCCTGATCGTCTATGACGATAACGCCGCGTATGAAATACCGGTCAAGAGAGCGGAACCGCTTAAAGAAGAGATCGTTGAATTTTACAGCTGCATAAACAATGGAAAAGAGCCACACATAGGCGGCGACGCTTCCGTCCACGCACTCGGAGTGGCACTCGCTGCGGTAACGTCCAGCCAGGTCCATCTTCCAATCAAGATCAAGGGCGAAGGAGCACTCGATTTTCGTCCGGAAATGCTTGCCAAGGGCAAGGATATTTAGCTGAAACAGCATCGCGGCCGCACTGATGGTCAGAAGCGTCAAAAAAATTTCATATCCCGAATAATGCCACTGCCAGCTTCCGACCATAGCCAGCCAGAACAATCATCAACCGGAAAATCTCCCCTGATTCTTTTTTCAACCGGCGACCTGTCCGGGGACATGCACGCGTCGCATCTGCTCCCTAGGCTGCAGGAAGAATGGAGAAACCGGCATCCCGATGCTCCACCATTGAGATTCGCTGCAGCGGGCGCGTCGCACCTCAAGGACGCGGGCGCGGAGATATGGGAAGACACCACATACTGGGGCGCAATGGGGATATTTGAGGGAATCAAAATTCTTCCGCAGCTTCTGGCGGCAAAAAAGCGAATGAAGAAGAGGATTTTCATCGAGAAACCGGACCTGGTGATAACGGTCGATTACCGGTCGTTCAATATGTCGCTTTTGAAGGATGTCAGGACTCATCCGGACGGGGCGAGGCAGAAGACGGCTTATTATATTTCACCTGTACTATGGTGGACCGGGGATAAAAAGACCGCCGAAAGGAAAGCCATCAACGCTGCAGTCGATACCGCTCGCAAAATACCCGGAATGAAAAAATCGGCGAGGGACAGGTTCGACGCCATGTCAGAATTGTGCGACCTCTGCCTTGTCGCTTATCCGTTCAACCTCAACCACTATGAAAATGCGGGAGTGAATTTCAGGTATATCGGGCATCCGTTGATGCCTATTATCAAGGAATATGTTGAAAAGCGGAAATACCTTGAAAAGTACTCGTCCGAGATCGATGGCAAACGCCTGATCTGCATCGCTCCCGGAAGCCGGCTCCACGAACTGAAATATCATATTCCCGTTCTGAGAGAGACGGTAGAGCGCCTGGATAAGAGGTATCCGGACCTGTGGTTCTTCTGCCCGGTGCCGTCGCCAAAGCTCGAGTCGGTTATCAGGGAAGGCTTTGGCAGTGTTTCATCCAGAATATTCTTTGTGCCCGATGATTGCTACGATCTCATGAACGAAGCCGACCTGATGATAGTGAAGTCGGGGACCAGTGTGCAGCTGGCGCTCCTGATGGCTGTCCCGGCAGTAACTTTTTACAAGATCACCAGCGAATGGATGGAAAAGATCGGCAGAAAATTCTTCCAGGATCTCCCGTTCTACGCATTTCCAAACCTGCTGGCAGGACGGGAAGTTGTGAAGGAATTAATCCAGTCGAATTTTAATCTTCCGAACCTTTACGTCGCATGCACCGAGCTTCTTGATGATCCCGCGGTCGCGGGACATATGAGGCAGGAACTCGCGGATATAAGAAGACTCACCATAAAGGACGATCCTCCAGGTGAGTCCGCGAAATTACTTATCGATCTGATCGAGAAAGAATAATCGGTCATCCCTCATGGATGAATGTAACCCTTGAAGACGTGCCGTCCCATACTCCTGAAATGGTGAGCTTCCTGTCGCCATTTATCAGCTGGATATTAAGATTGTCACTCGTGCTGGTATAGGGCTGATCCATATCCCGCTCCCATCCTGAAAGTGCAAGGTAAGAATCAAGGATATCCTGAAGAGCCATGCCGTCCGCCTGGATCTCGACTATCAATCTTGTGGTTTCATCAATTGTTATCGCTGTACCGTTTAATATTTCAAGTCCTTCAATTATTGGAATATCTTCGGGCCAGCCCTCGGGAAGTTTTCCAGGGGAAGTATAGATTTTCTGCCCGCCGTCAGGCGCCATCGTTGAACCGCCGTCGCTGTTCTGGACTACCGTATTGCCGGATTCATCCTCTATTGTGACTGTGGTTGTGTTGTCTTCCGTTTTAACGGTTGAGACCGTTTCGTCGCCGCCAGGAGACTCTACCGGGGTTTCGCCTGTAATGGAATCGGCATCGGACATTCCGGTGTCCGAATCAGTTTCCGTGACGCCTTGTTGCGTATGCGCGGGATCTTCGCCGGGCTCCTTGTTATCGCATGCGAAGGACCCAACGATCAGCGCAACGAACATGGTATAGACTAAGAATTTCACTGCTTTCATCTTCATTTCCTTTTTATAAAGAATTGTACGGGTAACAGATTAGCGCGGGCTTTTGCATTGTCAAGTGTAAATAATGCAGGTTAACCCATTAATCCTGATGGAACTCGAAGAAAAGCAGGCATTAAAAGGAATTGAGCCATTTTCCGGTCGTATACTTGATGTTATAATTAAATATAACTCCCGATTGAACCTTTTGGCTTGACTCCCGACACGTCCCGATGATTGTACTTAGAAATATAATTGCATGGTTCTCCGATTTAGGGGAAGTGACCGACATCATCATGTCGAGATTTCTCCGATTTTTCACAAAGGGCAAAAAATCCAGTGTAGTGGTATGGGACGGGCATCATTATGTGCAGGTTCATGGAATAGCGCTGTTTGTGGACGGTTACGAGTATAACGGGATGGTAGTTCATCATCGCAGCAGGAAAATGAACGATGAAACGCCTGGAAACCTGGTCCTCATGACAAGGGAACACCACAACCTGGTGCACCTGGTCGAGGACAGCTACGATATCGTGGAAAAAAAGGCGATGCGTCCGGATAATATTCAGAAAGGCATCTATCTCGACCTGCCTGAGCATGTGAAGAAGAAGAAGGTCAAGAGGAACTGGGCAGGTTTTTAATGACGTTTTCCCATTATTTCTAAACTTTACAGGATTTGGCGTGTCTGATTTAAGGGCTGGGAGTGAAGTTTACCCGGTCTCTTGATGAGTAATGACGTCTCTTAATGCACGGAGGTAAAGGAATGTTGTTAATTTACATTATCGGTATCGCAATTCTCACAGTTACTGGTGCCGGCCTGGTGGAGGTAGCCATCGAGATGTTCAGGAAGCGGGAAGCCGGATTAGTAATGTTCGACGACCAGGTTTGTACGGACTTTTCGTCGTGGTTTGAAAGAGTCCCGGATTAAAGTTTTCTGTAATGAAACACATGGTTCCCGCATGTCGAGTGCGGGATTTTTTCTTTAGTCAGCTTTCGGGAAGATCGGATTCATTATTACGGTTGACGAATTGTCATTCATTTAATACAATTTTCGGGTAATTCCACATATACAACACAGGAGGCAACACACATGAAGCCGAGAAACTACTTCTTTCCGTTCCTGCTACTGGCACTGATTTTAGGCGTAAGCTGTTCATCAGGCACACCGACCGACCCGGGAATCACACCGGAAGATATCCAGGCGAATCCCGAGCGGCTCCTGACCATGGGACCCAACGATGTCCTCGAGAATCCGGGATGGGACTGCGAGAGAAATTTCGATACCGAAAATTTAATTACCTATCCAGGTGGATACTACCAGTTCAATTCCGATGGAGATATCAACATCAAGATCTTCAACTGCAATGCGTCGAAGACCAAGGTTGAAGTAACATTCGCCTACGATTCATACCCGTATTTAGGCGCGACTGTCCAGGGATGGCAATTCTACAGCCATAAGTACGGCACTATTTTCTGGGGTTCCAACACGACAGAGACTTCGTACGGCGATGTGTACCTTATCACCACGACCGATTCATTCGGATTGTCTGTCGATGAGTCCGGGACTGTTCCGGTAATGAAGGGCGATTTTTCCAGGTTTGTGCGCTACAGGTACACATATCCCGATGGTACCGAGATCGAAGGGGAATTCGAGTGGACCATCGATATCGACGGCACTGAAATTCTCTAGGATTTAACCATTGATTCGATTCCGATGCGGCGACCGTCGGGATCGGAGATTTCTACAACGACAATTTCAGGCGACGGATTATGCGGCTCGGAGACTTCAATTCCGGCGGCGGTTAAAAAGTCCGTCGCTTTTTGTATGTCATCTACACGGAACAGGAGTTCGTCGGGGGATCGCGCGAAATCGTTTAAATTGTAGGGCATGCCGTCCCACGGTCCATGGAGGCACAGGAGGAGGTCGCCGATCTTGAACTCGACCCAGTTTTCGGAGGGAGGGTAAGAGGGGGTGAGATTGAGAAGGTCGCGGTAAAAATGGAGGGACTTCCGGAAGTCTTTGACGAGGAGTACGAGTCGGGTTGTGGATGAGGAGAACATGATAGTTAGTCTATTTTAATGACCTTATGCAATCGGAGATTCGTAATATTCTAGGGGCAATTCTATTTTTTGCCATTGCGGATTTCTTTGCAAGTTCAGTGTATTTTCTATGTAATAACAAGCTAGCCATTCCATGATTGCAAGTGCATGCCAATATCTACCATTATCTGCGACATCATCAGGATTAGCAAAATCTCCGTCTAGGCTTGTGTGTGCGGCAGCAGATCTGCAACTTTCCCATAGGTATCTTCCAATATTTTCATGTATTTTGGCATGTTCCTTAATTTGGTAATGCGCCCATCCTTTGAATGGTGTAAGCTCACCATTTAACACTTGCTCTATAACGTTATTTATATATTGCATAAAAGGTGTACCTTGACTATTTCTTGGCAGTTGAAGCATTAAAATTCTCGAATACTCCACAAATTTAAGAGGGGGACTGTTATTAATAAGTGCATTCCTAAAAATAGCAATAGCAGTAGCTTGGATAGAATTAAGATTGATTTGCAAAGTAGAAAATTTATAATCGCTAAATCGCAAATGGGAATAGCCTTTGTAAATTGACTTTCCTATGTTCATCTTGTATTGACTTTTATTGCCTGATTCACCTGCAATTTCTATTGCTTCAAATTCATTATAAGATAGAAGACTAATTATGCGCCGCAATATATTTCGCGGATGATTAATATCACTCGATTCATCCAATTTCATCCAAAAAGAACTGTATGTAGAATCTGTTTCAGGAGTGTAACCGATATCATAACTATCGTAGTTGAAGATAGTTTCTTCCTTTGGTAATGGCAAAAGAGTTTTAATTGCTATTAAGGGCCAATAA
>Ga0214471_10002526_pt1 | contig 14331 bp, 14 predicted proteins | sample RVTome_5_FD_207665 | JGI IMG/M metagenome (GOLD analysis project Ga0214471, IMG submission 207665) | Soil microbial communities from uranium-contaminated site in the Upper Colorado River Basin, Wyoming, United States - RVT142D155 | ecosystem: Environmental > Terrestrial > Soil > Contaminated >...
AATTTTTTTTAGTCCAGAACAAAGCATCAATACGTTTTGCCCAAGTTTTTTCCTTCTTTTTTCCCGGTTTTGGGCAATTCTTTGCAATGACAAATCTACAAGAAAAGAGGGAAGTGCGGATGTGTAAATAAAAGATCTGGCCTTGTTTATACATAAATCAATAATTGGTTTGTCAGAAGCTACATAACCGCCAAAGGAGCCAAGCCCTTTGCTTAGGCTGCTTATGTAAACGTCTATTTTCTTTTCGACTCCAAAATAATTTGCAGAACCCCTTCCGTCATCGCCTACGGTAAAGTCCCCATGGGCATCATCTATTATTAATACGGCATCATGTTTTTCAGAAATATCTGCAATCTTATCTAGTGCAGCAAAATCCCCATCCATGCTAAAAATTCCTTCAGTAATGATGAATTTTTTTGATCTTCTTTGACTATGAAGCTTTTTTGCCAAATCGTCCACATTGTTGTGTTTGTAGACTAGTGTTTTTGCGTCAGACAACCTACATGCTTCAATGATGCTTGCGTGATTCAATTCATCACTTAGAATTAGATCGTTTTTTCCAGTCAAGGCGGAAATTGCACCAATGTTTGCCATGTATCCAGTCGGAAAAACCAAAGATGCGCCTTGAGATTTGTGCTCTGCAAGGGTTTCTTCTAACTTCTTAAATGATGTATCATTACCTGAAACGAGTCTTGAGCTTGATTGAAGTTGATTAGTTGTGATTTTTGTTGCAGATAGGCCCAAATAGTCATTTGAGCAAAAATTTACGAGTTTTTTTGAGCCAATTGTGATGTATGGCCCGTTTATCTTACCATAATGTAGTGCGCGGTACAGATTTTTTCTTTTTAGATCGTCCAGAGTCTGATTTGCGAATCGCAGCTTAGGCTTCAAGATTAATTTTTTTGATCATTTCGAGGTCTCGCGTCATCTCATTTCCACCAATTGTTAGATAGCCTGAGCTGATGATTCCATTTGCACCGCTTAAGAGTAGTTCTTCGCCTGCGTCCTGCAGATGTACCTCGCGCCCGCCTGAAATTTTGATGATTGATTTTGGTACTGCAAATCTAGTGACGGCAAAAGTTCGCAAAATCTCCTCGAAGGAAAGCGGTGCTTGAATTTCAAGTGGTGTTCCGGGAATTGGAACAAGAAGATTTATCGTTACTTCCTCTGGTTCAAGTTTTGCCAAATCTGAAATTAGTTCCAGTCTTTGTTCTCTTGTTTCACCCAATCCGATTATTCCGCCAGTACAAAGCTCAAGTCCTGCCCTTCGTGCAATATGTAGCGTGTCTATTCTGTCTTGGTATGTGTGGGTAGTGCAAATCTCTGCAAACTTGGACCTTGCTGTTTCCAAGTTGTGGTTGTATCTGTGAACCCCAAGTGCCTTGAGTTGTTTTGCTTGCTCTAATGTAAGAAACCCAAGGCTGCATTCTATGCTTATTCCAACTTGTTCGTTTATCTGGCTGATGATTTCACAAATCTTTTCAAAATCAGAACCAGATGACTCTCTCCATGCAGCCACAAGACAGTATGATTCTGCGCCTTCATCTTTTGCTTTTTTTGCCATCTGCACTATCTGGTCTGCAGGCAATAATTGGTAGCTGTCAACGCCAGTGTTAAAAAACGCTGACTGGCCACAGAAACTACAGTCTTCACTACAATAATTCTTTTTAATATTTGCAAGCTGTTCTACATCCACTTTGTTTCCTTGAAAAGTGCGTGTAATTTTATTTGCCGATTCTGAAAGTGTTACAAGTTCTGTACCTGAGACATTGATCAATCCTACAAGTTCTTCTTCAGTTAGCTTGATTCCAGAAAAGATCTTTTTCTGACAATCTAAAATGAATTGATGATCAGAATCCAATGTTTCGTAACAAGTTTTTACGGTTAATTAAGATTTTCAAATTGTTAACCATGATTGCTACATGTGGTTAACAATCCGATAGTTATTGAGGAAATTCATCTAGTTGTGAACCGAATGAGTTGCAGGTACAAATTCACTTGGATCACAGTGATTTTGTTGACTGTTTATTCATCAGACTTGAATGGCTTAAATAAGAAAACTTCCATTCTAAGTTAGATGAAATATAGAATTACACTACAGAAAGACGAAGATGGCATGTATGTTGTAAAATGCCCATCATTGCCAGGCTGCATTTCACAGGGAAAAACACGAGACGAGGCAGTAAACAACATCAAAGATGCAATAGAAGGATATCTTCAAAGTCTAAAAAAACACAACGAACCAATTCCGCCCATAGATGAGGAATTGGTAGAAATCAATGTCTAAACTTCCAGTTTTATCAGCAACAAAACTAATCAAAATATTATCAAAATTAGGATATTATACGGATCATCAAACTGGAAGCCACATAATACTGAGAAATAGTAAACCACCTTTTCGAAGACTAACAATACCAAATCACAAAGAAATCGCACGGGGTACCTTGAATTCAATAATCGATGATGCCAGGCTCACAAGAGACGAGTTTTTGTCTTTATTATAGAAACCAAAATTAGTAGACCAATGGGGTTCGTGACCTAATTTTTAAGAATTTATCTGCTTTGATACATTTTTGATTGTGCTGATCGTCCCATCAATAAGCAAGTTCAGCTCGTCTTCTGAAATTGCAAGAGGTGGTACTAGCATCACAATGTTTCCAAGCGAGCGAAGGTAGATTTTGTGTTTTTTTGCCTCATCAAAGATTACCTTGTTTGTAGATTTCCCAAAAGAAACAGGCATCTTGCTTTTTTTGCTCTTTACCAACTCTATTCCCATGAGCATTCCTTTGAACCGTACATCGCCAACAAGCCCAATCTTACTGATTTCGTCCAGTCTTTTCTCAAAGACATGAGATGTTTTTTGGATTTTTTTGATTAGGTGTGACTTTTCATATAGATTCAAGTTTTCATTTGCTACTGCGCAGGCAAGAGGATTTCCAGTAAACGTGTGGCCGTGAAAAAAATGACTCATTTCAGAGTAATCTCCCAAGAATGCATCATAGATCTTCTTTGAAACTAGCGTTGAAGCCAAAGTTATGTAGCCACCAGTCAGCATTTTCCCATATGAGACGATGTCTGGCCTGCTTTTTTGCGTCACATATTCAACAAATGAGCCTAGCCTACCAAACCCTGTTGCTATTTCGTCTAAAACCAGCAAGACTCCATATTTTTTGCAAAGATTGCTAATCCTCATTTGGAGCTTAGCAGAATAGATGTTGACTCCGCCTGCCATCTGGGCCCCGCTTTCCATCACAAAGGCGGCAACCTTATCGTCAGTTGAAAATGTTTTTTCTATTTTTTCTAAAACTTGGTCATAATAATCATTGATTTTCATGTCATGTGGTATTCTGTAGCTGTTTGAAAATGGAATCTGAGTTGTTTTGTACAATTGGTTTTTGAACCTAGAGAAAAAACCGGGAACATACCCAACCGACATGGCACCAAACGTGTCTCCATGATACCCATTTTGAAGCGTAACAAATTGTGTCTTGTTTTTCTCACCTATATTTTGCCAATATTGCAATGCAATTTTAAATGAAACCTCCATTGCTGTGGAACCGTCATCAGAATAGAAAGCTCGATGCATGCCGGGTGAAATCCCGACAAGTTTTTTGGCAAGAGTTTCTGCCCGCTCGTTTGTCAAATTAAAAAGTGACGAATGTATTATTTTTTCTGACTGTCTTTGTATTGTAGATATTATCTCTTTTTTTGAATGGCCCCAGACATTGCACCACATGCTTGCGACCCCATCAAGCAGTTTGTTTCCATTAGAGTCAATGAGCCACATGCCTTCTCCTCTTACAATTTTTGGAAACTCGGCCCATTCCTTCATCTGGGTGTATGGCTGCCAAACAAAGCTACGGTTTTGCATTGTCTGGGTTTTCCAAACTGATTTTAATAATCAACCGCTGAAAGATTAATCAAGTGATTTGGCTGAATTGTTGCATTGGAGTCCTACTTTATAACCGCAACAGATACTGGCGTTGGAAAGACGACTATAACTGCGGCGATGGCTTTTGCACTAAAACGTCTGGGGGTGAATGTGGGGGTAATGAAGCCATTTGCCACAGGCACGCAACAAAAAACAGGCTATAAATCAGAAGATGTTGCAATTTTAGCAAATTCTGCCCAAACAACGGATCCTGAGGAGTTGATGAACCCATATTTTTTTCCAGTTCCCGTCTCTCCATATGCTGCTGCAAACAAGCTCAATGTGGATATCGACGTTGACATGGTCATGGACAGATTCGAAAAACTGCAAGCCATGCACGATGTTATGCTAGTTGAAGGAATCGGTGGAATCCTAACACCAATTTTGAAGAATTACTGCATTGCAAATCTCATAAAAGACATGAACCTTGACACTCTGGTTGTTACAAGCTCAAGGATTGGAACCGTAAACCACACCTTGATGACTCTCAATGTTGCTCAGCAATACGGCTTGAAGATACGAGGCTTAATCATAAACAACATTGATCCGGCTGGCTATGACGTCAATGAGCTAAAAAATGATCTGAAGAATCTGAGTGGAGTTGATGTTCTCTGCACGATCCCTCATTTGAATAATGCCAAAATGGGCGAAGTTGCAGAAATTCTACAGCGCAGCAATCTCATTTCGCAACTAACCTCATAGTTTTGTCTTAAAAATTCTAAATTTTGATTGTGGTCTTGATAAAAGAAAATCATTAATGTCGTCAAGTATTGTTGAAAGTCTTTCCTTGCTTTCAAGCTCATATGTTTTGCAGGGGATATCAAGTTTGGATTTGGATATTATCCAAATGTTTTCTTTTATTGGTTGAATTTTTTGCAATTTTTTAAGATAATTTGTGATAGTGTCTTGCTCTGATGTTTTTGCAAAAACCAGTATTATTGCGTCTTTTGGCGATGTATCGAGTGTTCTTGAATCTGGAATTGTGATGTCTAGGTCTATGTTTTTGATCGTAATTTTTCGCTGGCTTGGAATTAACGCGTTAGTCAAAAGATAATGCATCATGCTTTCTGCAAATGTTCCAAAAATCTTGAAACTATCTCCATCTAATTTTGAAATGATTGGAATGCATCTGGTGAGAATCTCGTTGATTATCTTGCTATAGTTCTTGCTTGAAATTTCTTGCAGAATCCTTGATTCTGTTATGTGATTTATTTCGCCATACAATATGTCCTTAATTGGAGTGTTTTCCACGACTAAACCCACAAAAACTGAATTTCTTGCCTTGGCTTACCCACAAAAGGCGTACTTGCGCTCGCCCCTGCTTTCTGGGGTGTTTTCAACGCTGATTAGAACGAATTCTTCTTTGGCATCAAGGAGGTTTTGGTGTGGGCCAAGTTTGTTTTCATGTATTTCCTCATATTCTTTGAGTGAAAGTTTTTTGCGCTCGCCAATTTCCACTTCAAGGTTCATGTTCTTGACTAACTCCTTGTAGCTTGGTTGGACTATACCGCTAAAGATCATAGCGCTACTTCCACTGCCATATGATCCAAATCCAAAGTGTTTTCCTTCAAGGGCTACTCCTTTCTGGAATTCAAACTCAAGACAACTTCTAAATCCCAAGTACAGTGATGCGGTATACAGGTTGCCAATCATCGCAGATGCAATGAGTGAACTTGCAAGTTTGTCTTCGTAGAATTGCTGGTATTCTTTTGTTTTGGTAAACAATTTTGTAAATTCATGGTCCTTTCCCATGTATTCGCCATCTGCTAAGATGGATTCTATTGTTCCGAATTTGTCCTTTGGTGTCGGCTCTTCCATTACTGTCTGCTGAATTATATTCTTCCATCTTGGGAGGTGTCTCCACTCATGTCGCAGAAGATATGCAAGCGCCTTTTTTCCCATGTTGCTGTATGGAAGGTGCATGCAAAGATAGTCGATATGATCTAAGATTGTTTCTCCTTCCTTTATCTTAATTATGCCAGTATCGAGTGCCTTCTTTTTGTAAATCTCAAAGGCCTTTTTGACTTGGATCATATACAACAAGTTGGAATACTGGCCGTGAACAATTGGTGTCTCCTTGCCAAAGGGCCTGTAGAAATCATACTCGTTTTTAATTGACGTAGCAGTAACCTTGGTGTCAAACTGCAACAGTCTTGGGTTATCATTTAGAAGCATCGCGATTGCTCCTGCGCCCTGCGTGTATTCTCCAGCCGAACCCATATCGTATTTGGCAATATCCGACACTACGACTATTGCAGACTTGCCTTCTGCTTCTCCTGCCCTAATCCAGTTACAATTATCATAAAGCGCATAAGAACCAGAAACGCACGCAAATTTGCACTCAATTCCACCACAGTGCTCAAACGAGTCTGGTCCATAGACTTGCTCAAGCATGCCAATAACATACGAGTTTAGCGCCTTTGACTCGTCAAGGGCGGATTCAGTGGCGACATAAAGCCTTCCTACATCTTTTGGTGCAATGTTGTTTCTCTGCATTACTTTGAGGCAGGCATTTGCAGCCAGGCATGCTGGGTCTTGGTTGGCATCCACTATTGCCATCTTGGATATGCCCAGTCCACGCTTTAGCTTGGCAGGATCTAGGCCCCTGGCTACGGCAAAGTCAGCCGAGTCTAAAAATAGCCTTGGTATGTAAACGGCAATATCGTCTATGCCTGCTGCCATGAGCTTTCCCTTCTACTTTTAGATATAAGGGTTATTGGGTGACTAAATTCCACTAATATGTGATTTTAATCAAATTTCTCATAGTTTACGTAAATTCGAATTATTAAATCGGGTTTTTGTACAAGAATTAATCGCTTTTTGAGTTTTTGATATAGTTCTAGCTTTCCCTGATCCAGCCTTTTTGAATTTGTGATCTGTCCTCTACATCGCCAATGCCTGTGGCATACCGCCAAATGATTGGTGCATCAGAAGACATCTTTGATTGGATTTTTATCAAGGCCTCTACTTCGCCGTCGAGATTACTATCTGCAGTTTGGTTGTGCTGGCAGAACTTGCATTTAGAATCAAGAATTATTGGCTTTGACTCTATTAGCGGATAGGCCTTGCACGCAAGTGGCCTTTCATTGTATATTTTACAAACAAATCCTCCATGTGGGGATCTTTTGTCCGATTCTGTGTCCAAAAATGGGCATGTATTACCATTGTCTTCTTTTCCCATCATCTGGTATGCCATTATCTGGTCTGGCCCATCATGATTTTGATGTGACACACCAATCCTTGGAAGGATTGTTATTGGGAGATGGTGTCTTTCAGCTAAGGCTTCGATTCTTTCTTTTTCCTCTGGAATAATTAAAACCCCAACTTTGCCAAATTTTTTTGTAGGGTAATACTGGCGTTCAACGCAGCACTGCGAACAATCCTTTACGCAATTAAATTCCATGTTATCTATTGATGGTTGAAGGATAAAACTAGTTTCCTTTGAGCTCTTCTGATTCTAACACGTTAACAAAGACATCGAATGGCTGCGCCCCTGGAACTCTCACCACATTGTTGTTTGGACCAATTATAAAAAAGCCAGGCGTTCCTGAAAGCCCGAGTGTCTGCGCGTCGTTCGTACTGGCTTGGATTTTTTGCTTGTATTTCTCACTTGACATGCATTCTGAAAATGCAGTCATATCTAATCCTAAATCTTGAGCAAATTTAATCTGGTTTTCTGCTGATGCCCACCCATTGTTTTCCCCATTCCAGTTATTGTACAAAGTATCGTGGTACTCCCAGAACTTTCCCTGCTCGTCTGCGCAATGTGCTGCGTGTGCAGCAACTATGGAATCTGGGCCTATTATTGTATAGTCCTTGAAGATCATTTTGGCCTTGCCAGTCTTTATGTAATTTTCATAAATTTGATCTTCTGTTTCATGGAAAAACTTGTTGCAGTAAAAGCACTGATAGTCGCCAAACTCTACTATTGTGATTGGGGCGCTGGCATCTCCTAGGTATGGGGATGCGTTCTCAGAAAAGATTGATAACTTGACTGCGTCCCCTGCCTGGTTTTCGACTTCTGATGGTTTGATGTCTTCTGTCTTAAAGGCAGTATCTGTGGGGGCATTATCCATAGCGTAGAATATGCCAATTATTGCAACTGCTGCTATTGCAGCACCAATTCCAAGTGAAGGTGCGTGTATCATACGGCTCCTAAAATTCAGATTAATTTAGCCTTTTAGATTGTGTGATTGATTCGAACACAATCAAGCTAATCTAAACTCGCAAAGAACAAGAAAGCATTGTCAAACGATAAGCTCTGGATAATTACTGTCACCATTGGTTTTTCACTGCTTTTGACTCTGTCATATTTTGTTTTGGTGCCAATGGCAAGTGAGCAGGGCATGCTTGTTCGCACAGACGCTGGCCTTAATAATGCCATAGAAAAATTTGAGCAGCTCAAAGAGCAAAAACAAGGCTCAGACGAATCCGATCTGAACACGTAATTTTAGCGGTGTAATCTAAGTGAACCACTATCGGACAAGTCCGGTAGCCTTTTCCTGCTTCATCGACCGAGCTTTTGATCTCTAGCCCATTTTTTTGATGTGCTGTCTTGCGACGCAGGCGTAAATTCCCGCAGTTCCTGCGGTAATCTGTCTGAACCCAATCCAGTTTCGGCTTTACGTGGTGACTGGTAGAGGCCCATATCTTTAGCACGACCTTCTTCCATTTTGCCTAGCCCTGACATTGGATATTTTTGTGAATTATTACGTTTAACATGCTGGCTATTATGTAATTACCAGCTATTCATTATCGGCGATTCATCCACCGGTTAAAACCGGTGGTCTTCTCGCCGAATTCTCTATAAATCCCGTAGAATGATAAGATACATGAAGAAAGTTTTTGTAAATGGCTACGGCTCAATTGGAAGCCGAGTTGCCCAGTTTATCAAAGACGACCCTGAAATCAAAGTACTTGGCGTTGGGAAATACTCGCCAGACGATAAGGTAAATGATGCCATATCAAGAGGCTTTGATGTTTACGTACCTACAAAACGCATTGACTCTTTTAAAAATTACAAAATCAAAGGCGTCATAGAGGATGTGCTAGATGACTGTGATATTGTAATTGACGCGTCGCCTGGCGGGATGGGATACACTAACAAAAAACAACTCTACGAGCCAAGGGGGATAATGGCAATCTATCAGGGAGGTGAATCAGTCTTTGGAGACGAGCGTGTTTCGGACTTGTTGTTTAACTCTCGTGTAAATTACACAGAGGCATTTGAAAAAAAACATGTCATGCAGGGAAGCTGCAACGTAACTGGAATGGGACGAGTCTTGCAGCCACTGCGAGAAAAATATGGCTCACAAATTGTCCGATTTGACGCAGTACTTGTTAGGCGATGGGCAGACTTGGAGCAAACGGACAAAACAGTGCCAGACACAATAGAGTGGACTTCGCAGCCCCACCACCAAGAAGACGTAAAACACTACATGGGAAAGGATATGCCACTCTTTATTCAAGCAATAAAGGTTCCAACAAGACAAATGCACGTGCATCTGATGAACATTCGATTCAAAGATGTTGCGCCAAAACCATCTGAAATACTGGAGATATTCAAAGACGAGCATGGCGTTGCCACCCTGTGGACTGCCAAGGGAACAAAGCAGATACGCGATGCAGCAGAGTCAATGAAGTTCAGCTTCAAGGACACAAACATGATTCACATCCACGCAAACATGCTCGAGTCAGTTGGTGATACTGTCAAGATGGTGTATTCTGATGATCAGACGGGCATTGTGATTCCGGAAAACCACATATTGATGCAGGCAATGCTTTTTCAAAAACCATATTCAGAGGCATTTGCGCACACCGAAGGCCTCTTTCATATGAATGAAAAGAAAAGAAATTTGGAAGAGTTTTTTACCAAAAAGTAATTTTTCAAAGCGACAAATTACCTGATTCGTTCTCGTTCAAGTTCAACAAAAATGTGCTCTCGGTTTGTATTGGGGATGACTTGCATTATTTTTTGCTCAATTGCATCAGTTAGTGTCTCGATTTTGTCCGTATCGAGGTTGTTAACTAGGTTTACCTGGACTCCAACTAAAATGTCCTCTGGTCCTAGGTGCATCGTCCTCATTGATACAATTCTGTTTACTTCGGGCATTTCTTTGATTAGTTTTACTATCCTGCGGTATTCTCTTGGCGTGATGGACTCTCCAATTAGTAAGCCTCGGTTTTCTTTTGCCAAGAAAAAGGCAAAGAACATCAAGATTCCTCCAATGAAAAGCGAGCTGATTGCGTCGTAAACCGAATTTCCAGTAATATCTGACAAAAATATTCCAATGGCAGCTACGACTATGCCCAAAAGAGCAGCAGTGTCCTCTACAACTACAGTCAGTAACGCAGTGTCCTTGCTTTCTTTAAAGTGATTAATCATAGAAGAAAAAGTAATTTTTTCTCCATTTTCTCTGATCTCTTTTGTAAATTGTTTTAGTGCAATTCTTAGCGCGTTTGCCTCAAAACCAAAAGCAATTACCAAAACAACATAGCTGAGCAGCACATTTTCTATTATGCGTGGACCATGAAGCAGAGATGCGACTCCTTGCTCCAATGACAAAATTCCAGAGATGCCAAAAATCATCGTAGCCACAATAAATGACCAAAAAAACATCTCGCGACCATAGCCGAACTGGTGTCGGTAGCTTGCAGCCTTTGTACTAGTTTTCATGCCAAACAGCAAAAGAATCTGATTAAATGTGTCTGAAGATGAGTGGTATGCTTCTGCCCACATTGAGGCACTACCGCTAAATATCGCAGCAATGAACTTTGTAATTGCTATGCCTAAATTTCCGAACAAGGCAGCATAGACTGCCCTTTTAGAACCTATTCCCAATTACTCAATTGTTAAACTTTGGACATCTAATAAATCAATGTCAAAAACCTTTAACTCTTGACATTGTCGGGTAGTGGTACTATCACTACACGTGCAAGCGCAAAATCATCTTGGATTACACGTGATACTTCATTGACGATCCTACTTGTCTCATCAAGCCGTGTTTCCTTTGGAAGCATAATGTGTATTTCAGCGTTAAAGTCATTTCCTATGGGCCGTAGGAATACCTCGTTTGTTTTTATGTTGAATTTTTTTTCTATTGTCAGTTTTATGCTATCTGAAAGTAGTGGATTGTCCACAGCATCTACCAACACTAGTGCAGATTCTTTTATGGCAGTATATGCAACTATGAAAATGTACCCAGCTATGATGATCCCTCCTATCGCATCCATGAATGTGAAGCCAAAATAAGTGGCGGCTACCACACTTGCAACTCCTACAAACGATGCAGTTCCGTCCTTAATGGAGTTCTTTGCATCCAATTTCAATGATACTAGATCTGATTCTATTGCGATTTTTCGTATGACAAAGGCACGATGTAGTGAGACGCTGCCTGCTCCAATCAGCGTTATGATGACTATTTCTGGATATTGGAATGTTTTGGGCTTATCAAGTGCATCAATGGCATGAATGACTATGAATATGCCCAAAATGATGATGATTATTGCAGCAATAAACGCCGCAAGAACCTCAATTTTTCTGTAACCAAACTGGAAGGTGTTGCTTCTTGATTTCTTTGCAAACATTATTCCAAACCAAACGATGAAAGATATCATGGCATCTGCTATGGAATCAAAACCATCGGCTGTTAGTGTTATACTGCCAGTAAAAACAGCTACTGTTATCTCCACTATGCCTATGGCTGCCAAAGTGATTACAGATTTTTTAGCTGCTAACTGTCCTTTTCTTAAAATTGTTGCACTATCAGCTCTAGTGCCTTTATTTGTATGACTCAATCTGTTTTTTATCTGATAAAATGTAGTTGTTGTTGATTTTTAAATCATTTGTACGTCTGTGTTATCCTTTTGGAGGGATGGCAAATTTGTTTGCTGGATTGTTGTGGTAGTCAACAGGCAGGCTAGAGTCTTTTTGTCTGCCCGTCAAAATTCCTACTACGACATCGTCTTTTTTGATAATCTCTTTTTCAACTAGTTTTTTTATTCCAGATGGTGTTGCGCCTGATGCCATCTCACAATCAAAGCCGTTGAGTCCAACTATGGACATGCCATCTAGCATCTCAGAGTCTGAGACCTTTTCTACCACGCCATTCGTGTATTCTAACGCTCTTAGTCCTTTGAGAATGTTTGCCGGCCTGCCAATTTGAATTGCAGTTGCTTTTGTCTTGGGTCTAATTCCTTTCTGATCCAAATCTTTGTAATAACGGTTAATCATCTCGGTATCTGGTTTTCCTTTGTTCCAGCGGAGCTCTGCTCCTTCAAAATTACCATTATACAGGTCATATAGCGTGCTTGCACCTTCTGCGTTGATGACTGCTATTCTTGGAATTTTTTTGATCCACCCCCATTCATACAACTCCATTATTGCTTTACCACAGCTTGAGGTGTTTCCAAGCGCACCTCCTGGATACACAATCCAGTCTGGGGCCTCCCAATTGAGATATTCAATTGCCCTGTATGGAATTGTTTTTTGACCTTCGATTCTAAATGGGTTTATCGAGTTTACAGTATATCCTTCGTATTTTTTTGCATCCTGCAATGATTTAGTCAGAGCATCATCAAAATTTCCTTGTACTTGAATAATCTGAGCGCCAAACTGGTATGCCTGGCTAAGCTTGCCTGGGGCAATCTGCCCTGCAGGAATGTATACGTCGCACTCCATGTTTTCATTTGCTGCAAACATGGCAGCTGCAGCAGATGTGTTTCCAGTTGATGCGCAAACAATTTTTTTTGCGCCAATTAATTTTGCATGAGTAATGGCAGTAGACATTCCATTGTCCTTAAATGAACCACTCGGGTTGTAGCCTTCAGGCTGGAGCCACAAATTATCGTGGTTGACTCCAATGAAATTTGCAACCTTTGACATCTGATATGGCTTTGACTGTCTTCCTTCCGCTCCATCTAATGACACTAGAAACTTGGCGCATTCTTGTATGCTTGTTGTATCTATCTGGCAGAAATTGATAAGCTCGCGAAATCTCCAAACCCCGCTTTCATTAAAGATGCTACCCTGCGGGTTTCGTCGAGTATAAAATAACTCCTTTAGTTCTTGTGATGGAATGTTTTTGTATTTGACGTCAAGCATGTGGCCTCTGTCGCACTCGATATTTCCTGAGGTGATTGGGTATTCCAAACCGCACGACGGGTCTATGCACTTGAGAAACGCGTTGTCTTTCAATCTAGATTGCCAGTGAACTTCTATCGGACTTGTCCGATAGACTCTTCCTGCTTCATTGACCACTTTGTGATCTCTACAGGCGTTACTTCCCGCAGTTCCTGCGGTAGTTTAATGTTGAAAATATCTAATCCATTTTTCAAAATATTGATTGCCGCATTATGATCTCTGTCGAGCATCAGACCACACACATTGCATCTGTGAATTCGAACAGCTAGGGATTTTGGCACCGTATTGCCACACCTTGAACAGTCAATGGTTGTGTTTTTTGCCGTAACTCCGGCGAGCATTGTTTTATAGTCCAACATATTTGTAAAGGTTCCCCATCCAGAATCCAAGATATTTCTAGCCAGTTTGTGGTTTTTTACCATATTCAGTTTTTGCAGCCTTTCCACAAATACAACATTGTATTTTTTTGCATATTGTGTTGACAGTTGATGCAGAAAATCCTTACGTCTGTTTTTAATTCGCTCGTGAATTATTTGATAGAATTTTAAGGCTTTCTTTTGGTTTTGTGATCCTTTTTTTCGTCTTGCCATTTTCCTTTGTACTCTTGCAAGTGGTCTAAGCATTTTTTGTAGATTTAATGGATTTGGTGTTACAAATCCATCAGAATCGTATGCAAAGTTTTTGATTCCGACGTCGATTCCAACTGATTTTGAGAGGTTGATTTTTGGAATTATTACATCCATCTTGCATGTAGCGCATGCAAACCATTTGCCAGATTTTGATCTTGTGATTATTACCTGTGTGATCTGTGCGTTGTCAGGTATGCATCGATGTTTTCTTATTTCTACATGCCCAATTTTTGACATAGATAACAAATTGGTGTTGCCATGTTTTGTTATTTCAAATCCTGACTGGTTGTATGTGATGGTTCGGTAATCATTCTGTCTAGCAAACAGTAGCGTTCCTGTTTTGTGTCCTTTTTTACGTAATTCTAATAACGATTTTTGAGCTTCTTCTAGTTGTGTTGATATCATCTGAAGCATCTTACTATGATATTGATACAGCCATGGTTCAGATTGTTTTAGCTCTGTCAGAAAGTAGTTTAGGTCATTTCTACTCTGGAATCCTTCTCTATGTATTTTTTCTACCATTTTATTGTAGATCAGTCTACACGTAACTAGACTATTTTGCAGCTTTTTCCCTTGTTCAAAAGTGGGATACAGTCTAAATTTGTAATTTCGCGTTGGCACAATTTTTG
>Ga0214471_10002527_pt1 | contig 14330 bp, 17 predicted proteins | sample RVTome_5_FD_207665 | JGI IMG/M metagenome (GOLD analysis project Ga0214471, IMG submission 207665) | Soil microbial communities from uranium-contaminated site in the Upper Colorado River Basin, Wyoming, United States - RVT142D155 | ecosystem: Environmental > Terrestrial > Soil > Contaminated >...
GATGCGCCTCATCGCCCAGCTCATCGCCGAGGTGCTCCAGGACGCGACCGACGCAGGGCGCCAGCAGCGCGTGAAAGGGAAAGTCCGGGAGCTGTGTCAGCAGTTCCCCCTGTATCCCGAACGGCTTCAACCGTGAGCCTGGCCGAACGGCTTCACATGCGGGCGGAGGAGCGATCCTCGTGAAGTGCCCCTTCTGCGGGCAGATTGAGGAAAAGGTCGTCGACTCCCGGGAGGCCAAGGACGGGGTAGTCATCCGCCGACGCCGGGAGTGCCTGCGGTGCGGCCGGCGGTTCACCACGTACGAGCGGATCGAGCAGATCCAGTTCATGGTGGTGAAGAAGGACGACCGCCGGGAACCCTTTGACCGCAACAAGATCCTCAGCGGCTTGCTCAAGGCGACGCAGAAGCGGCCGGTGAGCGTGGCGGAGCTCGAAAAGATCGCCGACGAGGTCGAGGCGCGCCTCATGGAGAAGCAGGAGCGGGAGATCAGCTCCACGGAGATCGGGGGGATGATCATGCAGCGCCTGTACGAGCTCGACGAGGTCGCCTACGTCCGCTTCGCCTCCGTGTACCGGCAGTTCAAGGACGTCCACGAATTTGTGGAAGAGGTGAAAGGTCTCCTCGGCAGCACGCCGCGGCGGTCTCGCAAGTCCTAGTGCAGGCGGGTGAATGGTGATTGGTGGTTAGTGGTTTGTGAAAGGCACGAGACACCATCCACCAACCACCAGCCACTCTCTTCTTGTCGGATGTCGGGTTGGTTCTCATGGATGTGACGTTCTTCTACGGGGCCCTATTGCTCTATGTGGTGGGGACGGTCGCGTATCTCCTCCTCCTCTGGTTCCAGGGCGGCCCGCTCGCCCGGCTCGCCACTGCGGCCACGGTGGGCGGCTTTGCCCTCCACACACTGGCCCTCCTCACCCGCTTCTACGCTGCGGGCCGCCTGCCGCCCGGCAACACCTATGAGGCCATCTCCTTCTTCGCGTGGGTGACCGTGCTCGTCTATCTCGGCCTCGAGGTCCGCTTTCGGCGGCATGTCATGGGGGCCTTCGTCCTGCCCATCGTGGTGCTCACCGCCTTGGCCGCGGCCACGGTACCGAAGAGCCCCGGCGGCTTGAGTCCGGCCCTGGACAACACGTGGGTCTGGCTCCACGTCACTTTTGTGCTGTCGGGGAGCGCCGCCCTCGCGCTGACCTGCGGAGTCGGGCTGATGTATCTCCTCCAGGAGCGTCAACTCAAGTCGAAGAGTCTCGGTGCGATGTACTACCGGCTCCCCTCGTTGGACTTTCTCGACGGGCTCGGGCACCGGGCGCTCCTGGTCGGTTTTCCCCTCCTCACCGCGGGGCTCATCACGGGTGCGTTCCAGGCGCAGGCCGCCTGGGGCCGAGTCCTCACGTGGGACCCCACGCAGCTTTTGTCGTTGGTCACCTGGGTGATTTACGGGGGACTCCTGCAGGCCCGGCTCACCGCCGGGTGGCGGGGCCGGAAGGCGGCGCTCCTGTCGGTTCTCGGCTTCGGGGCGGTCCTGGTCACGGTGCTGGGGGTCAGCGTCCTGGTGGGCCGGCCCCACGTCTTTAACTGAGCCATGGTGATCCTGACGGTCGGACTCAATCACACGACAGCTCCGGTGGAGATCCGGGAGCGGCTGCACCTCCCGGAGGCCGCGCTCCCCGCCTTTTTCGAGCGCCTGGGACAAGAGGCGGGAGTTCTGGAGCGGCTCATCCTCTCGACCTGCAACCGGGTGGAGGTGTACGCCGTCACCGACGATCCCGAGCAGGCCCAGGTCGCCATTCCTCACATCCTGGCCGAGGGGACGCGGACCCCGCTCGCCCTCTTCGAGCAAAAGCTGTACCGGCATCAGCAGGAGGCGGCCGTCCGGCACGCCTTTCGGGTGGCGGCGAGCCTGGATTCCCTCGTCCTCGGGGAATCGCAGATCTTGCACCAGGTCAAGGCGGCCTACGAAGTCGCCCGGGCGCAGGCGGCGACCGGCCCGATCTTGAACACCCTGATGGGGCGCGCCCTCGGGGTGGCCAAAAAGGTCCGCACGGAGACCGGCATCGGGGAAGCAGCCGTCTCGATCCCCTCTGCGGCGGTTGGCCTCGCCAAAACGATCTTCGGGGAACTGGCCGACCGGACCGTCCTCATCGTGGGGGCCGGGGAGATGGCCGAGGTGGCGGCCCGGCATCTCAAGGGCGAGGGGGTCCACACGGTCCTGGTCGCACACCGGCACTTCGATCGCGCCGTCGAATTGGCGGCCCAGATCGGCGGCCGGGCCGTCCGGTTCGATCAGATCCGCCACGAGCTGCTGGAGGCCGACATCGTGTTGAGCTCCACGGCCGCTCCCCACTACATCCTGCACCGCGCCGACGTCGAGGAGCTCATCCGCCTCCGCTGGAACCGTCCCCTGTTCCTCATCGACATTGCGGTCCCCCGGGACATCGACCCGGCGGTGAACGAGATCGACAACGTGTACCTGTACGACATCGATGATCTGGAGGGGGTCGTCGCCGCCCATCGCGAGGCCCGAGAGCGCGAGTCGGCGCAGGCGGAGCTGTTGATCGAGCGCGAGGTGGCCACCTTTTTTCGCTGGCTGAAGAGTCTCGAGGTGGTCCCGACGCTCGTCACGCTCAGGCGCCACCTGGAAGAGATCCAGGAGGTGGAACTCGCCAAGGCGCTCAGCCGCCTACCGGAACTGACGCCCGCCCAGCAGGACGTGGTGCGGTCGTTGGCGCACGGCATCGTCAGCAAGATCCTGCACCACCCCACGACCGAGCTCAAACGGCAGTCCGTCAACCGGGACGGCTTGCTGTACGTGAGCGCCCTGCGCCGCCTCTTCGGTCTCCGCGACTGATCTCCGAAAAGGGGTGACTGGTGGTCGGTGGTTAGTGGTTGGTGGTTTTCACCAGTCACTGATGACCAATCACCAACCACCAGAGGGCCTGGACTATGAACCGTGAACTGCGGATCGGAACGAGGGGGAGCGTCTTGGCCGTCGCGCAGGCGGAGCGGGTCGCCGCCGCGCTCACGCGGCGCCATGCGGATCTGACGCTCGTCCTGGTGAAGATCACGACGAGCGGCGATACATTGGTCCACGTCCCGCTGTCCCGCGTGGGAGGCAAGGGACTCTTCATCAAGGAGATCGAGGAGGCGCTCCTCGAGGGTGCGGTCGATGTGGCGGTCCACAGCATGAAGGACGTCCCGACTGACATCGCCCCCGGGCTCACCATTGCCGCGATCCTCGAGCGGGACGATCCCTCCGACGCCCTGATCTCACGTCGGGACATGAAGCTCGATGCCCTGCCGACGGGTGCCCGGGTCGGCACGAGCAGCCTCAGGCGGCAAGCCCAGCTCCTGCGTTACCGGCCCGACTTGCTGGTGGTCCCCCTGCGGGGGAACCTGGATACGCGTCTCCGGAAGCTTCGCACGGAGGGGCTCGACGCCGTGGTCGTCGCCGCGGCCGGGATGGTCCGCCTGGGGCGACAGGGGGAGATTACCGAGATCCTTCCGGTCGAGGTGAGCCTGCCCGCGGTCGCGCAGGGAGCACTGGGCGTCGAGATTCGGGTCGAGGACGGGAGGACGCGCGATCTGGTGGACCCCTTGAATCACCAGCCGACCGCGGTCACCGTCGCCGCGGAGCGGGCCTTCCTCGGGCGAGTGGGCGGGGGATGTCAGGTGCCCATCGCCGCCTTTGCGCGGCTCAACGGCGGGGAACTGCATCTCATGGCGCTGGTGAGCCATCCGGATGGGACCGGGATGGTCCGGGGCGAGCGGCGCGGCCCGAGCGATCGAGCCGAGGCGATCGGCATCGCCCTTGCGGACGAGTTGATCCGGCAGGGAGCGGATCGGATCGTGCAGGAACTTTCGGAGAGGGCGCTGGAGCCCCCCGCCGCCCCCTGATTCGCGGTCCGATGACCGCGAGTGGCTAGTGACTGGTGACTGGTGACGAGTGACTGGTGTCCCTCACCTATCACTAACCACCAATCACCAAACACCGCTGGCGACTATGAACCCTGAACGCAAAGGCAAAGTGTACCTCGTCGGGGCCGGCCCGGGCGATCCCGGCCTCCTGACCCTGAAGGGAAAGCGCTGCCTCGAGCGCGCCGAGGTCGTCATCTACGACTACCTGGCCAATGAGCGCCTGCTCCGCCACGCCCCTCCCGATGCGGAGCGCATCTATGTGGGGAAGCGGGGAGGGGAACACAGCCTGCCGCAGGAGGAGATCAATCGCCTCGTGATCGAGCGGGCCCGCCTGGGTCAAAGCGTGGTGCGACTGAAGGGCGGGGATCCGTTTATCTTTGGCCGGGGGGGCGAGGAGGCCGAGGCCCTCGTCGAGGCGCAGATACCCTTCGAGGTGGTGCCGGGGGTCACCTCGGCCATCGCGGTCCCTGCCTATGCGGGCATTCCCCTGACCCACCGCGACCTCGCCTCCACCGTGGCCTTCGTCACCGGGCACTCGGTCAAGGAGATCTCGGCGGTTAACTGGCGGGCGCTGGCCGGTATGGAGACGGTCGTCTTCCTGATGGGGATGAGCCGGCTTGCAGAGATCGTCGCGCGGCTCCTCGAGCACGGGCGACCGCCGGAGACGCCGGTCGCGATCATCCGCTTCGGGACCAGGCCGGTGCAGGAAACCGTCACCGGGACGCTCGGCGACATCGAGGACAAGGCGAAAGAAGCTCGCCCGCCCGCGGTGATCGTCGTGGGCGAGGTGGTCCGCCTGCGCGAGCATCTGGCGTGGTTCGAGGCCAAGCCCCTCGTCGGTCGCCGCATCGTCGTCACGCGTGCGCGGGACCAGCAGGGGGACTTTGCCGAGCTGCTGGAGGAGTGGGGGGCCGAGGTGATCGAGTGCCCGACCATCGCCATCCATCCGCCGGATGCGTGGACGCCGCTCGATGAGGCGATTGATCGGATCGATGCCTACGGGTGGGTCATCTTTACGAGCGCGAACGGGGTGCGCTTCTTCTTGATGCGCCTCCGGGAAAGGGGTGGCGATCTGCGACGCTTGCACGGGGTGCGGGTGGCCGCCATCGGTCCCGCGACGGCGGCCGCCTTACAGGACGCGGGCCTCCGTCCCGACCTGGTGCCCGGCGAGTACCGCGCCGAGGCAATCCTCGAAGCCTTCGATCGGGACCTGCGAGGGGTTCGGGTCCTGATGCCGAGGGCGGCCGAGGCGCGCGAGGCGTTGCCGGCCGGGCTGCGGGCGCGGGGAGCCCGGGTAGACGTCGTCCCCGCGTATCGCACGGTGCTGGTGGCGGATCAGGCGGACGCGGCCCGGGAGCTCGTGCGGGGCGGCGGGGTCGATGCGGTGACCTTCACCAGCTCCTCGACCGTCCTGGGCTTTGCCGAGATGTTCCCCGGCGAGGACCTGTCCGTCCTCCTCAAGGACGTGGCCGTGGCCTGCATCGGGCCGGTCACCGCCGAGACGGCCGGTCGCTTCGGTCTCGTCCCCCACGTCATCCCCGAGGCGTTCACGATCCCGGCGCTGGCGGACGCACTCGCGAGATACCTGACTTCGTGGAGGCCGCTCCCGCGCTGACGGCATCTTCGCCCTTGCATCTGCTCGTCTTTCGTGCCAGCATACAGCCGCCTCTTATCCGGCGCGATACAGCGCGGACGATCCGCAGGGAGCGGAGGGCCGAGCCCTGGCGAAGAAACCGGGAGGGACCGCTGCCTTTCTCGTGATCATCATCCTGGGGGCCCTCATCGGCGCGGCCCTGGGAGAACTGATCGCCTATCTCTTACCCGGTGGTATTCTCGAGCGGATCTTTTCCCGGGGGATCACCCCGGGACTCGATCCGCCGGCGACCCTGAACCTCAAGATCCTCTCCCTCACCTTCGGCTTTACCGTTCGCATCAATATCGCGAGCCTGCTGGGGCTCCTCCTCGGCGCATACCTCTACAAGCAGCTCTGATTCCTGTTGACACGTCTGGAGGCCTATGCGATGTTGGGCCCGGTCGTGCGGCACGAGGGCTGATGGGGATGCGCGCGGCGGGGCAGGAGTTGATTCTGGCCATCACGGGGGCCAGCGGGGCTGCCGTCGGAGTCCGTCTGTTAGAAGTCCTGTCCGAGCGGGGAGAGGCGGTCCACCTCATTATCTCGCAGGGCGCCGAGACCGTGATCCGCGAGGAGACGGCCCGGGCGATCGGGGATCTCAAGGCGCTCGCGACCTTCTACCACGCCGCCCAAGATGTGGCGGCGCCCCTCGCCAGCGGTTCCTACGTCTCGCCGAACGTCCGCGCCATGATCGTCGCCCCCTGCTCGATGAAGACTCTCGCAAGCATCGCATCGGGGTTCGCCGAGAACCTGATCGGTCGGGCGGCGGATGTGATCCTGAAGGAGGGCAAGCGTCTCGTCCTCGTGCCCCGTGAGAGTCCGCTCAATGCGATCCATCTCGAGAACCTGCTGCGATTAGCGCGATTAGGCGTGACGATTGCGCCCCCGATCCCCCCCTTCTATCAGCGACCGAGCAGTGTGTCCGAGATGCTCGACCAGATTGTCGGGCGGATCCTGGATCAGGTGGGACTCCATACGGATCTCACCCGGCGGTGGTCTGGGCGTCCGTGAGGCGATTACCGCCCCGGCTCACCCTCGGTCTTTCCCGCTTGGATGTCCGTGATCATCTGGCGGTGCTGGCGGATCATCAACGTGCGCAGCGCTTCGAAGGAGGGGTGCGGTCCGAGGAGTTCCCGGGTGCTTGTCTTGACCTGGCCGACCACGGCACCGCCGAGGTAGGCCAATGTGAGGACGTGGGGATCGTCACCGCCCACGGCTTCGGTCTGGACGTGATACGTCTGGTTGTCGTGAGCAACGTTCGTGTTGAAGCCCGGGATCATGGCACCCCCCGGCCGGACCCTGGGGTCCTGGTCCGCAGGGAGCCTACCACAGAATAGGCGTTCCTCGCTAGCGGGAGCGGTCGCCGGAGGATCCCTTGGCAGTGGCACGGATGCGGGTCGGCATCCTGTTCGGAGGACGGTCGGGCGAACACGACGTCTCGATCGCTTCGGCCCGATCCGTCCTGGCGGCCCTGGACCGATCGAAATATGACGTGATCTCCATCGGCATCACCCATGATGGCGAGTGGCTGCTGGTGGAAGGACCGGAGGGTTTGGCCGAAGGGAAAGGGAGCAGGGTCGGGGTCGTCCCCGGCGCCTCCGACCGCCCCCTCGTCCGGATCGACCCGGGGAGCGAGACGGGCCGCTGGCTGACAGACGCTCTCGATGTGGTCTTTCCGGTCCTGCACGGCACCTACGGTGAAGACGGGACGGTCCAAGGACTGCTGGAACTGTTGGGGCTGCCCTACGTCGGACCGGGCGTCATGGCGTCCGCCGTCGGCATGGACAAGGTGGCGATGAAGACGGCGTTTCAGCAGGCCGGCCTCCCGCTGGCCCCGCACCACGTGCTCCTGGTAACGACCTGGCGGGAAGACGCCGCAACGGTCATGCGGGGGCTGGAAGAGACCTTGGGCTACCCGATGTTCGTCAAGCCGAGCAACCTCGGCTCGAGCGTCGGGGTGAGCAAGGTGGAGCATCGCACGGATCTCCCCCACGCCATCGAGGCGGCCTTTCGCTACGACCGGAAAGTCCTCGTCGAACGAGGGCTCGACTGCCGCGAGCTCGAATGTGGTATCCTGGGTAACGACCGCCCCGAGGCCTCGGTCGTCGCCGAGATCATCCCCAAGCGCTCTTGGTACGACTACCAGGCCAAGTACGAGCCCGGGATGAGCGAGGTCCGGATTCCGGCCCCCCTGCCTCCCACGCTCGCAGAGGCGGTGCGTGCGCAGGCGATCCGGGCCTATCGGGCCATCGACTGCGCCGGCATGGCCCGCGTCGATTTCTTCCTGGAGCGGGCCTCGCAGACGCTCTACGTCAACGAGATCAACACGATTCCGGGCTTCACGGCCACGTCGGTCTATCCCAAACTGTGGGAGGCGAGCGGGGTGAAATACCCGGACCTCCTGGATCGGCTGATCCGCCTGGCGTTGGAACGCCACCGGGAGCGGAGGCGCCTCCTCACCACCCATCAGCGGGTGGATCGTTGACAACGGGTTCCGGGCGCTGGTAGGTTACGGCGTAGCCAGGTCTTTGCCCCAGGAGGGTCCATGTTTCGGTTGATGCCCCGCCAGGAAAAATTCTTCGATCTATTCAAAGAGGCGGCGCAGAACGCCCTGGAAGGGGCCAGGGCCCTCAAGGAGATGTTCGAGCACTATCGGGACCCCCAGGAGTCGTGGAAAAAGATCGTGGAATTCGAGCACGAGGGGGACAAGATCACCCATCGGATCATGCGGATGCTGAACCAGAGCTTCATCACCCCGATCGATCGCGAAGATATTCATGCCCTCACCGCGGCGTTGGATGACGTCATGGATGCCATTGAGGCCGCAGCGTCGCGGATGGTGCTGTACAAGATCGGGGCCGTCGCCCCCGAGGCGCAAAAGATGTGCGGGATCATCGTCACCTCGGCCGAGGAGATGGTCAAGGCGGTCTCCCATATGCCCAAGCTCGAGGATGTCGAAGAGCACTGTATCGAGATTAACCGCTTGGAGAACGCGGCCGACGAGAATTACCGGGAGGCAATCGCCGCCCTGTTCGAGGGGGAGCACCCGCCCATGGATGTGATCAAGTGGAAGGAGATCTTCGAGATCCTCGAAACGGCCACGGACCGCTGCGAGGACGTGGCGAACATCGTGGAGAGTATCGCCCTGAAAAATGCCTGAGTCCTTCCTCCCCCGCCATGTCTGACGGCCTGCTCCTCATCCTTCCCGTCCTGCTGCTCATCCTGGCGGCGGAGTTCGTCAACGGCTGGACCGATGCCCCGAACGCGATTGCCACGGTCGTCTCGACCCGGGTGCTGTCGCCCTTCCAGGCGCTGGCCATGGCGTCCGTCCTCAACGTCCTCGGGGCGATGTCGGGGACCGCGGTCGCGACGACCATCGGGAAGGGGATTGTCAAGTCCGAGGCCCTCAACCTCACCACGGTGGGGGCCGCGATGGTCGGGATCATCTTCTGGAGCACGCTGGCCTGGTATTACGGCCTGCCCACCAGTGAGAGCCACGCCCTCATCGCCGGATTGACCGGCGCGGGCCTGGCCACCGCAGGCCCGTCGGCGCTCTTGTGGGAGGGGTGGAGCAAGGTCCTCATCGGCCTCCTCTTTTCGACCTTCCTCGGCTTCCTGGGGGGGCTCGGCATCATGGCGATGCTGTACCGCCTGTTCGCCGAGAGCCGGCCGGGGACCGTCCGGCGGACCTTCGGGCGGCTCCAGATCCTGTCCGCTGCCTTTATGGCCTTCAGTCACGGCTCCAATGACGGCCAGAAGTTCATCGGCGTCTTCAGTCTCGCCCTTGTTCTGGGCGGCGTCCTGCCGGAGTTTCAGATCCCGCTCTGGGTGATCCTGCTCTGCGCCCTCACCATGGGCGTGGGGACCGCTATCGGCGGCTGGCGGATCGTCCGGACCATGGGACTGCGGATCACCAAGCTCGAATCGGTGCAGGGGTTTGCGGCCGAGACGGGAGCCGCGTTGACCATCGAACTGGCCTCCCGGCTCGGGATCCCCCTGAGCACGACCCACACCATCAGCACGGCGATCATGGGGGTGGGCTCGACGCGGCGCTTCTCCGCTGTCCGGTGGGGCGTCACCCTGGAGATCGTGGTCGCCTGGATCCTCACGTTTCCCGTCTGCGGTCTGATCGCCTGGCTGGTGACGCAGGCGTTCGCAGCTCTCTCCTAGCGCCCCGTCCGACTTTCCTGTCCGCCCGTGCACCCTCACGTTCCGATCCGCGGGCGACCACGGTGCCGCCGGGGGGCAAATTGCCTTGACAGCTTCGCATCCGGGCGGATAGTCTGAGCACTGGAGCATCGTGGAGAGGAGCGCCTATGTTCGGTATCGGGATGCCGGAGCTTATCGTCATCTTCATCGTCGCCCTCCTGGTCTTCGGTCCCAAGAAGCTCCCGGATCTGGGGAAGGCGTTGGGCCGCGGTCTGGCGGAATTCAAGCGCGCCTCTGAGGAGCTCAAGGAGGGACTCAGCCGCGATCTCAGCCTGGACGAAGACGACAAACCCTCGGCCACGGCCCCCGCCCCGGCGCCGGCCGACAGCACCGCCGCACCGCCCCCCGCCAAGGACGCTTAGCCCCATGGCTGATGACACGATGCCCTTCCTCTCCCACCTGGAGGAGTTGCGCAGGCGGCTGGTCGTGTCACTCGTCGCCATCGCCGTCGGTTTCGTCCTTGCCTTTAACCTCTCCGAGCACATCATGGCGGTTCTCATGCGTGTCCTCACCACCACCTTTGGCTTCCAGAAGAGTTTCCCGTACGTCGTGTCGATTGCGAAACCGGCCCCCCAGTTGATCTTCGTTGCGCCGGCCGAGGCCTTCTGGGCCCATATCAAGATCGGCTTTCTGGCCGGTCTCATTTTGGCCACACCGGTGATCCTCTTCGAGCTGTGGCGGTTTGTTTCCCCCGGCCTATTGGAGCGCGAGCGGCGCTTCGCCCTCCCCTTCGTGGTGGTCGGGACCCTCTTCTTCTTCGTCGGGCTAGCCTTCTGTTACTTCGTGGTCCTCCCCTTCGCCATGAACTTCCTCTTGACGTACAAGACCGCGCATCTCACGCCGATGCTCTCCATCGGGCTCTTCATCGATTTCACCGTCAAGTTCATGATCGCCTTCGGCCTTATCTTTCAACTCCCCCTCCTCATCAGCCTCGCCGCCCGGCTCGGAATCGTCACAGCCAAGTATCTTTCCCAACACCGCAAGTACGCGGTCCTGATCAACTTCGTCATCGCCGCCATGCTGACCCCCACGCCGGATATCTTCAACCAGCTCCTGATGGCCGGTCCCCTCTGCCTCCTCTACGAGGTGGGAATCTGGGCGGCCCGGATCATCGAGAAGACCCGGCGCTCTCCCGCGCGGCAGGAAGCCCCCGAAGGGGTCTGATCCCCTCCGTCCCCCAGATTCCTCTTGACTCCAACTGGCCTCGCCTGATATGGAAAAACTCAGGTGGTGGAGTCCACCTCGTAAACCACCTCGATGGCGATCCGTCGGGGTTGATGACTCCTGCTGAAGGAATGGCTTCGGCAGGAGTTTTTTGTTTTGTCTGCTTCGAGGAAAGGGGCAGGCGGGAGGACCAGCAACGAATGACGGCGCTTCCCACTGGTGAGTTGAACAAGGACCTCCGGCGAATCCTCGGGGTCACCCTGCGCCTGGTGGAGGAAGGTCTCGACGATCTCTTGGCGCAACGGGACAGAGAGGGGATCCTGTACCGGGTCCAGGATGATCTGCCCGCAACCAGTTGGCAGAAACAGCGAGCCCTCGCTGAAAGGGCCCTTTACCTGGTTGACGACATGGCAACGCGATACCAGCTCCAGCAGGAAGTGACTAAGATCTCCCAGCTCTTACTTGCCAGAGCTCCCCTACTCTGGGCAATGGTGGAAGAGACGAAGCAGAGAGACTTTTCCGGGTATGGACCGGTCCCTGGTGAGGTGCTCGACGATCTCCGTGGAAGACTTCAGGAGCTGAGCGCCCTCCTTATCGAGATGCAGGAGGTGGCGACAGAGGTCCGGAATCGTGAGAAGGGGACGCCGACCAACCCCGTGGGATCATAGCACGCTGGGGGCACACCTCTACCGAATCGGGGCCTATGATCTCACGGTGAGCGAACTCCGTAAGGCGGCACGGCTCCTCCCCGACCGTCCCACCGCTTACTACAACCTGGCCTGCGCGTACGCCGCGTGCCGCCGAGTAGAAGAAGCGATCGCCGTGCTGCGCCATGTGATTTCGCTCGATGCCGGCCATACCAAGGCCCACCTGCTCCTTGGTCAGCTCTTGACCGCTCGGGGTGAGCATAGCGCGGCCCGACTGGAGTTCGAGGCGGTCCTTGCTCTGCAACCCGTAGGCCCCGACGCGGAGCACGCCCGACACGAATTGACACGGTTCGAGGCTTCACCTACGCAGCAGCCAGAGGGCGGCAGCGGCAATCTTCCTTCCTTCTTGACTTGGTAGGAGAACCAGGGTATTAGAATTCCTATAAGGGCGGTGGAGTCCGCCGAATAACCACCTCGGCACGCCTGTGTCGGGGTCAATGACTCCTGCTGAAGGTTTCCTTCGGTAGGAGTTTTTTTATTTTGCCCGGGCAGGGGCTGGATCGAAGAGACGCAAGAGACGAGGGCAGGAGGCAGCATGCACCGGCAACGCGGGGACATGAAAGAAAAGATGGCCCGTCCCGATCTGGACCTCCTGCACCTCGTCACGAACGAGGTCCATCACCAGCTCGATGTGGAGCTGCTTCGGATTGACGAGTGTCTTGCCGTGATGCCTGGCCTGATGCGGGCCAAGGAACGGGGCGCGCGCGTTCGCATCAGCCTTCCCCTCGTGGATGACCCTGGATTTCCGGGACGGGCGTGGAACCTAGAGCACTACCTGGCCCGGGGAATCGAGATCCGTTGGTGTAGCTCGATCCGGAAACGGCGGCTCATTGCCGATGGCCGACAGGCGTACCGTCTCGACGCAGGTGGGTCAAGGCTCCAGGCCGAGCCGGAAAACGACACCTTCCACAGTGCCGAAGGAAGGCTAGTGATTTACTCCGGGGAGGTCTTGGACAAACAACCCTGGCACAAGGGCCTTCACGGGCTTGACGGGGTCGTGTTTGTCCGCATTTGGGCGCTCGGAGGGCGCTTTCCCATTTTGTTTTCGAGCAAGCGAACGCCGGTGGACGCCCTCTCGGCGGGCGACCACATCAAGGTGCTCCTGGTGATCAACTGGAGTGGCAGCGGACTCTTCTCGGCCTTTGTCCCCGCTGAGTTGTACTACGAAGGGATCGACTTCAAGCGCATCGCCGGGATGGCGCATGACTAGAGCGAGGGGGAACCTGCGATTATCCGCTCGAGGCCGGGCGATGGCGCTGAGGGGGTCATGAGCGGTTTGCAGGCCCGACCTACGAAATTCATCGCGTACTTTGAGCTGCAAGATGCCTGCACGGAAGAGGGCTGCCCCGTCTGCTTTCTCGTCGTGAAGATCTCTCTGCGATCTCTCGACAATCTGATGTGGGAGCGCGTGAACGACCCGACGACCCGGGAGGACCTGATCGCATCCCGAGGCTTCTGTAACTGGCATGCGTGGATGATTCCTCAGGTCCCCCACAGCCAGTCCGGGACCGCCATCCTCCACGAGCACCTCGTCCGGGAGCAGACCGGGACCCTGAATCGCCTCCGCCGCACACGGTCTCCGATCCGGCCCTGGACGCGCTTGTTTCGTCGCCTCGTCGGTCCGGTTGATGCACTCACGGCGGTAAGCGGCGGCGAGGGGAAGGCCCCCTGCGCGATCTGCACGCACGTGAGGTCCTTCGAGGCAACATATCTTCAGACGTGCCTCGAATACATGACCGACCTCGATTTTCAGCGGAGCTTCGAAGGTTCTTCCGGCCTGTGTGTGCCACACCTCTATCTGGCGGTCTCGCTCCATCCCGAGCACCCGAACCTCCCGGCACTTTTCAATCAGCAGTTAGCAAAGATGGAGGCGCTCAGGATCGATCTCCAGGAGTTTATCCGGAAACAGGACTACCGGTTCCGCACAGAATCGATGGGTGACGAGGGAACGGCCTGGCGGCGCTCGATCGAACTCCTCACGGGAAAGGCCGGGGTTTTTGGACCGGATCGGCCGCTAGCCATCGTTGAGACGCCTCAGCCCCGCCAGCTGGAGGCGGGAGCGGAGGGGGGGACCACGCCCCCCGGGGCGCAGCTTCAGGAGCAGAACGAGCGGCTCCGCTTTGAAAACGAGAAGCTCCGGCGGCGCATCGATGAGATCACAAAGCTGTGGTCTCAAGAGAGCAGCCGGGCCGCATCCTTGCATTTCCAGGTCTTCGAACTTTCGAAGGATAAGCAGATCTTGGAGTTCAACCTGGCAGGCGTCCGTGGCGAAAGCCGGGCATGGGAGCCGGTAGTCGCCCGGCTTCGCGAAGAGATCGCCACTCTGAAGGAGGAGATCAAGCGGCTCAAGAGGACCGAATCCGAGCAATAACAGGGACCGTCGTGCATTTGCCGACGAACGTGGAGTCCGAGGAGAGGCCGGTCGCGGGCTCATCGTTACCCTCTCGATCGCCGTGGTTTGAAGCAAGCGGGGGTCCATTGCGTGACAATTTTTTTCTGTCCCCAGTGTTGGAAGGAGATCCCCGAATCGGCGCTCCACTGCCCGCACTGTCGCTACGACCTCTCGAGCTACGAGCGGCTGTCGTACGAGGAGAAGCTCATCCTTGCCTTGAGACATCCGCTCAGAGAGAACCGCATGATGGCGATACGACTCCTCGGGGAGTTGAGAAGCCACACGGCTCTGGCCCTATTTGAATCGATTC
>Ga0214471_10002529_pt1 | contig 14327 bp, 13 predicted proteins | sample RVTome_5_FD_207665 | JGI IMG/M metagenome (GOLD analysis project Ga0214471, IMG submission 207665) | Soil microbial communities from uranium-contaminated site in the Upper Colorado River Basin, Wyoming, United States - RVT142D155 | ecosystem: Environmental > Terrestrial > Soil > Contaminated >...
CGACGTGGTTCTGGCCGAGCTGTTGGGCCTGAGCGATGCCGAGTGCGCTCGGCTGCGCGCCGGAGGGGTCATCTGAGCGGGCCGTCGAAACCGATCCTCCATAGGGAATCAGGTGAGGAAGATGCCGGTGGGATCCCACCGGCGCAATGCGGCGACCTCCTCGTGGGTGGGCCGCTGGACCTCGACGAGGTCGGGGGCGATGGCCACGTCCCAGCCCACCTGAGCGGCAAAGGCCAGCGCCCGATCGGCCACCGTTCCGTCCCCCTCGACCACCTGGGTGATCTCGAAGTGTCCTTGGGTCGAGCGGGCCATGACACCGAGATCGGTGGCGATGACGGACACGCACCGGTGGCCGGGTGAGGTGACGAAGCCCACCTCCTCGACCAGCCGCTGGGGGTGGGCGGTGGTGACCACGATGGCTTCGGCAACCACTGAGGCCACGTCATTGCCTCCACCGGAACCGACCAGGAACGGACCGCCGGGCACCTCGGTGGAGTTGATGTCGCCCCGCTGGTCGATCTGGGCGGCACCGAGACAGGCCATGGCCCTCCCGCGCCGGCCGCCCAGGATCCCGCCGAGCACGGTGTCGGCGTCGGCCAGCATCGAGGCGCTCGGGAACGAGCGGTGGTTGAAGATGTAGGGGTCGGCGGGGGTCGGTTCGTAGCCCCACAACCCCAGCTCGGCAGTCAGCACGCACTCGCAGCCTGCCTCGCGGGCCCGGGCCACCCCGAGCCATGCCGACAGGTTGGCCAGTCCGGCGCCGGCCAGCACCGCGTCGGTGCCGGTGGCCTCGATGCGGGCGGCCAGGTGGCGGGCACCGAGCACCGCCGCCGTCTCCGGCGCGGTGACCGGCGAGGCGAGGTCAGCGGGATTGGCCGCGGCGTCCTCCTTCCACGACTCGGGATGCCGCCGTCGCCGCAGGGTGGCGACACGATCGGCACCGAGGCGATCGAGGTACTCGCCGTGATCGGCGGGGCCCACCACCCACCGGTCGATGAAGGCATCGAGCAGGTCTACGTGGCGGCAGGCGTCGCGTATCTCGCACCAGAAGGGGATGTCTTCCCCGTAGCCCTCGACGGGCAGGTTGGGGACGTGCAGGCCGCCGGGATGGGCACCCATGGGCACTTCGACGATGGCGGCCACATGGCGGGGCAGGAGGCGCACCATGTGGCGGTGGTCGCCGACGTCGTCGACGATCTTCTCCGCCGTGACCACGCACCCCTTCCGGGCACCCCATGCGCCCCACAGCCCTTCGAGGAGCGGTGGATGAAAGGCCACGTGACCGTGGCGGTCGGCCAGCGGGGCGTGGACCAGGGTGACATCGGGTTGCAGGGGGGCGACGAGACCTACGGCGCCTTCCCCGAACGGCGAGTCCACCTCCGCATAGGCGTCCTGGGCGGCCATCGACGATCCACCGATCGAACGCACCACCGCGGCCGGCGCCCCGAGAGCGCCTGCCCGTAGGCGGGCGGTGAGGGAGAGGAACGACCAGTGCTCCACTGACACCGAGCCGTCACGGTATGCGGCCGCCATGGTGGGGTTGGGGCTGTAGGTCGGGAACGAGTCGCCTGAGTAGGTGGTGACGGTGCGCCGAACGAGCCCACCACGGAACCAGGTGGCGGCCAGGCTGGTGAGGCTGCCCATCACGAGTGAGAAACCGGGATCCCGTCCCCACCACTGCCGGGCCACCTCGTGGGCGGACGGTGACCATCGCCAGTGCCCGCCCACGATGTGGATGGTGTCGCCGGCCTCGACCGTTGTGGCGACCGCCTCGCGCAGCGCGACGATCGGGGGCGCCATCAGATGCTGTGCACCGTGCGATCGGGGTGGATGCGATCGGGGTGGATCACCCGTTCGGCGACGCGGGCGAGATGGGTGGCGCGATCACCCAGGAGGACATCTGTGGCCTTGGCGCGCCGGTAGTGGAGGTGCGCATCGCAGTCCCACGTGAAGCCGACCGCACCGTGGATCTGGATGCTCTCCCCCGTCACCTCGACCGCGGCCTCACCGGCGTCGGCCTTGGCCATGGCCGCGGCGGTGGCCCGCTCGGGGTCGTCGGCATCGGACGCCCATGCCGCGTAGTAGGTCCCGACGCGGGCGAGGGTCAGGCGGTGAAGCATCTCCGCTGCCTTGTGCTTGATGGCCTGGAAGGTGGCGATGGGCCGACCGAACTGCTCGCGTTCCTTGGCGTAGGCCACCGCGAGGTCGAGGGCCTGCTCGGTGCTGCCGATCAGTTCGGCGCACACCGCCACGGTGCAGTCGTCAGCGATCCGCCTCCACATCAGGGTCTGGTCGCCGCCGGGCCCTACCGGTTCGGCAACGGTGGCAGCGAGATCGAGGCGGGCCACCTTGCGGCACAGATCGGTGGTGGGCACCAGGTCGCCTTCGGGGCGCTCGAGCAGAAACGTCCCCAGCCCGGCCTCGATGCGGGCCGCGATGAGCACCCAATCGGCGGTGTGGCCGTCGAAGACGATGGGCTTGGTGCCGGTGAGCTGCCAGCGGCTGCCCTTGCGGACGGCCCGGGTGGTGATCCGATCGACGACGTCGCCGTGCCCGTACTCCTCCAAGGCGATGGTGCCTCGCCGGACACCCGATGCGAGGTCGCCCGCCAGCTCGCCGATGCCCAGCCGCGCTACGGCCAGAGTGGCGAACACCGATGACGACAGGAACGGTCCGGGGAACGGCACCCGACCCATCTCCTCGAGCACCACGATCATGTCGACCAACCCGAGTCCCAGACCCCCCTGCGCCTCGGGGACGAGGATGGCGGGCCACCCCATCTCGACCAGCCGGCTCCAGAGCTCCGGCGTGATCCCGGCCTCGTCCTCGATCATCTGCCGGACGTGGGACGCCGGCGACCTGTCGGCGAGAAAGCGGCGGGCGGTGGCCCGCAGCTCGTCCTGCTCGTCGCTGAAGGTGAAGTCCACGGGGCGCTCCTGGTCGCGGTAGCGAAACCTGACGTGCGTGTCAGGTCACTGGTCGATGAGCGTAGTATCGCCGCCGTGGACTTCTCACACGGCCCCGACGACCTCGCCTTTCGCGACGAGCTGGTGGCGTGGCTCGATGAGAACCTCCCCAAGTTCCTCGCCGAGTGGGACGACGGCGACGGCGAGGTCGAGGCCCCGGCCGGTGGCAGCCCCGAGGGCATCATGCGCGGCCAGGAGCGGCGCCGCGCCTGGCAGCGGCTCCTGCATTCGGGCCGGTGGGCCGCCATCACCTGGCCCGAGGCGTGGGGTGGTCGTGACGCCACCGTGGCCCAGAACGTGATCTACAGCGAGGTGATGGCCCGCTACCGCACCCCCGGCGTGTTCAATGCCAACGGCCTGTGGCAGATCGGCCCCATGATCATCAAGTGGGGTACCGACGAGCAGAAGGATCTGTGGCTCAACGACATACTCTCGGGCGACACCCACTGGTGCCAGGGGTTCTCCGAGCCACAGGCTGGGTCCGACCTGGCCGCGCTGTCGACCACCGCCATCCGCGACGGCGACGAGTACGTCGTGAACGGGCGCAAGATCTGGATCTCCACCGCCCACATCGCCCAATGGGGCCTGTTCCTGGTTCGGACCGACCCAGATGCGCTGGCCGAGGGCCGCCGCCATGACGGCATCACCGCGTTCATCGTGCCGATGGAGACCCCCGGCATCGAGATCACGCCCATCCGTGACATCGTCGGCGACGAGATGTTCTGCGAGGTCGCCTTCGACGATGCCCGGGTTCCGGCCGACTGCCGCCTCGGCGCCGAGGGCGAGGGCTGGCAGGTGGCCATGGGAACACTGGGCTCCGAGCGGGTCGGCACCGCGGGCCTGGCCATCGGCATGAAGGCCGATCTCGAGGCGATGGTGTCGGCGGCCAAGGCACTCAACCCCGCCGCCCTCGGCGATCCCGCCATCGTCCAGCGCGTCGCCCGCGCCCACATCGACATCGAGTTCACCCGGCTCCTCAACTACCGGGCGCTGTCGAAGATCTTGCGGGGCGAGAAGAACTGGCCCGAGGTTCCCATCGCCAAGCTCCAGTGGAGCCACCTGGCCCAGACCCTCGCCGAGCTGGCCGTCGACCTCTTGGGACCCCAGGGGCTGATGGCGCGTGGGGCACCCGACGCCGTCGACGGCGGGTCGTGGAACCGCCTCTACGTGTTCCAGCGCTACACCAGCATCGGGGCCGGTACCACCGAGGTCCAGAAGAACATCATCGCCGACAGGGCGATCAAGATGCCGCGCCGGTGAGATGCTGACCCGGTGGCCCGGATCGTGTTGCTGTCAGCGATCTGGGGCTGGTCGTTCATCTTCATCAAGGTGGGAGTGGAGGGGTTCCCGCCGGCCGCGCTGGCGTGGGGTCGGGTCGCCCTCGGCGCCGCGTTGCTGGCGCTCGTCCTACGGATCCAAGGCGTCGCCGTGCCCCGCGATCGCGCCACGTGGATCCACTTCGTCGTCACCGGCCTGACCGCGTCCGCACTTCCGTTCACCCTCCTGGCCTGGGGCGAGGAGCGCATCACCTCGGCGCTCGCCTCGGTCCTCAATGCCACCACCCCGATGTTCACCGCCATGCTCGCCGTGCCCCTGAACCGCATCCGGTTCCGGCCGGTGCAGATGGCCGGACTGGTCACCGGCTTCATGGGCGTGGCCACAGCCGCCGGCCTTGGCCGTGACGACCTCGCCGGTTCGGCCATCACCGGCGCGGTGGCCGCCGGGCTGGCCGGGGCCGGTTACGGCTTCGGCTTCGTCTACGTGAAGCGGAACCTCCAGGGTGTCGCCCCGCTGGCAGCCGCCTTCGGCCAGCTCATGACGGCGACCATCATGCTCGCTCCGCTGGCCATCGTCACCAGCGCGTCGGGCGGCATCGAGCCGACTCCGACCCGGGTGGGCTCGATGCTGCTCCTCGGCCTGGTGGGGACCGGCGTGGCCATGGCCGTGCACTACTCGGTGGTGCGTGACCACGGCCCGACCTTCGCCTCGATCGTCACCTACATGGTGCCCCTGGTCGCCATCTCGCTCGGTGCCCTCGTGCTCGGCGAGACCGTCACCTGGCGCCTTGTCGTCGGGGTGACGGTCGTGTTGGTCAGCGTGGCCGCCGTCAACCGTGGCCCGGCCACCCTGCCGAGCCGCCGCGCGCCTGTTGCCGGCTGAGGCGACCGTCACTGCAATCCTCCCCTGTCGCTCTCCCCTGTCGCTCTCCCCTGTTGCCCTCCCCTGTTACTCTCCGTAACATGTATCAGGGCAGCTCCCTCGCCGACTGGTCCAGCTTCTGGCTTCTGATCGGGCTCATGGTGGGCGTGGTGGTGTCCACCGCGATCGTCGGCCTTCGGCAACGTCGAGATCGACGGCGCTTCGAGCGCATCGTCATGGCTCCCGCCGATGGGCTCGAGAGGATCACCGGGCTTCCGGGCTGGGCGGTGGGCACGTTCCTGCTCTCGGCGTGGGCTCTGCTCACCGCCGGGCAGGGCTTCTACTCCGATGTGGCCTGGCACATCGCGCTCGGCCGCGACGACGATCTGTTCACCGCTCCCCACACCGCCATCCTGGTTGGTCTGATCGGCATCTTGGGTTCGGGCGTGGTAGCCGTGCTCATGGCCACCATCGATGGGGTCGAGACCCGCCATCGCATCGGGGCCCTCCGGATCCCCGCCGCGGCCATCCCGCTCCTGGCGCTCGGCGGTACGGCGGTGGCGGGCTTCCCCCTCGATGAGATCTGGCATGCCCAGTACGGGATCGACGTCACCATGTGGAGCCCCACCCACATGATGATGATCCTGGGCGCCAGCTTCACCGGCCTGGCCGTGTGGTTCGTCCTCGCCGCTGCCGGTGTGAAGCCGCGCGACTCGCGCTGGGCCGCCGCCTTGCACACAATCGGCGCCGTCATGACCATCCTCGGCCTCTCCGCTCCCCAGGGCGAGTACGTGTTCGGCGTCCCCCAGTTCCAGGCCATCTTCCTCCCCATAATCGTGTCGCTGGCCGCCGGCATCGGCATCGTGGCCGGTCGCCTCATCCTGGGCCCGTGGTGGATGGGCGCGGTCGTGTTGGGCTTGGCCATCGTCGACCCCGGCGGCGGCGTGGGTGACGACAGCCCCGTCGACACCCGGCGGGGCGGGATGTACCTCGTGTCGGCGTTGTGGGTCGAGGCGGTGGCCCGGGTGCTGGGCCTCGAGAACCGGCGCCGGTTCGCGGTGGTGTCAGGCCTGGGCATCGGCACCGTCGGCCTGGCCGGCGAGTGGTGGTGGGCCCAGGGCGCGGCCCAGCCATGGGAGGCGGCGATGCTCCCCGACGCGGTCATCCTCTCGACCGTCGCCGCGGTTGCCGCGGCGCTGGCCGGCGCGGCGTACGCGGCGTCGGTGCGCGGCGAGCGAGCCACCATCGGGGGCGTGTCGGGGCCCGTGCTCGCGGTGGCCGGCGTGGCCGTATTGGTGGTGCTGGCCCTCCCCATGCTCCGCACCGTGGGCGACGCGGCCGCGGTCGTCAAGCTGACCGGCGCCGGCGTCGACGAGTCAGGGCTCGCGCTGGCCAGGATCACGGTGGAGATCGATCCGGCCGAGGTCGCCGACGCCCGCTGGTTCCAAGTGCTGACCTGGCAGGGCGGTGGGCTCACCATCTCCGACCTCGAACCCACCGCCGACGACGGGATCTACACCTCCACCAATGCGCACCAGGTGAGCGGCTTGGCCAAGACGGTCATCCGCCTCCACCGCGGCTCGGACATGATGGCCATCCCCGTGTGGATGCCCGACGACCCCGAGATCGGCGAGCCGGAGGTCGCGGTGGTGGAAGGCGAGCCGGTGGACTTCGGGGCCGAGGGCGACTTCCTGCTGCGCGAGGCCGAGGCCGGAGACCCGTGGTACAGCCGGGCGATCATGGCCACGCTGTTCGCGTGCGCCGTCGGCTGGGTGGTGGCGTTCGTGGCCGGGGCCCGGGCGCTGTCGGCCACCCCGTCCCGGTGGGCGCGGCGGGCAGTGGCAGTAGTCTCCCCCCGGTGACCAACGTCCTCGTTCTCGGCGGCGGCTTCGGCGGGCTGGCCGCCGCCACCACGCTCCGGTCGCTGCTCCCGAGCGACGCCACGATCCGGGTCGTCAGCCGTGACGCCGAGTTCTTCATGGGCTTCGCCAAGCTGTGGGATCTGGCTGGCATCCGACCGCTCGCGGGAGGCACCCGCCCGCTGTCGAGGTTGGCCCGCCGCGGCATCGACGTGACGATCGGCAGCATCGCGACGCTCGACGCCGCCGACCGCCGCGTCTCGATGGAGGACGGCACCACCCTCGCCGGCGACGGGATGGTCGTGGCGCTGGGTGCAGGCCCGCTTCCCGCCCACGCGGCGATGCTCGGCGAGTCCCGGGCCGCCCACGACATCTACGACGCCGCCAACATGACGGCCATCAGCGCAGCGCTCGACCGCATCGAGTCCGGCCGCGTGGTGCTGTCGATCCTCGGTGGCCCGTTCAAGTGCCCGCCCGCGCCCTACGAGGCGGCCCTCATCGTCGCCGAGCGCCTGGCGGCACGGGGAGTGCGCGATGACGTAGAGGTCGTGGTCACCACGCCCCAGCCCATCAGCCTGCCCGCCGCCGGCGTCGACGCCAGCGCCTATGTCGCATCCCACCTCGGCGAGGCGGGGATCGCGCTCCTCACCAACACCAAGGTCACCGCGCTCTCCGACGCCGGAGGTGCATCGGGCGGTACCGCTGCGCTCGACGGGCCCGGCGGCACCACCGACCTGGCCTACGACCTGTTCCTGGGCGTCCCGGCCACCGCTCCCCCACCGGTGCTGGCCGGCAGCGGCCTGGTGGCCGACAACGGTTGGATCATGCCCGACCGCCACACCCTCGCCACCCCCGCCGAGCGGGTCTACGCCGTGGGCGACTGCACCGCCATCCCCAACGCGGCCGGGCAGCTCCCCAAGGCCGGGGTGTTCGCGGCCGGCGAGGGCACGGTGGCCGCCACCAACCTCGCCGCCGACCTGGGCTACGGCGAACCCACCACGTTCGACGGCCATGGCTACTGCTTCTTGGAGCTGCCGGGCCGCCGGGTCGCCTTCGTCGAGGGCGACTTCTACGCCGACCCCCTCGACGTCACCCTCACCGACGCCGACGAGGAACAGTTCCAGCGCAAGGTGGCCTACGAGGCCGAACGACTCGAGGAGTGGCTCCCGTGAAGGTTCCCGAGACCATCGTCGACCTCGGCGGCAAGGTCATGAACCGCGGGCACAAGATGATCCTCACCCTCTCGGGCGGCCGGGTGCTCAACCGGGCGTTCGGCATGACGGTCGTCGAGCTGCACACCACCGGCCGCAAGTCGGGCCAACCCCGCGCCACCATGCTCACCGCGCCGATCCGTGACGGTGACCGCGTCGTGCTGGTGGCGTCGAAGGGCGGCAACGACCGCCACCCCGACTGGTACCTGAACCTGTCGGCCAACCCCGGCGTCGAGCTCACCATCGACGGAGACCGCCGGCCCTACACCGCCCGCACCGCCACCGCCGAGGAGAAGGCCGAGATGTGGGCCACGATCACCTCGACCTACAAGGGCTACGCCGGCTACCAGGCCAGCACCGAGCGCGACATCCCCGTCGTCATCTGCGATCCCCGCTAGGGGTCGGCCGGCTCAGGCCGGGGTGGGGAGCCGGTCGACGAGGGTGCCCTCGGACCCGAACAGCTCCTGGCGCCAGGCCGCGACCACGTCCGCGATGTCGTGGTCGTCGGGGTGGAAGTCGGCGCGGTTGTAGTCGAGGACGTGGCGGCGGACGTCGCGCCGCAACCACGGTGACCGGCGCAGCCGGGCCACGCTGCGGGCCAACCGGGGCAGGTTCCACGCGGCCCGATCGCGGGCGAGGGAGATGGCCGTCGACACGACGAGGGCGACGGCCCCGAAGACGGTGGTGAGCGTCATGGTGATCGTGCGCAGCCGCTCGCCGCCGCCCACCGCCTTGTAGACGTCGAAGGCCACCGACTTGTGCTCGCTTTCCTCGAGGGCGTGCCATAGCAGCAGGTTGCGGATCTCGGGATCGGTGATCATGTCGCGGGCGTCCGCGTTGGTGAGCAGCACGTAGGCCATGGTGGCCGTGTAGTGCTCGAGGGCGGCGGTGAGGGCCAGGCAGGCGCGCTTCGTGGAGATGCGTTCGCGCACCCGCAGCGACCACCCGACCAGCCGGTCGATGCCGCGGGTGGGGTAGCCCAGATCGGCCAGGCGCTCGTTGAGCACCCGGTGCTCGCGGCCGTGGATGGCCTCCTGGCCGATGAACCCGCCCACCTGCCGGCGCAGCTCGGGGTCGTCGATCTCGTCGCGGAGGTTGCGGACCGAGCGAACGAAGAAGTCCTCGCCGCTCGGGAAGGTGGACGACAGGATCGCGATCACGTGGCTCATCACGAGGTCGCCATCCATGAAGTGCTTCCCCCCGGCGTCGGTGTCGTAGGCGAACCGGATCCGGCGGACTGGGACGGGACGGGCGGTGACCGCGGCGGCGGAGGAGCTTCCCATGGGATGCATCATCGCACGATCGCCGCATTCTGGCTACCGCTGGTAACCGCGTCTGTGTCAGTGATGGACTGCCTCTCGCAGGCAGGAACCCGAACGGCAGCTTCTTGTGTTGCATCTGGCCCTAACCGACAGATGTCAGACCCGCATGATGCTCAGTCCTTCGACGTCTGGAAAGTCGTCGTCTTGGGTCACCACGGGCACTGCGAGCGCCACGGCTGTCGCCGCGATCCAGGAGTCGTTGACTGGCATGCGCTGGCCGCTGTCGCGCAGCAGCACCCGCAGCCTGGCCCACTCGGCCGCGATGGTCTCGTCCACCGGGACTGGATCCAGTTGCATGGCCGTCGTCAGGGTGCCGAGACGCCGGTCTCGCGCCTCGACGGTCGTGGCTACGAGGACGCCCGCTCGCAGTTCGCCTATCGTGATGATCGACACGGCCAGCTCGTCGGGGAGCGAGTCGACATCCAGTGCTCGGTGCTCCTGCGCGATGAACACCGAGGTGTCGGCCAACCCGCGGCTCATGACAAGGGGAGCTCATCGGTCATCTCGCCGGCGAGCTCGTCCAGGTCAGTCGCAAGACCGGCATCGGCCTGATGGGACAGCACCAACGAGACGAACTCGCTTCTCGGCACCCAGCGCGGCCGGCGGCCAATAGGGGCCAGGATGGCCACGGGGCGGCCATCAATCGTGATGGTGAGGCTCTCGCCGGACTCGACGCGGTCGAGGAGCGAGCGCGTCGAGTTCCGCAGCTCCCGCGACGCAACTTCGGACATGCGACGAGTGTAGCAAGTATGCGACGAAAGGAGGTGGCGAGAGGCCCGAAGGCCTCCACGTTGTCGGAGGCAGCACAGCACGCCAACCGGTTGCGAACTGAGCTGCGCCGACGCTCAGCTCGACGGCGCCACCATGACTTCGCCGTAGAGGGTGCAGACGGGGCGTTCCCCTCGCTTAGCGCAGCACCTCGATGACGGTGGCGTTGGCTTGGCCGCCGCCTTCGCACATGGTCTGGAAGCCCAGGGTGCCGCCGGTGTCTTCGAGGTGGTGCAGGAGCGTCGTCATGAGCCGCACGCCCGAGGCACCGAGGGGGTGGCCGAGGGCGATGGCGCCGCCCCGGGGGTTGACCTTCGCCATGTCGGGCTGGAACTCGGCCGCCCACATCAGCACGATGGCGGCGAAGGCTTCGTTGCACTCGAAGGCATCGAACTCGTCGATCTTCATGCCCGAACGATCGAGCAGCTTTCCGGTGACGGGATTGGGTGCCGACAGCACCAGCACCGGATCGTCGGCCGCCACCGCGAAGTGCAGGAACCGGGCCCGGATCGGCAGGCCCAACCGTTCGGCCGTCTCTCGCGAGGCGATGAGCATGGCGGCGGCACCATCGGACATCTGGCTGGCGTTGCCGGCCGTGATGTCGGGGGCGATGGCGGGATCCCACTTGGCGGCCGAGCCGAGTTGGCCCAGCGACTCGAGGGTGGACTCGGGCCGGATGCCCTCGTCGGTGGTGAGCAGGGCGCCGGTGGGCTGGCCGTGCTCGTCCTTCAGCGGGATGGGCAGGATCTCGCGTTCGAACAACCCCTGGCGGGTGGCGGCGTCGGCCCGCCGGTGTGACTCGACGGCGAGGCGATCCATCGCCTCGCGGGTGACGTTCCACTTCTCGGCCAGGATCTGGCTGACCTCGAACTGGGTGTAGAGCTTCCCCTCGCAGGCAGCCATGAAGTCGGGAGTGAAGGGCCCCAGCCCACCAGTGGCGTTCGAGGCCATCGGGGCTCGGCTCATCGACTCGACACCGCAGGCCACGGCGATGTCGTAGGCGCCGGCCATCACCCCCTGCGCCACGAAGTGCACGGCCTGCTGGCTGGACCCGCACTGGCGGTCGATGGTGGTGGCAGGAACGTGCCAAGGCAGCCCCGCGCCCACCCATGCGTTGCGACCGATGTTGGTGGACTGCTCGCCCACCTGGGTGACGCACCCGCAGGCGACGTCGTCGATGATGCCGTGGTCGAGGTCCGGGTGACGGTCGAGGAGCCCCCCGAGCGTGTGGCCCAGAAGGTCGGCTGGGTGCCAACCGGCCAAGGCCCCGTTGCGCTTCCCGATCGGCGTGCGGACAGTGTCGACGATGACGGCTTCACGGATACCTGACACGCGTGTCACCTTACTGCCGGAATCGCCAGGGCCGGTCGCTGGCGCGGCTGATTCCGACTCGGGGAGCGACCCGGGGCGACACCGGCGGTGGCACGCCGTCGTCGCGCAGCTCGATGGGTGACTGGCGAGCACACAGGTCGGCGCCGTCGTGGTCGATGGTCAGGCCCAGGGCTCGGGTGAGCTTGCCGGGGCCGTTGGCCAGGTCACGGTCGTGGCGAGCAGCGGGACGATCCGAACGCATCAGCGAGATGCCCGCCACCGGCGCCACCGCTCGCAGCAGCACCGCCGATGCCAGCCCCGGTGGGCCGCAGACCACGTTCACGCAGGTGTGGATGCCGTAGCTCCGATAGGCGTAAAGATGACCGCCGCGCTCGAACATGGTCGCATTGCGAGCGGTGCGACCCCCGAATGCATGGCTGGCGGGGTCGTCTGCCCCTTCGTAGGCCTCGACCTCGATGATGCGGCCGGCCCGATCGCCGACCCAGATGACGGTGTTGAGCAGCCGGGGCGCGACCTCGAGGGCGCGGTCCTCGAAGAACCCCCGTGGAAGCCGGCGCCCCCCTCGACGTGCGGTCATCAGCTCCTGAGCGCCGACAGCTGCTGGTCGATCTCGGCCCGCCGGGCGGCGAACCGCACGAGCTGTTGAGCCACAGCGGCCGGCCCGCCGCCGCCCCGCGTGGTGCGCCGGTTGACCGACTCTCCCGGCTCGAACACACCGAGGGCGTCCGCCCCTAGGTCGGGGTGGTCGGCGACGAGAGCGATCAACGATCGGTCACCGTCGAGAGACTGGCGAACCAGGTCGCCCACCAGGGCGTGGGCCGAGCGGAACGGCATGCCGTTGCGGACGAGGTGCTCGGCCAGGTCGGTGGCGACCGCCTCGGGGGCGTCGGCGGCGGCCGCCATGCGATCGGGACGCCATTGCAGCGTTGCCATCATCCCGTCCATCGCGACCAGACCGGTCGCCACCTGGTGCACGGCGTCGAGCACCGGCTCCTTGTCCTCCTGAAGGTCGCGGTTGTAGGCGAGCGGTAGGCCCTTGAGGGTGGCCAGCAACCCGGCCAAGTTGCCGATGAGGCGCCCGGCCTTGCCCCGGGCCAGCTCGGCGATGTCGGGGTTCCTCTTCTGCGGGAGCATCGAGGAACCGGTCGCGTACGCGTCGTCGAGCCGGCAGAACCCGAACTCCTCGGTCGACCACAGCACCACTTCCTCACCGATGCGGCTGAGGTGCACGCCGACAAGGGTGAGTGCGAACAGAGCCTCGGCGGCGAAGTCACGATCCGACACCGCATCGAGGCTGTTGTCGAAGGTGGCGGCGAAGCCGAGATCGGCCGCGGTGGACTCGGGATCGAGCGGGAGCGAGGACCCGGCCAGCGCGCCGGCTCCAAGTGGTGACACATCTGTGCGACGGCGGGCATCAAGGAGTCGATCGACATCGCGCCCCAGGGCCCACCCGTGGGCCAGCAGGTGATGGGCCAAGAGGACCGGCTGGGCTCGCTGGAGGTGGGTGTAGCCCGGGAGGTAGATCGATCCCGCGGCGCGCGCCCGCTGATCGAGGGTTCCCATGAGCGCCAGGCAGCCGGCAGCCACATCGCTCAGCGCCTCCTTGACGAACAACCGAAACGTCGTGGCGACCTGGTCGTTGCGGCTGCGACCCGTGTGCAGCTTGGCCCCGGCGTCGCCGGCGAGCTCGGTAACCCGCCGTTCGATGACGGTGTGGATGTCCTCATCGGAGGGCAAGAGGTCGAGGCGGTCCTCGGCCAGCTCGACCTCGACCTCATCGAGGGCTTCGGCCACGGCCGTTCCCTCATCCACACTCAGCAGGCCAGCGCGGACCAGGCCCCGGGCGTGGGCACGACACCCGGCGATGTCATGGCGAAAGAGCTGACGGTCGAACGGCAGGCTCACCGTGTAGGAGAGCAGCGCCTCCGCCGGGCCACCCGCGAAGCGGCCGTGCCACAGCGTGGTCATGGCGCCGATCCGGGGCCCTGGCGCCCCGACCAGGTCTGGAGGCCAAGCCCCCACAGCCGCACGAAACCCTCTGCGTCGGCGTGGCGGAAGGAGTCGGCCGAGTCATAGGTGGCAAGTCCGTAGTCGTAGAGGCCGGTGTCGGCTCGGCGACCCACCACGAAGCAGCGCCCGGGTTCACAACGGACGCGAACGTCGCCGGTGACGAAGCGCTGACTCTCGTCGATGTAGGCGTCGAGCGCCTGACGCAGCGGGCTGAACCACTGGCCGTCGTAGACGAGATCGGCGTAGCGGGGCTCGAGCAGCGCCTTGTGATGGGCGAGGTCACGTTCGATGCAGATCGACTCGAGGTCGCGGTGGGCGTCGATGAGAGCCAGTGCGGCCGGTGCCTCGTAGGTCTCGCGGCTCTTGATGCCCACCCGCCGGTTCTCCACCATGTCGATCCGGCCGAAGCCGAACCCCCCGACCAGTCCGTTGAGGTGGACGACCAGATCGTGGAGCGGCATCGCCTCGCCGTCGACAGCCACCGGAACCCCCTGCTCGAAGCGGATGACCAGCTCGATGGGCTCGGTGGCCGTCTGGCGGGTCGTCTCCCACACCCCCGGCGGCGGGGTGTTCCACGGATCCTCCATCTCGCCACACTCGATGGCCCGACCCCAGAGGTTGTCGTCGATGGAGTACACCTTCTCCTTCGTCGCCGTGATCGGGATGCCGTGTTCGTAGGCGTAGTGGATGCTGTCCTCACGGGTGAACCCCCACGTTCGC